>Ga0182215_1000182_pt1 | contig 11661 bp, 17 predicted proteins | sample G5R1MG_24_FD_128404 | JGI IMG/M metagenome (GOLD analysis project Ga0182215, IMG submission 128404) | Switchgrass phyllosphere microbial communities from Michigan, USA - G5R2_NF_03OCT2016_LD1 MG | ecosystem: Host-associated > Plants > Phyllosphere > Phylloplane/Leaf | place: USA: Michigan... | reverse complement strand
TGAAGAAGTCTGGGACCACGCCGTCGGCTCCTCCCAGGCCCCAGTCCCAGTACGGCAGGCGAAATGCATCAGCTGCCGCTGCGTATCGCTCGACTTCTTTCGAAGGCGCGCCTAGGACGATTTCCTGCATGAGCTCGTAGAGTACTTGCTGGACATTGTCAGGCTCGCTCGTGCTCAGAAGATTTACGCGTCAGGGCGGCTCTGACCTCAAAGAGCGCAATGTAGGGGCGATGCCAGCCGAGAAACAACTCATTCCCGTGTGGACAGTAGGCTGCCGTCCCCAGCTTATCAGGAAGACCTGGCGCATCTTCCCATACCTTGTACGGTCTCCCATGAATGCCTGGTAAGCTTGTAAGCCACGTAGTCTAGCAGATACTGTCAAGATGCCTACTCGCAAGACCATAGTAGGAGTAGGGATTGCTCTGGTCCGACCATTGTAATCTCTCCAGTGCAAGCAGATACAAGGTCCATTGATCTGGGTAGTTTGCTTTGAGATCACGAATTTCTCGTCGCACATGGACGTTGCCTATGGGTATTCAATCGCCATCATGAGCGTGAACCTCGTAGCATGAAGAAGGCGGTCTTACCGTTGGCATCTGTGGTATTGACACCGCAAACAACGCCCTTGTAGTTTCTGGGGAGCAATGGCCGACCTTCATGAACAGCGGTGCATGTTGCCACTGATACGGTCAGAACGAGGACCATGTATCGAGTGAGCCATGTCATTGGCATTTCGGACGCGAGGTTGCGGTAGACAACGCCTTCCTTCCTGGTGATATGTGAGTGAAGACTACTCACAGGTCCATCATTGCACAGTAATGGAATGCACTCACCAGTTGCGTGAGACGGGTGGTGTATCGACTGGATAATGGAGTTTCAGAGTGGAAGTTCCTGATTAATTACATCAATATGGGCGTTTGTTTGGCTGCTACGGAAGCGGTAGAGATATTCTAGCTCACCTCTCTCCTACGATGGTTGAGGGAGAATAGCGGTCAGTATAGCAATGGAATCGAGCGAGGTCGATATCAAGGAACAGCAGTCCGTGGGTTTGTCATGCCGATACTTCAACAAGCGCTGAGGCGCTGGGGCACAACTTCTTGTGGACTGAAGAACGATGCCAACGCCGTCAGGTGCGACCACTGCGGTTCGGCTCAACGTGGACCGACAGTTGCCCACTGCATTTGCACGCCAGCTCACACGCGCGTGCTTGGAAGCCCATGGGCATGTTGGCCCTGAATTGTCGGCCCTGCAAAGCATTTGCATAGAAGGTCTACATCACCTTCGAAGGCACATATTGGTACTCTGTCGGTACTCTGTCGCAGCCGCAAGTACGCGTGGCGTCGTGCGATGGAATTTCCGAGCCATCATGTCTGAGGTGGCAAGAGTATTGTCGAAGCCTGGAAATCTCTCCGTGGGAAGAGATGTGTTTGGCTAGAACTGACCATCCATGCTCGAGCTCCTCTTGCACTTCTCTGCTGGTCCACACCGGACTGGCTGAGAAAAGGGGGAGCGTTGCACAAAGCAAGAACTAGTCCATTGTTGGTATGTGACCGCTGCAAAGGAGAAGTTTGCCCGTCCACTCTCTCTGCCGGTAGCCGTGTCCATTAGCCCTGTGTTGCCGAAAAAGGGTTGCTAGCCGTCCCTTGTAAGAGGGGACCTGTCTGATTATGAATTCATCATTTCTTCGTCTCGTCGTGTACATCATTATACAAGCTACACCAGGTAAAACCCCCCTAGATATCGTTGTAGCCGAGGAAACGCTTTGCAAGGCCCTTGTCCGCGACAGCCCAGCCCCATATACGGCCCGCTTCACCAGACCAGAGTGCCGATGGATCATCGGACTTTTCGAGCATCCCGTCTTTTTCCATGGATTTGATCTCATGTCCGGTAGTGTAAGTCATGAAATGATCAAACTGCTTCCCGTCCAGGGCAAGTGCGTTTCCCGTTATGCCATGGCACAGACACGGTTCTTTGGTCAAGAGACCACGCTCCCAAATACACTCGCGGGCCTTTGCGATTACCCTGTCTATACGCTCGTGCAGTCCAGGGAAGTAGGGCCGGATTGATAACAGCGATGTCACCACGCCGGGTGCACCGTGGCAAAATTCCACTAACCTGTCGCGTCCCGGCGGGAGGGACGAGGGAAAGTTGCCACTCTCGTACTGGTAGCTGAGTAGGGCTCCCAGCTCGGCCTCGAGCTTTGGTGCGCACGAGGGGTCAGTAAGAGCAATCTGGGTAATGATTCCAATCGCACCATGTGCGGCCCCGACGTAGGCTTTGCCGTGCCACTTCCATGGGCGGGGACTGGCCATGATGTTCTCAATCACCTCGTCGGCGGTGTCCTCGATGAGTTCAATCACCTGCTTGTTGGCCTTGAACGCATTGCGGACGAATCGCAAGAGGTACAAGTACCCGGCGCGGCCATAGAGCCATTCGTTGGAGGTGTCAGGCTCAAGCATTACAGCAGCATGATCGCAGAGTTCCTTGACTGTATCCGCGTCTCCCGCTGTCACAGCGTACAAGGCAAGAAGCGACATGATGTCGTTGGACACGCCGCATTGGCTAGGCGATGGGGCCGGGAACTTTCTGATGTTGGCTTGCGCCTGCTCCATGTACGCGGCAGACCAAGTGATCAACGGGTAGCCGTCTAGCCTGAGATCAGGGTAGAGGTTATGCAGGGTGTGCAAAAGAAACGCCACCGATATGGGGCCATAGTAAAGGCCACCGCCCGGTGGGACATGGTGCGGCGGGTGCTGTGTGATGAGGCGGTTTAGAGAGGCTAGGAGTTGCTTGTGAGGATCACGACGTGCTGGCGATGCGTCGTTGCGGAAGTAGCGCGGGATGGAGGGTGGTGCCGAGGCGGATTCCCGAGTGCCTGAGCCAGTCGGGGGGGCGTCGTCTCCGGACATTCTATCGCGGTTATGGCGGTACAGGCGAGGGAAAGGCGTCGGTCGTATCTTGGATGTGGACGTGGCAGGAGGGAGGGTCGCGTCCAGGGCTGCCACGTGACGTCATGTCAGCTTGGTGGGGGTTTCGATTGCGACGCGTAGTGGGTTGACACACTGAACAGAATAGCACGGCAGCGACACGGCATCCTCTCGTGAACAGGGCAAATGATTGACGCGTCACTGGCCAAGGAAAGGCTGGGTCGCTGTAGAAGGACACACCCATACCCATGGACATTGTGCGCAGAGAAACCACCCGAGCACTTCTCTTGCGTGTCATGTGCTATTTACACAGCATCACCCGCCAGCGCTGAAAATCAGACGGAACTCCCGGATCCAGACTGGCCAGGCCAAGGCAGTGGTTCACCGGGGAGCTCGGCATAGAGACTCTCCGGGCTGGCACAGACAGCTTCATATCGCTCCACCTCCCGGCTATCGAGCTGGGGTGTGCAGAGTTGGCCCGCTCCGGGACTTGCTTGGTCAACGGTGAACTCGGCGCCTTTCGACTCTGTTGCTCTATCTCCTGGAAGTTTCGTTAGTGCATAAGAGCGCGATTGGAACGCCGACGGGGTGCCTACCACGCAGCTGTTCTGACATGTCGCTGCCAATCAAGGGCGATGGATATTCCGGCGAGCGATAAATCTTGTGCTTCTTCATCTTCAAGCAAATGCACACGACTGATGCTAGTGCTATCAGAGCGATGAAACCGCCCAAGGAACCACCGACGATCGCCGCTACAGGAAGAGCATGGTTGCCGTGAGCGGGCTGCTCTGCCACCATGTTCGACGGTGTCGAAGACGGTATCGGTTGATTATCGATTACAACATGTGCGGTTGGTCCTCCTGATAGGGAGGTAATGACATGCTCTGCAGTCCATGAGACGGTCGCGGTGGGCGATAATGATGATGGTGATGATGATGATGGTGATGATGATGATGGTGATGATGATGATGGTGATGATGATGATGATGATGATGATGAGGTAGCTGCGGTCGCTGAGCTTGGTGTTTCATCAACTGTGGCAGTACTTGACGGATTCGAGTTCTCGGTCGACGAAGAAATGGAGCCTCTGCTTGTATCAGCCGATTCAGCCGATTTTTCCGTGCGGTCTTTTCCAGCAGGACATCCATCCGTGCAAGCGTCAACGAGGCAGCAACCTTTGAAGCCTGTAGCACAAGATTGGAAGAAACCTCCATACGGGCAGCTTCCCACTACGCCCTGCCTTCGTTGATACAAACCCATCAGGATAACTTGGGTGCGAGACGAAGAAAAATGGAAACGACAGAGCTGCGCAGGAGGGTGCGACAAATGGCGGCAAGAACAGTGACGCACCGCGACTCTTCATCCTGTTTGTGATGAGTCGTCACCGCTGCGGATTCGTGCAGGAATTTTGATGCTGAATTCGGGTGGTAGAAGCAAACAAAGCCAGGGGTATTGCAAGCGACCTCTTGGGAGTTGTGGAACAAGTCACTCAATACTCATTCGAAGTAGATACATAGTTTGACTGAAACAGATGAACCATCCAGAGAGGGGAGTTGCAGCAAGCGAGATTCCCGTAGTATGACTTCATCTGACCGTTGCGAGAGGGCGTGAGGCTGCACAGCGTTTGGGCATCTGCGTCACTGACGTATGTACCGTCACACGGTATTGTGTCCAGCCGCGATTCTGCCAACTATTATGTGAAAATTGAGACCTGAGCCCCGAATATCTGTTCCGGTGAGACCTGGCTAACTATCGTAGACGAGAAACTTGAGTCAATGCTCCACGGCATTTCCGAATCCCTTGGTGCATACAAACCTTGTTAAAAAAATGAGTTCGAAATTCATTTGAGTACTCAGCCCTCCTGTTGAATCGAATGGAAAACTCTTGTACTTGGAGATTGCTTCGTCATGTTCACCGAGGTCTTCTCTTACAGCGCCGTAGCTTGACTCGCAAAGGCAGAGCAAAGGCTGTATACATTCCCCGGCTCGTATTCCTGTGAGAGTGCGATAGCTGCGTATCCGAGTTTCAGGCGTAGAGCACAACAGGTCAATAGTGCCACCGGGGAAGATATCGAGCATAGGGTCTTGGCCAGCGTCGTCGCTGGCAGTTTGAACTTCCTAGGACCTCTTTTGCTTTCGGAGAAGCTATCAGGCGATCGTATTCATTAGAAAAGCGCGCGAGATAGTCGCCCATACTTCCCTTGCGACCATTGTGCCCACACTCAAGCCAGCCGCATCCTCTGCCGTGACCGAGGCGGATCCCCGCAATACCAGAGGATCATGCTGGTACATGCCTGCAATGTGGCTCCCATGGTTGACTTGCGCTATCACGACGACTTAAGGAGCAGCTAGGTATGCCTCGCTACCGTTCCTGCGAAGTCTCTGCAGAAAGCCCTCCCGTAAAGTGCCAGGGGACGGCATAGTCTTCGTCAGAGTCTTTGGGATCGCACATGATTCGCGGTTTATTCAAGTCATTGTATCCATAGACTATGCTAGCGCAACCGATAAGTGCCTGCATCGACTCTGCGTATCATCGATAGGCATGATGACATGATCAAATGGGCTGATTGGTTTTGAAGCATGGCGCGAAAGGGAAAAACACTAAGCACGGTTTGGTAGAAGGGAGAGGTCAGTTACCACGTTGTCCATACCCATGTTTGCGATGGCTCGACAAGCGTTGCTCCTGGCCAAGTGGTGATGTATAGCATAAGAAGGAAACGGCATCTCACGCCCGTTCATTGCAGAAAGAATTCCCCTCATGATGCTGACATCCGGTGGTGATTCCGGTTCCGAGTGCGAAGCTCTTTCTCCACCATGATCAGTCGATACTAGAGTACCAGATAACAAGTCCATCTCGTAGCCGGTTGTTGCTCTGCTGGGCTCAGCTCGCGCTTTCCAGCGCAATAGTGCGAGAATGTCCAACTGCTTAAAAGGGCCTTGAGTCCTGCTCGTATTCTTCTCCCTCATCTCATCTCTTATGCCTTTCGTCTCATATACCATACTATATACTTCTTCATCGTCTTAACACACATCTATACACCCCTTCCATTCCTCTCAACATTCCATATACCTGCTCGACTACGCAGCCATCATGGACTGTAACATGATCTGTGGGGAGATCGTCTCCAGAGACATGGCCACGCACTTTCTCGGTCTCACCATGTCCCTCTACAGGAACATCACCAAGGCCGTGGCCAGTAATGGAGAACTCCCATGGTCTGACCAAACGGCCCCAATGTGGGCTGTCGATTCCGCACGGAGGCCGGACCCCATGGACGAAGCGATGGTCAAGGTCAAGGGTGACGTGGTCTCACAGCACGTCCGATTCTACGAGGAGTACAAAGCCATCAAATACAATGACTACTCGTACAATTGGCCTCAGAGCCAGTACCCGGAATCTCTGTGGACCTCCTTCACCCGGGCCATGGACCAGGACCGGCCGGTTTACCAACTGCGTAACTGGTTCTCACATGAGCTAGGGCGACGGACAGTCACGCTAGCGCAGGAGAAAGAGAAGTTTGGCCAACTTCTCTCCGTGTACCAGGACGTCTTGCCGGTTCTTGAGGAGCTAATCGGCAAGCTTGAAGCGGGTCTTGACGATGGCGACGCTTGGGCGCCAAGCCCTGCCATCGCAGAGAGGAAGCATGATTCTCAGCAGGCAGCCTATTCGCACGATTGCGAGGCTGTGCTGCGGAGAATCAGGGAGCAAGAAGAGGCCCGCGAGGAGCGGGTAAGGGCATCCGAACGGCTGTACCAGGCCAATTTGATTCGGATGGAGGAGGAGAAGCGAGACCCATGGGGATGCGGAGAATGGGTACAGACGGAGGAGGTGGGCGAGGAGTGGTGTCTGAGTACCTGGGCGGACGATGGAGCGAAATGGTACTCGGGCGCATGGGAAGGCGAGGAAGAGGCGTGGGCCTGGGGGGCTGAGGATTCCCAGGAGGACACGTCGGAGGAGGAGAGCGAGGAGGCTGAGGGTGCTGAGGGCCTGCTGGCACCCGTGTCGTCGGAGACTCTGGGCTGGGGAGACCTCGGCTATGATTCAGGCTACGAGGAAGGTGCTGCGAGTGCTGCCAACCAGGCGGTGCGCCATTGTCGTAGTTGCTTGTGCAGATATGATGAAGCCATCATAGCGCACAGCCAGGACGAGAATGGATAGGCGGGATACACCTGAGTGGCATATGGAGGCGAGGATCTGTGACACGTTGCTGGAGTGGAAGCGGGTGAGCATCTTCTGGCAGTGTTGTCTGGATCTTCGACCGTCGACAAAACCCTCTGTAGCTAATGGAAGCATCTTGTAATCTTGCATCGAGGCCCTGCTTGCTTGGTGGTGTCGACGAAGCAGTCGTGTGCCAGGCCCATAGCAATCGCGACGCACTTGAGTAGTTGCATCCTCAGCACACGGCATTGACTGTAATATGCATCCGTTTTCTTCGTCGCCATCGCCTGTGTAGCCCTGGTTGGTGGCCGCATCTCTTACTCCTATCCGACTGTGGAGAAGGCGTCGTGCAACTGCTTCGTAACCCAATGCTTCTCGGCCTCCTTCCCATGGATGAAATTTTCCGAAGAGACAGTGGCGATTTCGGCTGTTTCCGCTATGCTGGACTGGCGCGAGGAGAGAAGACCGAGTCACCGAGTGGTGTATCGTTTTCCTTTTGCATGACTAAGCCTGTAGAGTGCGGCCAGATCACATGGCTCGTATGGCAACCACATAATCCCTCAGCTCTAATGCACTCTTTCTCCATCACTGGAACAACCATTGACCACCCTGTGGACTCGGAGCCCTCTTCTGCTTGGGATGCAGCGAGATAATAGCGCACTTGAAACGCCTCCTCGAGCCGGACAATGTCGGCAACTGCAGTGCGTGGGCATTGAGGCAAGTGGCGATGGTGTTTTCTGACTTGTTATGGGTGCAGTGCCTCTACCAGCCACTACGGCATGTGAAATCGCTGGCTGTAGCATCGGCGACCCTGTTGATATCAACAGTTTCTCCTATAGTGCCGGTGGAGTTGTCTCTCCTGGAAGTGCCGGAGGAGTGAAAAAAAAAAACCGCCGAAGATTGGGCTGAGAAAGAAGTCTGTCGCGGCCATGTCTGAGTACATAACTGCTGAAAATGGCCGCATGATTCGCGCCATTTCATCATCCAAAGGAAATGGCACTCATCATGTCCAATTCGACGACCTCACGGTTCGTTCCACGTAACCAAAAAGCATTTGTGACTTGCCTCGTTATGCTTTCGATCATCGGCTCCGTTCTCGTCGGCTACGACTCATCTCTAATGGGCTCCTTCAACGTCATGCCCTCATACGTTTCCTACTTCAACCTCACTACGTCCACCAAGGCACTCAGCACCGCTATTTCCTACGTGGGTGGTTCGGCTATTTCCCTCATCTCCGGTCCCTGGACAGACTGGCGTGGGCGGCGTGAGGCCATTTTCTGGGCTTCACTTATCACGCTGGTGGGCGGCGTGATGCAAGGTGCAGCTCAGAATATGGCCATGTTTCTCGTTGGTAGGCTGATTGTGGGCTTCGGCATGGGCCTGGCGCAAACTGCGACACCGACACTGCTAGCGGAGACGCTGCCGGTTCAATGGCGAGATTTTGCCATGGGTCTATACTATGCTTGTTGGGATGTGGGTACTCTACTGGCTACTGGCGTATGCTATGGTGTGAGTGATATGGTGTTGATACTTGCGTGCTGAATTGCTGACAGTGATTCAGACGGAGACTCTAGCATCATCCTGGTCATGGCGCATCCCCTCCTTGCTACAAGCAGCACCTTCGTGCTGGTGTTTCCTTATTCTCATCTTCATTCCTGAGTCCCCTCGCTGGCTCATATCCCAAGGGCGCGGCGCCGAAGGCTTGGAGGTCCTTGCCATTGCCAATGCAAACGGCGACGTTCACAACCCTGTCGTGCAAGCCCTATTCAAGGAAATCCAAGACACAATCCAATTCGAGAGGAGCCGCAAAACCTCTGCTTATAAAGCTCTCATCCACCCTCCAAACCGCACGCGCATGCTCATCGCCGCCACTTTTCCCCTTTTCATCATGCTCCCCGGAACAAACATTGTGCATTTCTACTTTGGCGACATGCTCAGGGGCGCGGGCATCAAGTCGCCAACCTCACAGCTGCAAATCAACATCATCCTAACAACCTGTACCTTGATGGTTGCTCTCGTTGGATCCTGGTTTGCCGACAAAGTCAGCCGCAAAACTTTGTGCGCTGGGTCGCTGACTGGCGGCATCATAGCACTGTACATGCTGGCGGGCCTGACGGCCAAGTACGGCCAATCTGGTAATCAGAGCGGCGTATACGGTATCATCGGCACGATATTCCTGTACAACGCAACTTATGCTTGGGGCGTAACACCGCTTGCCGTCCTCTACCCGTCCGAGGTGCTGCCGTTTGAGATTCGCGCTTTGGGCATGAGTATCTACACGCTCATCACCAAGCTGTGTGGGCTGTTCGTCGCAATGGTCATTCCCTTTGGCATGGCAGCAATCGGTTGGAAGATGTATGTTATCAACGCTAGCGTTGACATTCTGATGGTCATCTTTGTCGTCATTTTCTGGGTCGATACGAGGGGCTTGACGCTGGAAGAGGTGGATAGGCTATTCAACAACATGAATTCCTCGAGTGTACCAGGCCTGGAGGCTGTCCGGATGGCAGACAGGACGGCGCTTGGAACTGTTGAAGATAGCTTGGTCACACGGCAACGGCTGGACATGGGTCGTGAGAGGGATTGATCTATAATCTCCTGCACTTGAATATGCGATATTCCACCGTGATGGGAGATGGTCTGTATCTGGAAGACTCGGAACCACAATCACTGTTGCATCGACAAGCCTATGCACGCTTTCGCCGCTTACTCCTCGTCCCTGGCCCCTCATCCACCGCCGCAACGACATCAGCAAACATGCCACTGAAACTATGATAATACGCATCCGCTTCCTTCACATCGGTCAGAAACAGCCAATCCGCCGCCTCCTCCACCTGGCCCACGACGGAATCGAGCACCTGCTTGCTCAAACTGGGCAGCGAGTGCAAAATCACCGCAAGCTGGGAGCGCCGAATCTTGTGCTCCTGCAGCGCACCAAGCGTGCCCTTGTCGAGCCACTTGTCGAACGTCTCTTCCAAGACGACGGTCAAGTCGGTGAGATTGAGGTAGGATTCCTGCAGCACCGTGCCCGAGTCGAGGAGCGAGGGCGAGAAAAACCCCGGATTGTGCGCGACAAAGCGGTCGTTGAACGTCGCGGCGTTGCGCACCGCCTGCTCCGCGCGTTCCAAGTACTGATACGCGCCTGCGTCGTAGGCACTCGGCGTCTCGTCCAGGAAGATGCCGTCCACCCGGAACTGCGTCGCGTTTGCGTCGCGCGGCCATGCGGCATAGGTCTCGATTTCGTCGAGCACCGCCCCAATGTCCTTGTGGGCGTAGTGCGTTGCGACGTAGCCCAGGGTGCGGATGTTGGGGTACGATCGCAGCTTGGGGATTTCCTCGACGTACGCTTGATCCGGCAGCGAGCCCACGCATGGCCCCGAACAAGGATTCAGCACCACGGTGAATTCGACCGTGCGATGCGACGCAGCCCTACCCGGCCCAGGGTCAGCAAAAGCAACTTTCGCCCTCGTTGGCCTCACTCTGCACGTACGCTGCGTACAGCGGATCCCACGCCCCCGGGGCCGGGTAAATGTACAGCGGAACCAAGACGGCCATTTTTCCTGTTCCCGCGACCAAAGGAATGCCTCGCAGAGGGAAAGAGGGAAGCGAAAAGAAAGGCAAGGAAATTCACGACTGTCACGTCCTTCTCCTTTCGCAGAAAGAGAGCGGTTGGCTATTTTGAATACACACATGTACTATGGTATATATACCCATCCATGGAAGATGGTGAATCCCCCCGGCCGTCGCAGGTACAAATAGTGTTTCACGTTCCGCATGCATGCTGTGTACCTGCATGCCATGCGTGCACGAATAGGAGCATGGCCTCGTTGTCGTCAACGCCACGCGCAAGCAGTGCTATCGATTTGGTTTGCCGAGGGGGGAAATTGGGGCGCATGCATGGCGTTTTGGCCGGACTGTGTGGAGATGAGATCACATGGGGGGTTTGTTGTCGCGGTGTTGCCGGCGCCTACACACCCGGATGACAAGGATTTCTTCTGCCGATCTGCCGGATGCAGTGGGGGCGGCTGGAAAGCTAGTGATTGATGGATGGGTAGGTAGTATCATTCAGGCAGTCGTTGCCGCTGGCGTCTGAGCGCTCAGTGCAGTGCGTGCGAGAATGCGTCGTTCCATGCCAAGGCTCCGTGATGGGTACATCGTCTGTCGCATGGTGCCATGATGATTGAAGCGGTGCCTAGGCACAAAGAACGGTGCGTTTCTGTACGGGCCGGGCCGCCTGTCTCTGTATTTGCGACGCTTTCTATCTAGGTAGGTATAGGCAAGACTTGGGACCCCTGCCTACCTATCTACTGTCTCCCGAGGCTCCTCTAGGTAGCCCTGTCTTAATGGCGAACAAGCCTCTGGCGGGTTGTCCAGGTGGCAAATGTGCCGGGTCGTGTGATATATGCAGACCAGAGCGAAGAAAAAAGGAATCGAAAAAAGAGAAAAAAAGAAAAAAGAGAAAAAAAGAAAAAAGAGAGAAAAAGAAAAAAGAGAAAAAAAAAAAAAAAAAGGAAAAACAAAAGCTATAAACCAAGACTACACTAGAAAACCCACCTCATCCAAACCCAAAAAAAAC
>Ga0182215_1000178_pt1 | contig 11762 bp, 13 predicted proteins | sample G5R1MG_24_FD_128404 | JGI IMG/M metagenome (GOLD analysis project Ga0182215, IMG submission 128404) | Switchgrass phyllosphere microbial communities from Michigan, USA - G5R2_NF_03OCT2016_LD1 MG | ecosystem: Host-associated > Plants > Phyllosphere > Phylloplane/Leaf | place: USA: Michigan... | reverse complement strand
TAGCTAGCTTCCCCATGGCTCGGTGAAGCTCCCCGACCACCCCACCGCCGCTTCCCCTCGCCGGAGCACCGCCGCCGCGGCCTGCTGCACTGGACGATGACGACAATCTGGAAGAATATGTGACTCACTTCGAGGATGCCAACGAGAAGGGCCATGTGCTCAACTCCCAGACATTTGGCGGCCAGATCATCAGCGATAACGGCAAGGGTCCCAGCTACATGCTGGGCACCTTTCGCGACGGTAGGCAGCTTGCGTTGGTTGCACGGCGATCCCCAGCCTGACTGACGATAGACCAACTACACTTAACGCGCCTCAACGGCCTTGTCCAGCTCCGAACCCAATTCCACCACATCGACGCCTCGGCGCAGCTAGAAGCAGTGGCCCGGCGACGAGAAAAAGAGTCTCAGGAGGGTGCGAAGCCAGCAGAGCCAAAGGCGTTCCTACCAACAGTGAAGAAAACCGGTGGAGATACCACCGCGGAGATGACACAGGCTTTCATGAAGCACACGAATCAAGAACAATGGCAGAGGCTAAACTACTATGACGAAGACGCATGTCTCATCCCCGATCACACGCAGTGCCGATGCTAACCATCCCCACAGAGCGAAACTGCTTTCGATTCTTACGGCGAGCGCCTCTTTTTCCCTGATGTCGCAGCCGCTCCGGTGCTTCGTTCATGCCTCGACAAGGACGAGTTCCTAGACGCCATCAGCGCGCCGTCGAGCAGCAAAGGCATGAAGAGAACGGCCACCAACAAACGAGGTACCGATGACCTGATCGAAATCTCAGACCTGTCGGACGAAGAAGAAGGCGATGCGCCCCTGTGAGCTGAGCTGGGAAGTTGTAGCTCATTCACCAGGAATCCATGCCATGGACCGCGGTCACTGGAAGTAACAAGTGTACTCCCCCGACAATAAAATTCCAACCGTTACGTACCGGACTCGTCAGGAATATCACCTTTCAAGGAACAATCCCTGCGAAGAATGAAGTATTGCACTTGGCAGTGCCGAATTGGCTGGACGTAGTGCTGAATCGTAGAACAAAGGAGAGATTGCGGTCGCCTGATCTTCCGCTGAACGGACATCAACGGCTGACTGGACCGAAACCATCATTCGTCTTATGGATGGTGACTGAGGTTGTAGCGCTCTCAGGTGGAAATCATGATGCTTGTAGTATTTGCACCATCAAATATCGGATGGCTGGATAGAAACCTGAGGCGTATGGCTCCCCAGCTCTTTTTAATATATTTATTGATGGGGAGAAACTGATGGCTGATGTAGTTAAGGAAGAGTGTAGATGGACTAGTTTGGCCTAGCTTGTCGGACGGAAATACTTTTCTCCCCGGCCAAATTTTCTTTCCACATTTTCCGTCCGCCGCACCACAGTCTTCGGAACCGGACGGGGAATTTCACAGGTTATCGACACCAGTATTTTCGCACTGGCAAAGGGCCAAGATGCATACGACTTCTCCTTTAGTAGGCCGCATGGCTGCTGGCGGTGATGCGTCGGATGCCGATTCCTTGGACCACGACCTCGGCTGAACAAGCCCGAAGCTCAAGGGCGTAGGCCGCGATCAACCGTACCTCCTGCGCAGCGCAGTTCGGAATTCAACACCGTCTACCACTGGATCCACACAACACGATGTGGATTGTTGCAACTACAGTGTGCCTTTTGGCAAAGCCACTTGGTGTCGCGGCACGTCAGAGTTCGCGACGATGCTTCTCAAGCTCCGGTAACCTGCAAGCCACATGGGGCTTCATCGGTCTGGGACGGATGGGTAGGTTTCACGTGTACAGTAACTTGCCCCAATGTATGCTGACCCTATCCAGGTTATCCCATGGCCACGAATCTGCGGGCAAAGATCCCCACCGGAGATACACTTTGGGTACATGATGTCAACACAGCGGCCACAGAAGACTTCTTGAAAGCAAATCCACACGGGGTGCGCGTCGCTAACAATGTCCGGCAGCTCGCAGAGAACGCTGTAAGTTTGCTTCTACTTCTTTCGTCTCTCATATGATGAATCAATCATTCTATCCATGATCTAAGTTGGGGGTCACTTGTGATTTCTTTTCTGATTACTCCAAAATTATAGCCAATCCTCTGATGCATTTCTGAATACAAGCGTTTGCCGAGTCCTGTTCAGTACAACATACTGACCTATTATAGGAAACAATTGTCACGTCCCTGCCTGCACCACAGCATGTGGAGACCGTTTTCAAGGAGATGCTTGAGCCAGCGACTCTCCTAGAGGGCTCCGTCAAGACAGAGAGGCTATTTATCGATTGCTCCACCATCGACCCGATGACTTCTGGTGAGGTCGCGAAGGCTGTTTCATCTTCGGGTCAGGGAAAATTCATTGACGCCCCCATGTCCGGTGGTGTTGTTGGCGCGTCAGCTGGAACACTGACCTTTATGATTGGAGCTGCAGTCGACGATGTCCAACGAGCAACGGATGTTCTGTCTTTGATGGGACGGAGAGTGGTTCATCTAGGAGGACAGGGATCTGGTCTGAAAGGCAAGCTGGCAAATAACTACCTACTCGCACTCAACAACATCGCTACCGCTGAGGCTATGAACATGGGTGTGAAATGGGGGCTCGATCCGAAGGCCCTCGCTGGCATGATCAACACTGCGACTGGCAAGTGCTGGCCAAGCGAGGTTAACAATCCCGTGCCTGGTGTAATCGAAGGATCGCCAGCCAGCAAAGGGTACAATGGCGGATTTGGAGTCGCCCTTGCAAACAAGGATCTGAAACTCGCGCTCAAAGCTGCGGCGGATGCAGACGTGAAGCTTGCCCTCGGCGAGCCCGCAAGAGCCCTCTATGATGCGGTGGAGACTGCTGAAGACTGCAGAGGTAAGGATTTCTCTGTCGTCTACAGATACTTGGGAGGCAAAGAATAGAATTGAATGAATCCAAACTGTCGACCCGCCGCACTTGGAAACTTAGCAAGCCATGTGACGTGAATGGTTTTCGGCGGCTGACTGCGCCACCATCGAACAGCCACACAAAACGCGTCATAGGACCGCCCAAGGCCTCAGCTCAGGCACGCCAGGTATGCTTCACCACCCACCGCCCCTCACCACATCCAATCTACAGCGCATCCATATTGCCGTCATCATGTGTGGTTCTGACTGCTTCCTGATGCTCTTGAGTGTCCTCTTCCCCCCTGTTGGAGGTATGTGTACATGCGTTTCTGTAGCGTAGGCAGCACTTCAGCTCATCGCTATCCGCTTCCCAGCGCACCCCATACTATACATGCTAACATTTGCAATAGTATGGGTCAAGAAAGGTCTCTGCAGCGCCGACTCGCTCATCAACCTCGCCCTCTGCTGTCTCGGTTTTCTCCCCGGCCTCCTCCACGCCTGGTACGTGATCCTGCAGAACCCCGATCCGTACGACGCATACCACCAGATCCCCGCCGACGGAGAGCGCGGCACTGGTCCAAACGGGCGCACCACATACTATGTCATTACGCACGAGCAACCCGCTCCTGGCGCGAGAAACTACGGCACCGTGGGGGAGGGGAGTCAGCCTTCGAGTGGCCAATTTCCAGGACAGCAACAAAGCGGTGTGCTGAACCAGAACAAGCCAAAGAAGGGAGCTACTCCTGCGAGTGGCAGTGTGCACCAGGAAGGGGAAGGGAGTGCGAGTGCGAGTGCACCTGTCGAGCCGCCGCCGACGTATGCGGATGTTATCAAGGGAGATCATAAGGTGCAGGATTCCTAGTTGGACTAGTGTATGGGTTGGCAGTGCTCGGATAGTATGTCGCAATGGTTGATGTTGCTTCACATAGCGTTGGTGGAAAGCGTTATCGGATCATGGTAGGTAGCCTTTTGCAAGTTAACGGACTTGACGACCCGCGGTCCACGAATGAGGTCTTCTTTTTGGTTATTCAGCTTAGACAGGCGCTGCCACAAACCGTGGCCTTATCGTGCAGATACTACAAACGTCCTACCAGTCGAACATAACTAGCATTTGTGAGACTGTGGCAGTATCAACATGAGACTTTGCTAGAACACGACGCCACTGTATCTGCAGTCAGCCAGCCTTATGGCTGCCAGGGCAAGCGTGTGCCTTTGCCTATCCTTTGCCGCGTTCAAGCTCCTTCACCCGCCTACCACATGATTCACTGCGCACACCACAGGCAAATGAGGGCCCCCGGAGGCGGCGTTAGTGGGGACCGTTCTCCGGCATTTCTTTCTGCTGGTGCCCGCTGTGATCGATGGCGGTAGAAATTTGCCTGATTGGGCAATCTTCGCTGGCCTGATTCGGGCCGTTTCAAGGGCAGCGGTTGGCACTGCAGGCGCAGCAGCGGGAACTGCACCTGTGAGTGGAGCGTTAACTACGGTAAGCGAGAATCTGTGCCCTTGCGTAATACGTATGCATGGTGCATGTCCCTTTTACCAAAAGGAAGGGCGCTTATCATAAGGTGTGACGCCTCAAACATACCTACACTCACTCCACTGTATATCCTCGCACATCTTGCCGTTCTTGTTATGGATACCGACGAGCGCCTCGAACCGCTGGAGGAATTCAAACGAACGCTTTGGGAGGAACGCCTGCGCGAAAGTCATCGAAGCGGTCGACTCTGCAAGTGGGTTTCCAGCTTCCATCCTGACCACCTCCCTTGCGGCCTTGGGGAGACATACCCATATCATGGCTCATACAACGCTGGTCTCAAATAAGTTTTCGAGGATAGCACTACCTGGCTCATTCGATTCCCAATGGGTGGGCATGTCCATGATAATTACAAAGACAAGGGTTGCCATGGAGGTTGCTGCCATCAATCTCATTCGTAATAAATCCACGATACCGGTTCCGAAAGTTCATGCTTGGGGGGTCGCAGCCGACAATCCTCTTGAACTAGGTCCCTTTATCATCATGGAATCTATTCAGGATGGCGTGAGCCTGAATCGCCTGCTGAGGGCTGATGCTAACGGGATGAGACTCCTACAAAATGACATACGCGATGAGGAGATGGAAATCATTTACCGGCAGATTGCCAATTTCATGCTTCAGCTTTTCAAGCTCGACTTTGACCATATCGAAAATTTGGACTCTCCTAATCCACAGCTTCAATTTCCAAGAAGGCCACTAACATGGAAGGCTCATGACATTCTTCAAACGGGAGGAGTTGATGTTCTTGGTAAGCGTGAGCTTTTGATAAAGGAATGTAGTATGGCGCTTTAGATTCTATTGACAGGAGAAATTCTAGGGGACAGAACCTTTTCATCCACCTCCGAGTACTCCCAGCACGTTTTTGAACAGGACTGGGAGCAACTGGTCCACCAATCAAATTCAACGTACGGCCGGTTTGATGCCGAAGATAAATATCGATTTTTCAAAGTCTTGAAATCTTTAGCGCCCAGATTTGTGCATAGCGAGTACGCCGATACCAAGTTTAAATTTATTTGTGACGACCTTGGATTGGCAAACTTGGTCGTAAAGAGCAGGGAAGACCTTACGGTCATCGGCGTGGTTGACCTTGAATGGTCCTACATTGGGCCAGCTCAACTGTTAGGTTCAGCCCCATGGTGGCTCCTTATGTCTCGGCCGACAGATCAGCCGTGGGACTGTAATTACGAAGGTTCATCAGAATTGATTGCACGTTACTTCAGATATTTGGAGATTTACAAACGTGTTCTGGAAGAAGAGGAGGTAAGGATGACAGGCAGTGAGAACAAGGAGTTGTCTAAGCTGATCCACTGGTCCGAACAATCAGGCGCCATGTGGATCCACATGCTACTCTCTACTGGTTTCAACCATGATCGAAACGTTCCCTTCAAGCAGCTGGAACTGCATGAACCGCGTCTTGTGGAGAAAGACCGAGGGGCTGTGCTGCTTCACCGGCTATAGCGGGGCGCCGGAAGACGGGCTCCATGGTCGCTAGGTGCATGTATTACAGGCGCGTGGCTTACATTGATGCCTTGAGTACATAGCGCTGCAGTGATGATTGGCTTATGAAACAAGTTGTCGAGACAGAACCAGCTCGGTTGGAGTATACGCGCAAGAACGCCCGGCATATCTCGCCAATGAAGTTTTAGTTAATGCAAGATTTGACCGTGTATCACGCCGTGTCCGTTTCTCTTCTGTTCTGTTCTGCTGTTTCGCTCACCAAGCACCAAACATGTGCTAAATTGCCGCACTGTTTATATCCTGCCGCCTTCCCTAAGCCTTATCCATCGCAGTGTGCAGGAAGACTTCGCGTCATCCAGCTGTTTGCGCTGACTGATTCGTGTGACGTGTCTCCATTCTCCATCCTGTAGGGGTCGTTCCGCGCGGTAAGCCCCTGGTATGCTATCACATTCACGCGTGGTTTGCTTGCCAACGTGGAACTATTGGCCATCATCTTGAGGCATGTGCTCGTGGCGCAAGTATATGCGCCACCTCCCCTGTGAATTGCTATGGGTTGCTCATAAAAAACCCACCCTACCGGTTGGCCCGAATAAGCAATCCTTTTGTGATATAGAGTCACCATACTGACCCTTCGCTTCATCTTTACCCCCAGCTTCCAAAATCCCCTCATCTTCACCCTCAAATATCAAATTCCTTCCAATTATCACCTGAACTTCGTCCAATCATGGCTGCTGAAAGGGAAGCTGCAAAGGCTATTGCCAATGCCAGTCCCAATGACATCAGCGTTGTAGTCGCGGCCGGGGAATTCTCCAAGAAAAAGCGCGGTGTTACCAAAATCTTGTCGCTCGTCCTTGAGTACCGCAGGTAGTCTAAATAGAAAGCCAAGCTCATGAACACTCTGATATGCCTCAACTTTGTGATTTCTTAACAGAACATTTCCTCATCAATAATAAAATTTTGCCCGTAAGTGGTGTATTCAAAAGCTGCCCAGGCTAGTTGCGATGCAAGAATACGTTATGTAAAGGTAAATGCATACTTTACACAGCCTGCTTATTGGATACTCGACTATAGGTACTAGATAGTTAGGCAGTGCCGTGGTTATATAATTACTATGGCAGTGCGAAACGTATATAAACGGAAAGGTAAAAATTACAACGCCTCTCTCTCTTTAGTACATAGTAAGGTCGGCTGATACTTGCCATGGACTGACTAACCCTTTCTCCTGCGCGAGGCGTCGATAGCGAACCCAACCAAGAGCCTCGGATGCGTGCATCTACACAGATAGTACAGCTGGCGGTCGTGAAAAAAAGCCAGGAAATACGCACGATGTCGTAAATACCTACAGGCGATGATGCAGTACAACGAAGCCATGGCCCCAGTACCTAATTTGCTGCGCCCATCACGACGCCACGTCAGCCCAGGCCCTAACGTGTCAAGCCCAGCCAAGCCCAATCTTGGAAGGCTTGCGTGGTGACGTGGTGAGCTTCGCCATGATAACCTGAAAGACTCGCCGCGAAATCCCTTGCCTTGGATCTGCATTCTTTCTTGCCTGCCTTCATCGGACTGCGCCTTCGAACCTCGGTGCTAGTGCTCTGCGCTGGACGATCAAGTGTGGCTGAGGCGACGCACGTGCTGCTCTATTGTGCGAATCTAGTTTTCAGCCACTGCAAGGCGGCAAAGAGCTTTAACCTCGTCCGCTAGGTATAGGAGGTATTTATCACCCTGAACGACCTGCTGTCCCTTTCTTGTCCTCATACCGGTCAGGAGTCGGTGACGCCATCTAATTACCGACCTGGACGATTTTAACCCTTGCGCAACCATCATCCTTGCAACCTCGCCCTTGGGTGCATGACAAGCACGACAACGCGCGCTTGTTCACCCAAACATCGGCTCAGCCTGCATTCCACGTTTTCAGCCCCCAAAACAATCAACCGCGAATCACACACAACGCCGGTCGAGCTCTTACACACCTCGCTCACTTGGCTTGGTAGATAGCCGTACTTGACGCGAGGCCTTCACGTGCAATCCAGCAACCATGCGTAAGTGAATCCCGCCATCGCCGCCATCGACTCCCGCTCTCCCAGGCCGGCATCTCTGCCTGCTCAGCGCAAACTGACATTTTTTGTTGCATATAGATTCAGTACGAAGGCAGGCCCATCGCGTCGCCTCAGGAAGGGCAGGAGATGGCGCCCTGAACTACAATCCGTTTGCCCGGCAGCGGACACGAGACGCGCCAATGGATGTTGAGAACGATCTACACAGGACACGGTCAGAAACACACGTTACACCCGGCGTGGAAGCACAAAGGCGAATTGATGCCAAAGCTGCAGAAGCAGAATTTGGAAAACCCGACCACCACAACACCGAGCCGAACAGGGCGATTCCTCATGGCAACGTAGCTACGACAATTCCCGAGTCGCCGGCTGAGAACAGTGTCGTGCCCGAGATGAATGGAGGGATCAAGGACTCCAGCGACAATAGTACGGTTGTTGGGTCGACCACCGGTCCTACGAAGCGAGCCAGATTCAAGACCATCTTCAGGAAAGAGCACGAGCACGACGAGGGCGCTCCACTCGAGCAGGTCGAATCCGAGCAGCTGTCCGTGGAAGAGAGGAAGAAGAAGGCTCTCAAGAGAAAGATCCCAGTCGGTGCCCAGATCCGGTTCGTTTTGTTCGGAGCGTGGATCAATGTCCTTCTGATCATGGTTCCCGTTGGCTTCGCCGTCAACTATGCCAAACTCGGGCCCATCGTCATTTTCTGTGTCAACTTCGCCGCTATCATTCCGCTTGCCGCTATGCTCAGTTCCGCGACGGAAGAGTTAGCCATCAGGGTTGGCGAGACACTCGGTGGATTACTCAACGCTACTTTCGGAAATGCTGTCGAACTCATCGTCTCTGTCCAGGCATTGCTCAAGAACGAGTACACCATTGTCAAGACGTCTCTCATCGGCAGTATGCTTTCCAACTTGCTCTTAGTTATGGGCATGTCATTCTTCCTCGGTGGTATCAACCGACTGGAGCAGTTCTTCAACGTGACTGTTGCCCAGACTGCGGCGTCCTTACTGGCCCTCTGTATCGCCTCCCTCATTATTCCGACCGTGTTCCACAACATGATCGCCGAAGACAGCATTGTGGAAGGGGATGCATTGAAGAACCAGGAGCTTTCCCGTGGAACCGCCATCATACTCCTCGTTGTGTACGCATGTTATCTGGGATTCCAATTAAAGACGCATGCCTCAATGTACAACGAACCCAGCCAGAAGGTAGCAAAGCGCAAGTCCAGCAGGAAGCAAGACGGTGACGCAGCTCGTGGTATTGCCGCCATTGGTGCCGGAACAGCGGCAGCGTCCGGAGGCGGTGTCAACAAGGAGTCGCTATTTAAGGACCCCGAAGAGTACGAGGACGAAGAGGACGAGTTCGAGGCGCCTTCGCTATCAATCATCGGCGCGCTCGTTACGCTCGCGATTTCTACCACCCTCGTCGCTTTCTGCTGCGAATTCATGGTTTCCAGTATTGATGGTCTTACCTCGAAGGCTCATATCTCCACTACCTTTGTTGGACTAATTCTACTTCCCATCGTTGGTAACGCCGCTGAGCACGCCACGGCCGTTACTGTTGCGATCAAGGATAAAATGGACCTATCCATCGGTGTCGCTGTCGGCTCCAGCATGCAAATCGCTCTTCTCGTCTTCCCGCTCATCGTCATTCTCGGCTGGATACTCGGAAAGGACTGCATGACGCTATACTTCGACACTTTTCAAATTGCCACACTGTTCGTGTCGGTGTTGCTGGTCAATTACCTGATTCAAGATGGCAAATCTCGTAAGTCATATCACAACTCATGGGTAATTATTTTGAAAAAGCTGACGATTGGTAGATTGGCTCGAAGGTGTACTGCTCATGGCAAGTTACATCATCATAGCACTTGCAGCTTGGTTCTACCCTGACATCAACGAGTCACAATGTTAGATTCCTGGAACGATCCATACCTCTTCTCAAATCTCAGTTTGCCTAAAATGTTGGATGGCGGCATAGCTATGGCTCCTCTGGAACCCCGCACTCTTTTTCCTTTCTTTTTTTTTTCCTGTACATTTTGCACATCCGACCACACCTGTCTATAATTCCTTACTGTGTCCAATACCCCGGTTTAACTTATTCCATAACCATAAAAAGAAACAATTGAATACCGCCTTATAAACATGAGTTCTTGCATAGAGGGTGGGGTGCAAAGAGAGCGCCTGCTACTTTGTGGCACGCCATACTCTATTCCCGTTAATCGATTCAAACATAGTCCGTTCTCTGAACCATTTCGTACCACCACAATACGTAAGCACCTTTTGTGTTGAAAAACTTTACCCAGACTGACCAAGTTACAGACTTTGACGCTGCTGCACATTGCGTACTTCTTTTCATGGGCATGACTAGGTCATGAGCAGAGGGGTGATTCATATAAAGCTCGGCATTATGCTGTCTTTTATGCGATTGCGTTGGCGCAACCTTACTTGATGTGAGTCGAGGATCTGTTTCAGTGGCAATGTTCGGAAGTTGTTACGCTTTGTGACCCTTTTCTTTTACTTCACTCTCATGAAGAGCTGATCGCGGATGGAGGGACTCACCTGAGCTTTGGACTTGATACGGTCTGGATTTCTATGGGTTTATAGCTTTTATTCTTACTTTTCTTCTCCTTCTCCTTCCTCTTTCCTACTCTATACTCCTCCAACAATCCTACCACCTCTCCGATCCATAATCCCTTGATCACGACTTACAGCTATTGACAAGTACCTCTTCTCTGCCGGTACGTTAGGCTTCACGCCTGCCCGGGCTAGACAGCAGCGGTACTTAGCAGCGATATCACCAGCGATAGCGGCTCGTGGATCTTTCTTACTTTTGGCAGACCGAGTTCTTACTTCAATAAGGTATAATTATTCTCTTTGGTCGCTTTTATCATGCGCCCTTGCACTGACGCTGACCAAACTCAAAGCCCTACATTTCTATCACCACTGCCACACGATCTATCCAGGACCCACTACTCGAGTGATCTACTTCTGTACCACTCCACTCCACACATTCATATGACGAATCTCACTACCAACGACATGGAAGACGACATGATCGATACGGAACCGCCATCACTCGCACCACCTGCCAAAGAAATGGACGCTGATTGTCACGACGTAGATGACGCTCAACAGCGTAAAGACGCTACTCATCACCAAGATATCAAGCTCGACGATATTGTAGAGTCAATTGAGGGCAACTTCGGCTCCTCTTCCGCGCCACCAGACCAGGCACCAGCACTTGACAACCCTCGTCCCGACCAGCACGCCCCGTCGGCAACGGATAATTTTCACGAATTTGCTAGGCTCGAAGAAGATTTCCTGCAGGATCGCTTACGCAATGAATTGAGGGTCTGCTCTATTGAGATTTGCCCGGAAGAGGGACTGTTCGTTCCTGAGACGGAGACTGTACCGCCGCGAGACGTCAACCAAGCGCAGATCTGCTCTACCGAGGGCTTCCCGGAGGAAGATGGGTTATTTGTTTCTGAGAATGAGCCCCTGTCTCCTCAAGGTGTCAACCAAGCGCGGGTCAGCACTGTGAATGATACACCAGATAATGCGCTATTTTTTCCTGAGAATGAGCCTCTGTCTCCTCCAGATGTCAACCAAGCGCGGGCCAGCACTGTGAATGGTACATCAGATAACGGGCTGTTTTCTCCCGAGAATGAGACCCTACCGTTGCGAGAACACCGTCAATCGACTGCCTCGGCAAGCACACCCCGCCCGGCCGAGCTAGGAATCAAGGGACCTTTGCTCAAGCAAATCCGGAGCTTGCAGGTCAACGCGGCCAAAAAGAAGGAGCTTTTGAACAGACGGGTACCAGCTCCAACACGTGTGAACAACGTC
>Ga0182215_1000177_pt1 | contig 11794 bp, 11 predicted proteins | sample G5R1MG_24_FD_128404 | JGI IMG/M metagenome (GOLD analysis project Ga0182215, IMG submission 128404) | Switchgrass phyllosphere microbial communities from Michigan, USA - G5R2_NF_03OCT2016_LD1 MG | ecosystem: Host-associated > Plants > Phyllosphere > Phylloplane/Leaf | place: USA: Michigan... | reverse complement strand
CCCAAGTCCCGTTTTAGAGGGACGCAACAACCCCCGCGCTGCTCGGGTTGCAAGAAGTCCTGTGTCTGTAGTACGAATTTCCTTTACTGAGCCTTCGTTCTTCGATTTTTAGACTACTTAGCTGGACGCTGGGCCGACAGACGATTTGTGTAGAGCTGGTCGTCGGATTGACCGTGCCGATAAGTACAGCAATGTTAATATGACGCGTGTATATCGGCTGCTAGGTCACGTGCTCGGAAAATGTGAGCGCCCAAGTGGCGGTACATTAGATAGAACTAAGCTTACGAGCAACCTGTGTGGGATTTGAAAGAGCCCCAAGGCTCCAAACGGTGTTACGTTCTGGGTTTCTTTTGCCTGACTTACGAGAAGTATTTACAAAGAAAAACCCCTACCACAATCCAATGCATCGCAGTACATTACTCGTCTAGAATCGACGCCCACATCTCCCTATGACGTGTGTATGGAAAAGCTAATTTGTCTCCCCTGTCCTGCGTTGGAATGTCCCGACGTGAATTTTGCGTCGAGTGAGTGACGCGTCCCATCCTCATTTTGAACGCCTCAAAGCATTGCTACACCTGGTAGAAAGGGAATTATGGGGTATGTGACGAGTGTGTGTGTGAAGAGGTAAGCAAACCTTTATGAAAACAACTTTTTGTGTGAAGCTTTGTTGTGACTCGCTAATCAAGCGGTTCCTTTTCCTACTTTTTTTGTGTTGCTGGTTTTGTGGTCAGAAGGCCTTCGGGATCTACTATGCGAACCTTGTGGCCGCGACACCGCCATCGCGCGGGACAATCCTGGGGATTGTGGCCGAGGTTTGGATTATCTGGTCTTTCTCAGCCAGTAGGCAAAGTGTCAAACGGTATATCCTTGGCGAAGCATATTGCTGCAATCGTGACTGAATGAAGAAATATCTGTTAGAACCCTTGAAAGATCAAATGATTGATGGGAGAGAGAAAGGGTAGTATCGAACATATGCAAGCTTAGCTGAGAGAGAGCCTATGCTGCTGTCGGCACCCCGTTGGAAATAAGCTCGGCCTGTTGACGCTTTGTTGCTGCATACTCGCTGTCCTGTATCAGCACAACTGTCAGCTTGAGAGCGTGATGTGTATCACTCCCGGGGCTCGGTTGAGCAACGAGAGGACTTTGCGTATCGTGTGTTACCCACGTCAAGACCCGTGTCGGCGAAGGGGCGCTTAACGCCCCCGCTCTTTGTGTCTTTCCTCTTCTTTTCCTTAGTTGGCTTCTTGGGTCGTGTTTCGTTTGGCAAGAAGAGGTCATCGGGAAGTGCGGTACTAAGCCATTAGCGAGTGATGCTGACAGACCAGCATGATGCACTTACTTGCGGGTGTGAACTACCTTGACGGACATAGTCTTGTCGTCGTATACTTCCGCATCCGTAATGAAGTTTCGGAACTGACTAACAGGGTAAGAGATGTCAAGTGCCCTACCCCCGTCTGTTATCTTCGTAAGCTTGGTGCGACTCCATACAATCCTTCTCAAACGTACCTGTAGTCACGGTAAGGCCAATATAGAAAGACGCCGTATACACAAACTGTCCGTCACCGTTGGCCGATGGAGTTCCTTCCGGAGGCACATCTGACGCGGGGATCATATGCTTCAGACTGCCCTGGCTGACTTCGAACACCTGATCTTCATCTGTACATTTGTGGACCCGTTCGAAACACTTGGGATACGGCCGGGCGGTATCGATGCCAGTTTGGCCATCGTCGATGCCTTTGACGATGTGTCGGACTTTTGATTGGACCAATCCGTTGAACCTTTCATGAGCCTCTTGAGTGCGACTAGCGGCAACCACCGTCAAGTAATACTTGTGGTCCTTCGTGAAGAAAGTATGCCGTTCAAAAAGAGCGTCCCAGCTCTTGGTTCCTGCGAAAATGTGCTGCATGATTTGATCGGCTCGTTGGAACTCGGCCTGCATGATACGCAACGTCGACGGCATGACGGTATGGGTAGAACACATAGACGGGAAAGCCGGTGTGATGATGGGCATAAGATGCGATCTGTCTCCGTGATAGATCTAAAGGAGTCAGCAGGCGCGCCGCCGTCGACGAGCTTTTGAGAGCCTCACCTGTGGGTTCCATACGCGGAGGCCCATTGCGCCTTCCTCGATGTGTTTCAGCAAGACAGGGCGCGGCCACGACCACTTCTGCATCAGACTGAAGAACTTGGAGACAATGGTCGCGCCGTTTGCGAAAGGGTAAAGCTGGCAGATGCGAGCCACCATGATGGCCCACGCAACGCCGCCGGGGTAGCCGAAGACGGCGCCATAGATGCCCCGTTCGTTGGACCAAAGCTTGATGGCGCGAAGAGCATGGCGGAAGCTGCCGGGATGCGGGACGGCAGCGAGGAGCTCCTTGGTTACACGCGTGCCGTTGACGCTGCGCATGGCCTGCTCTGCAAGGCCGTCCAGGTTCTTCTTCTCAATCGTGTCCATGTCCCGCGGGATGGACGAGAGCTTGGGCAGCGATGCGAAGATCAAGTCGATGCTTACGCCGCGATACTCCATCTTGATGATAGGTACGAAAGCGTCTTCGACGGGGTTCAGCTCGGTGATGTCCTCGGTCTTGGACATTTCACGGAAGATGGCGGGGAAGTTGCGGAAGAAGTCGTCGATGCTGACCTGCTTAGGTACGACGACCAGCGAGTCGATGTCCGAGGTGGGACCGTGGACGCCGAGGGCGTAGCTTCCAAAGGTGAAGACCTTGCCGCCGGCCACATCGATGGCAGCCTGCTTGACGCCTTTTTGCCTGCAGACGCGGCGGACGAACTCCTCGACGACCGTCTGCAGGTGTCGGATAACATCGTCTCTGCGGCGGCGGGTTAGCAGCGCGGTGCAAGCGGTAGGCCAGCGGTGTCGCAGGCGGCCTACCTTTTGCGGTTGCCCTCGGGCGTCTCGAAGACGTTCTTGCGCGTCAGCGTCTCTACGAGCGAGTCGTTGAGCCTGGTCTCCTCCGGGCCAGGACCAGCCGTGGAGATGGCGCTGGTGACGCCATACTGCTTGTTCTTGGGGCCGTCCATAGCGGCGCGGCGCGGTGCAGCCGGTCGGGTGTGCCGGCGGAGGTGCTACAGCGGGCGGCCGACGTGGGCGCACGTGTCGCGTCGGGCTTGGGCAGCGGAAGTTGTCGTGAGGAGCGGCTGGGACAATAGAAGGAGCGGATTCAGCGCTTCTCCATGGCGACGCGACCGATGGCGGTGCAAACGGCGGGCAGAGGGCGGGCGGGCGGAGAGACGGCACGCTTGACCCAGTCGGCGCTTCGGGGAAAGCACAGCAGTCGCCAAGGCGCACGCTTAGGTAAGAACCAGTAGTGACGCATAGCTCTACCGCCACCACCACCACCACCTGCGCCCTGCACAAGACTGTCCGCATACACCATGACGAGCCATCTGCCAGCACGTTACCGACATTGTTCGTGAAAGAGCGCGATTGCCCTCCTACCCCCCGCGTCCATCACCAGGCGAGCACGACAGGCACTTCAACCGGTGACCTCCCACAGCAACTTAATCTACTCGTTTCTAGGATCTAACTATTGGTCAAGTCTTTGTCCAAACAAGGGCGAGCCATAAAAAAGTCGCAATACAAATGAGCACTCTCAGTTATCGTACAGATCAAGGGCAGGATATGCCTCTGGCTGTGAAGTGGCATTTTGACGGAGTATGCGCCATGGCATGCAAATGCTGACGTGTGACTGGCAAATGCATGGATTGTTTCGAGGTTACTGTGATCAAGCTCAATTTCCAGCAAAAAATTCACGCAACCGATCATCAAGCCACTTGACGTCTTCAGTCGACTGGCCGGGCCCTGCAAACGTCAGCGAACCTTGTTTTTGTCAGCAGGGTGAAGAGACTTGCCTCCAGCCCAGTGGCCCCACACGGAAGGAAATACTTGTAGCGTGCCGACGCCCGGCTTCATGTTCGCAACCTCAATCTCCGAGTCCTCGGGTGGGAAGTACAGGTCTGTCATGGCAGGCAGGACGAGCGTCTTTGCCTTGATTCCCTGCATTGCTTTTCTCAAGTCCCCCTGATACGGCTCTTGTTGCGCACAATCTGCGGCCTGCCACGTATGCGCCATGACAAGCATGCCTTCCGGGTCTTTTGACAGAGCCCAAGCCTCCCAAAAGTTGACTAGGAAATCGTCAAGGCTCTTGAAGCCGAGTGTGGGAGCCGTCTCGTAAAGCTTCTCGCGGTAGAATGCCTGAGAAAAGCCCCAGCCGGCGTACACGCGCCCGAGGGCCTTGAGGCCTGCTACTCTTGCGTCCGACGTGAAGGCTACTCTCTTCCCCTGGGCTGTGAAGAGGTCTGGCTTCGAGACACCCGCTGAGCTGGTGCCAAGTGCGGCATACAAAGCGGACTTGACGCCTTCCAGGAACACCTGGTTATGCAGACTTGTCCTTGCGCTGCCACAAAAGGGTACGCCGATATCCATAAAGTCGGGATATTGCGTAAGCCACTGGTACGTCTGGCCAGCGCCCATGGACCAGCCCAGGACTGCACGAGCATGGGTAACACCAAGATGTTTGGTGATTAGCTCGTGCTGCGCGCGTACATTGTCGTAGAAGAGAACGTCTGGAAAAGGACGCAGATTGGGGGTGTTGGACGGGGATGAGGACTGACTGTTGCCAAACAGAGCGGGAATGATGATGAAGTAGCGGTCTGGGTTGAGCGTCTTGTCTCTACCAGTCAGCCAGAGGTTGTCCGAGATGACTACAACAAGCACATGGTGTCAGCCGTAACCGCACACGAGGGGCGGTACACTTGCGGCCGGCGTACCACGTCGGGTAGACGATGGCTGGCAGCGATGGGTCGCCCAGCGTCTTGTACGCAAGGAACGCGTCTGGAATCTCTCCGCCGGATTTCAGCTTGAAGTTGCCCAACTTGTAGGTCTCGTATGCATCACCGATCTCGAGGCTCTGTGTTTTGATCGTGAGCGCGGTGTCGGAAGACATGTTGAGACGAGCTGTCCTGTACCCGCCAAGGTCGAATGGTGCGTTATGGGAGAAGGATGGAGGATGGATCATGGAGCGAGCGGGGTAGCCCCACGATGATGACGTTGCTATCGCATCGGACTGACAGAGGAAGTCCCCACGACATCCTCCACCATGGCCACCGGCAAGCTCGATGCAGAGAAAGAAATCAAACGCAACCCGCACGGCGACTTCAAAGCGGTCGAAGCTTCGCGCCCCCCGTTTGACCTGGCAACGTCCTTCCACTACGTGCAAACCCCGAAACCATCCTGGACGCCAGGGAGCGGGCCAAACGAGCCCTCCAGCCTGCACAAGTCCCACCGCCAAATCGAGCCCTACGCGGATGGCCGCCCCGTCGTCCATAACTACAAACTACTCATCTCTGCCATCATCCCGCGCCCGGTGGGATTCTCCTCCACCATCAGTGCAGATGGGACCAGCACCAATCTTGCGCCATTCTCCTACTTCAACGTCGTCTGCCACGATCCGCCGATGTTCGTCATGGGGTTCGCAGGCGGCATGGACAAGGCCAAGGACACGCTGAAGAATCTGCTGGACACGAAGGAGATAGTGATCAACATCATCAGCGAGGAGTATGCGGAGGCGGCCAACTATACGAGTATCAATGCCCCTGCGGGCGTGAGTGAGTGGGCACTGAGCGGGCTTCATGCTGAGAAGAGTGCGATGGTGAAACCAGACCGGGTGAAAGAGGCGGTGTTTAGCATTGAGGGAAAGCTGGTTAGCACGACGGAGTGGACGTCCAAGCAAGTGACCATGCTCTCCCGCTGTGCCCCGCCCCCTCGACTGACTTGGATGCCACCCAGGAACCCCGCCACGCCGGACAAGAAGACGGGCGTCACGGCTTTCATCGAGGGAGTCAACTTTTGGGTGCGGGAAGACGCCATTGATGAGCAAGGCGTGCTTGTGGACCCTGCGGTGTTGAAGCCCATCTCTCGTCTGGGCGGGATCGCGTATGGGCGGACTACGCAGGCCTTTGAGCTGCCCCGGCCAGACTACGACGAGGCAATGCAAGATGCCGAGGTTGCAAAGCTGGCGAGACCCAAGGGCGACGCGCAGTCGTGAGGCGTTGGAGATGGAGCATGTGCCATTGTTGTTCATCGGCGTATCTGCCCTAATCGTTCACTGACCCTCTTCCCCAATCGTTCACTGACCCTCTTCCCTGGATGCTCCACCCATGCCACCGCCGCAAACGGCCCCATGCATCGTTCGCGTCCACCAGACAAGCATGCCTGGTGCGGAAGGGGCGCGTCGCCGGTCCACAAACCACGACACCACGAGCGACAACAAGCCCAACACCAAGCTCATGCGCTCCGTGGCAATGCAGCAGCCCCCATTCGCTCGCGCAGCCGCCCAGCGGTCACCTGACCTCGTTCTCGTCTAGGTCTGCCTCGTCAACTCGGTACTTACCGCCATGCGGCTACCGACGCCGTCGACGGACCCCCCGGACGCCCCACGACGGCCGCAGCTATCCCCTCCAGCCACGCTTCGTATTGCGACCTACCTCGAGCAGCGCAACCGCAGCGACGTCGAGGTTGGGCTGCATTCCTACGGATATGACATCTCGTCGCTCGCCTTTGGCATTGCACCGTTCCCGTGCATTGCGGGCGCTCAGGCGTACACAATGGATGCTCCGGGCGCACCGCGACGTTTGAGCGGGGAGCGTGCGGCCTTGCTGAGTGCACAGGAGGGAGCCGCCCAACAGGCGCAGTATGGCACGCTTCCTGGCTCGGCAGCGATGGCACGTCCGCTGGATCCCGAGGGGGCCGTCGCAGCGGCGGGCACCACGGCGGGGCAGGAAGCCAGGCTGCTGTTCCAGTACAGTGTTCCGTTGATGGGCACGTATTTACTCCAGTACTCCTTCAGCTTGACAACCCTATTCGTGGTCGGCCATATCGGAACACAAGAGCTGGGTGCGGTCAGCTTGGCGACCATGACGGCGAACATCACCGGCTTGGCCGTCTATGAGGGCCTGGCGACGTCGTTGGATACCCTCTGTGCGCAGGCGTATGGATCGGGGCGCAAGGAGTTGGTGGGCTTGTATTTGCAGAGGATGGTGCTGTTCATGCTGGCTGCTACCGTGCCGATTGGCGCTGTCTGGCTGTGCTCAGGATGGATCCTGGCGGCATTGGTGCCTGAGACGGAGCTCGCTCATCTCGCTGGACGCTATCTCTCTCTCCTGCTGGCCGGAGCGCCAGGATACGCAATCTTTGAAGCTGTAAATGCACCCCGCACGTATCGATACCTGGCCACCAAGACTGACGGAAACCGCCAGGGTAAACGATTTACGCAAGCGCAAGGGCTGTTCAACGCCGCGCTCTTCGTTTTGCTCATTTCTACCCCCATCAACATGCTACTCCATTACGCATTTGTCTTTGTCCTCCAATGGGGTGTAACAGGCGCTGCAACAGCCACTGTCATCGCCCACAATCTCTTACCGCTGCTCCTCTGCACCTACGTCTGCTTTGTGAATCCGCAGTCGCTGCAATGCTGGCCTGGCTTTTCAAACGCGGCTTTCTCAAATTGGGGCCCAATGGCAAGACTCGCGGTTCCCGGCATCGTCATGGTCGAGACGGAATGGCTTGCATTCGTGCGTAGCCAAGTTTCCATGCCTTTTTTTTTTTACCCATCACTGACGCCTTTCCAGGACATCCTTACCTTCTCCACCAGCTACCTCTCCACCGCTCACTTGGGTGCACAGTCCATCATCATGACGCTCGCCATCGCAATGTATCATGTCCCCTTCAGTGTCGGCGTTGCTGTCTCAACCCGTCTCGGCAACCTCATCGGCGCCGAGTCGGTAAACGTGGCCCGTACGGCCTCCAGGACCTACGCTCTCATCTTTTTGATGATTGGTCTTTTTGACTTTACCTTCCTTACAGCGCTCCGCCACGTTCTCCCTCGCGCTTTCACGAGCGACCCAGAAGTCGTATCGATTGTGGCGGCCGTGCTGCCGCTGCTCGCAGCATTCCAGTTTGCCGACTCCACCACGGCGCTTGCCAATGCGATTCTAAGGGGGCTAGGCAAGCAGAATGTTGGCGGGTGGTGCAATTTGTTGGTTTACTATGTGATTGCGGTGCCATTAGCGCTGTTTTTGTGTTTTCGCAACCATCTCCAGCTCGTGGGGCTTTGGGCAGGGTGCGCAGTGGGCAGTGGTTGTATCTCGATTAGCGAGGCCTTCTATCTCAAGCGGCTCAAGTGGGATAAGGCGGTTGAGAATGCGAGGGAGAGGCAGAGGTGAGTACGTGGTTAGTAGGAGGTAGTGCTTATACCTGTAGTACGTATAGAGACATGGTGCGTGGATCCCAACGCAGCGGTCTCTGCAAGGGATATCCGATACCTACTACTATGTACATAGTATGTACTATAGTAAGTACATAGTAGTAAGTACCTACGTACGTTTGATTGAGGCACAAGCGACATGGATGTCGCGTTGGGCCGCCGCGTCCCAAGCCGCTGGCCCGTGATGAGATTGTGATGAGATTGTGCCGAGATTGTGATGAGATGGTGATGAAATTGTGATGAGGTCTTGGTTTCTGGAAGTCTTGGAGTCTTCTTGGGTCTCCTCAGCTTCACCTCGGCCTCCGCTCCCAAACTCCACCAAGACCCACGCCACTGGTGTATGACAACACAGAGTGCCTGCATGAGAACGCGAGATGGCGTCCCGTACCTCGACCCCGCAGTCGCGATCACGCTCCTCGTCCGGGACCAGCAGCTCGTCGGACACGACCATGATGGAGGTGCCACGGCCACCGCACTCGCCCAGCCGCCCGCCCCCAGCCCGCCTGCGAACTGTGTCGCAAAGCCAGGCCACGCCTGCGCCCGCGCGCACACCCGCTCCGCCCACCCCGTACGACGCATCCTTCTCGCTGCTGCTCTCGCTGCCGCGCGAACTGCGCGACCGCGTCTACACGGCGGCGCTGACCACGCCCTGCCTCATCTCGTGGCCCGGCAAGCCCCCCGCCAAGGTGCGGTATCACGTCAGCACCAGCCTGCTGCGTGCCAGCCGCCAGGTCTACGCCGAGGCCGTGCCCATCCTCTACAGCCTGAACAAGCTGCTCTTCGCCCACCCCTCCGACTGCAACGTGTTTCGCGTCATCGCCGCGCCGGCCGCGCTCGATATCGCCACGGCCTACTTCCGCATACGCGAGAAGGACCTGCGCCTCTGGACGACGTACCTGAGCAGCAAGAACCCAGAGCGGAGTCTGCAGGCCGACCTGCCCCGGCTGAAGAACCTATGGCTGTTCATGCGCTGTGGCACGCTGGCCGCACCCGCCATGCTGCGCCACTTGGGTGCTGGCGCCGCTGCCCATGCAGTGCCGCCACCACCAGGCCTGCCGCCCGCCATGCAAACGCAGGTTGTGCAGGCGGTTGAGAACACGCTGGGCCAGGCGCACCACGCGCAGCCTGTCCACGTAGTCCCGGCGCCGCCAGGACTGCCGCCCGGTATGCAAATGCAGGTCCATGTGGTCCAAACCACGTCGGGCCAGGCGCAACATGCGCAGCCTGCACATCATGTGCCTCCGCCACCGCCGCCACCGCCAGTCCCGTTTATGCAGTTTGCGCAGGGAGTCTTGGGCCTAGGTGGTGGCGAGGGAAGTGCCCACGGTCATGGCCAACATCATCAACATCATCAACATCATCAACATCATCAACATCATCAACAACAACAACAACAACAACACCCACACCCACCAGCCATGGTAGTAACCCACATCCTCCCCATCAACGCCATTCCCCCGCCTCCTCCACCTCACCCTGTCCTCCCAACCGCTCCCCCGCTCTACAACGCCTTCCTCAAATTCGAGCGCGAACTGGGCATAGAATGGCTCTGTCTCTCCCTGCAGGACACCCTCTCCGAGCACAACGAGTTTCCCCGCATCGAAATCAAGGTTGTGTGTATCATGCGCATCCCGCGGCGCGAGGTGGAGAGATTGGTCCGGCTGTATCCCGAGGAGCTGAGTGTGGATTGCAACGGGGATGCGAGAACGCGGTTTTGGAAGTTGAGGGGGCTCGCGGTCTGTTTGGAGCTGAGCGGCTATGCGACGCCCGAGGAGCGGGAGGGAGAGGAAGGGGACGGGCCGGGCGTCGAGGGGTGATGATGCATTGGGATTTTCTTTCATCTGATCCATACTACCGCCCGCTGCCGAGTCTCCCTCACTCGAAAATCCAATCTTTCAACAAGAAAAAGGAAACCGACTCGGTCAAGCTCAGGGGCCAAAAAAAAAAGTCACACAAGCAAACGATGATTGTTGTTGCACAAGGGAAAAAACGCCCCCCAACTCAAAATTCTAAACTAAGAAATCACTTTGCCATCTCGATTGGTCACAAATGTCCATTCTTTCTACTGCAAAATGTCCAACGCCGAATTCCCTGCCCAACCCCATGACCACGCCACCTTTGTTATGACCAAACACCACCTAACCCAAGGCCCTTGTTCCTCGCACACGTGTCCGCGCACACGTACCACGTCCGAGGAGAAAGAATAACAACAACACCAACAACAACAAAAAACAGCAACAAAAAACAGCAACAAAGGAAACAAAGCAAGGAAACAAAGCAAGGAAACAACTAAGAGCGCGACTTGTTCACCCGCGCAGCCTGGACCCGGCCCAATGACGTAGGCGAAGACGGCAACGAGCCAGCCCGAGACGCAATGCGCGTGCTCCGACGCTGCTGCTGGCCGTGCTCGTAGATTGCGCGCGTGATGGCGGGGAACTCGGACTGGGCCTGCAGTTTACTGGGCGGGTCATTGATGGCGAATTCTTGCTCCGAGGAGACGGGGTGGGCGTTGAAGGAGGCGGTGCGGGGGCTGCGCGGCGTGGTGTGCTGCGAGAGGATCGAGGACATGGAGAGGGTGTTGCGGGGAGTGATTTGCTGGGAGACGATGGATGAGAGGGACAAGGCGTTGTGGGGGGTGATTGGCTGCGCGGGAATGGACGGGAGGCTGTAGGGGCCGTTGCTCAGGGCGCTGGCCTTGCGGTGCGAGAGTTCGTGCGCAGAGACGAGGGGGGAAAGGGCGTCAAAGGTGCTCATGTCGATGGCGTCGTCGCCGAGGTGTTGAATGAAGAATTGGCTGCAGCTTTCGTTGCGGGAGGCGGGGTACGCGGCACTGACGGGGGTGTTGCTGGCAGTGGGTGAGAGAGGGCGGTGGTATTGTGGCAGCAGTTGGGCAATCTGGGAGAAGTGGTCGTCGGGGTACTGTTGGCTAAGCGGCTTGGACTCGGCGGCGTAGTCAGTACGTTGCCTTTTACGGGGACTGGAGCGTAACGTGGGAGATTCCTGGTATGGAGATCGCGGACTGCTGCGCCATGTGCTACGTTGATTACCATGGCGTCCATTCTGTTGATTGCCACGGCGTGTGTTGCGTGGGCACTCAGGCTCATCATCGGAGTCGGAGTCCTCAACCTTGACGAACTGACGCTTCTTGCCGCCGCCACGAGTGGGAGCGCCAAACAGGCTGTCTTCACGCTTGATTTTGGCTCGGAGTTCGAGACAATCCTGGATGCGAATGTTGACCTCGGGAAAGAAGCGATCGTAATAAGAGGTCATTTCGTCAGCTCTGTGCACCCCATTATTGACGTTGTCTTGGTAATCCGGCAGCTCTGCGACCATCTTGTCGATGTTGGCCATTTCCTGATCACCTTGGTGGATGGGAAACACGCCCGGCAGGATTTTTCGGTTGACGAATTGCTTGATCTGAGACCGGGTGCGATGGGCCAGATTGGACTTGAACAGCGCCGCGACCAGTGTGTCGGCATGCGGCTTTGCCTCACCGCGAGTATAGTCACAGT
>Ga0182215_1000175_pt1 | contig 11826 bp, 18 predicted proteins | sample G5R1MG_24_FD_128404 | JGI IMG/M metagenome (GOLD analysis project Ga0182215, IMG submission 128404) | Switchgrass phyllosphere microbial communities from Michigan, USA - G5R2_NF_03OCT2016_LD1 MG | ecosystem: Host-associated > Plants > Phyllosphere > Phylloplane/Leaf | place: USA: Michigan... | reverse complement strand
GAAGCGAAGCCACCCAGGTAGGCTATCTGTACAGCCGTTGCGATGATGTCCCTACCGCCCGTAAGTACTTTGATCACGCCTCGAACGGCACCACGCGTACAAGGATCTTGCCCCAAAAAACACAAGGATGGTAATCTTCTTGCTCATGCTCATCTGCAGCGTAGCAATCACATGCACCGGAAACAAGACGAGTGCAAAATCGGTAAGGATGTTGGTTACCGCCATGGCCTTCCAGAAAGAAACCTGTAGGCAAGGCTCAGCAAAGGCCCATCGCGTCGTTCAATATCGCATGGCGGAGTACATACCATGTCCACGCACTTCTCTCCTGCCTCCAGGAAGCGCCATGGCTCATGAGTGCCGCACTGAAATGCGGCCACCAGCTCCGATAGCATCCCCCATACGGCGATAAAGCCGGTCAAGCCAAAGCCCATGTGACGATGCGTCTGTGACGCCGTCAGGATCATGAGAAGCGAGATGATAGACATCTTTGCGAAGGCTAATGTCGCAATGTAGAGCATTTTGTTGGTATATTCGCTCTGCGATGTGGTTAGAGGGGGGTTGCTTGCTCCCAATCATAATGACCTCGAGGCTCAACACCTCATGCATACCTTCTGGTACGCCACCATTTGGGCTTCCGCCAATGATGCAATATCACGGCCGAGCCCATTCGCTGTTTGAACGCTGACAGACACACCGGACCCGATGCTGGTGATCTAGCGAAGACATTGTTAGCCCAAGTCGATTCCGAATCGCCCCAAAAGCCGCTGCTACCCATCGCTACTCACAAGAGCGGCGAGAACAAAAGCATCGTCAATGTCCACGCTCCGCCTCAATGCGCGTTTCGTAATCAGCCTGGTCAGGACCGCTAGGGCCGAAGTAATCAACAGAACCCAGGTGACGACATTGATGAAGGGTCCGATGTCTTCCTTGGAACCCGGGCGGCGCGAAATGGGATGATGATGCACAGAAGAAAAGGCCACCGCAGTCATCGCATAGCTCTCCTGTGAGTCACTCCAAAACGTAGGAAGTCAGCGCAGATAGCGCAGGCCGGCCGGCAAATAGCTGAGCAGCTGAACGAGAGCAGTTCCAAAATAGATTCCGGACCGCTACGGCCGCGCAAAAGAACAGTATGTATGGGCAGAGATGCCTGCGATAAATTTGAAGGCGCATGGCGCACAGCAAGGCAAGGTCCCGCCAGGCAGCTGGCAACAACATCAGCAATGTCCTTGTCCGCCCTTGGTGGACGGACAAGACACCTAGACGGCGAGGTTTTGGCTCCAGCCCATCATAGGCGGAGAGGAGGGGTTGGCGACATTGGGATGCAGCGTTTCTGCTGTACACCTGCCATGTCGCGCAAAATACGGACGGAATGCACGCAAGGGCGCCCAGCAGGCGTAGATCAACCGATCCAGGAGGCGGGTTGCGATAGCTTCGCGTCACACAGTCAGCCGCTCTCGTGACCCGAGGGTGCGAGTGCGCCATGGGAGTGTCCGCCAGTCGAGGCGGAGACGACTCCCAGGCCTGTGTGTACCTTCCAGCGCGGTGATAGGGACCAGCATCGCTTAGGTAGTCGTGCATAGGTTGGTACCACCGTGCTCCGGTAGCACAGCGTATAGCGACGTCCCACAAAGGAAAAGGATTCCTTCAAGCCGTGAAACATTTGCCAGCGCACACTTGAGTTCAGGCGAGTGGGGTGACAAACGAGCGCTGACGGCAGTTCACGCGACAGTAGTCGCAGTGCCGTTGGTAGCACACAGCAACTGCGTTGGCTTTATAGAGGCACACGCGGCGTTGATGGCACGATTTGGAATTCTCTGAATACAAATGGAGGCAGCTGGGGAGCTAAGAAGGGAAGACGGTGCGCCATATTGCTGCTGCTATAACACTGTTGAGAAGATATTCCTATATGCCCCCTATTTCTGAAACTCCTCGCCGGGAACCTGGTATCAAAAAACAAATAGGAAATAGAGAGAAGTTGTCGCAAAAAGTCTCGGCTGGTGGACCACCTAGTCTGTCCTACTGGATGACATCGACCGGATTTTTGATCGGTTTGCGGACAGGCGGTGACGCTCTCCCAACAACGTCGACAGGATTCCCAAGAGGATTGTCGGCCGTCAGAGCGGGAGCAGCTCGGTTGGTGATGATTTCAATTGCTTCCGGGAGATTTCCATGCAGGATAGCATCGATGGCCCCTTTGCCATCGATTGGCATTGGGTTGCGGATCACCATGTTGATGTCTGGTACAGCGCGTGCAACGGGACGTTGACCGATCGGTACTGCCGAAATTCCCGTGGTGAAAGCGAGCAGGGAAAGGATAGCGGTAGTGGTGTGCATGATGATGGTATTGATTGGTAACTGCTTTATCAGTATCAGATCACGCATGGGAGAGAATAGGGCCGCTCTTACCTGCACTTGGTCTTGCTGCGATGTATGGAAATGTGGGAGTTCGTTCAGTGGCTTTCGCGGTCTGCTGCTGCGACTTAAGAAGACTTCTCCGTCTGACCTCCAGCGTAGCATTCCCCAATGTGGAAGTTCTCGCGGACGAGAACATAGCTTGGACCTGCAGCAAAGGCCTGCAGCATGAGCTTATCGTCAGGCTTATGGAGCCTATGATCATTATCGTCCGCGGCATAATAACTGTCGCACAGAGGTTGACACCATGTGACGGCTCACCGGCGGTGATGATGTCGAGAGCGCACTTGATGGAACCCTAGTTCTCAAGTTCTATTGTGAATGGTCACCGGTCGCGTTGGACCCAGTGAGTGGCGCAGCTACTTTTCGTCGGTACTCTAATGCATGGGCCTCGATAAGTGACCGCCAATAGCGGCTGACTTCGAGTTTCGAATTTACCGCCCACGGTCAATATGACCCTGCATCTGGCGGCGAGAATGACGGGTTCTAGCGGTAAGAGGATCAACGCAAAGTGGTTGTAAAAGGTGTAATTTGGTGACATCTTCTCGACTAGAGGGTGTAGGTGACATTGAACACTGCTGCTGTAGCACTAAAAGACAATGATTGGGTCTTCAGTGTCCTTGATTTCATAGGGGTCCTTGTGGCCATGCAATTCGAAATACGCCTGCTGGAAGGACCGGTAGGGCGAATCTTCTGGGCAGAATGCAAAGAGCTCCAGTGTGTTCGTTGATTCGCGATAGTCATCGAAATTGTAACAAGCGTGTTGATCGCGGCGCGTTGCCCATGCCAGTAGCTTGTTCCAATCGCGGCATTGTCGAACCTGACCGTCACCCAACTGATGTTGCCTGGGTGCAGGCATAGGGGTGTCGTCTGCCATACACATTATATCTTGTCGCAAACCGTCCAGACAATGATAGATGTGTTTGAGGTTGAAGATTTGGTCTCTACCGTGATGCTTGGAGACAATAGCTTTTCGGATGAGTTTCTGGATTTGTCATTAGCCAGGAAGAGGCGACGGTAATTTGAGGCGTCGAACCAAGCAATGCAAGTCATGAATGCCCTTCACGTAGTAGATGCTACGCTCGGTATCCCATGGAAACGGTGTTGACGGTTCGAGCTCGACACGCTTTGCGAAAGAATCATCAAGTGCAATCGCCAGCGGGTTGGTCTCGATAGCATCCCAAGCAGCCTCCATCGCGCTGTCACTTGCGTTCAGGTGCCAATACTCCGTCATGGCATGGTATGGGGTGGGGGTGTCGAACGTCAGTCCAGCTTCTGGTTGATCAGTCTTTGCTGGGTATAATCGAGCCTTGATACGACCCACCATAGGGAGTTTTTCCAGGATGTTGAGCAGTGCGCAGTTTGGCGTTGTCCATTACCAGCAAGATATTGGCCGCGAGTGAAAGCAGAAGAACGGAGAAAAAGACAACGAAACTGAGCGTGTTGGTCGGGACGATTTCGGTGCTGTTCGAGTTCCAGGCAGTGCCATCTTTCTCGACGTCGAGTTGCGCCAACAAATCCTCCTCTTCCTCTCGACACACAGGTTGATACGTTGGAGGCCTTTCCATTGGAATCAGTACAGCGGGGGAACATAGAGAGAAAGATCATATACCGCTCCACGGCCTGGGTAAGACTGCATGCATTCCGGAGGGCCGTCATAAGCTCTGCCAACGGTTTGGCGGCCAGCGATTCGTCACATACTCAGCTTGACACGACAGGCTCAACCCGACGCTCAACCCAAGCTCGGACCAGCGGTGAAGGCTGCGCACAACCAATCGGTTCTTCACCGGCCAGCGTCGCCAGCTACACGAATGGCACGCCGGCGCCACACGACGCAAGGAAGGTCACAATCAATCAAAGCGATACTCGTGGTACATGAGCGACCTGCGTGCTGGAAGAGAAGGTTGGCAAGCGAGCCTGCCGTTGACTACCAACTACTCTGGCGACGCTAATTTGAAGGAGATCTGATGCACCCGCACCCACCCACCTTCGTTGACTCCAATCAACCGCACCACCTCTTGATGACTTGGACAGCTCCAATCCCGCTATTGATGCACGAAAGGCGGCGAGTGGCAAGTCTGCGGGCTCTCTTGTTTTGACCGGTGTTGCCATGGGTTCCATCGATCAATCGACTTTGCCCCCGATGAGTGCACGATATGCAGTACGAGAAGCGACAACGAAGCAGGAACTGTGCCACATCGTAGAGGTTGTCTGGGCGGCAAACTACACACCTTACGAGCCCTTCGTGCAACTTTTCTTCCCAATCCTGGGCGCTACGAGTTCCCACCGGGAAGCCGCCATCCACGAAGCAAAAGAACGTCTATGGACGCAACACCAGCATGATCCTTCAAGTCACTGGTGGTATGCATTCGACAAAGTCACCGGGGAAACTGTCGGTACTGCACAATGGATCATCTCACGATGCAATCCGTTTGCTGAAGGAATTCCTGACTTGAAGGCACCATGGTGGCCAGAGGGAGAGGCCCGGAACTTTTGCGAGTCAATCTTGAATCAAGTGTACAAGCCGCGAGCGAGTTGGATGACGCGGCCTCATTGTGGTGAGTGCTACAATCCCCTGTCGACTCACACAGGGCGATTTTTTCTGTTGCTAACATGGTGACAGCGTTAAACTGGATGGCAGTGCATCCAGCACACCGGAGGCGCGGCATTGCTTCACTCCTCCTGACTGTCGGTATTGAACAGGCTGATCAAATCGACGTAGAATGCTGGATGGAGTCCTCAGGCATGGGGAAGCCGCTTTACGAAAAATTTGGATTCCACTCGCTCTTGAAACTCGGCTTTGATAACGAGAAGCCTGATGCAAGCGATGAGTGGCGCAAATGCGCTCACGAAATGACACCTCCTCCAGTGTTCGCCATGTGGCGACCCAAGAAAACGGCCGCAGCAGTGGGGAAACCAGAGAGTTGGAAGTTTCCGTGGTCGCTAGGAGTGGAATAGTTCTCAAGAGTGTATATATATATATATATATGTTTTGCATTCAAGATAGGTTGGACACAGCACAATTTGAATATATAACCATGACCGAGATCCCACCAAGTCTTTTAGTTGCACAATTCCTGAAGACAACACTACACCAACTTTCCATGTGCTGTTGGAAATCGGCTCGGCTTCGGGATGGGGAAGGTAATAACATTGCATAGTGGAAGCTGGTCGCGTACGATACAAGCTGTGGACCACCTAGTCGTTCTCTTGTTGTCACCGGGGACCCCGATTTGGTTCAGTAGTCTTCAGTCAGTGAATGAGACCAAGCAGGAGAGACGAGGATTCGATTTTCTTCCAGTATGACAGATGAAAAAGTCGGTTATCTGTGAACATATTGAACAGTGGGCTGAAATGGTCCAGGCTCACGATGATAGTATTGCTTGTGATGAAGCGATTTCACCATACTTTATCGTAGAACTTAAACTTTACTCATGGGTAAAGATTGTCCCTCACCTTCGACAGATGGCCTCCGCCAAATGGCATCAGCCATCTTCGCCACCTGTGCCATTTCTTTCACATCGTGGACTCTGACGATATCCGCACCACCCTGTATAGCCGCTGTGACTGCTGCAGCAGTTCCCCATACCCTCTGTCTTGCTTGTTCAACGCCTGTTACTTTACCGATAAAGCCCTTCCTACTAGTGCCCACGAGCCACGGCAAGCCTTCGAGACCCGGAAACTTTCTTAGTTCCGCCTGTCGTCGAAGCAGCTCAATATTCTGCTCTGGAGTTTTTGCGAACCCGATACCAGGATCGAGGATAATTCGCCAACGCCGTATGCCGGCTGCCTCTGCTGCGCTGACACGTTCGAGCAGCTCACGTCCTACGGTCTCGACGATGCCGTCAGGGTAGGAAGTCATGTTCGCCATCGTTTCAGGGGTACCGCGCATGTGCATTAGGCAGACGGTGCAACCTATCCTCGCGACCGTGGAAAGCATACGATCGTCCATTACGCCCGCACTAACATCGTTGATGATATCAGCACCTGCCTTGATGGCTTGTTCTGCAACGTCTGCGCGATAAGTATCAATACTGATTGCTACGTTTTGGGCCTCGGGAAGTGAGCGTATACTCTCTACAGCAGGTAGAATTCGGGCCAGTTCCTCGGACGATGACACTTGAATTGCACCCGGCCGTGTTGACTGTCCCCCAATGTCGATGATTTCGGCTCCACCCGTGATTTGATTTTTTATTTCCCTGGCAAGTGCTACTTGGTCGACCTTGTAGTTTTGACCACCGTCCGAAAAAGAGTCTGGGGTTACGTTGAGGATGGACATAATTCGCGTTTTGCGGTCGACCTGAAAGGACGAAATGGGTGGCAACTTGGATGATAGCGGTATCATTGGCGAAAGGGGTACCTCGGAGGTGGGTAATCTTGAGAAATGACTGTGAAGTGATGCCATACCTGATCCCTGGTATTGAACATCTTTGGGTATGATTCTAAACCTTGATCAGCCCCATTTCTAACAACTTGGAGCACGTAACATACTCACATAGTGGTCGAAGCACAAATTCACGCTCAAGCATTAGCTTGTGAGGTATCTGTAGTCTTTCGTTCTTGAAGCTCAAATTGTCGTAAAGCAGTATATCCAGATCGATATTCCTTGGTCCTTTGTCGACAACTTTGACGCGACCCATGTTGTTCTCGATGGCTTGCAATTCGTTCAAGAGATCAACGGGCAACAGTGAGGTTTCTACCTAGTCAAGTTAGAATATGTATCTAGCGGGTAAAGCCTTGTTCGTACCTCACAAGCTCCGTTGATAAATTTGCCTTGGTCAAGAACGTACATGGCCTGGGTCTCCCAAAGACTACTGGTACGAATCACCCGCATCTTCCCAGTGGCGTCCATCTCCTTGCATGCTCTCTCAATCATGGCCACTCTGTCGCCCAAATTGCTCCCGAGAGCAATGAAAGCCCGATGGCTCAGTTTGGCAGATTCGTGTACTTGCCTTTGGAGACTGCGAGGCGGTATCCATGACGGCCAATCTGGTTGGGATGGACTATTGCAACGCAAGATAGGGAGAATCCTTGTGCCGAGAACATAATTAGAGTGTGGCCGGTGAGGGCAAGTCTTGTTGGAAACCCTCCGTCTCAAGGTCGCAGTTGGCCATTTGAACCTCATAAGCGACTTTTCAGGGATCGCTGCTCTCGCAGTGCCTATTGCTGCTGACATGGCAAAAGGCCTGTGGCATCCGTGTATCGACTTCACATGTCAGCGCAGGTCATACGCAAAACCAGCAAGCGCTAGTATACCCCGGACTATCATCCACGAGCTAGACCCATTCTGGCTAGTTAGCTCTACTCCGCTGGAGCCAAGTCATGCCTCGGCTTAAGGCGCGGTCACAGCCTCTTTGGCTCTTCCCTTAAGATCTTGCCACTGCTCCTCTGCCGCTCATTCGTATTCTCTCGACGTTTTTGGAAGACCGTCTACCACACCACCTGTATCCACCACTTACCAATACCACAGTCTCGGCATCCAGCATGGCCTCTCCGCGTGCGTTGTCCCCTTATTGTGCCCACTCACCGCCGGAACTGACATGTCGCAGAGCAAATCCGCACAAAACTTACCGATCTCCTGAAGATTCAGCACCCTGTCATGCTTGCGGGTATGAATGTAGCCGCTGGGCCCAAGCTCGCTGCCGCCGTCACCAACGCCGGCGGCCTTGGTGTTATCGGCGGCGTCGGATACACACCAGACATGCTACGCGAGCAGATTGCCGAGCTCAAGGGATACCTCAATGATCAGAGCGCACCATTCGGCATCGATCTGCTTCTCCCGCAGGTTGGCGGCAGTGCGCGCAAGACCAAGTATGCCACAGCCATTTGCTCTGATGAGCCCAAGGACTAACCACCGCTTGTACAGCTACGACTACACCAAGGGCAAGCTAGGCGAACTTACCGACATTATCATCGAATCGGGTGCTAGATTGTTCGTTTCTGCCGTTGGTGTGCCCCCAAAAGCCATCGTCGACAAGCTGCACAAGGCCGGCATCCTATATATGAACATGATCGGACACCCCAAGCACATCAAGAAGTGCCTCGAAGTCGGCGTTGACATCATCTGCGCACAGGGTGGCGAGGGCGGAGGACACACTGGCGATGTTCCGACATCAGTCTTTATTCCTGCGGCTGTCAAGATAGTAGAAGGCCATAAGTCTCCTCTGACGGGTGAACAAGTCCAGATTGTGGCGGCGGGTGGTATTTACAACGGACAATCGGTTGCTGCTATGCTCTCGTTCGGTGCGACGGGAGTGTGGGTAGGGACACGATTCATTCTATGCGAGGAGGCTGGTGCGCCCAAGGCCCACCAAGAAGCGGTGCGAACCGCTGGTTGGGATGACAACATCCGCACCATCATCTTCACAGGCCGACCGCTTCGCATCCGCAACAATCCCTATGTGCAGAACTGGGAAGAAAACAGGCAGGCTGAAATCAAGGAGCTCACTAGCAAGGGAATCCTCCCTGTAGAGCACGATCTCGAGAAGATGGGGGATGATGTCGATGACGAGACGATGGACAATGCGCGACCGTTCTTGATGGGTAAGGTCGCTGCTGTTGTCAATGACAAGAAGACGGCCAAGGAGATTGTTGACGAGCTTGTCGGCGATGCTGTCAAGACGATTCAAAACAACAACACCTTGATCGTGTCCAAGTCGAAGCTCTGAGCCAAAGAGCCAAATGCTGTGCTGATAGTTGGGCATTGGATGCACATGGATTCTGGGTTGTTCGTACAAACCGTACTCGTGCCAAATGGTGTTTAGTTCCAACGGGGGTTGTCATCCGACACTGGCTATCGAGACCCCTCCAGACACTCGGACAAAACCCAGTGCTTTGGCAAAGGATGTCTGTATGTACCCTGACAGGGTTGAGATGAATCCTGGTTGGCTTCCTGATCATGGCAGAGAGGGGGGAGGGGGGCCTCGTTATAAAACTGGGGAGCGATCCGACGCTATCCGACAGCGACTATGTGCCATGTACTACCGTGTAGTTCCCTATAATTACTCCGCCAGACATTTCCACGTCCACCCTGACCAGTGGCTCTCGCGTATTGGGACGCAACCCGATGGACTGTGTCCCTGGAGGGCGCAACCATCGGACCAGTCATGTGGCTATACCCGGCCAAATTTACGGCTAACCGTCACCCGATAATGGGCAAGCGGGCGATCCATCTTCTGCCGACCATCAATCGTTGCCGAGGTCGCCGTCAAGGCACACACACACGCCACTGACCATATCCTTCAGCAAATACCTACCTTTGCCAGATACCCTCCCGTAGCGATGCACCGGCCCTCGGTGGTATCCTCCCACCCCAGGTTCTCAATGTAGTGCTGGCTCCTGGCGCAGTTGTTCGCATCACTTCACCAGCCTTCGTTCGACTTTCACTCCTCCAGGGCTCGGAGCAATGCTCGGATTTCCCCACATGCGGGCAGATGCCGCAGCCGCAGACAAACCCACTGTGGTCTCCGAGCCACACGGTAGCTCCCACTTCGCCATGGACGCAAGAGAGGGAAGAGTCGGCAATGCTTTCGCTTGCGAACGCTGTCGAAAACACAAGGTTCGATGCGTGCCATCGGACACGCCCAGTTCGTGCCAGAGGTAGGTTGCCCCCTTGGCTGCTAGATTGGTCCGTCCGGGATGACACGTGCTAGATGCCAAAAAGCTCGCGTTGAGTGTATTGAACATGTCGCGCGCAGACGGCCTGCGAAATCGAGAGCCGACGGCTACGCGCCCACGAGAACCCGCGAGTTCGACAAGAAACTCGACAGGCTGTCAGCTATAGTTGCGTCCCTGGGGCCCTCTGCGTCACCTTCAAGCTTACCTCCGATTGCTATTCTCCCGTCCCAACGATCCGATATCTCTCAGCATACGCCAACGCCCAGTCCCAGCGCATCCCAGCCCGCTCCTGCAGCACTCACCACGCAGAATCCTACCCTCCCGTCGCCCGGCCCGCATTCCAGTGATCCATCCTCATTTTGGGACTCCATCAATGCCACCATGGCCTGTATCGGCCGATTAGACCCTGTCATCCAAACCATCAGTTTGCCTCACATGCAGATGCTAATTGAGACCTACAGAGGCATGGCCGACTCTTTCCCATTTGTTCCATTGCCAACAGAGTGCTCTTGCCGACAGCTTGTTCTTCAGCGACCAATGCTGATGTTTGCGGTACTCACGGTAGCGTCGCACGACTCGGCGCCACTCAAGATCAAACTAAGCCGTGAGTTTCGCAAAGTCGTCATGATCAAGGTAATGAATGGCGAGAAGGATTTGGATCTACTGCAAGGCCTCCTCGTCTTCATTGCTTGGCACCACCACTACATGGAAGTCCAGTCTGTGTCGATCCCCATGTTACTTCAAATCTGTATGGGCCTAGCGCAAGACCTAGGCTTGGAAAAAGAGACAAACGCCATACGAAGCCCACTGCACAAGGACGGTCCCTGGGAGCGCGAGATCAAGAGGACGTTTTTGGGTTGTAGCTTTTTAGTGTCGAATATTGGGATGACGAACATGGTCAAATCGCAGTGTCCACCCTTCGCCAGCACCATGCGCACGCATGCTTCCGAAATAGCTTCTGTTTGGGAACATAAGTCGGACGTAATACTCCCTACCATGGTCGAAGTGTGCCAGTTTATGGAAGACGTGGAGGAGACCTTGCGCGATCAACCTGAGCAAGCGCTAGTTGTCCGCTCCCAGGTCAAACGCTTGAGCGACAAGTGGGAAAACATCCAAGCTGCATCAAAGTCGCAAGTCAAAGATTTCAGTAAGAACTTTAGCCACAAATGAGAGGTTAAACGAAGCTAATTCGGCCATAGAATCACTCCAGTGGCTACTTCTTGCGGCACGGATACGCCTGTATCGGAGAGCCGCATCAGTGGAACTAACAGATCGGGAAACCCCGTGGGTATCTGGCTTCCAACTCTCTTTACAAGTGAATTGCCTACGCTCAATCGAGACCTTCCTCGACAACGGGGTGCAATTAGCTACCAATCGATACGAGTTTGTCTCAATAGTAGATTGGCTCAATCTGGCCTCCGCCCTAACCAGCCTCAGTCAGATGGCGCTTCAGCCGCTGTCACTGCCTGGATGGGATCCCACCGAACTGCAAATCGTCAAGACATTTGAGTACTTTCGCGATCAGTTGTGCTCAAGAATGCCGCATCCACGCAACAGCAAAGATTGCAACTATGATGTCTTTGAGCGATTTCGTCATACTACGGCGGGCATGTTGACAGCTTTGAGAAACACTTCAGGCAGGGCAAGTCCCATCGGCGGCACGTTTGAGCTTGCGACCCGTTCTGGTCGAACCGTGTCACTCTTGCAAAATCTGCCTTCACTGAAGCCCAATAGCGTGGTCGATGGAGTGGAGAGACAACTGCCAAGTCTACGACATATCAACCCTTCTCTTGATAT
>Ga0182215_1000173_pt1 | contig 11897 bp, 10 predicted proteins | sample G5R1MG_24_FD_128404 | JGI IMG/M metagenome (GOLD analysis project Ga0182215, IMG submission 128404) | Switchgrass phyllosphere microbial communities from Michigan, USA - G5R2_NF_03OCT2016_LD1 MG | ecosystem: Host-associated > Plants > Phyllosphere > Phylloplane/Leaf | place: USA: Michigan... | reverse complement strand
TGCCAGGCTGGTTCGACGGAACCCATCAGACCAGGTCAGAACCGCTGGCCAGCGACCGCATTCCCGGTCTTCACCTTGTAGTCGACCGGGCGCGCGGGATCGATCGCGATCGTCCACGTCGCGCCCGCGTAGAGCCGCCGCGAGGGCAGCGGCGCGCAGTTCTTGCCGGCGGGCTCGCACTGCCGGCCCTCGTACAATTCGACGTTGGTGGTGCCGGTGTTGGCGAGGGTCATGCTCGCGCCGGTGCGCGTCGCGGTGACGGTGCCGGTCATGACGGCGGGACGCGCGATGACGAGGACGTCGTAGCCGACCAGGATCTTGAGCGCGCTGGTGGCCGCGCTGACGTCGCCGGCGACGGGCTTGATCGTGACGCGGTAGATGCGATCGGTGCGCGCGGGCGGCGCGATGGCGGCGATGCGGACGAGCTTACGCTCGCCCGGCTCCAGGATCATCTTCTGCGGCGTGACGAGCAGGCCGAGCGCGGCGGGGTCGGGGCTGGCGACGCGGCGCTCGTCGGGGCGGCCGGGGTTCACGATCTCGGCAGGCTCGGCGACGACGTAGATGCGCTCGCTGCCGGTGTTCGACGCCTCGATGTCGGCGCGCGGCGGCTGGCCGGGGACGAGGTCGACGATCACCATGTTGAGCACGAGGTCGGCCGCCGCGGGCGAGGCGGCCCCGATCGCGATGGCGGCGGCCACCGCCCTGAACGCTGTGTGCATGCGCATCCTCCTGATCGTCATGGCGTCGTCGACGCATAGCGGGTCGGCGGCAAGGCCCCGTGGCAGATCAACGTGCCGAGCGCGGCGTAGCCCTGCGCGGTGTCGCGCGCCGCGAGCGGCACACGGCACGACGCGCCGCCGGGCGCCTGCACCTTCAGCACCGCCGCGGGATCGGCCTCGATCTGGAACCAGCCGTCCGCGTCGGTGCCGGCGATCGCGCCGGGCACGCTGATCGCGGCCCCCGCGACCGCGCCGCCGCCCGGCCAGACCAGGCGACCGAACATCGCGACGACGCGGCGCGCGGTCCAGCGTAGCCGCGCGACGTTGCCGGGGTAGACCGCGACCTGCCGCGCGCCGCCGTCGAACTGCATGATCTCGGCCCCCAGCGAGCGCAGCCGCACCGCATATTGGCGATAGGCGGGCACCGGCACCGACAGCGGCGTGCCCGCGTGCAGCGTGCCGCGCGGCGCGTTGTCGATCAGCACCTCGAACGGCGTGCCGCGCGCCGCGCCGTCGACGCCGACGGCGATGACGCTGTCCTGCTGCTCGCGGCCCTGGAAGGCGATGCCGGCGCCGGTCACCGCCGCGGTGGTCTGGAAGTTGAGGCTGTACTGCGTCGTCCCGTTGCGGCCGGCGATCGGCTGCGCGACGTCGGCGTAGAGCGAGGCGCGCGCGGCATTGAGATCGGCGCGACCGCGCATCAGCGTGCCGCCGACCTCGCGCTCCAGCCCGGCGGCCAGCGACGCGTCGCCGCCGAGCACGCCGTCGCGCTGCCACGACCCGCCGATCGAGCCGACGAGCGCGGTGCCGCTGCCCGCGCCGCTGCCCGAGGTCGAGCGCGCGCCGACGCCGGCGATCAGCGCCGACCGCGCGCGCAGCCGCTGGAAGCTCAGCCCGACCAGCGCGGTGGTGCCCTGGTTCGACAGCGTCATGTCGGCGCGCAGGCCGACCTGCACGCCGGCGCGCTCGACCAGCGGCCAATAGGCGCTCGGCCCGATCGCGTAGCTGCGCCCCGCGCGCGGATCGTCGCGGAAGGAGGCGGTGACGCCGACCTGGCCGGCCTTGAGGTTGTAGCTGATGCTGGCGCTCGCCTGCGCGAACGATCCCGCCGACAGCTGCGCGGCGCGGTCGATGGTGACGAGGTCGTAGCCGCGGTCGGCGACGTTGCCGAACGGGATCAGCGGCCGGTCGCCCCGCGCCCAGATCCGGCGCGCGTCGACGTTGAAGTTGAGCCGCGACGCGCCCGACGAACTGGCCTGCACGAACACGCCCGCGTCGCCGCGCACCGAGCCGAGCGCGGCGACGCGCAGCTGCGCGGTGCGCGCCAGCCAGTAGCCGCCGATTTCGAGCAGCGCGGTGCGATCGGTGCCCATCACCGTCGCGTCGAGCGCCAGGTGCGGGGTGAAGCGCCGCGCGACGCCGCCCTGGTAGAAGGGGATCCGCGTCGTCGCGAGCGGCGCGTCGCGGCGATCCTCGCCGAGCAGGCCGGCGTAGGCGAAGAAGATCGGCTCGCCGATCGCGGCGACCGCGGCGTTCCTGGTGAAGAAGCGCCGCTCGTCGCGGGTCGCGCCGCTCGCTTCCTGGATGTGGAGGATGACCTCGTAGGCGCCGTCGGGCAGCGTCGCGGTGTCGAGCGTCTGGTTGCCGGGATCGTAGGTGCGCGAGGTGAGCAGCCGCCCGTCGCGCAGGATCTCGACGCGCGCGCGCGTGGCGAGCGACACGACCAGCGGCGACCCCGCGATCACCGTGCGGTCGAGCCGGGTGTCGATCTGGCTCTGCACGCCGGCGCCGACCAAACGACGCCGCCCGATCAGCTCGATCCCCGGCACCCACATCGCGCCCGCCGAGTAGCGGACGCCGGGCCGGTCGACCTCGGCGACCAATGTGTCGATCGACAGGCCGAAGGTCGACGACCAGAACAGGTCGTTGCGGATGCGCGCCTCGCCGCGCGACAGGATCGCGCGGTTCTGGATGCCGTAGCTCGCCCGGCCGCCGGTGCCGGCGACGCTGCCGCCGATCTGGTCGACCAGCGACAGCCCCGACGTCGCGCGCGACAAATAGGCGCGGGTGACGGCGGGATGGACGGTCAGCAGCCGCGGCGCGACGAAGACGTCGAGCCGGAAGCGGCGTTCGTCGAAGATCACCCCGGCGACCGCCGGGCTGAGCGTGCCGCAGCCCGGCGCGGCTTCCTCGTCGCCCTCGACGCAGACCGATCCGGGATGCGAATCGAGTTCGGGCGACGCGAGCGCGGCGCGCACCGCGGCGGGGTCGATCACGTCGGGGAGCATCGCCACCACCGCGTCGACGTCGAGCAGCGTCACCCTGCCCGATCGGTAGCGTACGCGCGCCTGGCCGAGCGCGCGGCCCCCGACGACGACGTCGGCGACCGCCTCCTGCGGCTGGAGCAGCGTGTCGAACCCCGCGGGCTGGGCGACGCCGAGGTGCGGCACCTCGCCCGCCATCGCCGCGCCGCCGGCGAGGGCGAGCAGCGCGAACAAGAACCGGCAGACCCACCCGAGGAGAGCGCCGCGATCGCGCATGCGCTACTGCGCGCCGAGGATGAGCGTCAGCGTGCCCGAGTAGCTGCCCGCGGTGGCGCCGGCCAAGGCGGCGCTGCGCAGGATCACGATCAGGCTCGCCGAGCTCGTGGTGATCAGGTTGCACAATTCCAGCACGTTGCCGTCGTTGAACCCGCCGACCGTGGTGTTCGCGGGCAGCGCCGTCCCCGTCGTCTGGTTGGGCGTCCCCGCCCATTGGACCTCGTACGCCATCGTCGCGCCGCCCGCGGCGAGCGTCAGCGCGCCGCCGGTGCCGCTGCCCGACGCGCGCACGCTGTACGCGCCCGAGGCGTTGGTCGCATAGGCACAGACGTTCTGGCTGCGCGTCGCGGTCGCGGTCGACGACAGCGAGCCGAACGCGACGTCGCTGAGCTTGGTCAGCCGCACCGTCTGCGCGGCGGCCGGCGCGGCGGTCGCCAGCAACGCCACCGTCGCCGCGATCCCGGCGGGCCGCGCGATCATCGGCTTTCCCCGTCCGCCCGGTCAGGCGGGCGAGACGAGCAGCGTCAGCGTGCCGGTGTAGCTGGTCAGCGACGCCATCGTCAGCAGCTGCGCCGAGGAGATGCTGACGATGAGGCTGGACGAGGTCGCCGGCGCGGTCGCGCAGGTCGGCGTCGTCGCGGTCGAGTTGAACGTCGTCGACGCGGTGCCCGACGCCAGCGCGGTGCCGGTCGACTGGCCGGTCGACTGGTTCCACTGCACCGAATAGGCGATCGGCGTCAGCGCGCCCGACTTCAGCGTGAACGCGCCCGCGGTGCCGTCGCCGGTCGCGGTGACGGTGTAGCCCTTGGTCGCGGTGTTGCTCCACACGCAGTTGCTCTGCGCGTTGGTGGCGTTCACCGACGGATCGACGTTGGTGAAGGCGACGTCGTTGAGCCCGGTGATCTGCACGCGGCTGGGCACCGACACGGTGATCGTGATGCTGCCGGTCGACGTGGCACCCAGCGATCCCTGAGTCGCGGCGACGGCCGGCGTCGTTCCAAGGAAACCAATGGCACTACATGCGATAAGGCAAAACCGAATTGATTTGATTCTCATGGGAAAGTACCTCTTAAATCCGCAGAACAATATCGATGTCGCTGATTACCGAACAGAATTGGTTTTATTATTCGGTTCTCTTTGGTTCCGCGCCGGCAACGCGAGTAGTTACTGCAGTTCTACGAGTTAATTATTCGCTATGCTCAACTCGCTCGCCTCGAACCCTGTAATCGCCGTGTCTCTGCGGGCGTAGGCGGCAGATACGCTGCTTCCAGCCGTGACTGGCGGGCGGGGTCGCCTGTCGGGATACGGTGAGTCCATGACCGCGATCGACTGACGACCTCTCGCGTACGCCCTTTCGCTCAGGCCCATCATCGGGGACGATCGAACCACGTGACCCATGTTGCTGGGACACCACCACATTCTTGCGGCCAGGACGTACCAGTGTCAGGCAGGAGCCGTGAGCGGCCGACCGATCCTCCTCGACGTGCACGCGCTCGGCGCGTCGGTGCCGGGACCGCGGCGGTTGTTCCGGAACCTGGATCTGCGCGTCGCGGCCGGCGAGCTCGTTGCGATCGTCGGCGAATCGGGGGTCGGCAAGTCGACGCTGCTCAACATCCTCGCCGGCCTCGACGAGCCGGACGAGGGCAGCGTGGCGATCGATGGGACCGTCCTCGGCACGCTCGACGAGACCGCGCGGACGCGGCTGCGGCGCGAGCGGATCGGCTTCGTCTTCCAGGCCTTTCACATCCTGCCCTATCTCACCTTGCGGCAGAACGTGGCGCTGCCGCTCGCGCTGGTTTCGTCCGACGCGGGCGCGGCGAACACGCGCGCGGCGGCGATGCTGGAGGCGGTCGGCCTGGGCGATCGCGGCGACGGTTACGCGCGCGACCTGTCGGGCGGCGAGCTGCAGCGCGTCGCGATCGCGCGGGCGCTCGTCCACCGACCGGCGCTGATCCTGGCGGACGAGCCGACGGGCAACCTCGATCCCGACACCGCCGCGCGGGTGCTGGCGCTGTTCGCCGACGCGGTGCGCGACCACGGCGCGGCGGGGGTGATGGTGACGCATTCGGACGCGAGCGCCGCGGTCGCCGACCGAGTACTGGCGCTAGGCGCGGGCGGGCTGGTCGAGCGGCGTGGCCGCTGAGCCCGGCCTGCTGTCGGGACGCCTGGCGCTCGGCTGGCTGATCGGCGGCGAGTGGCGCTTCCACCCGGCGCGCTTCCTCACCACCGCGGTGGCGATCGCGGTCGGCGTCGCACTCGGCTTCGCGGTCCACCTCGTCAACGGCTCGGCGCTCGCCTCGTTCGACGGCGCCGTGCGCGGCGTCAACGGCGCCGCCGAGCTGTCGGTGCGGGCGACGAGCCCGCTCGGCATCGACGAGCGGCTCTACCCGCGCGTCGCGCGCGCCGCCGGCGTCGCCGACGCCAGTCCGGTGGTTCGGCTGGACGCGCGGATCGGTGGCGCACGGCTGACGCTGCTCGGGCTCGACGTGATCAGGGCGGGCGCGGTGACGCCGTCGCTGGTCGGCCTGCCACCGCGCGGTCCCGACACCGGCGACGACGCGGTGTTCGACGAGGACGCGCTGTTCCTGTCGCGCGCCGCGCTCGCCCAGGCTCCTGTCGCGGTCGGCGACCGCGTCACGGTGGCGGCGAACGGCCGCGCGGTGACGCTGCGGATCGCGGGAACGCTACCCGCCGCGGACGCCGACGCGGCAGTCGGCGTGATGGACATCGCCGCGGCGCAGTGGCGCTTTGCCCGGCTCGGTCGGATCGACCGGATCGACCTCGAGCTGGCGGACCGCTCGGTGGCCGAGGCGGCGCTCGCGGCGCTGCTTCCGGCCGATGCCATCCTCTCGACCGCGGAAGCGCGCGGCGCGCAAGGCTCGGCGCTGTCGCGCGCCTATCGCGTCAACCTCGACATGCTGGCGCTGGTCGCGCTGCTCACCGGCGGGTTCCTGGTCTATTCGGCGCAGTCGCTGTCGGTCGCCCGGCGCCAGCGCGCCTTCGCGCTGCTGCGGACGCTGGGCATGCCGCGCGGCGGGGTCGTCGCGGCGGTGGTGGTCGAGGGCGTCGCGATCGGCATCGTGGGTGCCGCAGCGGGTCTGGCGGCAGGCTACGGCCTCGCCTGGGCGGCGCTGCACTGGTTCGGCGGCGACCTGGGCGCGGGCTATTTCGGCGGTCAGGCCGCGCGCGTCGTGTTCCAGCCGGCGGCGGCGGCCGGGTTCTTCGCGCTCGGGCTGCTCGCCGCGGTCTTCGGCAGCGCGATCCCGGCGCGCGCCGCCGCCCGCGCCGCGCCCGCGGCGGCGCTGAAGAACGCGGGCGACGTGCTCGATCCGCGCCGCCGGGTGGCCTGGTGGCCCGCCGCGGCACTGCTCGCGGCGGGGGGCGCGACGGCGCTGCTTCCGGCGATCGGCGGGCTGCCGTTGTTCGGTTTCGCCGGCATGGCGCTGATGCTGGCGGGGGGTGTCGCCGGGGTACCGTGGTTCGCGCGGACACTGCTCGCCCCGCTGGCGCGGCGCGACGGGCGTAGCGTGCCCGCGCGGCTCGCGATCCGGCACCTGCACGGCGCGCCGGGGGAAGCGGCGACCGCGCTGTGCGGCATCGTCGCGTCGACCGCGCTGATGATCGCGATGGCGACGATGGTGACCAGCTTCCGCGGCGCGGTCGACGGCTGGCTGGGGCAGGTGCTCGGCGCCGACCTGTACCTGCGCGCGAATGCGGGCGCGAGCTTCGACCCCGCGACCCGCGCGCGCCTGGCGGCCACCCCCGGCGTCTCACGCCTGGCGTTCAGCCGCCAGCTGCCGCTGACGATCGCCGCCGACCGGCCGCCCATCAGCCTGATCGCGCGGCCCGAGCGGGCGGGACGCGACCCGCTGCTCGTCCTGATCGATCAAGCGCCGCCGCTGCCGGCGGCCGCGCTGCCCGTGTGGGTGTCGGAACCGGCGCAGCGGCTCTACGGCTGGGACCCCGGCGAGACGATCACGCTGCCGATCGCCGGCCGCACGCGCTTCACCGTCGCGGGCGTGTGGCGCGACTACGGCCGCCAGGCGGGCGCGGTGCTGATCGACGAGGCGGACTATCAGCGACTGACCGGCGACGACGGTCGCGACGAGGTGTCGGCGATGCTCGTTCCCGGCAGCGACGCGACCGCCATCGGCGAGGCGATGACCGCGCGCCTCCCGCCCGCCCTGCGCGGTCAGGTCGAGGTCGCGCAGCCCGCGGTGCTCCGGCGGCTGGCGCTGACGCTGTTCGACCGCAGCTTCGCGGTCACCTACCTGCTGGAGGCGGTGGCGATCCTGGTCGGGCTGGCGGGGGTGGCGGCGACGATGTCGGCGCAGACGATCGCGCGCGAGCGTGAATTCGGCATGCTCCGCCACCTGGGCCTGACCCGCCGGCAACTGGGCGCGATGCTCGCCACCGAAGGCGCGATGGTCGGGCTGACCGGGGCGCTCGCCGGGATCGGGCTCGGCCTGGTGCTCGCGCAGGTGCTGATCCACGTGATCAACCCGCAATCGTTCAACTGGACGATGACGACGCGGGTGCCGGTCGGGACGCTGGTCGGCGTCGCGGCGGCGCTGACCGGCGCGGCGGCGGCCACCGCGGTGCTCGCCGGGCGCCGCGCGACCGCTGGGAGCGCGGTGCAATCGGTGCGGGAGGATTGGTGATGCGCGGGCTGCTCCTCGGCTGGCTGGCGGCGATCGCCGTCGCGGCGCCGGCGGCCGTTCCCTATCCCGTCGTCCGTCCCGGCATCGTGCTGCGCTTCCCTGCCGACCACGGCGCGCATCCGGCGTTCCGCACCGAATGGTGGTACGTGACCGGCTGGCTGCGCACGGAGACGGGCGAGGACCTCGGCTTTCAGGTCACCTTCTTCCGGACGCGTCCGCCGGTCGATACGCGCAACCCCAGCCGCTTCGCCGCGCGGCAGGTGCTGTTCGCGCATGCCGCGCTGTCCGACCCCGCCACCGGCCGCCTGCTCCACGGCGAACGTGCCGCGCGCGAGGGTTTCGGCCTGGCCGCCGTCCGCACCGGCGACGCCGACGTCGCGATCCGCGACTGGCGCCTGCGCCGCGCGCCCGACGGCCGCTGGGCGACGCGCGTCGCCGCGGACGGCTTCGCGCTCGCACTCGCATTCCGCCCGACCCAGCCGCCGCTGCCGCAGGGGTCCGGCGGCTACAGCCGCAAGGGTCCGCTGCCGTCGCAGGCGAGCTATTATTACTCGGTCCCGCACCTGCGCGTGGCGGGCAGCGTCCGACGTGGCGCGCGCACCGTGGCGGTGACCGGCGAGGCATGGCTCGATCGCGAATGGTCGTCCGACTATCTCGCGCCCGACGCGCAGGGGTGGGACTGGACCGGCCTCAACTTCGACGACGGCTCGGCGCTGATGGCGTTCCGCATCCGGCGCAAGGGCGGCGGCACGCTGTGGGCGGGCGGGACGCTGCGACGGCCCAACGGCCGGACGACCGCGCTCGGCCCCCGCGACGTGGCGTTCCGGCCGCTCGCCACCTGGCGGAGCGCCGCGACCGGCGCGGTCTACCCGGTCTCGCAGGAGGTGAGCGTCCGCCTCGACGGCCGCATCGCTCGCTATCGCCTCGCGCCGATGTTCGCCGCGCAGGAACTCGACGCGCGCCGCGGCGGCCTGCCCGTCTACTGGGAGGGCGCAGTGCGGACGCGCGGCGGGCGCGGCTATCTCGAACTCACCGGCTACGACCGCGCGCTGAGGATGTGATGTGACCGACATGACCGGAAATCCTCTGGCCGATCTGCCCGCCGGTGCCTTCGCCCGGCAAGACGAAGGCGATGATCTCGATTTCTACGCGCCGCCGCGCCTCGTCACCCACATCGACGACGCGGCGGTGGCGGCGCTCACCGCCCGCTATCGTGACCTATTGCCCGCCGGCGGCCGCGTCCTCGACCTGATGTCGAGCTGGGTCAGCCACCTGCCCGCCGACCGAGCCTATGCCGAGGTCGTCGGTCACGGCATGAACGCGCGCGAGCTCGCCGCCAACCCGCGGCTCGACCGCTGGTTCGTCCAGGACCTCAACCGCGAACCACACCTGCCGCTGGACGATCGCGCCTTCGACGCCGCGTTATGCTGCGTCGGCATCCAGTATCTGCAGCGCCCGGTCGAGGTTCTCGCCGAGGTCCGCCGCACGCTCCGACCAGACGCCCTCTTCGTCGCCAGCTTTTCCAACCGCTGTTTTCCGTCCAAGGCGGTCGCGATCTGGCGCGCACTCGACGCCGCCGGCCACGCCGCGCTGATCGAGCTCTACCTGGCTCGTGCGGGGTTCCGCTCAAGCACGAGCCAGACGCTGACGGACGGCCGGCGCAGCGATCCGCTGACGATCGTCATCGGGCATGCCTGACGGTTCCATGCCGTCATACGCCGGTTCGACCCACGAGCGTACGGTCGGCAGGGCCATCGGCATCCCGACAGCGGGCACTCGTTCATAGCGGCCGACCGCAAGGCAGATTGCAGCAATGGCTCAGCCGGATAGCCCCGATCTACCAGGCGTCAGGTGAATCCGCACGATACCGTCACGCCGGGATCGCCGTTAACCGCAAGCCATGAGCAGCGGCCACGACCTTCATCCTTCGTTCAACGCCGATGCGGACGAGCGCGAGTATCTGCTCCGGCGGGCAGAGCATCACGAGCAACTGGCTGAAAAGAGCCAGCAACCTGCATCGCGGTCGATCCACCGACGCTTCCAGCAGCTCTACGAGCAGCGCGCAGCATGGATCGGCGTGGTACTTTCCGACTAGCCCGGCCTACAAGAATACCAGGAACGCCGAGCCTCTTTGACGGTTGATGCGCCCGAACCGGCCGCGACCTGCGGGTCCGCCGACAAGGGAAACTCCATGAAACTGCTGTTTACGATCGCGGCGCTGTGCGCGCTGCCACTGGCCGGCTGCGCCACGCCGGCGACGCAGATTTCGACCGGGCTTCAACGCTACGGTCTCGACGAGCAGCGTGCCGGCTGCGTCGGCACCCGGCTGCAAAGTGATCTGTCGCTCGGTCAGCTTCAGCGCCTCGGCCGCGCGGCGGCGGCGTATCGCCAAGGCGACACGACACCCGGCGTGCTTACGGCAGGCGACCTCCTGCGCGTCGCCGGCGAGTTGAAGGACCCCGCCATCGCTCTCGCGGTGGGCAAGGCAGCCGCCGGCTGCGGCGCGCTACCCTAAAACCGCCACCTCATCCGTAATTTCTCAGGAGAACGATTGTGAACAAGGACGAAATCCAGGGCGGTACCCGCTACGTCGGCGGCAAGGTCGAGAAGGCGGTCGGCGACGCGGTCGATAGTCGCGACTGGAAGGTCGACGGCGTGGTCGATCAGGTCGCCGGCGCCGTGCAGCATGGCTATGGGCGGGCCCGATCGGTGGTCGGCGACGCCATCGACAGCGCTCCCGACCTCGCCGACGAGGCACGCGACCGCTTGAAGGACACCGGCGAGCGGGTCGCCGATGCCGCGCAGAAGGGCGGCAAGGTTGCCGTGCAGACGGTTCAGGACACTCCTGCGCTTTGGGCACTGGCCGCCGCGCTCGCCGGCTACGGCCTCGCATGGTTCGTGCACGGGCGGCGCGACTGACCCGACATGGCCGAGGCGTCGTTCAAATCGCTGCGCGAGACCGTCGATCTGCGCCACCTGCGCCAGATCATCATCGGTCTCGACGAGGGCGTGATCCTGATCGATCCCGACCAGAGCCTGCTCTGGGCGAACGACGCGGCCTTGGCGATGCACGGCGTAGAGGATCTCGCGGCGCTCGGTGCGACGGTGGACGAGTACCGCGACCGTTTCCGGCTACGCTACCGCAACAATCATCGCGTCGACGCCGACGACTATCCCATCGAGCGGGTGGTCGCCGGCGATTCCTTCTCGGAGGTGGTGGTCGAGGTGACGGTCGCGGGGGAGGACGATCCGCGCTGGGTGCATCAGGTGCGTAGCCTCGTCCTGAACGACGCCGACGACGCCGAGCCGACGGGCTTGGTGCTCGTCATCCAGGATGTTTCCGCGCGCTACGAGGCGGAGGACCGGTTCGAGCAGTCGTTCAACGCCAATCCGGCGCCGGCTGTGATCTGTCGGCTGAGCGACCGGCGCTACGTGAAGGTCAACCAGGGCTTCCTGGAGCTGACAGGCCACGACCGCGACGCGGTGCTGAGCAAGACCGTCTACGACATCGACGTGCTGCGCGGGGCGGAGAGACGCGACCTGGCCAAGGAGCGGCTGAGCGAAGGCCGTACGATCCCGCAGATGGAGGCGGAGCTGGAGCTGACCGATGGTGGGTTCAAGCTCGTCATCGTCGCCGGCCAGCCCATCGACATGGGCGACCAGCCTTGCATGCTCTTCACCTTCGCCGACCTCGAGCCGCGCCGAAAAGCCGAAGATGCGCTGCGCCACAGCGAGGAACGCTTCACGCGCACCTTCCAGATGGCGCCCGTGCCGATGGCGGTCGGCGCGCGCGATGGGCATCTGTTGTGCGAGGTGAACGCGAGCTTCACCACGCTCACCGGATATGCGCCTACCGAGATCATCGGCCGGCCGATCGGCGAGGTGGAACTGTGGGAGAGCAGCAGCGTCCGGCGTGAGATCGAAGGCGCGATCGAGGCTGGCGACGACCTGCGCGGACACGAGGCGCGCATCAACAC
>Ga0182215_1000170_pt1 | contig 11939 bp, 11 predicted proteins | sample G5R1MG_24_FD_128404 | JGI IMG/M metagenome (GOLD analysis project Ga0182215, IMG submission 128404) | Switchgrass phyllosphere microbial communities from Michigan, USA - G5R2_NF_03OCT2016_LD1 MG | ecosystem: Host-associated > Plants > Phyllosphere > Phylloplane/Leaf | place: USA: Michigan... | reverse complement strand
TATTCCATGTAGTTGGCCAGGTCTGCCGGGATGGGATGCGCACGTATCATCTCGTTGCCGTCAGGATTGCTCCCCACAGGTCTTGTGGATGGGTGAGTGAAGCTTGGGCATAAGTTCAACTCTCTAAGCATCACAAGCGAGATCTGGCCGTGAGGCGCATACTCTTGCTTGGCGGGATTCAGGTCCAGGTAGCAAGTCGCTGCGGCCGGCGGAACCGTCTTGCCAAGACCCGTCAGTAATCGATTGCCAAGTCGCTTTGCGAAGACGCTCTTCCCTGAAGCTGGGGATCCTGTGACGACGGTGACAGCCGGAGGGCTGCTGCAATGCTCGCTGGCACGCAGCCAGTCCTCTGTACTCACATCGGGAATCAACGGCCGTGAGAGTGCATCTTGGGCAGAGTCTGTGACCTGAGAACGGAAACAAACATGATCAGCATCCATCCTCGGGAGGCTTTGCGCTGTGGGTGCTGGAGAAAGTGAGGGCCATGGTGACTTACAATGGCGAAGGATCGTTGCGGCTGATGTGCAGATCGAATGTGCCACAAGTCGTCGAACAGCGGACTGATTCGCGCGAAGACGGTCGGCTCCTGGCAGCTGACGAACTGAACATGGTTGGTAGCATCGAGTCCACGCATCTTCAAGACCGGATGTGCAGCTGACGCATACACGCGATGGAGCTTGTTTTTCTGCCCTGCATGATCCACAGCACCGATGTTGGCGCCGTTGATGTGGACAGCGCCTCGAAGAAGCTTGAACTGGAAGCATCCAATCAGTGCAACCGTTGCATGCTTGCTCAGATTGATGCAAAGTTCGGACTCGGTCTCTGTCAGGACGTTGGCAGGGTCATTGCGCCAGCTGCACAGTCTGGGGCAACGCGTGGCTGGTCTCTTGTCTTCTTTGTCTTGCTTGCTCTCGGATGTGTCTGTCCCAGGCCATGGAGGTGTTGATGGCCATGGCAAGGCGCTCGGTGCCACGTCGACTTCTGCAGCGGCTGTGCATTTGACGGCAGCCTCTGCTCGCGCGCGCGCGGCGGCAATGGCACTGAGTGGTGTTTCGACAGCCCCTACCCCCTCCTCGATTTTCCTTCTCTTGCCCGGCATGCTGACGGTTGGTAGTGATTAGGTAGTGATGATGATTCCCGCATTCTGGTCTCGGATTACCAGGTACGAGGTATCAAGTACTACCTACAATTACCTACCCCAAGTGAAGGACAAGAAGCAGCGGTGTTTTGCTTTAGCGTGCACCAAAGCGGACTAGCGGCATGCAGCCCGCTCAAAAGTTCCCAAGCAATCCGTCCATCATCCGCTTGACGTTCGCCCGTCGCATTCAGCATAGAGATAGATAGTCGTCCGCCCCGCATGAAAGAAATCGTCCGAACGCCCGTCCCGCTGCCGGTTCCCAGGCCGAGACCAAAGCCCAAGGAGCCGCCTGCCCGGCCACAACTAAGCCAGGAGATTGTCGACAGTGACGAGGATTCGTCCCATGAAAGCGCAGCCAAAGTCAAACCACCAACCAAGCTCCAGACCACCATAGCAATCCACACCCCAAATGGTGCCGCTCGCAGGCCAAAAGAAAAGCCCAAGGGCAAGTCATTTGCGCAGGAGAAACCCGCGGGAAAATCTGCATCCCAATCCAAACACGCGCCCAAAAACGCGGCGCCCGAGCCGGCCGCCCTATCGTCCAGCGCTGAGCCAAGCGAAGACAGTGATGCATCTCGGGCAGGCGAACGGACAAACCCGGCGGGCAGCGCGAAGAGCAGCGACATCATAAACGACAGCGATAGTGGCAGTAGCTCAGAAGATGGCTCTGGCGACGAGTTTGAAGTGGAGACTGCGCCACAGGCTGCTACGGCAGATGGGCAAAAGTACGTCGTGGACTCGCATGCTGCCCAACTGGACATGATGCTGATGAACGTGTAGGATTGTCGATCGGCAAATGCCACGACCACAATCCCACGCAATCGACTTCCAGCCTTCACAGCCTTACATACCACCCAAAGGGTTCAACCGCGTGCCGCTCGATGACCGGACCATAGCTAACACGGCGCGCATATTCGAAAACCTCGGTAACAAACAGATATGGCATATCACAGCTCCGGCTGGGATCTCGCTCAAGGAAATGCGCCAACTCGCCATGGATAAGGTGTTGGATGGCCAGGCTCTCCTGACGTACAAGGGCATCGACTATGGATTCTCACCAACCGTCCAAAGCGAAGACTTGGCGCAAGAAGTACTCGTACCCGGAAAGACGGTCTACAAGGCTGGTGAGCCACGATGAAGCCATCTCTGTAGACGTCTCACTCACTTCCTTGACTAGTGCCAGCACGTATATCTCAGACTCTTCATTTACAGGCAGTGGTGCGATTGCCGGAGCTGAGTCATCAACAAGCCGACGTAGACTCGAGCTCTGCAGCTGCGGCGTCGATTACAAGATCGACCATCCGTACTCCGCGGGCCCAAGTCAAAGGCCTCAAAATGCGGTTCTTACCCAGTGGTTTTGGTGGTGATGCAGCAGGAACTATGGGCAACTCGGACGACGAGACGAACGCGGCCACCAAAACCACTAAGCTTGGGATGTCAGTTGGCCTGAAGCTTCCCTCGAGACAAAAGGAGAAGAGAAAGCACGCGGATTTGACTGGCCCAGAAAGCGTCGAGGCGCCGGCAAAGCGAAGCAAACAGCAGCATCAATCGGCCGAGGACTTGAAGAGGAAGGCAGAGAGACGGGCGAAGAAGGAGAAGAGACGAGCACACGAGGCATCTTCGGCAAAGCCCTGAGGTGGAGATGCAGTGGACTTGATCGCGAAGGCGTTGGCGCACGCGTGAAGGGAGGGCGCGGGCGTGCCTTGTGGACGCATCGCAGCAGCCGGCCGACGGCGTGAGGGGGGTGGTAGATGTGATGTGTGGGGTTGGATGGATGCCGGGTTGGATGGATGCCGCTGTGCAGCCAGCGATGACGGAGGTTGATAGGGTGATCATGGCCAACTCGGCATCCCACAAATTCCATTCCATCCAGGCGGACAGGACCAAACAAGCGTTGCAGTAGCCACGGGCGGTCTCTAGGGGCCGTTGGGGTGGCCGGGCGGGCGCTTGGCCGCAAAGTTCAAACACAACCCTTGATCCGCTAGCGTGGTCGCCTGCGACTCTGACGACCTAGCGGCGTGCTCACCTTCGGTAGCACTACACAGCGTTGGTAGGTAGACTGGCCAAGCAGCCTTGATGGTGTCAACATGGTGATGGGCAGCACTCGCCGCTCTCTTACACAACCCGACCGTCCCCATTGCTGCGCGCGCGCCCCTCCTCCATGGCCACCGCAACCAACGCTCCTGCCGCTGCGGCTGCCTCGCCAACACACGACCACGACGCCGCCACGGCTACACCACCTCGGGCCCCATCGACGCCTGCTCCTGAAATGGCAGGGCCGGATCACACCCCATCTTCCGTGCTGTCCGACTCGCATCTCCTTCCACCGCTGCCGGCTGACGTCGACGACGACCACGACGACCACGACGACCACGGCGACGGCGACGGCGACGGCGACGGCGACGATGACGACAGCTTCCTGCGCCAGAACTTCAACGAGGAGCCCGAAGGAAGCATTTTCATGGACCGCGAGATGAAGCGTCAGCTGATGGACATGGAGTCCAGCTTCATCCCTGAAGGTCCTGCGCAGGCAGCACCCGCACCCGCGTCCACAGGCCCAGACGACACCTACTTGTTCGGGGGCTCCCCCGGCAACACACATCCACGGTCGCCTGCCGTAGAGGGCGACACAAGTCTCCAGAGGGTCATGGCAAATCTAGAGGAGCTGACCAAGCCGAAGCAGCAGCAGCAGCAGCAGCAGCAGCAGCAGCAGCAGCCGCCCAAGCAGCGCGAGGCCCGCCACGGAGACATGCTTAGCAAGCCGCAAGCCGAGTCATCCTTCTTACCAGAAGAGGCTCCAACATCGGCTGAAACCCACAAGACCCCGGCAGCGCGCCAGCTCAACTTCGACGGGGACACTTCCCTGGACGCCACCGTCTCCACACCAGAGGTGGCGCCTTCTTCGCCATCCGCAGCAGCAGCCTGTCGCAGTCAGTCAAGGTCCACCGCAAACAACACTGCCCAGGCGAGTGCGGAGCAGCCATATACGACACCAGACGAGAGCTTTTCCGGCATGGAAGCCCAGGAGATCGACTGCTCGCAGCAACGGCCGACATCCAGCGCCTCCACCGTGAAAGCGCCTGACTTCACGCAGATGGAGGAGGGCTTGCCACTCCCAACCAGCCCCGAAACGAGAACCGAAAGTGCAGCAGAACGATCAAGTTCCACTGCAACCACTTCTTCGACACTCGGCGAGCGACCCGCTCATCGTCAACACCGCCATTCAAGCCAACGATCGTCCGTGTCCTCCCTCACGAATCGCTCAGACGTATCAGGCGATGGAACAAGTACCGAAAGCTTGGGTGCAGACTACGCTCTACAGACTGGAGGAGCGATACCGCGCTCCAGCGGACCCAACAGACAGAGCCTTGGCCTGTCAAGGCTCCCAAGCCTCGGAAGCATTGCATCTTCCATGTCAGCGTATAGTGATGTCAATCCTTGGGAAAAAAGTCGGAGCATTAGTGCGAATTCATTGACAGGCTATTTGCAACTAGACGGTAGCTTGGGTCCTCTGGAGGAGGAGGTCGCAAGTAACGACAATCCTGAAACGCCACGCGCTCCCAGTATCCAGCTATCTGCCCCCACGGATACAGTGATTGCTAGACACGTTCAAGACATTCACGTGCCTGACACCATCGCGCGTGAGTTCAGGGCAAAACACTCGCGATCACCAGACAAACGATATACGACGGCGCCCTTTACCCGGAGCAAGCACAATCTTACACTCAAAGAGCAAAACAGCAAAATAGACAAGCTCAGTAAGGAGAATTTTGACCTCAAGCTCAAGATACATTTTCTCGACCAGGCCCTACAGAACAGATCTGATGAGGGAGTCAAGGACATGATTTCAAAAAACGTACAGCTACAGACCGACCTGGCCACGGAGAAGAAGGACAACCAGTCGTTGCGGAAAAAGTTGAAGGACCTGGAGCGGAGACTGAAGGCTCAAGAAGATGGCCGCGCTGCTAGCAAAGACGTCGGTAGTGGATCGGATGATGCCAAGAGTGACCACTCTTTCCGACAAGTCGAACTGGAGGAAGAGATCGAGTTTCTGCGCGAGCGTCTGGAAAGTACAGAGTCTATTGTCGAGCAATGGCAACAGGAAGCCTTGCAAAAGGAGGCTGACAACAGACGAATGGCGGACTATATCAAGACCATGAGAGAAAAGAGCTCTAATGGCGATTCTGCTGGGCTTGATGAAGCTATTATCATGTGGAAGGAAGATCTTGAGGACGAACGCGCTCGAAGGGAGCAGATCGAGACGCGTTGTCAAGAAACCGAAGCGGATAGTGAGAAGCTCCGTGAGGAGATTCAGCACTTGCGAGAGCAAATCCAGCAGCTGCAACAAAATGCTACGGCGAACCATTATATCCACAAGTCGCATAGCACACGACGTTTACATCAGTCTTTCGCTACCCGATCAAACACTGGCTCGGATGCTAATGAACAAGCTGGGCCCATGTCCACTGGTGGAACGAGTAGCACTCTGGTCGACCAGCTGCACAGTGACAACGACAAATTACAACGAGACCTCCATGCGCAAGCGTCTATGCTCACATCAAGAAATCGCGAGAATCTGCGGTTAAGGGAAGAAAATGAAGGACTCAAGCTCACCATCCGAAGAGGTGATGCAGCTTCCACCACCGGTGACAGTATCCTGGAACGCTCTATCTCTCGTAATCACATGAGATCTGTGTCAAGGGCTAGTGGCGGGACGCGGATGACTCAAATCAGCGATCCTGAGCGGGAAGATTTGGAGAGTAAGCATGCTGCTTTACGGGATGAACTTTCGCAATTGAAGTTATCCTACAAGGAGCTTGACGATCAACTCAACGGCCATCTCGACTTGCTGGAAACCGCTGAGATCAAGATAGGGGAGTGCGAGAAGGAAATTGAAGCGCAAAACGAAGATCTCCAGGCACTGTCTCACGAGCGTAACGAAGCACTTGAAATCCTGCAAGACAAGGAACACGAATGTGAGGAACTTAGGCAAGAAGCCCTGGACACGGTACAGAGACTCGAAACACAGCTTGAGCAGATGCAGAATGAGCGCGATCGCGTCTTCAACGACCTTGAAAACACCACCGAGGACTTCAACGCCCTGCAACATGAAATGAAGAGTGTAAGCGAGAGCCTTGTGCAACTCGAGGACGATAGAGACGCCAGTCTGCGTAGGATTCAGAATCTGGAGTCTGAGCTTAGTGATGCTAATCAGGAGTTAAGTCGACAGGACAAGCTTCTAAGCGAGGAGAAATCAAAGAATGAGAGGCTCGATATCCAGCTGGAATCCAGTCAAGGCGAGATTGACTTTTTGCGCGAGGAGCAGGAAGGCGACAAGATCAAAATAGGAGAATTGGAGTCAGCCCTCAACAACACACAGATTCAACTGCAAGACGAGAAGGAGCGCTTCCGAGATCTGGACCAGCGCATTACCGAGGAGAGGCAACAGCGTGATGCTATCATGACCCAGGAGAAACAGGAGGTTGAGAAGATCATGAACGACCTCAACACCCAGTTGTCCAAGCTGAAAGATGATGGGAGGAGGCTGCGCAAAAGTCTCTCTAGCAAAGAGGTCGAGGCTTCGACGTGGAAACAGCGATATGAGGAGCTTGAGAAACACCTTCGCGATGCCCTCGGCAATCCCGATGGTACTAGATCAAGTTTATTCAAGGTAAGCGGCACATGCTCGCCTGGCGTTTAGGGGCTAACGGTGGCTCCTCAGGATATTGCCAAACTTCAACGGGATCTAGAAGCGACGGGACACGAGCTTAGCGCTACCAAAACAGATCTTGCGGAGAAGGATCGCCTTTTGCGTAACCGGGACACGCTTCTGGAGAGCACTGGTATGGAGAGCCGTCGGTTGGCAGACCTCCTTGAGCGCGAGCGTCAAGCTCGGCGACAAGACCAGACTGCATTCGAATCCGCCAAACGTGGTCATCAATCCATTACCAGAACGATACACCAACACGAAACCAGAGTCCTGGAACTGGAAACACTGCGCAGCCAGGATCGTCAACGACTCCATGGACTAGAGAAGCAGTATAAGGAGCAGTTGCTCGAGCGGAACAACCTACTCTACGCGCTATGGAACCGACTGTCCACTCTTTGTGGGGCCGAATGGTGCCGCAACAATGCGCTCATCAATGGCGAGCTTACCTCCATGGAGCTCATCTCGAAGAACATCCAGGGCTTCAACCGGAACATCATCCTCGCCGTCAAAACCGTGGAGGGCATTATTGGCGGCTTCAAACAACGGATTCGAGCGACGGAGAAGGATCTGGTGCGCGACTATCAAACACTGGAGCATTCGCTTGATGTCCGCGTAAAGCGGCTCGACCAGCTCGAAAAGCTTTTGTTGGCACAGCGCCAGTCCATTGGGAGGCCAAGCACGGTGCGCGGCGGCCTGGTTGATGTCAACTCGACCGAGGTGACCAAGCTTCGATCGGAAAACAAAACCTTGCGGACTGAAGTTCAGACCCTACGTGCCATCACTTCGACGACACAGTCTGGCAACGAGGTAATCGTCAGTCGCTCACCCTCACGAGCCGGGTCACCCACCTCTTCCAAACGTGCTTCCATGGCGCAGACGTTGCTGCGTGCACCGTCCGCATCGGTCGTGGACCAGGCTCAACACAACACAGTCGGCCATCCGTACCCAGCCTCTGTACCACTGCAGCCCAGCGAGCAGAAATGGATTCATCGTCTGAAGGAGCTGGAACGACGGCTGAAGGCCGAACGAGAAGCGCGACTTTTGGATCGGAGCGGTGCACGGAAGAGACTCGAGCAGAAGGTGGAAGAGAATGCTGATCTACGAGCTGCGCTGGAGAAGGAACGAGACCGTCGGGAAGAGGATGATGCTGAAGGCGGGGTGATGAGTAGCCGTGTGTCGGTGAGCGGCAGTCGTGGCGCAAGAAGCGCCCGCCTGAGCGTAGCCGACGGCGGATAGACGTCGAGCGGCATGGGCAGGAACGAGGACATGTAGTAGTGTTGCAACGTGTACACTGATTCGATTCAGATTCAGTTCTGGCCATGTCTAAGAGCTTCTTGGTATGCGTGTATCCTGCCTGGGCTGCTTACCTGCGCCGGTGGGAGGCATCGTGTGCACTTCACAGCGTGCCGAATGTCCTGCCTTGGGCAGACCGACGAACGGGTGAGTAGGTACGTACAGCAACGACTCACCGCCGAAGCGTATGCAACCCTTGACGAGCCTGGGGTAGGTACTCGTAAGAGGATCGGTGGCACGTGTCGATGGGCAGACACTATCGCGGATGCTCGGCGGTTTGCAACGCGTGCCTTCTCCCTCTCACTTTCGTGACGCTATCACCACTTCCGCCCGATGGCTGGGGGCTGCGTGTTGTATTTGCAGGTCAACATGTCTGCCAGGTCCTCGCCCTCGATACGACGACGACGACGACTCTCACCCTCACCCATCGACTCATCGACCTCAATTGTGTTGTCTTGGCCGCCGCCGTCGCCTTCACACCAACCGATTGAACCTGACCTCTTTGCCGGTCTGCTGCTGAACCGCGGGCAAGTCTACGGAAACTACGCAACCCATTCCATGAAGCCAGAAGATCTCGGCTCACAACCATACCTCGCCCATTTCCACTCCATGGTCGCAGCGGCTTTCAGTCACCGGAGGCCGCCAGGGCGAGCAGCAAAGCAAGGCTTGAAAAGGCCAGAAGCGCCAGGGAAGCCAAGATGTACCCCGACTACATCGACACGCAACGATGCAAAGAGAAGGAAGACGCACGGGAACCGTTGTCAGGAATTGCATCGAGAAGAACAAACGGAAGATGAAGACGGAGGCGATGCAATGGCGCCTGCCAACGTAGCGAGGAAGGACATGTCCAGCGACGAAAGTGACGACGACGACGACGACGACGACGACGACGACGACGACGACGGCGACGACGACATCCTGCCAAACCACTCGATCATCCGGCGGCTGCGGGAGGAGCTAGAGGCGGCAAAGACGGGCACCGCGACGGCAACGGCTGCCGCAGAGGCTGCGAAAGCCGAGCTTGCTACGATGCGAGCCCTGGTGCAGGAAAAGGAACAAGAGATGGCAAGGATGAGGGCGCAGAGCGGCACGCAGGTCCAAGTCTCGACCCCGTCCGTTCAGCATTCTCCCTTTCGTTCGACGGCCGCGGTCGAAGAACAGAAGGTGGACAACATCCGCAAGACGTACGCGACCATCAAGCGCCGATTCGACATGCTGCATTCCGTGGCGGTCAACTTGTCGACGTGTACAAGGAGCATGGAGGCAAGTACTTTTGGCGAATTCGGACAATACCTGAGGCAGTTGAGAGCGGTGCTGGAGGAGGATGGGGGTGGATAGCTGGGTCGCCGGGATGCGCCGTGGCCGAGGAGGAGTCGGCGAGGCTCACCCTGTCGCGGTGGGGATGCGGAAACGAGCGGAGGCTGCGCGCAGAGAGCCATGGCTTGGTTGGGCACAACTACGTGGCTAGCGAATCGACGTTGGCGCCGCCCAGTACGATGCCAGTCCGTCGCCAGTCCGTCAGACCCCGCAAGAGATGATGTGATGACGCAAGTCGATCCCCGCCTGGATGCCATTTGTCACACCCCCGATACCTCGTTACGGCGACGATCAACACGGCGGTTGCGCTGACTACGTCTTGCTCCCACCGTGACTCCGATCAATTCGCAGGGTTCCGGACGTCCCGGCGGCCGGGTTATAACGCGACGGTGCTGGCCTCGGTTGGCCAGACCTTCTGCCTGCCCCGTTCCCATGCCTCGCCGTCGACTTTCGATACCAACAACTGCGGTTCTGCTCCTCGCGACCGCCGCCTCGGCTGTGGCACATGGCGATGCCCGCCACAGCAACCAGGCCCTGGACACCTCATCGCCGCAACATGGCGGGGGAATGCAGAGTTACTGGAGTCTCTCCGCGCATGCGAATTGGATGTATTGGCACGTTGCCCTCGAAATCCTGGCCTGGGCGGTAATCCTCCCCGTGGGTACGTGGCTGTGCTTCTTCGCCTCAACCCCGGGCGTGCTACTAACCCATGGGGGAAGTGGTCATGTTGAGCATCGCACGCTCCCGGCTGGTTCTCCCTGTGCAACTGCTATTCCTTGCCGTGAATGCCTTTGCGCTGATGCTGGGTGTGGTGCACGCTCGCGCAACACCCGATCTGTACGCGAATGATTCGCACTGTAAGACGTGATGGGCCATGACTTGGATTGCAGCAGCATGGCTCGTTTTGACCTGGATCCAGCGAGCATACGCCGGTCGTCATCACGAAGACGAAGACGACGAAGAAGACCCCAGAGACGTGATGCGGCGGCCAATGAATGCCACGAGTATGGCAGCATACCAGCGCGTACACGAACAGCGATTCTCGGGCGACTCGGGCCAGGGCACAGAGCGGAACTCGGCCTCGCTATGCAGCCACTCTCGGGGTTCGAGCGTGGAAGTGGCGGGGCAACGATTCGCATCGCCGGGACCCGACCATGGCCACACCGACTTGGAAGACGTGCACGGCGAGCCTGAGAAGCTCCCTTTTCTGCGCAGGACTTGGGTGGACCGGCTTGTGTCTCGCAATGTAGCCCTCTTTGTTGGAAGGCGGACACGGAGGGCGGCGCGAGTCCTCCATGTCGTGATGGAGCGTGGCATTCTTCTCGGCGGATTGGTCGCCATGGCCAATGGCACCGTTGTTTATGGCGGGATAGGCGTATGTACCTGTGCAGCACGTGGTCAGCACTGGATACTAATCCATCATAGCGGGGGGATGGCGTCTTCAACGTACTGGCTCATTACATCAAAGGCGGCATCTTCTTCCTGTACGGCCTCCTGACGCTGGGACGGTGGATGGGTGCATTTGCTGACCTGGGATGGGCGTGGAACGTGAAGCCCGCCCGAGGATTCATGGGCCATGGGCACTGGACGATCCCCTCGGCGGAATTCACCGAGTCGTTCGTCATCTGGCTGTATGGCGTCACGAATGTGTTCCTGGAACACTTGGCGGCATGGGGCGGGGCATGGACAGCCCAAGATTTGGAACATGTGTCCATCTCTGTCATGTTCTTCGGCGGTGGTCTGGTAAGTACCCACAACCCCTCTCCATGCCGCGTGACGGCGTGCTGATGGATGGCAGCTAGGAATGATGATCGAGTCGAGAAAGATGAGGGATTTGCTCAACTATGCCGTTGTTTCATCGTCGGAGGCGCATCCCGCCGACGAATCATGGCAGCCACCGCGCCACTACCCGTTCTCCATGAACCCGATGCCGGCGCTGATCATCATGCTATTGGGTGCCATGATGAGCGCACATCATCAAGATTCAATGCTCTCGACCATGCTCCATGGCCAGTGGGGGGGCCTGTTCATGGGCTTCGCTCTCGCCCGCGGCCTCACCTATCTAATCCTGTACATGGCGCCGCCTGCCTCCTTTCTACCGTCCCGTCCGCCAACCGAAGTCATTGCCAGCTTCTGCCTCATTTCCGGTGGGATTACCTTGATTGTCAGCAACAAAGACACCGTTGCCGTGCTTGAGGCGTACCACCTGGACGGCATGTTTACCTTGACGCTTACCATGGGGTTGACAGCCCTCCTGATGGCATGGACCATCGTCGTCGTAGCTATCAAAGGCTGGGCCGTGCAGCGGGAACATGGCAGATGGCATCCAACCTGCACATGGTATGCAACGTGTCAGACTGGTGCGATGACGTAGGGTCGATGGGTTGTCGGCAGGGTTGCAGATCTTCTTTTCCTTGTGCGGGTGCTCTGTTTCGACTGGACAACGAGAACTATATATATATATATATATATGTGTGTGTA
>Ga0182215_1000169_pt1 | contig 11956 bp, 7 predicted proteins | sample G5R1MG_24_FD_128404 | JGI IMG/M metagenome (GOLD analysis project Ga0182215, IMG submission 128404) | Switchgrass phyllosphere microbial communities from Michigan, USA - G5R2_NF_03OCT2016_LD1 MG | ecosystem: Host-associated > Plants > Phyllosphere > Phylloplane/Leaf | place: USA: Michigan... | reverse complement strand
TCCAAAAAAAAAGACTTAGAGCTGCGATATAGACAGGCGGGTAGGGGGTCCAACAGGTGCTTGTATTGTATCTGCATGGATTTTTTTTTGTGTTTGGAAATAGCGATTCGTGGCACAAAAACGTCGGCTGAGGTTGGTATAAAGGTTAAGTTAGGTAGATCTAGTCGACACACGCACACACACAAGGCTACATAATTTGTCGGTCTCGGCGCTGCTATCCAAGAAGAAATATGAAAAAAAAAAATTCTACTGCTTCCAGGCCGAGGATAGATGGGATACTTGGGTTCGCTAATGCTCGTGTCCATGGTGCGCATGGCCTGCTGCCGCCTTTTGGCTAAAGTCGATTTTCCAGCCCTTGGTGATGTAGATCTTGGGATCTCTCACGACAGCATAGGCCGCCTTCTGACCCTCTGCTTGGTGCCACACCAAAGGCACCGGCTTCTTGCGCTTGCTCTCCTTCTCACCCTCCTGCATGACAATAACTTCCTCTCTATCTTTCCACGCAGCGGGCGCGCCTACAATGATGATTTTCTCCACGTGCACATTCGCCATGCTCTTGAGGTACTTTTCACACTTGACGGTCTGGCGGCTGGTGTCGAGATTTGTTCCTGTGAGGACTTGGCGCCCACCGTCAAAGGAGAAGCGGCGGTGAATGAATGCGCCCATTTGGTAGTCAAATGTCTCGCCGTCGTCAAGGTAGAGACTTCCATCCGCGTTACCGTCCCTGTCGAGGACAACGACAAGTGTGAAAGGATCGTACTTCATGAGGCCCGAGGATCGGCGGGGGCGATCACGGCGTGGAATGATGTGGCCGCCTTGCATGAGGAGGGGGATCTTCTCAAGGGGAGCGGGTACAGTGTGGTGGCCTGCGCCCTGGTAGGTCGTGAAGTCAAAGTAGTCGTAGTAAGGCTGATCGTCGGCGATGTAGACGGAGACGCTATCAGCGCCTTCTTTGGTTACTGGCTTGGCAAGGAGGCCAGTGGAGCCAATGTAGAGCTGATCATCGACGGCAAACCCAGCCTCATCTTCGGGATGTACGTAGAAATTTGGTCGAATGATGGGCGCACCCGTGGTGGAAGCTTCATGGAAAGCAGTGTACCATGCAGGGAGAAGCTGGTATCGTAGACGGAGGGCTTGCGTGATGATCTCCGTGTAAGGAGATCCCGCTATATAAGGCTCACGACGGCGGGTGTCGATATGCGCGTGGCCGCGGAAAAAAGGATAGTAGATGCCCGCTTGGTACCAGCGAGTCAACAGTTCCTTGCTGGGATTGCCGAAGAAACCGCCAACGTCAGCACCTGCGAACGGGAAGCCAGAGATACCCTGGTTGAGAACCATGGGCAGCGAGGCTTCGAGATGAGCCCATTCAGCCAAGTTGTCACCAGTCCACATGGCGGCACTGCGTTGGCTGCCAGAGTAAAATGCACGCGTGAGAACAAACGGTCGACGATGCTCGCCTTTCTTACGTTCAATCATAGCCTGGTATGTCGCGTTATGGAAGGTCATGCCATTGATGTTGTGAACGTCGCGATGCTCCCAACCGCCGTGGTGCAAGTTATCCTTGGGCATGGTTGTCTCTGGTCCGTTGAACACGGACGGTTCGTTCATATCATTCCAGATGAAGGTGTTCGGGGCAGTTCCCTTGAATGTGTCGTACTTGAACAAGCCCTTCCACCAATCAATCGCAGCTGGGTTAAAGCAGTCAATCCACATGGAAGATCCGGGCCAGCACCAGCCTTCGTATTGATTACCATCCTTGTTTTTGACGGCCAAGTCTTTTTTCTTCAGCTCATCGATAACAGGATAATCGTCGGTGTTTTTGATATGCGGGTCAATAATCGCAACCAACTTTCGGCCGCTTTTGTCAAGTTGTTGGTGCATCGTGTCTGGGTTGACGAAGGTCAACGGGTCCCAGGTGAAGTACTTCTTCTCTTGTGTGTACTCGATGTCGAGCCAGATGACATCGTACGGGATGTTGAACTTATCAAATCGGCGATCGACATCTTTCACGTCGTCGTCGGTGACATAGTTCCATCGGCACTGGTGGTACGCGATAGCAAAGGACTGCGGCAGAGCCGTGTAGCCAGTCAGCTCGCCATATTGGCGAGTGACGTCTTGCGGGGTGGGGCCGAGAAATACAAAGACGTCAAGGAGACCGCTTTCTGAAATCCAGTGGGTTTGAGTGTCGGTGTGGCCTTCAGCACCGAGTGCCAGGGGGTTCGCTGTGTTGCGCTTTTTGGTGATGTCGACCCACGTCTCGGCTGCGTTGAGCCAGAAGACTCCAACAGTGGATCCTTTGCGATGGGCCTGCATGAACGGGATAGCACCATATAGTGTCATGGGACTGTCCATTTCATACTCGAAAACGTCGGCGTTGTAGAGCCGATACGGCTCATTGTAGGCGTCATCTCCACCCCTGGAGCACATTAGCTAACATTAGAAGTACCTTGGTATATGCCACAAACTTTGTTGTCTTTAGAGAAAGCCGAGTAGCATGTTCTGGGATACCAAAAACGTGTGCGTAGCCGGGGAATGAGATGTCCAGGGCAACAGCCTCAGGACCTCTAGGCTTGCTGTCAGTGTTCCCACCAAAACTCTCTTCCCACCAAGTGCTTTCATCTTCGCCTGTCTCATCAGCCTTGCTTTCCTCGGTCTTACCCTCTGTCTCGCCAACTTTCTTCTCTTCCTCTTTCTGTTTCTCAATCTTGGCTCGCCAATGTTCCACATTCAAAAAACCTTGCTCGTTGAACTTGACTTGCGTTTCTCCATCTCTTTGAAACTCAATCCCAAATGGTGCATGGCGAATGACGGCTTGATGCTTGCCACCCTTGCCGTAGACAACTTTCGTGTACCCTTGCTCGGCTTTGTCGTTCAAAGCAGCGCCTGCAGCAGCCTTGAGGCCACCTACCAGCGCCCACTTGCCAGCCTCGTTATATCGCTCTTTCCTGGCTTTGCTGTCGTGTCGCAGGTCAATGTCCCTTTTGACCCTCTTCTCTTCATCGAGCGTCACTCGTGCCACGCCCGACTCGAGGAAAGAGATTGTGAGCGGTAGCCGAACATTGTTCTGGCCATCTCCCAGTGTTTTGAGTACTACAGCATTCAATTGGCCATCCTTAAAGGTAATCGATGCAGCATCGAGGGCGTATGGTGAGGTCCAAGAGCTTGAAGCGGCGACGTCGTCAGCGAACTGGCGGTTACGCTTGCAAAATCCCGATTGGTTGCACGTCTTGAAATTCTCGTGCTTGACCGAGACTAGGAGGCGGCATCAGTTTCAGTGCGGTTGAAGCTGGAGTTCGCAACAGTGACGTTGCCATGGAAGCTTGAGGGCTGGGGCTCAACGACGTACCTACTGGCTTGAACAGACAGCACAACAGCGCCAGCAGCAGAAGTAGAACCGTCCGCCAGGGAGCGGGACTCTGCCGCAAAGATATCATGGCTGGCAGCTAAATCAAGTGTTGTTTTCAAAACTGGATTGCACTCTGCCCTCCACACACGTGAGATGCCACGCAACAGGGTCCGCGCCAAGGCGCGAGTTATGCAAGCTTTGCATAACCTCTGCACAAGCGCACCGGCACTGTGCACGCATGCGGTCCCCGCGCCAGGCCAGTGCATGCCAGCTGCTTCCTACCCCACTACGGCGCCAACCAAAATTTCCCGTGCTTCTACCTAGTACATAGTTATATGCTTCTCGTGCCCCTCTAGTAATTCCTATTCACCAATCCTCCAACCCCTTACACCAGCAAAACTCACGCTACCGCCAGCATGACCACCGAGCAGACGTAGGTTTACTCTCCACGGTCACAGGGCCCTTAACGGGTGCCTGCATACACAGTGCATTCATTGACCCAGTGGATGAACAGCTTCATTGCGATCAAGCCTGATGGCGTCCAGGTATGTCAATGGCCTCATCCGCAGTCCATGCAACTAACCTCCCCCGCAGCGCGGCCTGATCGGCCCCATCATCTCCCGCTTCGAGAACCGCGGCTTCAAGCTCGCCGCCATCAAGCTTGTGACTCCCTCCAAGGAGCACCTGGAGAAGCACTATGCCGACCTGGCCGGCAAGCCCTTCTTCCCCGGTCTGATTGCCTGTATGTGCCCCGTCAATTGCCTCGTCTGCCACTACACCCACTGACACCATGTTAGACATGGGCTCTGGCCCCGTCTGCGCTATGGTCTGGGAAGGACGTGACGCCGTCAAGACTGGCCGCTCCATCCTCGGTGCTACCAACCCCCTTGCCTCTGCCCCCGGCACCATCCGTGGCGACTACGCTCTCGACGTCGGTCGCAACGTGTGCCACGGCTCTGACAGCGTCGAGAACGGCAAGAAGGAGATTGCCCTGTGGTTCAACGAGGGCGAGGTCCAGAGCTGGAAGAGCGCTCAGCACGACTGGGTCTACGAAAAGTAGATTTGTGGGTTGTCGATGAATGAAAAATGGGTTCGTGACTGCTGTTGGAAATTTGAACAAGGTGGAAAGTTGCATGTAATGACGAAGTTTCGACTTTTGAAGTTGCGGGAGTAGTCGTTTGAACGCGGCAAAACGCCGAGTTAAATTTCCCAATGGCAGCCACAAGCTATGATTCCATGATCACGAAGAGGCCACGACGTCTATAGAGATGAAATGAGACACAATGCATGATCTCTATCAATGGCTGTTGCGTGTGATGCTATTGTCCAGATGGATGCTTTAACATGTATACTGCACCACAAAAACCAACAATTAATGCTCAAATGGGCTATAGTTCTTAGCACAACCTCGCTTTTCTAGTCCACTCAAGCCCAGCTCTGCTCAAGAGCCTGGCTCTTCACCGCAGCCCCTCCATTCCTGTCATCTTCGCCAACATTCTCTTCGTGGCCTCAATTCCCCATTGCAACCTGACTGCTTCCATCCGCTTCCTCTACACCCCCTTTATTCTCCACTATATCCCCAAGTTTCTCCTCAACGACGGCAATATACCATTCCCTTAACTTCTCCACCTCTCTCCACTCCCCTTCGCCCCTCTCCACCTCCGGACCCCTGATCTCTTCCCTCGCCCGCAGCTCCCCAAAGCTGCCGTTCTTCATCCCCCAACAAGGCTTGCCCCACCGCCATACACACCACCCACTATCCTCAGTGCTAAGCAGGCCAGTCTGCCTCTTCGCACTCTTGACCGCAAAGGCGCGTAGCAGAATAACATCGCCTTTGTGCGCAACGGGTAGTGCGGTTTCATAGGGCCTGAATACGTTGACAGTCGTTGTATGCGGAAAACAGGATATATCGGTGATGTGCAGGGTGGTGAAGCAGTGTCGTGGTCCCTTCTTTGCACGGGCTGGCGGTGTGCTATCGGATGTGACGAGCGCGAGGATGTCGGGATTGTCGGTGGAATAGTATTGCGAAGAGCGGTTCAAGAAGAAGGAAAGGTCGCGGAGGGGGGTATAGTAGGCGAGCGGTGTCGAGAGGCCGATGGATGGCAGGGATTCTGTGGCGTCAGATGAGGCCTTTGAGGAAAAATCCGCCGAAATCTTATCTATTTCAACGGTGTTGCCAGCTGGGGAAGAAAGATGACCAGTAGACGTAGCTTGTGTGAGTTCTGGTGTTATGAGGGAGCCGTTTTTCTGGTGGGAGGATGTGAAAATGGTATTTGAGTACGCCATAGATTGCTGCGTGTCTTCAGGCGTGATCATCTGATGTCTTTCAACGTCAGAATGATGGGTTAGGGGTGGAAATACAGAGGTGATAGTCGCGGGCGGTGAGCTGCCCATGTGCTCATCCCGGTCAATACGACGCTGTGTTTGTGAAACAGCCTGATTTTGGGTGCCTTTACCCTCACCTTCACTATACATGATGTCTCCAGGATCTTGAACAGTCTTGGGCGTGCCCTGGCCTCCACTCACATCAGGGCTTCCCATTTCTTCAGGCAATGGGTCGACATGATCAGCTGGTATTGCCCTTTGCCCGTCTTGCGTTTTAGCTGAAGCGGCCGTGGAATGTGCTGACGACGGCCGCCTACTGGGGCTACTGGAGACTGATTGTGTCCAGAGAGGACTTGTCAGGTGGGTGGGACTGCTGCTTCTCAAAACCTGTGGCAGTACACAGGTAGTAGCTTTTGTAGTCCATGATGCTGCTTTAGGTTCTGGTGCACTTGCTGGTGGAGGTTTCTGACGTCCAATAACTTCTGTAAGGCCATTTGGTTGAATTGGGTCGCTATACAGCCCAATTTGACCGTCTGTATGGTATGCTGTGGAAAGAGAATGCTCGGAGCGGACACTATCTTCCTCAGAGTCTCTCACGTAAGGAACATTGGAGAATCTGCCCTGAGACACACTTGGATCGTATGTTGATTCAAATATGCACATATCTACAGGTTGGCCATCGATCTGGGGGGCTCCATCTTCAGCCAGAGAGTTCACATCCTTTTTTGGGGCCTGTCTCCGCGAAATGGGGCGAGATAAAACTCCCGTAGATTCATAGCTATCCTTGAGAGGCGAGAGTAGCTTTGTTTGGGAGCGAAGACTATAGGGCGACACTTGAGAAGGCCCCTGGGATACAGAAAAGGTGGACCCAGTTCTTGTTTCAACGGGTGACGTAGTTTCACGGGTAACAGAAACTTCGGATCTTGTTGAACGTCTGGTATTCCTTGGAGTGTGTGCTTGGTTTCGTGTAGGCGAGACAGTGATACTGAGTTTGGATCTTGTGTTCCTGGCAGGTCCAGTCGCTGGTACGGCCACGGTATGTAGTTCACCCATCTTACCACCTAGCTCGGGCACAGCAATCAAAAGTTCATCTGGTGGCTCTGTAGACGTCTGGTCATGGTCCTCTCCTGTCAGTTGTGTAAGCTGCTCGAAGATGGAGTCATTTTCTACAGACTCCATCTTAGTGTTTGGGTAATTAAAATCTTCGTCTTGTGCCAGCGAATCAGTGTATGTTGATGCCTCATCAAACATAAAGGCATTGTGCACGTAATGATCTGATTGATCCACAGCTGATTGTAGTCTAGTGCCGCTAAGCAGCAATGGGAACTGAACGTTTGATGTACACAAGTCCTCCAGCACCCGTTGAGGTGGTGTATGAGTTGTCACTTGTTGTGGCTGAAATGCGATATTTCGAGATTTGCCTAATGTTGGAGTGGGTTGCTTCTTCATACCGATGTCCCCTCCGATAGAGGTCTCATCGACGTCGATGAACGACGGACTTGATTGATGGTCTGCCTCTTGAGTGTCATCCGACGGTGGTGATCCCAGATCAACAATCGTTGACTCTAGGCCGGTATCTTGAATGCTCATAAGTTTCTTGCCAGCATCGTTGGGTTGATCTTTTTCCTGCTTGATCTCTTCATCTGCAACCTGTAGCTCAACATCTGCAGGGTTTCTGCCCGTCTTATCCTCGCTTTCGCTCTCGTTTCTCTCATCGTTCTCGAAGCTGGAGGACAAGTCTATTGCGTTCGTCTCCTCAAACTCTTCAACATCTACAGGCAATGTAATGACATCGCTTATGGTCTCGGGCTGCGCTTCATCATCAATTATATGCAGTTGTGGCGAAGAGGTTTGCGGTTCGTCATCTACTGTATACGGATGTGGCGATGATGAGGCCTGCGCAACAATTGATACTCTCTTTTCGCCCTTTTGGGCAACTAACTCTTTAACGTCAACCTGTGGGGTCTCCTGAACCCCAGCATCGTCTGGTGTGGGTGATGACAAGTCCAAAGGTTTATGAAATCCAGTACTATCCAGTCCAAATGTAAATCTCACAGGTGTGAAGGCTGACTCATGGTTTGGGGGAAGTGCCGGAGTCTGTGATGACCCTATGGAACTGAAAAAAGATGTTTCTATGATGTGCTCTGCATCTCTTGGTAATGGTCGCTCTTCAGCCACAGCATTTTCTAGTGAGAGAGAACCCTGGTTGGCAGCGAAGTAGTCCTGGAAGGAAGTCATGCTTGATTCAATGTCTCCTGGGAATGGCGAAGGCAAGGGAAGTGTAGCCGAGTCTAATGGTTTGAGTGCTGGGCTGCAAGGCTCTCTACCTATTGGAGTCAATAAGTCGGAGATGGCCGAGGCAGCATCTTCTATTTGTAGAATCGGTATAGTAGGGGGAGGCGTTTCGACCCTTATAGTTATACTCGATATCCCTGATGGATCTCCTGCCGGTGCACTATGGCTTTGAGGCTCACTCGAGTTGGTAACAGTCCGCGCTTCCGTCTTCGCTTTAGACCGCACCATTTCGGACAGTACTTCATCTGTGATTTTGTCCATGCCCGCTATGTCGAGTGGAATCGCAACACCAGAACCTGGTACATGGCTCAATGTGCAGTGAGGTTGATCATCCCTGTGCCCTTCTGTGTTCGCGATGGTAGTAGCCATACTAACACTTTGTGGCTGGTCCTGCGGCTGGTCTTGCACAACGTCTTTCTCTTCGGTGTTTAATCCTGCATCTATTTCCATGCCGCCTCCAAATACACATCGGGATTTTTCTGCTGAAAGACTATGTGGCCCAACATACAATTTGTGGTACTCGATATTACGTTCGGAATGTATACTGGCCCAATCGTCTGCTTCGCTCTCAACGCGCAAATTCTTCTCCACAAACGCAGAAGGCTGCTCCTCTTCGTCTTCCGACCCGTCAGACCGGTCTGCTGTAGCTATAAGCGCGCCATGATTCAAAGGAGAAACAGGCGTATGGAGTCGCTGCTGCCCTCGTATGGGTGACATTTGCTCGTCCTCGATGTCCTCAAGATCATCATTTACGGTACCCTCCTCCGGTGATGGTGTCCTCGCACTGTAAGTCCATCTCTGCCAGTGATCTCGGTATGATTTCCTCCGCCTTTTCTTGCCATGGCCCTGAACAGCATCCTCCGCAAAAGGGTCATACGGCGCTTCGAAGAACTGCGTACCCGAATGTCGCAAACGCTTAAGCACCGCGGGAGACGACCACTTCTGGCTGGGAGTTGGTCCTCTAAATGACACCCAGCGCGAAGGCGAGCATGGCGCAGGCGTAGGCGCAACATTAAGAAGCTCAAGGTCGGCGATCTGATTACCATTGCGGAACACTTGAACCACCACAGACTGCGTGAATTCCAACTCCCAGTCAATGCTTTTTCCTGGCGTTTGGACCGAGCCTTCTTTCACGAACTTCGCGCCTTGTAGGCTGAGCACCACCTCATCGCCAATTCCAACGCCAGTTGTCGCGATCGCCCTTGCGCTCGATCCGGTGAAACGCGCTCGAACTTGGCCTTTGTTCCGGCGTAGTCGCAAGTCTGGCTCGGCGAGGAGGAGGGCGAATCGGCGCTGTGACGAGGAATATGGCCACACGAGAATGACAGAGGCGCTGAATTGCTTCGACTCAAACGCCGTCAGCGCTGGATTAAGGTCTGAGATGCGACAACTATTCATGGCGGACGCGCACAAAGAGCGCTGCGTAGGATCACACGGGTATAGTAATGAGGCTAAGAATGAAACGCAGTAGTAGCTGTGCACTATAGCGCATGATGATGAACGCGTTGCATGACGTGAAAGCCGGGCGGCACTTTCCGTGGCGAGTCATACGTGACACGCGACATTTATGCCAAGAGTCGCGTTGGACACCCGTCGGCCCCCCTCTTAACAACCGACAATCCCACGGCTACAGTTAAAACTGATTAATCCTTCATGTCTTTGTTACAGGATTCTTATTTTTATAAATTGAAAGTGTGGCTCTGGGCTTATTGCCACGGCTAGGTTCGTTCGGGAAGCATCCCAGTTGTCGTCATGAGGAATGGTATAAATATTCCTTGGAGGCCAGCCATCAATGAATAGTACCCTTCCGTTGAGCTTCTCTCGTTCATGCCATCGAGAGGACCCGCATGTCCCAAAAAGCAAATCTTGAACTACGTTTGCCAAGGAACTGTAGGTATAGGTGCCCTACGCATTACACTTCTGTTAATATCTAGTAAAACGCCAGGCTCAATCTTCATTTTAAGGTAGCTCCAAAATATCCTTCAGCACCGACAACGCGGCGAAAAGATCGTTGTCATGATACCTCCTCGCTACGACCTGCAGGTTAATTGGCGCTCCCACAAAATCCCCATGTTCCCATAACTCTTTCACGTGCTTACATGCCTCACTCAGCGGTCGATATGCATCATCATATCGATCCTCTTTGACCGCATTAATGGGCGTTGGCACAACCACGCACGGAAAATCCATAAAATTCCATATGCTCGTATAGGTCCAGTAAAACGCCGTATCGTGGGCACACGCCGGTCCTACAAATGAGGGTCCAATCACAATATCAACATCCTGCTCGTTCCAACTGTCCACAAATGCGTACCGGAACGCGTCTCGCTGAGCCCGCATGTCATTGACTTGTGCGGCGTCGAGCATGCCGTGGGGTGCAGCATCAGCCCAGATCCATTCACTGAGGGCCAACACCGGTTCGCCAGTCGATTCGACATCCTCTCTGGCGAGTTTCCCACCGTCGGGCCAGTACATGCGGCGGATTTTGGACCATGCTTCTGCTGCGTTATAGGGCTTGAAAGGCTTGACTTGTACGAAGCTAGAGTATCTAGGGTTTGCAAGTCGTTCGCGAGCCCAGGCGATGGCTCGTTTTACTGGCGGTTGAGGCTCAATGAAGCCATCATTTGATACGATGCCTATGCGTAGAGACTTACTGGTGAGAGTTTTAAGACCCGTCCAAGGCAATGGTATGAGCTTTTGATCTTGGATGTAAGGTTTTGTTGCGTGAATAGTCGTCATGAATAAGTCTATATCTCGCACTGTGCGACACATAGGACCGCTGCAAACTAAGATGTTGAGTTCTGCTGGAACTGTGTGCGCGAGAAAATCTTTCGTGGGCAGGATATAGCTAGTTGGCTTGAAACCGTAGATCCCATTGAAAGCACTCGGGCCGCGAATGCTCCCTCCAACGTCTGAACCCACTCCAAGTACGGAGCCTTTCATGGCAATCAGTGCACCTTCGCCGCCAGATGACCCGCCGGAGGAAAGATTGATGTTGAACGGGTTCAAGGTGCGTCCATAATGCGACGCTGACTCCAGATGCATGATCAACTGTGGTTGATTGGTCTTGACATAAAACACAGCGCCCATGTCACGCAGCATGGAAACCATTAAGCTATCCTTCTCATCAAACTGCGTACTTGCAAGCGATCCGTAAGATGAGTAGGTGCCAGCAAGAGGTATATGTTCTTTTATGCTTATCGGTAGCCCATGGAGGGGTCCTTTTGTCTTTCCAGTTTTCTTGAGATGCATCCAATTCCTTGGCTTGATTCAAGGCCTCAGGCATAAACCACTGCGTTAGACAGCATGTGAGCTGATGTGCGATAATGGCACGTTTGCAGAACGCGGTTACGACATCAAGAGCTGTCAGCTTGCGGATCGCAATAGCCTGCACAAGGCCGACGGCATCGTAGTTCTCGGTGATATCGAGTTCCTCAGGGGTCAGGATACCACATGAAGCAGGAACCTTGGAGACGTCGATTGGTGGGTTGAGGAAAAATTGTGCTGGCAATCGCAGTTCTGATGGCACTTTACTTGCGAACGATTCAAGTAAATTGTTGCGCCTCCTTTCGTAGTCGGCAGTTCCCTTGGGTAACGGCTTAGGTTGAATGATGGAAAGTTTAGGGGTTGACAATGTCATGTTCGTGTCAGCACGAGTAGTCGAACTGGAAAAGGATGGAGAACAGGGTGGTGGCTGCACAGCTATCATTAATTATTGATTGCGCCACATTTCCTGCCAGATAATACGATGCAGCCTTATCTATGATCATCCCAAAAAGGCTAGAGGAAGGCATCAATCAGGTAAGTCGGATATGATGCACAAATCTGCACTGCCTATCAATACCCGAGAATGACGTCTAGCCCATTCTGCAGTGGGATGTTCTTTCACCCTGATAGCGGTTGGAGTTTGATATGAAAAGCGGACAAACGGAGCCGGAACCCCACCATGCGCAAAGACGCCATATACCCCCATTCGACTATGTATGTAGC
>Ga0182215_1000168_pt1 | contig 11976 bp, 16 predicted proteins | sample G5R1MG_24_FD_128404 | JGI IMG/M metagenome (GOLD analysis project Ga0182215, IMG submission 128404) | Switchgrass phyllosphere microbial communities from Michigan, USA - G5R2_NF_03OCT2016_LD1 MG | ecosystem: Host-associated > Plants > Phyllosphere > Phylloplane/Leaf | place: USA: Michigan... | reverse complement strand
TTCCGGAATTTCTGTCACTCCGGAGACGATTTGCCGCACCACTGGCTAATTTATCTACCATATCGTGGCACCAGTCTGACCAGACGTGGTAGCCGGCTCTGTACTTTCCACATGCACGACTGCCGATTCGCCCGCCAACTCGGTCTCCGCTGTTGTGTCAGGGGGTACTGCCGTGTCCGCGGCGGATACAACCGCCATGTCCATCGCACCGTCCGTCTGTATCGTGGCTGATACCTGCTTGGTACCTTGTTCATCCACAACTGTCGCCACCATCACATCGTCGAGAGCGGCTGAATTCGTGTATGATGTGCCTTGCGCAAATTCCACGGGAGGCGTTTCTTCCGAGATGCGATGTAGAGGTGTAGGCTGGATGTTGAGCTTATTGTAGGCCTGGGGAACCATGATCATCTTCTCATCCACAGAGGCCATATACTGCTCATCCACGACGCCGTCTAGGCCGGTGCACTTGCCTCCTAGTAGGAGCTTCGACTCCTTCTCCGCTTGCATAACGGAGCAGCACAGACAGCATCCCGCCTTGAGTACGTCTTCGGCTATGGAACCTTGGAGGTTGTACTTTTGGCGCATGCGATAGAGGCTGATGGCTTGGTAGATGGGGCCGCCGCCCCAGTAATAGAATAAAGCAAAGAAACCACACTTGCTTTATTCGTAAACAGGATCGTGGTCGAGTAACAAGCGGGAAAGGAACTTACTGTTGGGTTAATCGCTTTGTACGTCGTCATGTCTCCATCATTTTCGATGCGGTGACTTGTCTTCCCAAAAGTAAAACACATGCAGAAAGTGGTCACAAGGCCTATGCAGTCATCAGTCCCTCATCCCCACGCGAAGAAAGGGAAGAAAAAAGCATACACAAGTCAGCCGGGACACAACATGCCCAAAGACTCGTCTTCCACGGCTCGCCCTCTGTTCCCGCCTTTGCCTTAGTTTTCGTGAGGCTGCTGCGGGCGTTGACCTGACTGGAGTTGATTTTCTGGCTAACTTTGTCTGTGGGGTTTTCGACCACGATGCTGGCTTCGGAGGTGGCCATGACTATGGAACGGGCCTGCTGTGGAGTGAGAATGGTAATTAAAATGACTGAATTGACGCGCAATGACTGCAATGAGGCTGGTATTCTGTCGAAGAGCTGTGGGTAGCGGATGAACCGAGGAAGAATGGGGGATGGGTGGGTGTGGTGACGGGTGTGGTGACGAGAACAGGGGAGCTGTGTGTTTGTAATTGATGACATCTACGAGGGTGTATGTGGACAGGAAGTGACGATGCAGTGTGGAAGAAGGTGTTTTCTGCCCAACCTGTAAGCCCAGGCCGACGCGTGGTAAGAGTGAGCATGTGACAGGCGACAGGCTGCGTGCATGGCATGGTATGGATTTCCTATTGTTTCCGTACACTGTATGCGCTGGTATTTCTGCACTGAAGACGAAATTGAACCCCCCTTTTTTTCAAACTCTTGTGGAAGCCAAGGTCAACACACCGTCCTCGTGAACCGTTGCATAAAGCTGCTGTACTTAGACAATGGCCTTGTCAAAAAAGAAATCCATCTTCTCCAACGTGTCCGTCACGCTCCCAACTCTTCTTCCCACTCTCTGCGTCTCCATCAACTCATCTGCAAGCACCACAGCCTGCCTTGTCCCAATGCTCCGCGCGATAAACCGCAACGTCTCAACACACCACTCGCGCATCTCAAACGTCGCCAAATCGCTCTGGCCCGCCGCATACAATGGCCATATCAAATGCACCATACCCGGGCTTTTGGACGGATCGATATACGTACCCGGCGGCTTGAGCACGTAGCGCGCGGTCCGAGTACTGACCTCGGGCGCGCCAGGCGTCTTAGAGGCAAAAGCGCGGAATTCGTTTGCGCTCGGAAAAGGAATCATGCCTGTGATCTGTGGCACAGAAGCTATGATGCCGGCAACAGTGGTCCGCATGACATGCTCTGCACCGAGTTTCTGTGGCAGGACTTGGGCTTGGCTGAAGAGTGGGGGATCGTACTCTTCGCAGCCCCTTTTGATGTTTTCACGCACCGCTTTGTACAGGTACATGCGACAAGACCGTAGATTGTTCCACATCTGCGCGATCCAGGGGTCGATGTAGACACTATAGAAGTTGCCATAGTGGTACCGGGAGGGCGCATCGAGGTGCACGGTCTCGTAGTGCCAGATGCTCGGCATTAGCGCCTTGACGTCGTCAAGCTCGCGATCAATCTTCAGGGCGCGTTCGAGCATGGTGATGGGGTCGGCAAGGCGGTCCTGGTTGAGGTTGATAGCATCGTGCATGACTTCGACAATGCGCGTTGTCCACTGGCGCCCGTGGACTTCGTAGTCTGATTTCGGGCGCAGGTGTTCGTAGAGACTCTTAAGACCCTCGTGGACGGTTGTGCCAGTCTCGAGTGCGACAAGCAGCGCAACGCCGTAGAATTGGTGGAAAATGCGGCGTGCAATACTGGATTTGAATTGTTCGGGACCGCGAAGATTGAGGAGGGTACAGGCACCATGCACGTGCTTTGCCCATGCGTCTATAGACCGCTTGTCTTGGAAGATCATGTTCTCGTACATGCCGAGCATGATGACGGACACCAGCACATTGTCTCTGACAGCCATCTCTGGATCTCGGAGAGAGCAGTTGGTGGCTCGTAGAGCAGAGACATAGGCTGCTTGGGCTCTCCGCATGATGGCTGGACTTTTTTTAGCATTTGCGAAGCCAGCTAGGCTCACAGCATTGACACTGTCCCGGAACGCTTGATCGCTATCGTCTCGACACAGCAGCTCCATGACCCACTCGAATTGGCCACGTGGAATGAGTCCGGGCTGCGCTACATAGTTGGCTATGAAGAAGCCCTGTGCCTGATGCTCAATGGACGGTGAAAGCTCTCGGCTGATGCTATGAACAGTAGGACTCCATGACCCTCTTGCGAACTGCGTGTTGGAAGTGTCCGTAAGACTCCAATCGCGTCCGGAGGCAAAGCTAGTCAAGTCACGCTCAACCAGCGTGACGGCCTCCTGGCTCTTTTCCTTGGATCCCTTTTGCTTCGCCAGCTCTTCATACCGTCTCTTTGCCTTGCGCGCCACAACCACGCTCTCATTCTTGAACATCATAGACAGCGGATCGCGATAGCCATGACACTCTTTCCCCGCACGCAGACATTGCGAGCATGACGGCCGCTGCTGGTCACACTTGAAGGCATTTGCTATTAGCAAACCATGCCACTACAGCAAGGTGGACGGATAAACAGAGACATTACCTTGGCCTTTCGATCCCTGCAATTCTTGCATCCTTTAGAAGGTCTCCCCACATTAGGCATACCTACTCCAGGGAGATGACCCTACCTGGCTGACAAATAGCGCCGAGGACCACTGGCAACGACAGCGTAGTGGGTCGGTCGGGCGTAAGGCTGAGGGTAGATTACGGCTGACGCCCGAGACGAACAGGGTGGGTAGAGAGAGGCCTGGGTAGTTAGTTGCTCAATCAATAGAGGGAAGCAATGCGATGAGCTAAGCAGCACAACGTGAATATGCGAGCAAAAAGCCGGTACGAGGTCCGCCCGCACTCTAGCTCGAAGCCGTCCACGGCGCCCTTATAATGCAGCCGCGAGATCAATTGCATCGAGCAAGATGGATTGTGATGTCTGGATTGTTGGGTGAAGCGCTGTCGGTGGCGGTGTTGATAGGGCTCGGCTGATGTAAGACGGGTGCTGCATCCTACCCCACGTCCAAGGCTAATTGGATGATCCGCCTTGTGGGCATCGAGAACCTGCATCAAATCTCACCGTGAAGACGGTGCACACCGCTCGACAACAGGCCCCTGCCATCACTGGAGCAGCTCCTGAGAAGCGCACGCTACCCGTCACCCGTCACCTGTCACCTGGCGCCGTGGCCGTAGCCTGCAACGGAGATAGTACCGAATGTTCCATTCTTTACCACGATTAACTATTCAGTCGTATTGCAAGGCGCCAGAATTTTGCCTGTAAACATGCCATGCAGGCCAGAAGGGGGTATGTGAGGCAACATGTCCAAAAAGGAAGATAAGAAGAAGAAGAAGAAGAAGAAGAAGAAGAAGAAGATGAAGAAGATGAAGAAGATGAAGATGAAGAAGAAGCATAAAAGCCAAGCAAACCTCGCTGACGCTACCGCCCTACGTCCCCAAGATAAAACGCCGTATATCCTTTGATCAGTAAGAGAAATCCGAGGTGGCACGCCCAAGCTAGGCCCAGCTCGCAGCAGTAAATACTAAGAATTAGCTTTCTCTTGTAGCAGTAGTATATCATCTTCATGCATGCAGTCCCGTCGCGCGCCTAATCGTCAATCAAAAGCACTCTCCTCCTCCTGGACCATCAACGGGTTGACTCCCCTATGATCTATCCTTTGCTGCTGTCCGCTACCGTGGGAGCCTTGCCTCTGCCCCATACCTACGCCCATATTCACAAACATCATGCCCGACTGCCTCCTCCTTTGCTTTTGCTCGCGCGCCGTGACGCCCTGTACCGCACCGTTTAGACTGCTGTGGTCGTCTCCCTGTGCTTGGTACGCTTGTTCGTACCCTAGGGCGTCGTAGTTTGGGCGCACGGGGATAAAGCCTCCTGGTTCGGAGCTTGATTGTTGATGCTCTTGTTGCGCTTGTTGTTCAGACGGTTGCCGTGCGTGCTGGGGGGGTTGTGGTGGTTGCGGTGGCGGGTAATCTGGTGGTGGAGCAGCATTGGCTTGGTATTGAGGACGGTCGAGTCGTTGCTGGAATGTGGCTTCAGGATAGGCAGGGGTGGGTAGGTCGGAAAACATCTGTCGTCGCGGGGAGCGTGTGGCCTCGTCGGCGAGAAAGGATGTGCCGTTCCGAGGTTCGTGGGTGGGGGAGCCGGCCTCGTCAAGGGCGGCGCCGAAGATGTCAGGAAAGTCGGTTAGGAAGAAGGCGATGAGGGGTGCGGGAATGTTGAGCGTGGGCGCGAACACGATGCCTACGTTGCGTACGGTCATTTTGTTGATGCCTGCATTATTTACGATCTCGATGAGGAAGGAGGAGAGTTGTTGCAAGAGCTCAAAGTTGGCGCCGGGGAGCTTGTGAACGAGAACATTGAAGGTTTGGATCTTTTTACTGCGCTCATCCATATCTGTAGATAGGTCAGCAAGAAGTTCGAGTGTTGAGTGGGCAAGTGGCACGTACCGAGAACCTTGAGGAAATCCAGATGCAGCTCTCGCGTCAGGATGGAGGATGGAAGCTCGCGCAGGTAGAGTTTGAGTAGTGACGCGACAGCATGCACATCATAATACTGCCCGTCCAACAACTTGATGTCGCCTTCTACGTTAAAGCGCTCCCGTAAGCCCTTGATGATAATGTTAGACCCACTCAGCCTGAAGATGCCCTCTTCGTTGATGGCTTGCTTAGCCTTGAGATACTCCAAACACCTGTACACCACTGCTGGCAGCAAGACGGTAACGCCTACAGGCTGCGTGAAGTCAACGGCCTCTTGCAAAGGAATGCCAAAGATGCTCCGAATGCCAAGTTGCGACCGTTGCTCTACCAAGGGTTGCAATTGATTGCTGGACGGAATTTGCACGAGCTCCGAAGAACCGCCTCGACCTCTGAAACCGAAGATACTCCGTTTCTTGTCCTTGATCAGTGTAGGGCCAGCGTTCACGGCGGGCTTGTTGCCCCACGTCTCGACGTCTCGAATGGGAGTTCCATTGCTTGGGGCGGAGATGGCAGGGTAATGACCAAGGCTATCCTGGGAGAAGGACGCATTCTTGGGCGAGCCCTTGGACGGTTTTCCGCCCATGATGTCCCGATGATTGGGACCGCGAACCGGGGCTTCTGCTGCCACCGTATCTTCATAACTGAGCCCTTGCAGCCGAGCTGGCTTCTCCAGGTCGGGACTTTCTCTGGATTGGGACCGGAACGAATCTTGACTGGGCTGCTGCTTCTGCAGACGAGCAACAGCGGGAACCTGCATCTCAACGGGAGAAGAAGAATCGTCGGGAAACTCCACATGCTGTAAAAGGGCGTCGACCCAGGCATCTCGTTCTTCATCGTTTTCAGCACACAGCACATGGCGTACCAGGCTGGTTGAGTCTTTGCGCTTTGGCTCTAGGATCAGGAAGGCATGTCGATATTGATTTTCTTCCGCGTCGTCCCGCCTCTGTGGCGACTGGCCGGACTGCTGTTGCGATTGCTTGCCGATTTGTGCATTGTGCAGCTTGATGGTCCCCAGATGTGCACCGCCGACTCCCTCAAAATACCTGAAGTCGGGTCCATCGAGGACGAAGAAACGGGCCTTCCAGCCACCAAAGTTCTTGCCGCGCTTGGTGAGGTAGCCTTCCTTTCTTTGTCGCGTCTTGGGAATCGCTACCATGGAGCCTGCCACGGGCTCTGGAGCCAGCCGATCACCGGACTGGGCGCCGATGACATCAGTCGAGAAGTATTCGCATACAGTGCGTGCCGCCTGTTCATCCATTGGCGTTTCCAGCACCGTGTCAAAGTACTGGTTGAGTGCTATGCGTCGAGCATCGATTCTAGCGGGTGCATGCCCTCCGAACAAAGCGCGTTCAGGAATGCGTCCCTGAAAGTCGCACAAAGACCTGAGGTGCGTGTCTAGCGTGGGCAACGTGGCGATGGTCTTTTCCACGCGCCACAGCTGCTTGCCGTCGGAGCGAGCGTAGATGGCCAGAATAAAGACGGGATCGGCTTCCTCCCGCGAGTTGGGAGCCAGCATACTGAGGCGGGACGGCCGCAGACGGGACGAGAAGACCCTGACTTGGATCGAAGGCAGGGCATTGGGAGGGAGCAGAAGACCGGGGAACTGATCCGACACCAGGCCCCGATAGACGTGCTCGGCATCCGGGACTTGATCAAACGCAGGGCTGCTGTGGCCCGCGTCGGGACTAGGCTGGGCACCAGGAACTCGTAGGCGGCCTGGCGACGGATGGTTGCTCGAGGAGGCGGCCGTGAGCGCGTGGTCCCCTGGAGGTGACTGGTAGGACTGCGGTGTGTTGGGGGCAGGTGGGCCCGACTGCGGCAACTTGGGCGCTGCTGCATGAGCCATGACGCCTGGCGACATGGGTGGAGAGGCCAAGGACGATTTGGGATGCCTTGGCAAGGGCGAGCCGAGCGGTCTGTCGGTGGGGCGGGGACTGGAGGGCAGGCCCGGGCTCAGGAGAGGCGATGAAATCGATGCGACGCTGCGGTTGGCCGCCCTAATGGACGCGTCGGAGGTGGTAGGGCTCAGCAGAGCGTTGAGAGAGGTTGCAGGTACTGGATGGCGGGGCGACAGGGGCAGGCCAGCGTATTGGCGGGGCGACAGCGGGACAGCGGATGCGGGTGCAGGTGCCACATGCTGATTACTGGCGGGGGGTGTTTGTTTGCCGTTGGCGTCGCCTTTGTGCTGGCTCACTTTGCTGAGGGCCTCGTTCTCGTTTGCGTAGAGCGCCTCGCGCATGCGATCATCTTCCTCGCGTGTCTTGCGCCGCCCGCGCTGCTCCACGACAGGCATGTCGGCGGCTTGCAGGGTGTCGTCATAGTCGGCGTCGATGCCGCCATTGTCGTCATCGCCGTGGACGGCCTGGTGGAGGTGGGCACTGGTGGTAATGGGCTTGGAAAGGTTGAGCGGCGCGGGCGGGGCCTTGCGCAGCGGTGGGGCCGGCTTGCGCTGCGGCGCATCGAAGCCACGGCCGCCCACAATGGGGGTTGCTTGCGTCAGCGACAGCTGCGGCGCCTGCAGATGGGCATCGGCAGCAGTAGGCGAGGCGGGCGCGATGGGTGAGGAGGCAGCGGCGGGCGGGGACGGGGATGGGGCGCGATGCTGCTGGGTCAGCGGCGACATCTTGTACTCAGCAGCATCGGGTCGCTCGCTCAGGGCGGGCGAGAGCGAGGGCGACTGGCTGGCGTCGCGGTCTGCGGTGGAGGCGAGCGGGTCTGCGCGGTCGCGGGCGGCGGGGGCGGGGGCTGCGTGGTCGGCGTAGCGCTTCAGGGTGCGGCGGTAGCGGTCCTTGTCCTTGAGAGCGCGCTCGAGGTCCTTTTGTAGGCCGATGACCATGGCGCGCTGCTTCTCGACGAGGCGCCACAGCTGGGCGTTGTGGCTGGCGATGCTCTGCTTCTCCTTCCACAGGGTCAGCAGCGCGGCCTCGGGCGAACCGGCTTGGGCGACGAGGCGGGCCATGTCGGGCGGCGGGGCAGCAGCGGGAGCAGGCGGCAGGCGGGGGTGCGAGGCGGTCGACGAGAGCGACGAGGCGGCCGAGTCCATGGATGGGGTGCGGGCCTTGGGGTTAAGGCGCGTGGCAGGAGGCGGCATGGTGACGGGCGAGGCTGGCGGCGAGAGGGCTGGCGGAGCAGACATGCCGGCGGGGCGGGGCGGGGCGGGCGCAGTGCCGTCCAGGCCGGGGCGTGGCAGGTGTTGGCCGTGGCCGTCCGGACCCTGTGGTTGTGGTTGTATTGGGACGACGCCTTAGCGGCAGGAGGTCATGCTGAGGCGCAGTGGCGCAGGCGCAGTGGCGCAGGGGCGCAGGGGCGCAGGGGCGCAGTGGCGCAGCGAGGGCACTGGCAGGGATACCGGGACAGAGGGTCCTTTATTTATGCTGTATGTGCCCGACGCACACACACTCGCTCTCCATGTCCGAAGCATTCATTCTCTGTACATAGTATGTACCTACTATGCAGCGGGGCCTACTACATAGTACATAGTATGTAGGCAGATGGATACCCGGTACCCCTACATACAGACTCCCTCGTATGCACACGACTCCACCCGGCCCACCCGGCCTTGGCCCGGCCAGGCACGAGAACCGCCCGCCTGGCATCCGCAGCATTGCCATGGTCGCCTCCGCAATGCTGCATGCCCGTCTGGCAGTCCCCACTCTCTCCTACGGGGTGCCAAAGTGGGTGTACACCTAGTACTACACCTACACAGCCGCCTCCCAGCCGCCTCATTGGCCGTCTCCTCCCGACGGTCGAGCCCATGGCCCCGTTGAATCGTGTCCCCCTCTCTCGTACGACGTTCGCTGCCACGCAGAACGGACCGTGAGCCATGCGCTGCTTGCTTCATCTCGGCTTTGCTATCTGCCTACCCGGTAGATACACGATGCAGACAGAGCGCAGTGCATCAGGCATGCCCTCCCCGTACGGCACCGCAACCAATCCCCTTCCATAGCCACTGCGCCTCCAGCACCCGCCATCTCCACGCGGCATCCTCGTGTCTACATGGCCACTCTGCCCATACCACCACGCTCCATCTTGTTCAATTTCCGCGCTGTCGTGATCTACGCCATCATTAGCACTCCCTGCCCACCCCTCCCGCTCTGCCACACCGCCACATACCTGTGTCCTTGTCCTCTGTCCTCTCACTGGCAGTCCCATGGCGTGTCTGCGTCCCCGATACGTCCCCATGTCCCGTAACCGCCGTATGTCTTCCTGCACCTGCCGCCGTAGGTCGTTTTCAATCTTCATGTGCGTGAGCTCTTCCGTCAACTCGAGCACCGTCGAGTTCTTCAGCGCCCCGACTTTCTGCCACGGATGGATGTGAAACTTGGCCATGATCCTCTGCGACACCTTGGGCCCGATCCCGAAGAAGGACTCGAGCGACCGCTGCAGAGTCGTCCCGTTAGTCGACCCTGTGCGAGCTGCAAAAACAACGCCTAGGGAAGGATGCGCATACTTTGACAAGCGTCGCCTCCGAGAAGCTGAACCCGTTGATAAAAACCTAGGCACGGCGTCAGCGCCAGGAGCAAACATGCCCCGTTGCAGCCCTCACCATGGTGGCCTCTCCTCTCCACAAGCACCCGTGGCGATATCGATGGTGGACCGCTAAAACACCTGGACGAGTGCGGATTGCGTGGGAGGGAATTACTCCAGAACTCCGCTATACCGGATGTGGAAGGCGGTCACGGCCCGCACTAGGAGGGCTCGGTATCTCCACGTTTCAACAGCCTCAGCCAACACAAACGCCTGCTTACCACTCCTCCTCATTCGCTCTCCCGTGACCGACGAGGAGGTAAACAACCCATCGTCATCATGGCGACGCTTCAACGATTGATGATTTCATTGATGCTAATCTTGTCGTTTGCTTTTGTCTTCTTTGCTCACGCTTCCGAGGCGACCAAGGGACCCAAGATTACGCACAAGGTAGGCAGGGAGCCGTTGCGGTTGCATGCGAATACACGACTAACAATGCAAAAGGTGTACTTTGACATCACCCACGGCGACGACGAGCTTGGCCGCATTGTCATCGGTCTCTATGGCAAGACTGTTCCCAAGACGGCGGAGAACTTCCGGTACGCATCATGGCGATGACCTGCGACCAAGGCGCAAGGCTGACAAGGACACAGTGCCCTGGCTACTGGCGAGAAAGGATTTGGCTACCAAGGCTCTTCTTTCCACCGTGTCATCAAGAGCTTCATGATCCAGGGAGGTGTGTATCCAACCCGCACGGGCTTCCCATGCGAATCGCTACTGACAGCGATTCGAGGCGACTTTACCAAAGGAGACGGCACGGGCGGAAAGTCCATCTATGGCAACAAGTTCCCCGACGAGAACTTCAAGCTCAAGCACACCCGCAAGGGCCTCCTCAGCATGGTGAGCAGACTCCGCTCCAAGCTTGGCGACATCCAGCATTGCAAGCATTGCATTTACTGACCACCTTCACGCCAGGCCAACTCAGGAAAGGACACGAACGGGAGTCAGTTCTTCATCACCACCGTCGTTACCAGTTGGCTTGATGGCAAGCACGTTGTCTTTGGGGAAGTCCTCGAAGGCTACAACATTGTCGAGCAGGTTGAGAATGTGCCCAAGGGTGGCGGTGACAAGCCCGTGAAGCCAGTCAAGATTGCCAAGAGCGGCGAGCTCGAGGTCCCTGAGGAAGGTATACACGCTGAACTCTGACTCGAGTATGCCGATGGCGTGCTGCGTGTTACGTGACACGAGGCTGGATGAGCTCGGCTGATTTGTTTTCTGGTGCAAAAGATATCTACGGTGTTGCGGAGCCGGCAACTCCCGGTGACAGTCTCGATGTTACCATTTCCGCGAAAAAGGATCAGACAACTTCTCAGACGTCCAACGCCATCAAGGCAACAATCCCGGGGTTTATGACTGCTGCGGCTGGTGAGTCGGCCGACGGCTTGTCGGTTGGGCAAAAGATATTCTTCGTGGGTGGCATTTCGGCGGTTTGCGCTTTGTTCCTTCGTTCGAGGGGCGCGAGCACGGCTGCTATTGATAAAGCGAGAAGTCTGGCATAGGCTTGGCTATGTGTACGCGCTTGCATTCGTATATGGCCTGTACATGCTTCGCTGGCCCTGTTGGTCGGCTGCCTCTGCAATGAATCATGTTCGTTGGTTGCATACCTACACAGGATGCAGTCCGAAGCCGTCCCGTATAAAGATATGCACGTCTGTTCAACTTTTTCCTTTCAGCGCCCAACGTAGCCAGGAGAAGGAGACTGCCAGATGCATTCTTCTGCCAGCACAGTAGGTAGACTACCATGGTGTAGGGGCATACGTAGCACGGACCATGGCTGGAGAGTACCACGAAAGCAGTCTCACCATCGCAGGAGAATACCTAGAACACGGTGTGTCGCGTCTAGATGCACTGCAGACAAGTGCAGGAGAACAACGGCGAGTCTATGGCCGCCATCCATTCCAACAGAAAAACTACTGCGCAGTCTCACCGCCCATACTCACCGACTTACCACATGCGTGGACAGCGCGCAACAAGCGAGAGTAGGGTCCAAGCGCCCTACGCTAACATCACTTGCGTAAGGTCGTTATCGCCCCAAAATTCTCAGTCCCTCTGCACTCTCCCCCCCCCCCCCCCCCCCCCCCCCCCCCCCCCCCCCACTTCCTTCCCCCCCCCCCCCCCCCCCCCCCCCCCCCCCCCCCCCCCCCCCTCCTTTTTTTTTGCCCCATCTGCGCGTTACTGAACCAACGACTACGGATCTTTTGGGGATCGACCCCAAGTAACACACTAGGTGTATCCATTAACTCTCTATGCCAT
>Ga0182215_1000167_pt1 | contig 11999 bp, 7 predicted proteins | sample G5R1MG_24_FD_128404 | JGI IMG/M metagenome (GOLD analysis project Ga0182215, IMG submission 128404) | Switchgrass phyllosphere microbial communities from Michigan, USA - G5R2_NF_03OCT2016_LD1 MG | ecosystem: Host-associated > Plants > Phyllosphere > Phylloplane/Leaf | place: USA: Michigan... | reverse complement strand
TTACTGAGAGAGCACCAGCGAATACAGCGTATCGTTTCTTGGTCAACCAAGTGTCCCAGTGGCGGACGTAGGTGTCATAATAAAAACGCGCGGTGCTGTGTGGGACGATCTCCGTCTCTGGGTTTACTGCTGTGCCGTTGGGGTATGCCATCGTGTTGACCAAGAAGTGTAAGTCACCAGAAGAAGTGTTCGCGACCTTCAGGCCAGAGTAGGGAGCATCTAGCGAAGCGACCATTTTGCTGACCAAAGTCAGTATGGACAAAGAGCATGGATACGTGCAGCGCAACCCACCTGGACTTCGGGCTCTTTAAATCACCAATCCATAGCGTGACACCTCCTGGAACCTCCTCGTTGGTGCCGTTGATGTAGAGGATACCTGTGTCGGACCCAGGAATCCAGACAAGTTCGTTGATCTCACTGGCGTTCCATCCCGAGTCTGAAATCGCGCCAGTCCTCAAGTTAATCTGGTTCAAACCGGAACTGCCAGAATGCTTCTCGAATGAGTATTGCGAGTAGGTGAAGAGCGCGACGGAGCCATCAGGGCTGGGTTCAGCTGCACTGCGACGAATCGTGCTTAATAGAAGCCTGTCGCCATGTTAACTAGGCACAGGGCAGTAATGAAGTGGAGGCTTCACATACTCTGGGGTAAGAGCAGAGGCTCCTGTGGCAAGCAGCGCGGCCACAATTCTCAGATAACGAGCCATGGTGTACTTGACAAGCTTCGCAAGAGCTCGATGAGACGAGATTGGTAATGAACGATGAACAGCTCCGGGTACGGGAGCGAGCTTATTAGAGTACCTGGAGCACATGGACCCCTGTATGCAGCATTCACCCTGCGGGGTTCACGTCGTACAGTGAGTACCTGTCAAGTTCCTGCTGCTCACCTTGCAATGGCATCATGCTGTCCCTGTCCTGGAGTCGCCGCTAGTCCTAACAAGCCAAAAATGAACACTTCTTGTCATATCTCCTGCTTGATCGAGACTAGGGCAGCGGATCTCGCCAATAAGCTTAGTTGATGGGTCGACAAAAGCATATCTGCGCCTCCTTCGGATTCTATCGACATTTGATCCATCCATCCTCCCTGCATGGCTCCGCGATACGGATCTACTTGCCGTGGTAAGCCTTGCATCTCTCACGCGCGGTATGGTACACGTACACATGCTCCTAACTCGCACAGATCGCCAAGTCCTGACATAGTTAATGTGGCGTAGCCCAAAAAGGCAGGTCCTTAGAGCCACGACTGTTCCACGACGTTATGCCCTGTCGTGGCCGCCTCTCCTAGGTAGGCAATTCAGGCTTTGGAATCTGTCGCCGCCCGCGGGTTTCTAGAGCAGATCCTGTCGGCGATAGAGGCTTCTTTAGGCCAGCATCGGACGCTGTTAGCACGCCTTGTATGGGATAGGCGTCCCACTACACGCATCGCCAGCCATGAACCGAATGACCACTAGAACACCTGCCTTACCAGGCTTAGGCTCTGCAACATGTCAGCGTGGTTCCTCAGTTTCGCCCGCCACCAACAATATTTGATAGAATTGCGCGAATGAACGGCTTTGCAAATTCTTGGCAGAACTTGTGTGCATCGTAGAGATGGTGGCTCTTTGCAGATCTGGAGTATGGTTTTAGATGTTCCTGATGGAAGGCGGTTCTTATCATGTTGAACGATGGCGCTAGGTAAGCATCCCGACTCGCGACATGCTCTGTCGGGCGCGGTAATTGCATGACAAGTCGTCACAATGCGTTTGCATCTTCCATGCTGTCTCGTTTAAACACGAACACGTGGTGCACTATAGGCCATTGCGGGATGCTGAGGTGATGTCAAAACTGGGGGCTTGCTTACTGTCTTGAATCCAGACGCGGACCGTTGTTATACAAGTTCGGTCGCTAGCCTCAACACGTAGTCACGTGAGTCGTAGCGCGTATCTTCGTCACATGAATTTTCAGTCACACATTATGATTTAGTGGAAGGAACATTCAGCCCAAGACCTATGCAGCCTATGGGACGTCAAAATTACACATCTTGTCTAGGTAGTTCGCCTACCACAGCATATTTCCGGGCATCCCTGGACTTTTTCCCAAAGATTCCGGGCTATCTATCCCTCAATAGGACCCATTACTGAGCCCCAGCACCATGTACAGATAGCTCGCCCGATTTGATTCCCGCAGCCGCATTTGTTGATATTTGTAGGCCAGCATTCTTGAAGCTTTTCTTCTTCGTCCTCATAGCAGCGCAAGCATAACCATCGATCAAGGTAGCGGCCTCTGAGTGTGCAATGGCATGGTCTGTGAAGGAGATTCTTCCCTGAGGAACCGATATGAAGAAGGCAATCATCACAGAACCAACGCTTCCGCTGCTCAGTTGTCTTGTATAAATCTCGGAGGACTGGTGATGGATCTGCTACGTTCGAGTACGAAGAGAATGCGAGCGAGTTCTGCCCAAGATCCAGGTCAAGAATATGGTTGATGTTCTCAGGTGGGCCATAGGCACTCTCTTCCAAGGGGCTATCAATGCTTCCACTGTCATGATATGGTCCAACCTTTTTCGTCGATGGATCTTGCCATTTTGGCTCGGTGACGACATGTTCCCAATGTAGGTGATGTGGGCTCAGGATGGGAACCTCTTTTGCATTAAGCATAATGAATCCACTAAAGTTGGGAAGCTCATCTTCAGCACAAGGCTTCTCATATATGCTTTGATATACGCAATGAATGCGGCATTCGTCACAAGTTGCGACCTTGCATTCCACGCAAGGCCGAGTTTTGACAACTCGATCAGTAGCTATTGAGCCACATGTCACATACTCAGTGCATTCAAACATGTTGAAGAACACTGACTTTTGGTGACATCTTCTTCGGATCTGGATTCCCCTACCAGGACACTGCATTCTTCCTAGTAGATTTTCTATACTTTTTCGTCTTGGCACTATAGCGTGATAAAAAGCCTTTGCCGAGAGAGCTAGTGCAAGAAGATCTTCGGGTTGGAGATGGGAAACTATGCTTTTGAGAAGACCATACTGTTGCACAATCCGCACAAAGGAATATGGAACTGGCTCGCGCAATACTGGCTTCATCTTCTTGGCAGTTGTGGGAGCAAGTAACTTTGATGACCACTTGCGTTTCATAGTTAACCCCAATTTTGTAGAATTTTGTGTGGCCGTAACGAGCCCGTCACCGGACTCGGGTAGACCATGGAGAAGACCCTCGGTACCCTTCATGCCTGACATGCGTGAGCACTGGACACATTTACCAATTAACTGATGAGACAGATGCCCACTTCGCTAATCAAGAAGTTACAGAAATTTTAGTGGTAGAACATCTGGACGTAAGACTGCTAGCTGAAAATGTAGAGTTGGATGCCATGTGCAAACATCGCTAGATTGTCCGAGCCTGCATAGCAAAAGAACAGGACTGCTGAGTAGAGGAAAGGCTGTATCAACGTACTGTGATATATATAGTTGTTTCGAAGCATGTAATGCTATACATATCCATGTAGCGCTTAGCATGCAATACAGTCCAGATCTGGATCCATGGCGCGGTTTTGCCGCTTGTCGCAATATCGGTTGATGGATGGGTAAGAGGGAATGGGAAATCCTAGTAGGGGCAAGTAATAGACGTAAGTGTTTAATTTCGCGTCTGTTGAGGTTGAGAGAGGGTGTGAGGGTCACGAAGGAATTGCCGTGATGTTCTTGGAGCTCGCTAAAATTGACACAGGATTGTGGGGAGTTGTGTGTGGAGTTGGGTCCGAAGGTAGAAGCCACGCTAACCTACATTAGGTGGTTAGGCTGTTGTTGACCAGAAATCACTTGCTTTACACTGGCAGATCAGAAGCTAAGTTTATTATCGTTTATACGTTCCCTTCACTTATTGTGGGGTAGGATATAGCAGCACCTAGCATGCCTAATATTATTAGAACAAGAAATCTCTGAATATAGAGTCCTAGTGGAGACGATGAGATTCGTGTTAAGCATGCAAGTTGAGGCAGACCCAAAAACCCACGTTGAAAATATCACCGTTAACACTTGACGTGCCGCCTGCAATTCTACAAGATGAAGGTCTATACTGTGGTCTTGCACCTCAACTGGACATTGTAGTGATCTTTAATCGTAGTGAGTAGAAAGTAAAAACATGCATTTCCAACGACGCATCTAACCGTATCTGACATTGCCGGCTCCCTCTCGAAACCAGTCATCGGTCGCCATTCCTTCATCTGCAGTAGCGAAGTTGATGACCGTGCTCTTCATAGTGGTATATGCATGATATGCGTCAATCCCGTTCTCGCTTCCAACACCTGAACTGCTCTTGGCACCACCCCATGGTGAGCTTGGATCATTGCGGTGATGTGTGTTAACCCAGCATATCCCGCTCTCGATGCTGTCCGCCACTCGGAAAGCTTGCGATAAGTCCTGGGTCCAGATAGCTGCACCAAGTCCGAATTCGCTGTCGTTTGCCAGGTCCAGCGCCTCTTCCTCTGTGTCGAAACCAACAACAACGATAACTGGCCCAAAGGCCTCTTCCCTCCAGATCCGTGTGTCGATGATTTTCCTAGAAAAACCGTTGGTGATAATTGTCGGCGGGTAGAAATAGCCTTTGCTAAAGTCGGTCCCATCAAGAAGAGAGATGCCGTTCATCTTCTGGCCGCCAGTGACAATCTCAACGCCCGCTTCAGCAGCATCTTGCACCAGGGCCGAGACACTGTTGAGCTGTTTTTCAGAGATGAGTGGGCCCATCATGGATTCTACGTTTTTTGGTGAACCCATCCGTCTCTCGATGCTTTGTGCTTTAACTTTCAACTTCTCCAGTACCTGAGCGAAAATGTTATTGTGCACAATGATTCGAGTCGCAGCAACACACGTCTGGCCGCTTGCAATGAAGCTCCCGAAAACTATTCCGTTGACGGCTAGGTCCAGGTGGGCTTGCTCAAACACAATGACTGGTGCTTTTCCGCCAAGTTCAGCGGTAAATTGGGCAAGATTTCGGCCTGCGATTGCCCCAATTGCTCGTCCAGCTGATGTACCCCCTGTTACATCCACTTTTTTGATGAGCGGGTGCTCAACGAGCGCTTTTCCAGTGGTCACCCCATCGCCTGGTAACACGTTGAACACTCCGTCCGGTAGCCCCGCCTCTTTCATCAACTTTCCCAGCTCGATGCTCGTCAGCGGAGTCAGCTCGCTCGGCTTCAACACGATAGAGTTACCGGCAGCTAGTGCAGGTGCTATCTTCTTCACAGCAATTAGTAAGGGATGGTTGAACGGAGTTACCTGCGCAACGACGCCGAGAGGCTTTCGATCCACCCAGTTATGCAGTTTGCCAACGGTAGGCAACACAGAGCGCTCCTCAGTCCTGAGGAGCGCAGCGTAGTACCTAAACCACTTTACTAGCGTTGGTACCTGCGCATTCATCTCTCGAATAGCTCTTCCGGTCTGCTGCACTTCGAGTTGGATGAGTCGCGGTAGGTTCTTTGTCAATAGTTCCGCAATGCTGTCCAGTGTTTCCGCACGAATATGGCGGGGTGCTTTGGACCAGACCCCAGATATGAACACATCATGCGCTTGTCTGATAACCTGATCGACGCATGTTGATGATGCAGTATGGCATTCAGCAACTTTCTTTCCCGTAGCAGGGTCTTCCACGCGTAATCTGAAACGCGTAAGCAGTTGCGATATGCTATAAATGAGGGGTTATCTAACTGACAAGTCTGTGCTGCCTTCGACTTCCTTTCCGCAAATCCACAAAAAAAAGACATTTCGGCATCCAGAATCCATTGCAATGTGGCATGAGATGTTGTACTAGTGTGAGAGGTGGCAATTCCGGTAAATGGGGTTGGAGGCGACTGGTGGCGGAGATGACCGACAGAGTGGATCTCGATACGGTAAGACCGGTGGCTTGGCAGTTCATACTGTTCATCAGCCTTTAGAAGGTACAGGCCGTTCGAAAGGATGGACTCTGATCAATACAGAGATTTTTAGTTGACTCCATGACGGCGTTATTTACCACCTTAGGTGACAATTAGTCCATCGTTTTGCTGATGCGAATTGTCGCTGTGCACTGAAACGGTCATACTGTCATGTCTTCCAAGATCATGGAGCAGCCAGAAAATGTTCTAGGCTGTGAGTTGTACTTGTCGCTGGCGTTCATGGATACTGGGAGATGTAATTCCCTTTGGCCATCACTCGTTTGTTTTGTTTAGGTCAGCCCTAGTACACTCTTCCCCTTGAAGTTTCCCCTTGCATTGTCCACTTCGCCTCTTTGGACGTTTCCATCCGCTCCATGCGAGAGCAACAGCTCGATTAGCACGCTTCTCTCTTTTCCTTCCAGATTTGTCGCCCTTAATACTGATTGCAAGGGTGTGCAGCCATTTCCAGTCTCAAAATTCACATCTGCGCCCGATTCCATGAGATATCGCGCTGTCTGGTATGCTCCTGGCGTTTTGACTGCAAGATGTAAGGGAGTTTCGCCGTTACTGTTGGGAAGATCGATTGAATGACCCAGCAATACCAGATACTGCACTACGGCCAGTTGGCCCCCCGTGACGGCAGCATGCATTGCTGAAAAGTACGGCGTGGACATGGATTGCGTGCGTGTGATGTCGGCCCCAAATTCTATAAGCACATGTAAGACATCAGGAGACATTTCATATGCTGCGCGTAGAAAGAAGTAGCCAAACTCAGGATGTGACGCCATTGGGTTGGCGCCTCCCCAAAGAATTTTCTCCATCTCCACAGCCGTTACTTCCGCTGGGATGTTGATCAGGATGCGATCAAATGCAGACCGTTGATCAGCTCCTAATTCTCTTCGGTTGTCTTTCGCCACTGCTATTTTGTCGGAAAGGATCCGCTTGTGAAAGATGGAGATATTCGAACTTGTGATTGTGGACGTAAGTTTGGATGAATACCCGGGCGATTCGTCCATTGAACTCTCGCCCAGAAAAGACTTATCCTTGCCCGACACATTAGTACACCAGCTGCGCGATTTTTTAATACGTGCCTCGGGCGGAACAAGTGTGTAACTAGAAGACACGCCGCCCGCGGTGTAGGATGTGCCATGCGAAGGAGAAATCTCACTCCGCGATAGAGGTCTTAATCGAGAGAAACCGGCAGTAATCCTTCGAATTGCTGAGTGTTTGGGAGGATCCTCATTCCCGAAAGAAGGCACATTGGCAAGCCACGTGCTTACTCCCCAATTTCCAGAGGGTGTTGTTGGGATCCGCACTGAGAGGCTGTTATGCCTACTCCGGCCGACATCGCCCAATGCAGGTTCCAGTGAATCTGGCCGTGGAACTGTGGTTCGCCGTGTTGAAGACGATAATGCGATTTGTGGTGCTTCCCTTGAACCGATTACGGTGCAGGAACGGAGTAGTCGAATGGCTTTTAGTAGCGAGGGAAGCCTGTCTCGTGCAGTTTGGTTGACATAGATCTCTTGCGTATCCGTTCTCTTGAGCAGCTCGTCATTTGCCATGATCAAGTCATTAACATGGCACTTAATCAAGGAATTAAGGGAGCCGTCCTGGTTGTATCTGTAAGACTCAGTACTGCGGACGGCTTGTTGGATTGAGACAAGGTGAAGCTCACAATGCCACATGGTCAATCGCTAGTTCGAGTACAACCTTGGAGGCATCTAGGTCGTGACGCAAGTTGACCAAGAGACCATGCTTGAGCGAAGCCCAGTCGTTCGAAGGCGAATTACTACAAGAAAGTTTCAAGAAAGTCTTGTGAAGGCGCTCGCAGGAGCTGTCGCACGAGTCGAGGATTTGTGTAAAAGCATCGATGAGTGGGCCAGGAAGGCTTAGCCCTGGTTTGGAAAAATCATCTTGCGAAATGCCAAGACCAGTCTTGATGACAAGGAGGCCGCTATTGATGGCATTCAGGTCGTGCCGTGATTCCCGAACGGTGCGTGCAAAGCTGCTGATATCTGGGACCACCTTGACTGAAGATTAGTGTCACGCAGGTACGTTTGCTATCGGGGTTTAGCAATACCTGGCCAATTGATATGCTTATTGCAGCGCATCTGGCAGCGATTGTGCTAGGGTGTGGCATCTGTCACGTAGAGCGGAAGATGTCATCGGCTCAGACACACAAGGAATGCGGCAGTGTTGAGAGTCTGTGGATAAATTGAACATAGACGAAAGACGAAGAATTGCAGCGCAGCATTTGCAATACTGTCTGGTGTTATAGGTTGGAATGCCTAACCCCTATGCTGCACATATAGTCTGACATTGGCGGCCATGGGTCCCAGGCCACCGAGCGTGGCACCGCAGAACGCCAACGAGAAAGGGGTAGTGTCTGAGCATTCCATCAACCGTGTTCCACCACACGCAACTGCACATGGACAAACTAGAAATCCGGGCCAGTCGCTCGAATCGATACTAGCAACCATGATTGCATGCTTTGACTTGCGGCACGTATAGGGTATGATTTCCAGGCACATGCAGTATCTATTTTTGGCTAGCGCGAAACAAGCTTTGCACACTGTGAAGAGAGCGGAGATCTCGACAGCGCCACAATTGCTGGTCTAATTACAGTACCCTGCCCATTCACACAGTATGTGCTAGATATAGATATACAGATTATGAAGGGAGTAAAGTGACAAGTCTCCCTGACCCCTGAACCGGTCGTTACTAGCATACTAGGTACCTAGCCCGCTACCCCGGTTCTCTTCAAGACATTTGTTTAGGGGAAGAATACTAGGTACTGTATTACAGGGATTTTCTTGGCATATACAATAGTAGTCCCATCTAATTTACCTTTGGTGGTAAGATTATGCGTCAGGCAATAAGCTTTGCAAGAGTAAAAGCTGATATCTATACATAGAGCAAGTATAGAAGATTGGGTAGAACTAGGACTGGGAAAGAACTTGTCTATATCATTATATTGACAAGCCTTGTTCTATCCTATTATAATTACAGTAGGGTGTATATATATTATCAGGTATAAGGTTAATTAAGAACAGTAGTGCCGCTGCTATTGTTTTCTTATCAATACTGTGCAGGTAAGGGAACCAAGGCAGCCAATGACGTAAAGGTGGGTCCCACCTTCCCCGCTGCAGTCGTCTTTACTTGATGCCAGCTCAGCGGCGCTACAGTATTTTTTCAGAAGCGCCCAACAAAACCTTGACACTCTTGCTCTCTGTTGCCCCTCACCCACTTGTCAATTAACAACCTACCACCACCCACACCTTTAACAGCTAAACAATACCCGCAATCATGGGCAAGGTATACTCCTCACCTCAGCAATTTAACCTACCCCGCAATACCCTATACTAATACAATAAGCAGGTCAAGTATGTTATGCTCGACTGCGACAACACGCTCGTCCAGTCAGAGCGTGTGGCGTTTGCAGCCTGTGCCGAGCTCACCAACGAGGTGATGAAGAAGCACAACATCGATGCCACGTACACGGCCGACTCGCTACTCGAGGACTTTGTCGGCCACAACTTCCGCGGCATGCTCAATGGCCTGCAGAAGAAGCACAACTTCACAATGTCCAACGAGGAGCTCGAGGACTTTGTCCAGCAGGAGCTTGGTGCCGTCACTCGCAAGCTCAGCCAGGAGGCGGTCGAGTGTCCCGGCGTTACAGTCGAGCTCAACAAGCTCAAGGAGCAAGGCTACCCTATGTCTGTTGTCAGCACTTCAGCCAAGAGTCGTGTTGTTGCCTCAATTGAGAAGGCCAACATCGCCCACTTCTTCCCCCCTGAGCACGTATACTCTGCCGCCACCTCGCTCAACCCTCCCAGCTCCAAGCCTGACCCAGCCATCTACCTCTACGCTGCTGAGCAACTCGGTGTCAAGCCCCACGAGGCCGTCACGGTCGAGGACTCCAAGAGCGGTGCCACCGCTGCCATGCGCGCCGGCATTCCCTGCATTGGCTATGTCGGCATCTACGGCATCGAGGAGGGCAAGGAGAAGATGGAGCAGATGGCCAAGCTCTTAGCCGAGGAGACCAAGTGCGCTGCCATCATGTATGACTGGAAGGAGTTCCAGGACTGCCTCAAGAAGGTCGAGGCCAACTTGTGAGCAGTTTCTTGTTATGGAAACGTTACTTCGCCACACGGTGGAAGTCTGATTCATTCTTCTTTGCAGAGGAAGTGGAAACAAAGAGACATGATCACAACATGGTCATTATATACACTCATGAATGAATTGCTACTGGACTATGTCTAGTTCGCAAACTACTACTATTTTCCTGCCTGATATGCCACTGTAGAAAGTTGATCAAACTTGCAAGAATGGTAAGCATGGAACAAACCAAAGTTGGTTAGGGCCTGTACCCCTTTCGCTTGATGACCAATGTGCATGTTCAGGGGCCTGTGCGACATTTGAGGGGGTTTGCGGGGGTTCTCAGTCTCCAAAATGCCTGGCAGGGCTACGAACGACGACAAACTTATATATACACGCCAGCCGCATCAAAGCAGCATACATCTGCGTGATATGCCTCTGCCGACATCCCGATAACTCCCATCGCATCCCAGGACCAAGCAGCAATATTGGCGCAGCCAATCTGGTCTGCAGACCTCTTTGTACCAACGGCCACCATCGACTCTTTGGATCATAGTCAAAAAGGGCAACTGCGATACGACATGCCTACCGTCTCCAAACAACCTCGCAGTCGTGATATCAAACACTCCAGTCTTTGTCTATCTACGGTCTCTTACTTCCGTCCACGACATCTAAGCGCACGACATACCTAGGTATACAGGGGCATAGTTGTCGCCAAGGCATGCCAAAATGAATCCTCCTTCCTAACCGGTCGCTACGAAGGTTCCGCTCTTCTAGACCACCAGTCTTGAAGCACGTCCGGCACTCAACTTGATATATCCACTGCCTCTCATGTCCACGCGTCACCAATCAGCCGCGCACATCGGAATACAAAGCGGACCACGACGTCCAGACGGGCAGGTGGCTTAACCCTGCTAAGTTGGGCATATGACCTGCCACGGCGATTATGACGAATCGAGCAACTCCTCGTCTCCTCACCATCTATAAAAGATCTCATCAATTGTCTGGGCTGGATTGCTATTCATTGTTCCATGCACCGATCACGCCTCGGTAATATGTATCTACGAAGCGCAATTCTCTCCTTGGCTGCTCTTACGGCGGCCAAGGAAATCCGAAAGGATGAGGTCAAGGCCGCGAAGCTCTACGACTCAGGAATCAGGCATGCAAACAACATCGCATTGAAGAAGGTGGTGCTCTATAATGACTTCTGTGTAATTCCATGCATGCTAACAGTCTTGGTAGGAGTCGTGGGCGAGACAAGAAGCTGCGGGCGCCTACAATTCGGCACAGTACCCAGAGATCAAGGGCAAAGTTGAGTGCGTCAATGGGACGGCAACTGCCGGTAGTGATGTTTTTAGGTGCAGTAATGTCAGTCCTCAAAGCTCTCGGCCTCAAGTCCATCGCTGACTTTCCGCTAGATTGACCTGCTTCATTTTTTGCCACATGATAAGCTTGGAAGCACTCGTGGTGTGGGATCTTCCTCTTGGGGTACATTAGCACCATTCCATATGCTTCAAAAGCTGATCAGTCTCAGGTTGGACTTCCAACGACGGACGCGAGTTTGTTGCCATCGGCCAGCAAGACGGCGCTGCCTTTGCCGAGATCACCAAGGCAGGAGAGCTGTCCTATCTGGGACGCCTTCCCGCGTTCTCCACACCCAGCACCTGGCGTGAGATCCGCGGGCAGAAAAATCTCATGATCATCGGTAGCGAAGCTGAGAAGCACGGCATTCAGATCTTCGACATGAAGAAGCTTCTCACCATTGATCCCGCCAAACCAGTGACCTTTAGTAATGAAAAGGATCTGACTGGCCATTTCAAAGGCCTTCCCGTCGGCCGAACACACAATGTCGTCACGAACCCGGAGACCAACTTCATTTACGCGGTTGGGGCGGTGCCGAGAACCGACGGGTGCAAGTCTGGCATAATCTTCATTGACATATCGGATCCTGCCCAGCCTACAAGCCCTGGATGGTATGTTTCACTGTTTTCTCAAGTTTCTTCTATCGCTG
>Ga0182215_1000165_pt1 | contig 12038 bp, 7 predicted proteins | sample G5R1MG_24_FD_128404 | JGI IMG/M metagenome (GOLD analysis project Ga0182215, IMG submission 128404) | Switchgrass phyllosphere microbial communities from Michigan, USA - G5R2_NF_03OCT2016_LD1 MG | ecosystem: Host-associated > Plants > Phyllosphere > Phylloplane/Leaf | place: USA: Michigan... | reverse complement strand
GGTCTCGTCTCGTCTTCTCCGGATCGACATCTGCCATGCCTCTAAAAGCATGTGTTATGGAACCAAACAGCTTATTTGTGACAAAGTTGCCACTCGATGATTTCTTGTGTGGACTGTCTGGCGGCGAATTTCTATGTTCTGGGACGCCTTGTGCGCTTGATGGTGTATCACCGTGTGTTGGAGGGAAGTCTGAGTCGATAGAGGCCCTGTCATCGTCGTGTCTTGGTTGCTCATATTCCCCGCTGCTGCGTTGCGAGCCAGTCGAGGCTGCTCTGCTTCGACTGACCGGTGGTGCATGAATTGCCGTACCGCTCAAGTGCTGCTCCAGGCGTCTGGCTTCTGCCTCACTACGTTCAAGAGATTCTAGAAGACTGTGCTTCTTCTCCAGTTCGTCCTTGGTCATGTCCTCTTGGATTCGTTTGAGGATACGGTATCTGAGCACCGCGCGAACGACACTAGCAAACTGAGCGCTCTCGCGCATCGGCTCTGCGAAGCTTGCGCTTAGTGAAGATGATAGCTCTGTTGTAGCAATGTAGGTTGAGTCTACTGCCTGGCCAATCTTCTCGATAGCCGAGGCGAGAGTCTGTGTTTGTTCCGACAGCGAGAAGGCATTGAAGCGCGCGCCCAGGTCTGCCATGTCCTCTCCCCAGTTGCCCAGATGCATTAACAAGCGCCTGTTAACTTTCTCCATGGGACCCTGCAGCAGTGCCTCGAGCTCTTTGGACGACATCTCAAAGTGCACGAAATAGGGATCGAGCTCTTCTTCCGACATCTGCCGTGTCTCTGGTGGGAAACGACCGAATATCTGCGGTCCTGGAGTTGTGTGCGCGGTTACCGAAGGCATGGCTGCGTTGTTCGCAGGTACAACGGGCGTGCCTGAGCTGGAGATAGGTCCGCCAGATTTGAGCTTTGCAGACGATGAGGGCACAGGGAGATAGCTGTGGGCTTGGGTCGGGTTCGCTGTGTCAAGTGGAGGAGCTTTGAGGATCTGTTTGGGGATGTTTGCTACGGGTGCACTATTGAGCACATCGTTCCAGCTGGTATATGGATCGAGGAACCGCCAGAAGACGCCATCCTCAAGCACATCCTTCATCTTGCGGCAGCGGTTAAGGAACATAGCTAACATGCGCTTCCGCAGTTCAATTATACCAGCGTCTTCTTTTGCCTTGGTAGGCTTGGCGGCGTAGTCGGCCATGGTGTGTTTCTCGGGGATGGGGGGGATGATGAGCGTCGGGTGCAGGCTAACGAGCGACGCGCGCAGCGATGCGAATTCTGAATAGCGGCGCTTAACTTCGAGCCCGCCACAGTTGATTGTGTATTGGATGTAGTTGACGCCGTCCTTCCCGGCGCTTGTTATGAGCACAAGCTGGTGGGGGTATTGGTGCAGCCATTGCTCCACGCGCGCATCGTAGCCACCCCTTCTGGGAGGAGCAGTGTCGGCGCCTGCCTCGATTACCCCGCCAGCTTCGTGGTCTTCGTGACCACCATACTCCTCGCCGTATCCTGCATGGTTCAGATCGCGCTTCGAGATATAGGCGGGCGACTCGTGGATGGGCGACGAAGCGTCCGAGGGCGGCGTTGCGGGGCGGTAGGGAACTAGGCACCGTTTAGCTGGAGTGCGCGCGGCAGTGACCGGTACTGTATGGGAATCTCACGGGCAGCTGGGGATACCAGCCCCGGGCCGTCCGACGTGGTCGAGTCGTGGCGGGCAAAAGATCCATAGGGATTGTTGTCCTCGTCGTCCCACATGGCGCCACGTGACGTGTAGCCTGTGGCTTGTGGCGTAGTGCAAGGAGGCCAAGGCGCAGGGATTGATCAAGTTGCGGTACTGGCAGAGCGAGCGGAACAGGAAGCAGTGGATTAAGACGTGCAGATGGTAATATATTCGGCCGTGTAGTGGGTGGGTTTACCCAACTATGCACCCCAAGCATTCACGCGGAGGTACCAGTGACGTTGTTGGTCCGTGCTTGGTAAACGTCAACCCCACCATCCATCCACTTTGAAAGATGATGCTTCGGTCCAACTGCATTATCTAGTCTCTTCGCTGTGGGCGTGCTGCTATAGCTTTTCCTAAACAACTTTTGTATCGCCATCCATCTTCTTGTTACCCTTCAATAGCAACTCCGTATTGCTTCTCGGGCATTAGCTTTTCTGTCCGCAGCCTTGTCGTGTACGCAGTCGCAATGTTTAGCACTTACTAGCATATGTTCCGTAAGTGTTTCCTCCGTATAAAATCTCAATGCTAAAGAAAACACTCATAAGGAATGTAGTAGTGTCGGAGAGGAAATGACGCGGTGCTGAATGCCATGGACATCTGTATATTCCCTTAGTACTCAGCTGATGCCCCATATTCCACATTGTTGGCAATCGCTTTACAACATCAAGCCCAAGCGCTCTGCACTTGGAGACTGCTCCATGACACCGCTTGTACCCTCTTTTGAGTCGTAACAGGTATCAATTGTTGTATGCACAAAGCATCAAGTAAACAAACCCGCCCGTGCCGTTCCCTCCGACCTCATTTCCTGACCGCCCCCATGCTGCACACCCATTAGCGTCAATTCATTGCGTACACACCTAGCCTCATCATGTAGTCTCACCTACATCCTCTCCCCACCTTTCCCTATCGCCTCTTCATGTTCTCGAACCCGTCATTTACCAGTACTACCCTGTGCTCCACCATCCTTTTGGTGTGCGAGGTTGTAGACCTCAGCTTTGACGGCGCGTGTGCAGCATTTGAGAAGATAGTAGGCGAAGGCGACGCAGAAGAGCACCATGAGGAGGAGAGTGAGAATAATGGCGTGATTTTTCCGCATGATGCTGTTGTGTTGTTTGTGAGGGGTGGTGCGCGTGAAGGTAGTATTAGGGTGGAGGGAGTGCGATGAAAGACCGACAGCGATGTATACCAGCGTGCTTCCCCTCGTCAAGCACGTGAGCGTAATTGAATAGTAGAAGTACAAGATGTGGCATATAAGCGCACGATGTGGGTAGTTCCAATAATGTGATAATCTAGATACCACAAACCGAACGATTGCCATCACTTAAGAACGAAAACCGTTGTGCACTACAGATCTGTACTGTACGGGCAAGAAACGCAGTGGTCGGTGAAGTAAAATAACTCATTTCAAGAAAAATCACTTTTTCCGCTTGAATCATCTCTAGAATATATATACACATAGCCTACACTTATATTTTACGATCTCCTACATCAACGTTTGTCCTAAAACTCCCTCAACGCATCCAAAACCTCCTTTTGCCGCTGACTCGCCATCTTCTCAAACCCATCGACCGTCATGACAAATGTGGCGCGGCCACCCGTCAGCGCACGCAAATGGTTCAGATACCCCACCATCTCCTTCAACGGCACCCGTGCTACAATTTGTCGCTGACTGTCAGCAATACCGGCATCTACATCAGCGGTACTCGAGGCAAAAGGGTCTGGGGGCGTGTAGATGAGGTTGGGATCGATGCGGGGCATGTGATTGCTGTTGTCGTTGTCGGGGCCGGTGGTAGACGATAATGGTGCGTCGGCGCCATCGAGGGAGAGTACCTGGCCACCACGAGAAGACGAGATGTCTTGCACAACCGCGCCGAGTGACTTTTCATTGACAAAGATGGTGACCATCATTACGGGCTCCATGAGCACGGCCGGCGCACTGTCGTATGAGGTGCGCAGACTGGCGCCGACTGCGGCGCGGGCTGTCATTGATAATGCGGTAGGCGTTGTTTCGGGGAAGATATGTGCGAGGGCGTCGAGGCTGAGGCTGACGGATATGTTTGCGACTGGGAAGCCATTGAAGGGTCCGCGCGAGAGCGCTGCTGATGTACCTGCTTGGAGGGAGTGGAGAATGCCGGGTAGACTGAGGTGAGGTGGGATGTGGTTCTTGTGGGATGTTGAGTCGTGCCGAGAGAGATTGGGATGGGTTATGCGAAGAACGTTGTTGTCTGACAACTTGTAAGTTGTCTCGAAAGGGCCGTCTTCACGTTCTATGGTCTCTTGTGAACCAAAGGTAATTATGCCTTCTTCTATGGGTTCGACAGAGGCGGTGATGCCGGCTTTAGCTTGTTTACCGGCAATAGGCTTGTTAAGAATATACGTGAATGGAGCAGTGGGTACTGTGATGGTCTCACGGTAGCCAATTTCGATTTTTCCGATGCGGGCCTTGGCTTTGAAGTCATTGAGGAGACGGTCCCGTGCGATTTCTAAATGCAGGTCACCCATACCTGCTAGATGGGTCTGACCAGATTCCTCATCGATGGACAGACGCAGACTGGGATCCTCACGAAGAAGTAGACCGAGGCTTTCCTGGACGTGCTTCTGCTCACTCAGACTATGCGGCTCAATGCTTGTAAAAAATACTGGTGGGGGTACGTTGATTGGTCTCAGCTGCAGTGTGTTAAGACCCCCCGGTGGTGACCCTTTCATCTGCAGCCCTCTGTATACAATGAGCGTGTCACCTGTTCTAGCATGCTTGAGTCCTGGAATGACCCCAATCTGGCCAGTGCCAATACTGTCAACCTCGACGGCATCGCTGGCGTACATCTTAAGCAGGCGCGGTACACGCTCTGCCACGGCAAGGTTGGCATTGTAGATGGTGGCGCCTCGATCTATCGAGCCAGAGTACACGCGGACGTAGACAAGAACCCCACGTTTTGCATCGTTGACCACCTTGAAAGCTAGGGCGCATGCTGTAAGATTCTTCGCATCTGCGACAGCCGGACCTTGGTTCGATTTTGACTTTTCTTTTTTGGTGGGTTTCACGGGATTGACAGCTGCTGCAGCGCCAAGCAGTGTAGAGAGCGTGCTACTTTGGCCAGCAAGACTGATCTCGGGATCTGGCCGTTCCAAGGGGGATGGCAGGAGGTCTACTACGGCATCGAGAAGAGGCTGTACGCCAATATTGCGGAAGCTAGCGCCTGCAAAGACGGGTATGACCTTCTGGGGTGCTTGTAACACAACTCGGCGCAATGACTGTGTGATTTGGTGGCCAGAGATTGCGAGATGGTCTTCGTCATGCTCGAGAAAGTGCTCCACCATCTGGTCATCGTGCTCGCTGAGTGTTTCGACCAGCGCAACACGCGCCTTTTTGATTTCTTGCGCAAACCGACTGTCAGTGTTTTCCAAGTCTTGCAAGCTCAAGGCTTGAAGGTCTCTACCGTCTCCACCAACGCGCCAAAGCAAGCCGCGAAGGTTGATAGCATCGCCGACTCCCACAAACTGGCCGTTGCCCCCTTGCCACCAGGGTATGTGGCACACGGCCGGCCATCCGTGCAATCGGACACCAACCTCTTTGACCGTCCTGGCAAAAGCAGCGCCTTCGCGGTCCAGTTTGTTGACAAAAATGATCCTTGGGATATGGTAGTGTCCCGCCTGGGTCCATACCTTTTCTGTCTGGGCTTCTACCCCAGCGACGCCATCGAGGATGCACACAGCGCCATCCAAGACACGCAGCGAGCGCAGCACCTCGAACGTGAAGTCTGCGTGGCCGGGAGTGTCGATGAGGTTGATATTGTGGGGCGTGGAAGAGCGGGGGGCATTGGAAATCGCGGGGGCGGGCTGTGGGGGCTGTGATGCCGTGTTGGCGGGAGGCAAGGGTGGCCAGTGAAAGGTGATGGCTGCAGACTGAATGGTGATGCCGCGGGCACGCTCGGCGGGGAGGAAGTCCGTGACGGTCGAGCCCTCGTCGACATTGCCAATTCGCCGTGTGACGCCGCTGTAGTAGAGCATGCGCTCGGTGGTGGTCGTCTTGCCTGCATCGATGTGGGCGATGATGCCGATGTTGCGGGTGGAGGGTGAAAGCGAGTCTGCGTGCGTGGAGAGCAGCCGGCGCGGCGGCGTCCTATGGCGGCTCGCGACTCGACGGGCGCAGCGGGCCCATGCAAGCCACATAGCCAACGCTGCTCGGAACACGGCGCGGCGGGAGGGGCGGCGGCGGGTGAATGGCAGATGCACGTGAGCGCGGAGGGAGGCACGCTTGCCGGATCGCGCCTGGCCGGAATCCTGATGGCGGCAAGCGGCTTGGCCCAGGCACCCCCGGCGCGCTATGAGCGCATCGCAGAGGGCATGAGAGGGTCGAGGACGTCTGTAGCTCTTCGCCGCTGCCCGACCCCGTCCGTCTCGCCCGCGCCTCTGCCAGCAGCAGCAGCAGCAGCAGCCCGCCCATCGCCCCATGGACTACAGCGCCCACGACCCGGCCCATCCCGGCGGCAGCGATCCATGGGCGTCATCGTCTCCGCGGGCCCATCGCCAGTCGTTTGGCCAGCCGCCCGCCAGCGACATGCCCGCGTCCCCGCTGCCCCCTCCGACCTCGCCCTACCACGAGGGCGCCGCGCAGTACGGTTATATGGGCGACGCGGATGCACCGGGCGACGCGACGCAGTCACAGCAGCCACCGCAGCCACCGCAGCAGCCACATCCACATTCGCCACAACCACAGCACGCGACGTCCCAGCCCCAGCGATACCATCGCCCCGCCTCGCAACGCCCACAGCAGCACTACAAGCTGCAGGCCAAGGTCACGGGAGTGGAGCGTAACGGCAAAAAAGACCCCATCCTACGCTTCGACGTCTACACCAACCTGCCCAAGTTCCGTACCACGCAGTTTCGCGATGTCCGCCGCCTGCACTCGGAGTTTGTCAAGCTTGGCGAGCACCTCATCTCAGCATGCCCCGAAGCCATTGTGCCCGCCGTACCCCCCGCCACCACATCCGCCGGCGCTGGCACCGAAGAGGACGAGGCGCGCCTCAAGGCGTCGCTGCAGCGCTGGTTGACGATTGTCTGCAGCAGCGATATGCTCATGCGCGACGAGGAGATGGTCTTCTTCGTCGAAAGCGACTTTGGCTATAGTCCTGTGGTGCGCCGCAAACAGCCCGCCACGGGCGTCCGTCGCAAGGTCATCAAGCAGTTCGCCCCGCCCCCCGACGACACCCCGGAGTTGGCAGCCGCCCGGCCCATTGTCAAGACATTCTACCTCGGCACTATGGAGACCGAGCAGAAGCTGGAAAAGGTCGTCAAGCACAGGCGGAGTACGGTCCCTCTAACTCCTCTCCCCCTCCCCTCCCCTCATGCTGACATGCCCCAGATCTAGGTGTTGCCGAATCCGACCTCGGCGCCAAATTTGCCGCCCTGCATGTCCAAGAGTCGCACGTCGGCCTTGCTCATGCCTACAAGAAGCTCGGCAAGGTCATCCAGGCCACGGGCGACCTACACGCCGCCCAGGGCACCGCCGAAGCCACTACGCTCGGTGACCCCCTCCAGTACCACAGCAGCGACGCCTTTATTGCCAAAGAAACCCTCACCAACCGCCACATCCTCCTTCGCGAACTCCTGCAAGCACAGACGGCCAAACAATCCAAACTCGCCGCAGCCGACCGCCTCAAAGCTAGCTCCAGCGTCAAGCGCGACAAGGTCGATGAGGCTATTGCCGCGCTCGATGAGGCCCGCAGCCATGAGCATCACCTCACCACCAAGGTGCAGCGCGTGACGGCCAACCTGCTGCAGGAACAGCGCAAGTGGTTTACTCGGACCACATATGACATGCGTCAAGCCGTTAGCGAATACGTCGTCCGCCAAATCGAAGCCGAGCGCCGCACTCTCGCGACCCTCGAGTCCGTCCGCCCAGACATCCGCGCCATCGATAATAGTGGTGGCCTCTCCCGTCTCGGGAGGGAAGCACATCCCCCCACGCGTCGCGCACCCATGACAAGCTCGCAAGGACCCAAGGGAGATGCCTGGTCGGGGGTTCCGCGACGGCCGGGCGACGGGCTAAATAGGAGTGTGAGCGGGAGTCTTGCGGGGCCGTTGCCTGAGGGCGACGAAGGCGACGAAGGCGACGAGGAAGTCGTTGGGGGGAGAGCGAGGGCAACGAGCAAGGCGAGTTTAAAGGCGGAGGAAGATGACGATCGTATTGATGCCAAGAACGCGGCGAGCCGGTTGGCGACGACGACCTTCTAGGGACGGGTTCGTGCGTAGTGTGAGCCAAGCTTGTAACCGTGTTTGTAGAGTACATCCCGGGGAATTCCACTTTGCCGCCATAATAGGGTCTAATGGGCGGAGAGAGAGGGACAGAGAAAGAACGAAAGCAAGGCAAGAAACAAACACCACATTGATTGCCGGCAAGAAGAACAATGCGCAGCACATCTTTCATGGAATTGAAAGATGAATAGTAGGACCGACTTTCTCCAGAAAGGAGCCTGCCTGCTGCACCCCTCTTCACGAAACGAAACGATATGTGCGTTGCGAAAGAAATGTACGTACAGTTGACGGTGCGTAACCGTATCATGTCAACAATCTATTCAAAATTATGCCTATAGTCCCACAAGTCCCATGTACATGTGCCAACCTACGTACATGCGTACACTAGCTAGGCCGTCAACGCACTGCTCAGTCCCAAGACGCCCATGCCGGCAAACGCGCCGAAAAAGCACAGACGCTTGGAATGCGTCAAGTCCAGACTCTCGCCCAGCAACTGCAACGCAACCATTGCCATGATACCCGCCGTGCCCGCGAACATGCAGCCGTACAGCGCCTCGCCCGGTCCGTCGCGCTCGCCGCGGCCCGCAACCCGGAACCAGAGGGCGGCCACGCCAGCGCCGAGCGGCTGGCTGACGCCGCCGAGGAGCGTGGACCAGAGCATGGCCTTCCACCGGCTGTTAATGGCGAGGTAAAGGGGTAGCGCGAGGGCGAAGCCCTCGGTGATGTTGTGGATGAAGAGGGCGAGGAAGATGGAGAAGCCGAGGGTTGGGTTGGCGTGATTGGTTGCGTACGTGATGAAGCCCTCGGGTATCTTATGCAGGGCGATTGCGCACGAGGTCTGGAGGCCGAGGGAGAGAAAGACATTGGTGGGGACGTGATGGTGGTGGTGGTGTTGTTGTTGTTGTTGGGGCGCTATTCTGGCATCGTGGGCGTCGCTATGATGTGAGTCAGAGGAGGTCGAGTTGGAGGATATGGAGGAGGTTCGGGAATGGCTGTGGAGGGAGTGGGGTGATGAGGTTTCTGAGTGGGCATGAGGAGTTGCTAGGCTGGAGCGGGCGGGCACAAGGGGTGTAGTGGCATTTGTGTCTTCCAGTAAAGGACGTCGCTCGCTGCTCTTGGCTCGGGTCGTTTGACTTTTGCGCCTACCGGATGGTCTCGCGGCAAGGAGACTTCCTACCGACTTGCTCGCCTGCAGCCGCGGTCGCGTTTGAAGCACATTTGTAAAGCATTCTGTACTGCAGGTATCGGAATACCCAAAGCATTGCCCGTTGTCATCGCACTCTTTCTTGGCTCCAGTCACTAATTGCGCAAATTTTGAAGATATCGAATTCTGCAGTGAAGGTTGTTGTGCAAGGAGTCGAGCATGACTAACTTCACTGTTTGTACCGTATGAGCGGTGGGACTCGTCATCGTGTGGTCCATGGGTGCGTGGCAGACCTCGTGGCAGATGGTGCAGAAAATGAGTTGAGTGCGCCGCCTCTTCATCCTCAATCTCACCTTTACCGTCCTGTCCGTGGCCATGGTCACAGTCCACAACCGAGTGCGGGATGTACGAGTGCAATATCCTGGACAAAACAGAGATGCCAAAAGCGCCCACAAGGAAACATGTGATCATGGTCAGGGTGGCGTTTTTTGGTGTGAGCCCGCCATCGACCAAGTACTTCTTCGCCGATGGAAGCATGCTGTACAAGGAGGAGAAGATCTGAGCCCAGGGTTAGCATCGTATCACCTGGTCGACATTTTCCACACGCACCATGACACCAAAAGACAGACTCAACCCCGTGGAAAGAAAGGTATTACTGTCTTGGATCTTGAAGCTCTTTTTACCAGGGAACTGGCGGATAATCAAATCGACACATATTATCGATGCTGTGTCGCGTTAGTGTGCCAGATGGACTGAGTGCCGGGGGGAGCCGCGTGCAACGGCGATACAGACCTCCAAAAGTGCATGCTGCCTGCTGGTCAGCTTGTTGTTCCCTGGCCTTTTGTTTGCAAAAATGCAGATATTCATCGTACCTATACCGCTCACCACCGTCATGATCCACCCTCGCGCGTCGTTGTCAAGAACCATGGCTGCTTATTGTTTGTGTAACGTCGTCGTTACGTACTGCCAATGCCTCCAGGTTCTCGGTTACGCTGCTGGGAACGGCGAATTAGTTTTAAATAATCTCGTGAATGGGCCTGGTCACAGCAGCGAGGGGTGTGGGTTTGCAGACGCGCAATATACTGTAGAATCGACGGACGCGCCATTCCAAGCTTTGTTTGAAGGAGCTCTGGGTGGCACCCTGTTGGCCTAAGGCTGGTTATAGCGGGGCTTGGCGGATGAGGCTGAATCATGCATCCCGCGATTGGCCAGTTCTCATTGTACATAGTAGTCGTCTCATCGTGACTCGAATCATGTCTTGCACAATCACATAAGCCACATGGCCTGCTATGTTGGTAGCAACTTTCATGTCCCATTTTGCAGTAAGGTTGGTAAGAGTAACATGCACCTCGTCCAGGCCAGTATTCTACAAAGGCCTTGGGCCAGTAAGAGCCAACTCCTGTCTCGGAGAAAGGAGGCGAATAACAGTTCAGTCATGACACCGCCATTTGCTAATCGTGTCTTGATCCAGCATCACTGTGCTGGAGAGGAGACGCATGCGCTTGCCAAGCTGTATTGAACCTCGCGAAGCAATAAGTCCAAAGTTCCCGAAACGCCTGCGCTATGTGGTTGACAAAGGAGAGAATCAAGGTTGAAAAGGTACAAAGAAAGCAAGGTCAGCGAACGTGCCTCGTTTCTCACGAACGTCTTTGGGGAGGTCCCGGCGGAGCAATCCTTACCCAGGGTCCTGGGCCGTGCTCGGGCTTCTCGTTTATGACAAGCAGGTTCCGGCCACCGCAGAAGCTACCCGGTTTCGCTATCCTCGTGACCTCTTCGTAATGTCCTTTTAAGTCGTCATGGGTTGCGTTGTGCGCGAATCCTCGTGTGGGGTCATCGAAACGCCAGACGTTATCTTTGACAACCGATCCGGGCTCTTCTCCGACCCGCTCTTGCATGGTTGGGAACCCAACGAAATAGTTGAGTATATTATGGATCAAGGAGTATAAGCGCTCCGGACGGCGAGCAAGAGCAAGCCACGACAAAGTCTTTTCATCGTATGCGACTCGGATGAATGGATTCAGGTAAATCCTGGGATGTGCGGGCATTCCTTTCCCAGACTGCCGGTACTGGAGATCGGCATTGATAAGGCAACACTCGGATGCTTCCCAGTACAGGTCGGTTTCGTAGCGGAACCGCAGGGGTCCAAGGCTTGTAGAGGTAGGCGCTGGCGGTTGCGTAGAAGGAGCTGCGCTCGGATGGCCGCCCAAGAGACGCTGGTCTTGGAACCAATGTGCCTCGTATGCGACCATGCCGCCCCAACAGCTGCGGACCCGCACGGCGTCTGTGCCCGCAAGTACGTCATTTCGACTTGTGGCTGTGCCCGCGCTGGTGAAGAAGGGAAAGAAAACGAGGCCAGTGGTGAATCCGTCTAAATCCCGGGTAGCGAACCGATCGTAGAACTTGAAGGGCATGATGAAGTCGACGGCACATGCAGCTGCATAGTCTGCCCGGCCTGTCGAGTCGACGTTGGTCGCAAAAAGGAGCTGGGCCGCTTCTACAGGATCAAAACTGACGTCGTTCAGAAAGAGTATTCGGTCGAATTGGACGCCATTGGAGTCGATCGGAGCCAGGGCTCGGTTGCGCACCTCGGATAGGAAGGCGATTCGCTTGAGACGGTTCTCTCCGGTGGGAAGAGTGATGCGGGGGAGTGAATGGAGGTCGAGATCTTCGTAGACGATGGTGGCGTTGCCTGTTGGGTCAGCTTGGTTTCATAGCTCATGGGGAGCTATCGTGCCTTACAGGTGACAATGCTTCGGAAGCGGTCCAGCGACTCCTTGGTGGCGGGGTCGGCGTTGTCTTCGTAGACGCTCAAGTGCACGTTGTCGGGGCCCAGCAGGTCGATGAGCTCGCGGACGGCAGCACCCCAGCCGCCCGAGGTCAGCGAGCCATCCTTCTCGTACAGGGCGGCTGCGATGAAGACCT
>Ga0182215_1000163_pt1 | contig 12088 bp, 11 predicted proteins | sample G5R1MG_24_FD_128404 | JGI IMG/M metagenome (GOLD analysis project Ga0182215, IMG submission 128404) | Switchgrass phyllosphere microbial communities from Michigan, USA - G5R2_NF_03OCT2016_LD1 MG | ecosystem: Host-associated > Plants > Phyllosphere > Phylloplane/Leaf | place: USA: Michigan... | reverse complement strand
TGGTGCTTCAGGCATATTGAACCCCGGATTGAGGTTTGCGACACTCAAGCTTCGACGAAGATAAGCGATTTCCCAACATCGGACCATGCCTACCTTGGCACTCACTAACTTCAACATTGTCTGCGCGACCTTGGGGGGGTTCATCACTTTGTTTGGTCTCGTCTCCTACTTACTGAAGGAACACTTCTACCTCTCAGAGGCTCGTACGATGTGCACCCGTTGGCTCCATCACGCGCGCCAATGCTAATTCCCAACTAGTCATTTCTCTCTTCGCAGGCATCATCTTCGGGCCTCATGCTACCAACCTCCTCAAGCCAGAGGAATACGCTCTCCAGGATCCAGAAATCGTCGAAACTATTACCCTTTATTTTACCCGGTTGGTCCTCGGTGTCCAACTCGTACTGGCAGGCGTGCAGCTTCCCTCCAAGTATCTCAAGACAGAATGGAAGAGTCTCGCTCTCTTGCTCGGCCCGGGCATGACCGTCATGTGGCTTGTGACGAGTCTACTGGTCTTTGCATTTGTCCCGCATATCAGCTTCCTGCATGCTCTAGCCGTGGGCGCATGTGTCACGCCCACAGATCCCGTGCTCTCGAATTCTATAGTCAAGGGCAAGTTTGCAGACAAGAATATTCCAAAGGAACTGCAGAAGATCATCGTCGCGGAGTCGGGGGCGAATGATGGTCTGGGCTACCCGTTCTTGTTCCTCCCGCTATATCTGATACAGCATATTGGGTTTGGCGGACTAGGACAGGACAATAAGACGAGGAATGCGGTTGGCATGTGGTTTGGAGAGACGTGGGGGTATACAATTGTGCTAAGTGTGATTTATGGCGCCACAGTTGGGTGGATCGCCAAGGAGCTCTTGCACTGGGCCGAGAAGAGGAAATATGTTGATCGAGAAAGCTTTCTGGTGTTTGCGATCACGCTCGCAGTAAGTTTCTCGCTCCATGTCATGTTTCTGTGTGGCTCATCACGTTATAGCTTTTCATAGTCGGTACTGTTGGTATGGTCGGCAGTGATGATGTCCTAGCATGCTTCATTGCCGGGAATACCTTCACTTGGGAGTAAGATTGAAACCTTGAACGGAAGGAGATCAAGCTGATTTTTTTTTCGCAGTGACTGGTTCCGTGTCGAAACAATGGATGACTCCTTCCAACCCACCATTGATATGCTTCTCAATGTTACAATCTTCATTTGGCTCGGCGCCGTTTGCCCATGGTCTGAGTTTTACCACAACAACATCATCCCGATATACCGCCTGATCTTCCTTGGTATCCTTGTTCTCCTGTTACGCCGGCCTCCTATTGTTTATGCGATGAGGAAATTGATCCCTCAGATCGAGCAGAAGCGGCAGGCTTTCTACGTCGGCTTCTTCGGGCCCATTGGCGTGAGCGCCATCTTCTACCTTTATGTCAGTTTGGATTTCCTTCGTAAGATTAGGGTGAATGGGGAGATCAGAGAGGATGCCAAGTATCTCATGGAGGTGATGAATGTGGTCATCTGGTTTCTTACTATCTGCTCTATTGTAAGTCTTTGTAAACCCGACATTTTCTGATCATGACTTCTTGCTCATCCGGCGACCAGGTTGTTCACGGACTCAGCATTCCAATGGCCAAACTCGGATTTCTCATTCCCCGCACCCTCTCCCAAGCGCTTTCTTCTCAGCGCGAAGAAGACCCAGAGCCATTTCACATTCAAGACAGCGCTGAAGACATGGCGACGGACATTGAGCAAAGACTTCGTCGCCGGCCTGGCTGGTCACGCGACGGAGGCGACTCACTTCCTCGGCGCGTTGTTCGTATCGGTAGGTCGATTATCACCTCGGGTACCAACTCGATTAGTCACTCACGAGCATCGTCGCGGCCGCTGTCAACTGTGCCGTCGGTAGCGAGGGGCGAGCAGAGCAATGTTGATATACCATTGGGCGTCGTTTCGCAGCCTGAGCTGACGATACAGCGGACGATAAGGTTTCCGGATGAGGAGCCAAAGACAGCAGGAAGAGCTTGAAATCATCAAATTGTTCGACTTCGAGCAGGGTTTCGTATTAAATACGTCGAACATTGCATACTAGCAAAGTATCCAATGGGAATATGCGTACGTGTCGTACGTGTTCATGTTCCGTCTGAAATACCTTTGGCGTATCTGTAGCTGTACCCATGAAGCCTGCAAGGAAAGAAGCGGATGAAGGGAAATTCTGGGGCTGTTTTCACGATTATAGGTTTAGGGTGGGCACGTGGCCCGTTGCCCATGTTGATTTCATGCTCTCGTAGCTGATGCCGCGTATACACAAATCTGCGACGCCGGCCTCTGTACAATTCTAACAACCTTTGCAAACATCATCTATTTCTTCTTTGTCTGCGCAGCAGGACTTGGTGCACGCGCACTGGGACTTCCCTGGTATGTCTTGCCCGCCATCCACGACGCGAGATCGAAGTTTTGTATCTGCTGAGCGGTGTTGGTTGAGCCTGAGCCTAGTACGCCATTCTTTTGCATTTCCTCAAACTCCTCCTTCATCTCAGGGTCCACTGTGCACTATTAGCTTTTGTCTCGTTGCGACAGCGGACATAGACATACTATTCTCCATTAACTTTGGCATGCCGAATATCAATCCCATGGATACAACCGCCATGAGAATCATGGGATTTTTCAGGAAAGAAAGTGGTGAGACTATAGAATGTTAGTAAGAATAGTCCAGATTACTCCAATCCGGGCTACCTACAGCCCTGTCTTTCCTGGTAAAAGTACTTCTCTGCCAGCGGTCTTGCCTCGATCACCAGACCATTTCCCCCCTCCCCCCTGCTCTCTCCCTTGTTGTCCCATTCGTTGCCCAAGAAAGTCTGCCACGCTTTGATTAACTCCTTATCCCCGCTACCCTCCACAGCCTCCTCCACCGTGACATCAATCCGCAGCGGCTCGAATGCGTAGTCGCGGCAATGCACGGTGGCCAGGTAGCTTCCCGCGGTGACATTGTTGAAGTTGAAGGTATTTGACCTGGTGAGGTATGCATCGAGTGGAGGTCCCGATGACTGTAGTGTTGCGTGTGTTGTAGACGGGATAGCGGAGGGGTTGACGAGATGCGTGTTGGGGATCTGGAGTAGGAAGCGCGCGGCAGTGGAAAGGGAGGCCAAAGAGGCCAAAGAGGCCAAAGCGGCTATGGAGGTCTTCATTGCGGTCCAAGAAGCCAACTGGGTTCGAAGCTCTCGAGATGTGGTCGATGACAGGCGGCTGTCGGGATTGTTTGATGGCAGCATCCTGAAGGTCCGGAACAAAGATCTACCGATAGCTCTCACTTGCGATGCAACTCCTCCTCACCACACCACCAGTAATTTTTCAATGCACATCCAAGAATTGGTACTCTAGGCGAAACACTAGAATGCTGTGGGTATTCATAGCCTTTGCCACTTTCCGCTGATGCTCAAGGCTTAGAGGGCGTATTGGAATATGTTTTGCACAGAGTGCCAATGTAATTCATAGATCAAGCACAATTCTCATAGCTTTCCTCGGAGGAATACAGACAGCCAGCCCCTTTGTCACGGGACAGCGGCCATAATTTTCTCTTTCAAGTAAGCTCTATGTCTGAACCATTGGACTCAGGTGGAGCCATGATTCGGGCACGAAGACCGTGAAAAGCTGTGGTCTCAATACATGGCGAAATTGGTGGTACCCAAGACATAGGCAGTCCAACCCGGGTTTACAGTAAACAGTACCTCGTGTTTGTCTATGCAGCAACTCGCGTGTCCTGTCATCCGTGATAACACCAAATGATATACCGACGCTAAAAAAAATTGCGAGATGGAGCTACTGGCACATCTTTGCCAAAAGCATGCTGTGGCTAGGGCGCAGTGTACTGTGTAGGGCGCGGCCGGTCCACGAGCGCCCCGCAATTCTCAACAACCTTGAAAACTTTCTACAAAGTACAAAGTACCTACAGGCGCCTCACCCGGAGCTCAAAATTTTTGGCATTGATATCCATGAGTGTACACTGTTATTGCCAAGACCGTCACAATGGTATACACCAACGAAGAACAGCCTCTGCTCCGGATAATATCCCACGACCAAAACTCAACCCATCAAATCGATGACGAAATCATTCTGGATTTCGAGCCTCTGGATCCTGAGGACCCACGTAATTGGCGGCCTGCATTCAAATGGAGTATCGTTCTCCTGCTAGCGCTCATGGCGTTCACAGTGTAAGGTCTCGGCATATGACATTGAACTCGGGAGTAAGGTCACTAATAATAGAAAAGGACCTTCGCGTGCATCGGTGTCGTCCCAATCGCCAGTTCGATCGTGGAAGACCTCGATGGAAAGCATGCTAGTCCTTCGACCAGTGCTCTCCTCGTCACGATCTGGGAACTGGGCGAGGCGGCAGGACCGCTACTCATCGCTCCACTAAGTGAAGTCTTTGGCCGCTACCCAGTGATGAACGTCTGTAACTTCGGGTTCATCGCGGCTAATGTCCTCGCGGTTAGTAGCCAGAGCAGTAGAGTCTTTATCACTGCAAGGATGCTTACGGGTCTTGCCGTCGCTTCAAACGTCCTGAATCCTGCCATCATTGGAGACATGTTTGAGTCTGACCAACGTGGCTCTCCCATGAGCCTGATCATGCTTGCACCACTCATTGGCGGCGCTATCGGCCCCGCAATATCCGGTGCGATTGCGCAGACTATAGGGTGGAGAAAGATACTTGTTATTGCCACTGGTCTTGCTGTGCTCTGCGAGATCCTCTTCTTGACCTGCTTTAGGGAAACTTATAAGATGGCCATCTTGAGAAGAAGAAATGCTGGATCATACAGTGACGACGATAGTCCAGAAGATCTCTTGAGCATGAATGCAAAGCACAAGAACCTTCTGAGGCTTTGGCACTCGATCACTCGGCCCTTTTCCGTGCTATTTGGATCCCAGGTGCTTGTGCTCCTGTCTGCGTTTGCTGCTGTATCGTTTAGCTATTTCTACGTCATTTCTGTATCGCTACCGGTCATTCTGGTCGAGCGGTACGCATTCACGCCAACACAGACTGGGTCAGCGTTTGTTTCGTTCAGTAAGTGTCACCTTTAACCCAGTCACAACGAACCCGCGTCCTCGGTAATCGGATTCTAGCAGCTAACGATGGAATAGGTGTTGGATCTTTGATTGGTGTTGCGGTCTGCAACTTTTGCCTTGACGCAATATATATTCGACTTCGCCATTGGTCAAACGCAGAAGCAAAGCCTGAGTATCGACTCCCACTTGGCATTATTGGAGCTTTCCTCCTTCCGACCGCGGTTACATGTTATGGATGGATTGCAGAGTACAAACTTCCTGCACCCTGGCTCCTCACATCTGTTTCCTTGATGGGGTTTTCGCTCTTACTGACAATGGTCCCTCTCTCCGCGTACGTCGTCGATGCGTCGGGCGTATACTCAGCCTCGGCCCTGACAGCTATTGTCGTGACAAGGTGCCTAGCGGGTACCTTCTTTCCATTGACCACTGCACCGCTGATTGAGCACTGGGGCTACGGATTAGGTTTTACTTGTCTGGGTGCTCTGAGCCTGTTGCTCGCGTTCGTTCCAGTTCTGATTATGTGGTTTGGAAAAGACTGGCGGCAATCTTCGGAATTCACGAGAGATTCATGAGCAGCATGGACGGCGTAGAAGACTGGTACGTTTAGAGACTGGGAGGAAATGAATGGGCTGACCCATTGAAACGGTTATGTGCGCAGTAATTTTGCTTATAGGGCTATAAATGATCCCGGTCTTACCGCAGGAAGTTGCATGATAGCAGGATTCTGCCATGGAAGCTGTTGCGCAAGACCGAAAGATGGGTAAATGCATTTTCGTGAAAACAACAGGCGATCCCAGCCTCGCATCGGCGTACCTGTCGATTAGGCTTTCCGCACTGGGGAATAAAGCTGCCATCACTCTCAACCCGCGATCCAACATGTGACTGCGCGACCTATGCCTGCTATCACGGTTACATATACTCGATGTGCAGCCGTCATCACAGTGCACATGCGCAAATTCATTGTTAATAGTCACACCCGCCCTTGGGTCAGAGGTAAGGAGAATTATCACTGCCTGTTGTAGTGCCCCGCCTTCCTCACACACCTAGCACCCTCTCTGGTGATATATAAACTGCACTCCATCTTTCCGGAAAACCTCGCCCCTAATTCCTGCATCATCTGAAGACTGACGCCTCACTGACGCTTGATCAAGCACCCAGTAAACTCATACGATGCTGTCTATCGCTCTAGCACTTACAACTCTGTTGGCCATTTCTACCGCGCACCCCTCGCCCTCCACACCAGCTTATGAGCCGCCGTCTACAGGATTTCAACTGATTCTGAATTCTAAAGACGTCTCTCTCGACGGGTAGGCTGTAACCTTGAACATTCAGGAAGCCTGAACTAAAGCCTCCAGCCATGCATTGGGTGCCTGCCACCAAGGTGCTGCCATTGAAGGCCTCTGTCTTAGCGAAGCCCGTTTTGACGATGTGAGCTCAAGCTATACATTCTACCACAACGCCAGCAACTCCCAGAACTCTGCAGCGAATGCTTTCGACACCCCTGGCACAATGATCTGGATCTTGCACACTACTGAATGGGCAGTCCCATCAGCAATGAATTTTGTCCCCACGTCCGGCACCAACCAGCAAAACATGATCTTTACTCCCGGCATCGAGAGCACCTCGTACGTATCATTTGACAAGGCGGGTAGGATGTATCGACAGAAAGTTCAAAACGGTGGCTGGGCATCCCCGCGTATACGTCGCTCCTCTAAAACAGGCATCGGGTACGAGAGTTGGTATATTTGTTTGACGCACTATAACTACGAAATGAATTCGTTGGTCTGGGTGGACGGCGATGCACCTGTGCCGCAGGATTCAACTTGCCGACCCGTGGGGGTGCAGAGATTGTGGGTCTGAGGCTCTATGCGCATTGAGGCACATTATATAGCGACGAGGGATCCACTGGGATGTTGAAGTCGTGCTCGGCTGCTGTAGTCTGTCATTATGTCGCCCAATCCTACCCTACAATAGCCTGCTCGTCAATACAATGACAATACCACTCTTCTTGTCCTCTGACGATCAATGAAGCTACGAGCGTGTATGGGTTGTTCTGTCATGGTTGATTCCTATATCTGTGTTGGAACGTGTCGAAACGAGTGAATCTCGAGATGACTGTGGTGGACGTGGGCGCTTTGACCCCACTTAACGCGTCGACGCGTCGTCCAGGACGTTGCAACGACTGTTGGTAAAGCGAGACCGCAAGCTGCCCGATCATGGCTTTTCACCAGAGACTGCGTGCCCGCCAGGCTCGTAAGCATGAATTGACCTTTTTCCGTTGATAAGGACTAATGCACGAGTAGACGCTCCCGGCGCGACATACCTCGCCTATACGCCAAATGGCAAAAAGCTCGTCACAGCCGGCGTCGACAACTACTGTCGCGTGTTCAGCACCGGGTCAGATGATGAGCCTGTCACTGTGGACGACTGCCAGGAGAACAACTCCGCTGTGGTCGCTGGGGTAGGTGTAGTCTTCCTTACTGTCATAAGCATCTGGGCTGATGGGCCTTGCAGAACGGCTTCTTCATCACAGGTTCGGAAGACGGCACCGTAAGCAAGTACTCCCTCGACGATGGCAAGTTTGAGGAGATTCTCGTGAGAAGCACTCTGCCGGTGCGTGATGTGGCCATTAGTCCCAATGGCAACTGGATCGCGGTTGCGAGCGAGTACGGTGCCCCCTCTCCTGGTCAGCTCTGAACTTGGCTGACCCTGGTAGTGAACTTGTGGTAAGCGTCGTACACACAAAAGACATGAAACAAATACGGACTCTCCGCGATCAACCGCGGGCTGTGAAACACGTTTCCTTCGATAGCACCGGCAATTATCTAGCTGTGTCGTGCACCGATGGCAACATCTACATGTACAACTTGTCCGAAGATGAGCCTGAAATGATCAAAAAGGTTGATGGTGGTATGATCAAGAGCCTCGAAGCAGAGGCCGAATCAAGCTCCAAAGTCCTGTGGCATCCTGATGGTCGCGCTTTCGCCACTCCAACGCCATTGCGGCAGATACAGGTCATGTCCATGAATGATTGGGAGCGACAGCGTGTGTTCAAGACTGGCCACTCGGGGGATATCACAGCCGCCGCATGGTCGCCGAATGGTGCTCTTTTGGCAACGACAGCGAGCGACTTGACACTGGGCTTATGGGATACGAAGACGCAACGGCAGCTCAAAAAATACGATGACGTGAAAGCCACTATTTTGGCCATGGTCTGGCACCCAACGGAAAACATCTTATCCTATACCAATAATGAAGGCGAACTCTTCATACACACCGACTTTGTACCGGACGAGCACATTTCATTGCTGAAAAAAGCTACCGTCTCCGCACCCTTCTTCCATGACCCTTCTGAAGGAAGAGCTGGCGTACCCCCTGCAAATGGCACGAAGCACATCTTACCGGGCCGGCCCAGGCCAAGAGACGGAACGCCCGATTCTCTAGATGATCTGCTAGGTCCCGAATTTTCCGATCACGAAGCGGGAGATGATGCAGACCAAGACATGGAAGACTTTGTTGTTGACGATGATGGCGCTGGCTATGCTCATGCCAACGCCGGACTGAATAAGCGTCCAATTAGCCATATAGGCCATGGCATGGAACCTGCATCTAAGCGCCGTGCATACAGTTCTGCTGTCTTTCGTCCACAGGTCCACGAATCATTCCAACCAGGTAGTACACCCTGGCGCGGCCAACGACGTCTGCTGTGCTGCTCGTTGACGGGCTATGTGGAGACGGTCGAACAAGAAGGTAAACATCATACCGTGAGTGTCAAGTTCTACGACGAACACACATTCCGCAACTTTCACTTTACCGACGTATTCCGCTACGACAAGTCATCTCTCAACGAAAATGGCACGCTATTTGCGTGTCAACCGAATAGCACCGGCGAGGCCAATCCAGCCATGATTTACTACCGGCCTCATGAGACGTGGACTTCGCGGACAGATTGGCGCACCAACTTGCCCGTGGGCGAGAGTGTGACGGCGATTGCACTATCAGACTCTTACATCTGCGTGACGACATCAGCAAACTACGTGCGTATCTACTCGCTCTTCGGACTCCCCGTTCGCGTATACCGTCAAAAGAGTTCGCCCGCCGTGACATGCGCCGCATGGCGGGACTATATACTCACCATTGGCAATGGACCGGTCACATCTGACCTCAGCACGCAGCTGCTGTACACGATTGAGAACATCAAACACGATATTGTGTACCAGGACTCGGACATTCTCGCCCTACCGCCTAATACGACACTGACATCTGTCTTCTTCTCCGCAGAGGGTGACCCTTATATCTACGATTCCGCGGGCGTCCTGCTCACGCTGCTCGGCTGGAGGAGTGCAGGACAAGCGCGGTGGGTGCCAATGCTCGATACAAAGTGTCTAACTCGATTAGCCAGCGGCGGCAAAGAGGAAACTTACTGGCCCGTTGGCGTAGCGGGCGCGGGTGAAGACGACAGCGGCGGCGGCGCCAAGTTTCACTGCATGATCATCAAGGGCAAAGAGAAATATCCCAGCGCCCCGGTACCGCATCTTAGCGACTTTGCTTTTGAAATACCACTCGTCAGTGCAGCCGACAAGGCCCTGCTTCACCAGGGCGCCAAACACCGCGCCATGAACGCCCCATCCAATGACGACGACGACGACGACGACGACGAGCAAGCCACGCCCGCCAAATCCGAGAATAAGCATCACACCCATGAACAAAGCTTTATTCTCGCATCCACGCTGCACTCGCAACTCTCGTCCACACTCTCGCACACGCGGCCTACGTCAGCGCAGAAGCAGGCGCTCGCGGCGCTCGAAGTCAGCATGGACCGTGCGCTGCTCCAGTTGCTGGGGCTGGAGTGCCTGGCGGGCGAGGACCATGGGATGAAGGCGCTGGAGATTGTGGGGTTGATGCGGGATGCGAACGGCAAGATGTTGGAGCTTGCGGGCAAGGTGGCGAGTCGCTACGGGCGAGAGATTCTTGGGGAGAAGATTAGGGAGTTGGCGGAGAAGAAGGCGTTGCGGAGGGGAGATGACGATGAAGACAACGACGGGTATTAATGAGTCCTGCTAGCTATGGATGCCATATTGGGTACGGGAATTCTGTATATAGATGGATATGGGAGCCCTGGCCGAGGTAGGGAGGATTGCTTGGTTGCCTTGGAACAAGTCTGGGCAATCACAACAACCGACAGAAAGATAAAAATCAAGCCGTAAAACACAGTTTTTGTTCGGCATTACTAAAGGAGTAGTAGCATAGAAAGAGGACAAAAGCATCCCAAATCGCTCCATGTGTAGGCAAGTGCACTCGCATTTCCTCGAAACACCCTTGTTTGCTGTCGCCTGGGCGACTGTCTTCTTCACAAGCGTAGCTCTGATCAAGAAAAAAGAAAGCCAATCAACCAACGTACCGAGCGCGCAGTACAAAAGGTGTCTAGTACTCGGCTTCAATACCCTCGTCATCCCCAAGGCTGTCGGCCGCAACCTCTTCGTAATCGCGCTCAAGAGCAGCGAGATCCTCGCGAGCCTCGGAGAATTCACCCTCCTCCATACCCTCGCCAACGTACCAGTGAACGAAAGCACGCTTACTGTACATGAGATCGAACTTGTGGGACAGAGCGGACCAGGCCTCGCTAATCGCAGTGGTGTTGGACAACATGCAGACAGCGCGCTTGACGGCAGCTAGGTCGCCATTGGGAACCATCTGCGGTGGCTGGTAGCAAATACCGATCTTGAAGCCAGTCGGGCACCAGTCGACGAACTGAACGGTGCGCTTGGTCTTGAGGTGGGCAATGGCGGCGTGGGTCTCCTTGGGGACGACATCACCACGGTACAGGAGACAGGTGGCCATGTACTTGCCGTTGCGGGGATCACACTTGACCATCTGGTTGTTGGGCTCGAAGCAGGCGTTTGTGATCTCCATGACCGAGTTGGCCTCATGGGCGGCCTTGGCCGCGGAGATGACGGGGGCGTAGGCAACGAGAGGGAAGTGGATGCGGGGGTAAGGGACCAGGTTGGTCTGGAACTCGTTCAAGTCGACGTTAAGGGAGCCGTCAAATCGGAGCGAAGCGGTAATGGAGGAGACGACTGTAGGTTCACGTGTCAGCGGACGCTTGTGGTGACGAGGGATTTCTTGGAGGACGCACCCTGGGCGATGAGGCGGTTGAGGTTCTCATAGTTGGGGCGCTCGATGCCCAGATTCCGTCGGCAAATGTCGTAAATGGCCTCGTTGTCGACCATGAAGCTGCAGTCGGAGTGCTCGAGGGTGGTGTGGGTGGTAAGGATGGAGTTGTATGGCTCGACGACGGAGGTGGCAACCTGAGGCGCTGGGTAGACGCAGAACTCGAGCTTGCACTTCTTGCCGTAGTCAACCGACAAGCGCTCCATGAGCAGGGCGCCAAAACCGGAGCCGGTTCCGCCACCAAAGGAGTGGAAGACGAGGAAGCCCTGGAGGCCAGAGCAGTTGTCGGCGACGCGACGGACCTTGTCGAGGACCTGGTCGATGAGCTCCTTGCCGACAGTATAGTGGCCACGGGCGTAGTTGTTGGAGGCATCCTCCTTGCCTGTGATCATCTGCTCCGGGTGGAAGAGGGAGCGGTAGGGGCCGGTGCGGACCTCATCGACGACATTGGGCTCGAGATCAGCGTAGATGGTGCGGGGGACGTATTTTCCCTGGCCTGTGCGAGGTTAGGGCGGCGCATAGGAGAGGAGAGAGGGGCAAGGGGAGAGCCGTGTTGACTCGAGCGAGGACGCACCTGTCTCGGAGAAGAAAGTGCTAAAGCCATGGTCGTCGTTCGCGGCCTTGCGCTCCTCGGTCAGGTAGCCGTCGGGTTGGATGCCGTGCTCGAGGCAGTAGAGCTAAGGCGGCGGGTCAGTCCATGCACAGACGGGTAGGCAGGCAGCCGTCCGTCGAGGGCGCCTCCTATCTAGGCTCGGGGGCGCGGCAGGTGCCGACAAGCGTCAGACTCACCTCCCAGCACGAGTTGGCGATCTGGCAACCGGCCTGGCCGACTAGAAGCACAACGGGTCAGCATGGACATATATAGGCAGCGGA
>Ga0182215_1000162_pt1 | contig 12090 bp, 4 predicted proteins | sample G5R1MG_24_FD_128404 | JGI IMG/M metagenome (GOLD analysis project Ga0182215, IMG submission 128404) | Switchgrass phyllosphere microbial communities from Michigan, USA - G5R2_NF_03OCT2016_LD1 MG | ecosystem: Host-associated > Plants > Phyllosphere > Phylloplane/Leaf | place: USA: Michigan... | reverse complement strand
GACCGCCAGCATTGGGCCCGCTTCCCGGCCTACAAGCCCTTGGCCAAGCACACTCCTCGCCCAGATGCCCTGGCGCGCTCCTGGGCCCAAAAGGAACACCTCTTCATGCGCTGGAAGGAGTACTTCCTCGTGCCCGATCACCGCGTGCGCACCATCAACGGCGCCAGCTTCGAGGGCTTCTACTACATCTGCTTCAACCAGGTCCAGGGCTGCATCGACGGTATCTACTTCCACGCCAAGAGCGAAAAGTGCGTGCGACATCCACCCGCGAGCTGCACGTGTTGACTGACCGTGCCCTTAGATTCCAGAAGCTGCAGCTCGAACACGTTCCCGATTTCGGATGTGAAGGCGCAGTGGAATTCCGATGAGATCACGTGGTGGTCGCATGGGTGTAATGAATGAACATGGGGGGAGCGTATCAAGGCGTTGCGACACATTCTTGTATACTTTCGACACGGCAGGGACGGAGAGAAAACCCGTTTGCTCCAGCGTCCTAGAAACCACCCCTTCTCTTTCCCCCTTTTTGTTTTTTTTTGGAGACAGTTGTATCCATCTACAGTCTGTTACGTCATACCGTATCCAATTCCAACCCACGTCCTGTGAGCCCGTTAACCCCGAAGCTAGCGAAAAAGCTTGACTCCACACCACGGAACACACGTGACCAATCCTCTCTCACCCTGTCCGACACCCCGAATCACCCACTGGTACAACCTCCCTAAGCCAGCCATGCCCGGTGAACCAGCCAAGCGCACAAAGCGTGAGGAGTATAAGCAGAAGATACAAAATGATGACGAGAATGCTGCCATGCCTCAAAAGAGATTCTATCGCCAGCGTGCCCATGCCAATCCTTTCTCCGATCACTTCTTGACATAGTAGGGGTCCATGGTTTCCTTTTTTCTTTTTATTGGAAGTTTCTGGTCAGTCCCACATGCTGACAACAGGTAGTCCCAGACACCCAGAGGACATGGATTGGGCGAGCCTTTATCCGGCCTATGCTGTCGACGAACCACGGAAAGAGCTAACGGAGGCCAACGATGGAGAAGAGCGGCAGAGAGGTTGTGCAATCTCGAAGAAAGTGGAGATTGCCGATATTGGATGTGGATTTGGAGGCCTGCTGTTTGCGCTTGCGCCCAAGTTGCCAGACACGTTGATCTTGGGCAAGTTTCCAACGCTGCTCTCTCGCCCATCCTACCACCAGCTAACCACCCTCACAGGCCTGGAGATCCGCACCTCGGTAACAGAATATGTACAAGACAAGGTTCGCGCTCTCCGCGCGCAAAACGCCTCGACAACCCGCTTCCAAAACATCTCGTGCATGCGCGCCAACACGATGAAATTCCTCCCCAACTTCTTCGCCAAACACCAGCTCTCCAAAATCTTCCTCTGTTTCCCCGACCCGCATTTCAAACAGCGCAAGCACAAGGCCCGCATCGTATCCTACACGCTCAACTCGGAGTATGCCTATGTTCTGCGCCCCGGGGGGATCGTATACACCATCACCGATGTGCAGGATCTGCACGAGTGGATCAAAGGCCATTTCGAAAAGCATCCGAGCTTTGCGCGAGTGGAACGAGTATTTGAGGAGGGGGAGGGGGAAAGCGGCGAGGGCATGGATGAGTGTGTGCGGGCGATGAGGGTGGAGACAGAAGAGGGCAAAAAGGTGGAACGGAATAAGGGGATCAAGTTTGTGGCGTGTTTCCGGAGGGTAGAGGATCCGGCGTGGCCTTGATGGAGAGGAAGCAGGCATGCGGCGGGCGAGGGGACAAACAATGGACATCAGAACTGCAGCAAGTCGTGTGTTGTATCCAGTCAGAAGATTCCGCAGTAAGAGGGTGGCGTCATCTACTTCTCGAAGAACCAAGGTGACGCTGTTCAAGACATCAAGGTAGTGATAGTATTGACTAGTAGCTACGACTATGCTAACTACTAGGTACAGGTCCATGTACAAATGCATCCTTCGCGATAATAATTATAGTATTTACTGCATACAGCGCGGTAAAAGGGGTCTAGGCAGGGCCAGAGCCTTCTCTTGGCGGAGTCGCTGACCTAAGCGTGGTATAGACGCCCTGGCCTTATCCCGATGGAGTATGCCGGTAAACTACACGAGAATAAGTGGCCTCGTTGGAGGCGGGTGATCGGTATTTGTCAGGGCTGGCCGCCGGAACGGGTTAGACCGCGGTGTACTGCTCGATCCACTCAGGGGGAGCTGGAGCCAGCGACTCGGAGCCCCTAAAAAGAAAAAGTCGCTGCATCATACTGAGGTAGCTACTTGCTACTACTTGACCATATTTCTCATTCCGCCAACGGGCATCTGCCCTTCGTTGCTCGTCTTGATATTGTTATTTACAGATCAGATTCCCCAAAAGACGCTCCTTTCCATACTCCCGCCTGTCGTTATCGCAGACACTCTTGCCCTTTCTTTCTTTCTTTCATTCACGCGCCTTTCTACTGTACTTGCCTCACGTGTTCCCGTGACTTTCTGCTGCCAGACTGCAAGGCCAAGCAAGCTGCAGCATGGCGCCACCCACACGCGCTCGCCCTCTGGCCAAATCGGCCTTTTCTCCGTACCTGGCCAAACTCAAGACCAGTGTGTACCAAGACAGCCCCCGGCCCGCCGCCGTCTCGCCGCACCACTTCATCCGCAGCCTCTCGTGGAATGCGGCCGGCACTTTTATCGCCACCGCCGCCGCCGACCGCACCCTGCGCATCTGGAATCCGGAAAAGACCAACGTCAGGAACTCAACCGAGCTGCGCACTCCCGCCGCCCCGCCCGCAACCTCGCTCGAGCGCGTCGCCTTCCACCCCATCAACGAGAATGAGCTCGCCAGCTGCAGCACCGACGGCATGGTGCGCTTCTGGGACATTCGCTCCAAGGCCAGCGTCGGCGAGGTCAAAGTGGGCGAGCAGCCGTTTACCTTGGCCTGGACCCCCGACGGCAGCGATATCGTGGCCGGACGCAAGGTATATACCCCCCACCTTCCCCCCCCCCCCCCCTCTGACTGCGCCCTGACCGCCGCCCAGGACAACGTCCTCGTAAAGATCGACCGTGCCACCCTGGGCATCGTGGCTGAGCACCGCCAGCCGCTGCAGACCAACCAGTGCGTCTTCGACTGGTCGGGCCGCCACCTCTACATGACCGGCGGGGACGGCTCCGTCAAGATGCTCGACTACCCGTCCTTGGAGCCTGCTCTCACACTCAACGCTCACACTTCGGCATGCTACGCCGTCGCCATGTCCCCTAGCGGCGAGCACCTGGCCGCCGGCGGTGGGGACGCGCTTGTCTCGCTGTGGGACACGCAAGAATGGATCTGTGTGCGCACGCTCGAGCTGACAGGCGGTCTCGTCAAGACGGTCGACTTTTCGTTTGACGGCAGCTATCTCACCGCCGGCTCCGACGACAAGGACGATAAAAAAATTCGGATAGCGCATGTAGAGACGGGCGACATTGTGCACACGATTGACGTATCCACGCCTGCCGCCCATGTTGCCTGGCATCCCTGTCGCTACATTTTGGCATATTCGGCCGACCACCAGGGCTTGAAGATTTTGGGGGCCAATACCTGAGGCCATGGCAGGCCATTTGCAGTCAAGATAATCCCAGCATGGCGTGTGTAAACTCCCATCTCACACAAAACCCTGGGACACGCATTCAAAAGCATATTTTACTTTGTACTGCTGCCTGTGTAGTACGAAAAGCGTTGGCGGCTTGTGTTCCGCCTGTGACCTAAACATACTATGACCGAGACCACTTACAACGCGAGCAAAGCAACCGCTGCGCACATGGGCAAGACGATGGTTTCATATTTGGCTAAGTGGGAAGTCCGAGGCAACACCACATGTCCCTGACCCGTAATAAATGAAATCATGGGCGTGATGCTCCTTCTGGTGGGCAAGGGGAGAGATTGTACGAATGGGACTACTCAACGAACCGAGCAGGAGAAAAAAAAAGCACGCGCGGTTCCTGTCTTGAAATGAATGTGCGGGGTTGAAGAGGGGGATGGGAATACTGGGTTCATGGATTATGAAAAGTAATCAAGGGTCTGGACTTGAAGAATCAAGGGTCTAGACTTGAAGGTCCATCGCTACCAAAGTGCGTAACAAAGAACACATAATTCACATGTGCCTAATGTATCTTCATCCTCCTCGCTCTTCGTCCATCTTTCTCCTCCTCGGTAAAATCCCCATTCCACCGCGTCGTCTCTCCGCCCCAACCCAAACCCACCATGCACCTCCACCTCCTCCTCGGCGCCATATACTCCACGGCGCTCGTCCACGGCGCAAAACAAATAGACGTAGACGCCCTCGTCGCATCCGCCTATGAAATGGTAGACATGGAAGGCGAATGCGCGCAACAAGCTTGTACAGTTCTTCGCCCCTCGCTGCGTTCTCCTTACCCGTGCCATGCCACGCCACGCCATGCCACGCCATGCCATGCCATACCCTGTCCTCACCACACGCACCAGGCGAACAATACCACCCACCCGCGCACTGCACCCCAGCTCTGATCGCCACCTTTCGCCCGCGCTGCGCCCTCGTCCTGCGCCACGCAGGCCTGGACAAAGCCTCACGGCACGATGACAGATATCACGCCAACGATGCCTCGTCCTCCTCTTCCTCCCGCAACCAACAGGGCAAAAAACCCCAATCCGACGATGTCAAGAAATATAGCAGTACCGGTAGTACCAGCAGCAGCAGTAGCAGCAGCAGCAGCAGCAGCAGCAGCAGTAGTAGTAGTGGTAGTAGTAGTAGCAGTCTACTGGACTTTACCCTCGATCCAGAGTTTAAGCAGCGGGTGCGGGAGAAATTGGCCGTTATGAGGCGAAAGGGCGGTCTTGGTGGTGATGGTGGTGATGGGGATGGGAATGAGGTTGGGAAGGGGGTGGAGCAGCTCGTGGGGGTTGCGGGACGGCTGGAGGAGTTGTTGGGGAGGATGCAGGTGGCTGGGCAAGAGAAAAGGGCGGAGAAGAAGAACAACAAGAACGAGAAGCAGGGCAAGCAGAAGAGGAAGGTGGAATTGTGATGAGTTGTAATGGATTGATACTGCTGTAGAGTTGAGGTGGTACCTGTTATTCAACCTTGGTGTGGTTGGTTTACTGGTCAGTAAAACCTCCTTTTTTTTTTGAATCTCGCCGCCCATGCGCAGCAAATGATGTGCCCTAATATACACGTTTCATATCATGCCTCTAAATCATGCTTCAACGCTCAAGGTCGTGCCTGAACACCCCTAACACTCCCTTCAAGCACCACATTCCCTGAAACACTGACCTCGCCAATGCCCGTCTCACCCCCACTGCCCTCAGTAAGCCACTGTTGCAGCAACGCATTACTCTCCATGGGCTTAACCTGCGAGTTCGCGGTCCCCACCGTAATATGCGCCACGGGATTCACCGTCGTTAACGTCAAGGGCTCGGTCACCGGCATAGAGTCGGACAACGATCCAACCGCGCCATCCAGCCGCACGACAAATGACATGATGCGGTCGTCCCAAATGAGACGTTCGAGGTGAACATGGCATTTCCCTAGTTCGGGCTGCAAGGATCCTGTTGCACGATGCTCGGCGTACACTTGCTTTAGCTTGTCCCAGTAGGTCCTGTTCCCGGCTGACGACGCGCGGTGAATAAGCGTGACATGGAATTGATCCTGGACGCGCTTGTGTTGCTTGAGGCGCCTGTACATGTGGGCTGTGTCGGCATCTTTGTCAGCAAAGATCGCTTCGAGAATGGAGTTCACACGAGTCGCATCAAGGAAGACACCGAAGTAGATCACGTCTGGTTCCTTTTTTGACTTGACTTCAGGCGTGTTTCTACTTGAGGTTTTTTTTGTCTGCAGCATGTTCTGATGGTTTTTATTGGCGTCTTTGGAGGATCTGCTCAGGTCCATCTTGAAGTCCGGCTTGTAGTCGTGCATTGCCCATTCAATAGCCGCGTCCATGTCGGCGTTTGTGGGCATCTCTTTGCCCTGGAATAGGTTCGGATATGTTTCAAACATCTTGGCAATAACGGTCTCGAGATTGTCGCGCGTGTCGAGCGTAGGGTCGAGGTTGATGACGAGGTCGAACGCATGGTCGGGGGCGTCGGAGGGATTAACAGGCTGGAAGCGGTGCATGAAGCCTTCCATAATCTCGACGACCTCTTCTGTGCTCTTGGAGCCGGCCTGGATCGTCTGATGGTTGTCGCCACGATCCAGCACCCGTTGGCGGGTGGCTTCGCGGATGTGGTGGTAGTTGGAGCGGTCGTGAACATAGTGGAGAGCGACGTAGCGGGCATCGGGAACCGTTCGACTGATGCTATCCATAATCTGGTCCCGCTCGCGCTTCTGGTGGTTGTTGCGGTCGGCAATGACAACCGGGTTCGTAGCGAGCAACGACGAGATCGTGTCGGCGAAGATCTTAGGGCGTCCCTTCTTGGCCGTGACATTATCGTTTTGGTAGTGGCCCCAACCAAACAGCTTCACCAAGGCCAGTGCCAGTGTCGTCTTGCCACAGCCAATGGTGGCGACGGGGACGAGGACAAAGTTATTATGGGCCTTGTTCTTCTCGACAGGCCCCTGCGCAAGTTCCTGGCGAATAATGTCGGCGCCTGTAGTACCACGAAAAGCCAAGAACTCATCGCGCAACTTGATGATGCCGTGGTTCAAGGCGTACTCCTTGGCCAGTCCCGGGTTCTGCACAAACTTGCGGCGGGCAAAGTCAAGGTACTCTTGGGTGATCTCCGCGTGCTTTTTGTAGCGCGGGAGCTTGCCGGCAATGAGAGCCTTTGTACATTCGCGCCACTGTCGATACATTAGATAAGGCTCTTCGAACTTGTACTTGAAGAACCAGTCGACGTAGGGCGCGCCCTCGTGAGGGCAAGTCTGACAGCGGATGACAAAGCCCTCAGTGTCACGGCCGTCATAGTTGCCGGTCTCGGCGACATGGTCTAGGAAGGTCTTGACCTCCTTGATGTCGTTCTCCACGACGTGGATGACCTTCTTCATGCCCCATTCGTCGGCAAACTTGTCGACGAGGTGGGCGGGGTACGTGACAAACTCGGGCAGGTTGAGGTTGAGGCCGTGGACATACAGTCCGGCCTGCTCGGGTGTGTAGGCCAGGACGTGCTCCTCAAACTCGTCATCGCACAGCTCGGCAACCAGGGTGGCGTTCATGGCGCGCAGGGTGCGAGCCAGTTCCTCCTTGGAGCGCCCTACGGTGGCAATGTGGCGCTCAACCCACTTCTCGCCAGCGCAGGCATGACTAAGGGCAACATCATCACGAGCGCCCGTCGAGTGCTTGCTGCAGACAAGCAGCGAGCCGTCTTCGAGGCCCGAGACGAAGATAATGCAGCCGTTCTCCTTGACGCTCAGCACGTACGGCCCGCGCGTGGAGCGTTTGATGTAGCGCCACTCAGTCGTGCGCACCTCGCCGTGGTTAAAGAACTTGTCGTAGCCGCGCACAGCAATCTCGTGATTGCCAAACTTGTTCTTGTAGGTAAAGAGGCCGCGCGCGTACGTGGGCAGATTTGTCTTTTTGTAGTCCCAGTCGTTGAACTTCCACGAGAAGACCTTGCGCCCACAGGGCAGCTCGAAGGTGTGTTGCTTCACCGAGTATCCGTCCCGGCCTTTCCCGCCCGCATGGGCCTGTAGCGCATTCACCATCGTTCCGACGACCTGGGGGTCCTGGGGCGCGTACGGCGCCGTGTCGCGGTGTGCCATGGCGGCCGTGGATGCCAAGGGACGGCGGAGGTTGCAGCGGGCTATGTGGACAAGAGGCCGAGGTGAGATCGTGAGGGTGGCTGCAGAAGGACGAAGGCGGAGGGACAGGGACCACGATGGCAATAACACGGGCATCCAGGCCGCAGGAAGGCACGGGACTTGGCGCGTGGCGGGGGAGGCAAGAGCGAGTGTAACGACAGCAACAATTTCGAGCAGAGGAACGGGCGCTGTCGAGTTGGTGTTAGTCGGGAGGAGTCATGACGTGGCGTGGGTGGATGGGGGATGTCCGCGGGAGTCGCGGCAAGGCCGCACTGAAGTCAGCGGGGTTCTTTTTCGTGGGGCCAACTACGCTTCTGACTAGGCAGTTCGTTGCAAAAAACGTGACGTGACAACACGTGACATTCGCGCTACCTGGTAGCAACACCGTCAAGACAGGTGCTATATAGCTGATACGATATATCCAGATAGTCCAAATGATTTCAGAAATTCCTACGACCTTGATCCATCGAGCCGGGCGGGCAGAGCATGTCATCGCACTCGTAAGCAAAGCAGTGTGGGTGCAATGCTCAATTCGATATGGCTAAGACCACATTTCTTCTGTCGGGTTCGAAAGAGTATATGAGAGAAGACATTTCGCCATGGAATTGAGTGTATCTGCTCTCAACAGATCCATAATGCGCCACGGCGGGTCTCGTCCTGTATATCTAGGCTTAATCGGTACGTCAGCACCATTGCTTTCGTCGGAGCATCTGCGCCAGCCAGCCTTTGGGTGCTGATGTCTCAATACAATCTCATTTCACGTATCCGGAGTTGCTCTGCTCTTGGAGCCTCTTTCAGAGCATAGCCCTGTTCCAGAGAAGAACCGCTCGAATGATTTTGCATGGATTCGTTATTATTTCCTTTTGTGTGACATATCAACATTATCAATTGCCCCATTATGCATGTGTCACTTCTACGCAGTTCCCTATTTTACAAGTAGGGACCTGTCATTTGTCAATCGAGCAGCACTCAACCGGAACACTGGCTGGTCTTTGTATCGCAATCGTAATGATATAGGGCTTTAGGGAACTACACAGTGAAAGACATATGCCTACCTAGCCGTGTGGTTGGCCTTGTGACGCAAGGTTGTAGGCGCTCTATGGACCAGTAAGGTCAATCCATTCCATGTCCAAGCGTGCAGAGCACAGTCAAGCTTCAACCCCCGTCTATTGTTCACACACACACACTCTCTCTCTCCTATACAACTACCCATGTGATTCACGCGGATCGCTCCTACGCCAAGAGGTAACCCTCTCAGCCCTACCTGGTCCATCTCACCATACTGTGCTACCTCGGTTCCCCGGGTCTCGTCCAGTCCATGTGCGACATATCTGTCACGGTTACTGCTCACCTCACCCTCGCTTGGAAAGCGGAAGTGGGATAGACAGAGCGATGCGAGACACGATGAAGATCTATGGCGCATAAGGTACTGATAGATTATTTTGGCATTATCGTCTCGGGCGGAAATGCTCGAGCCGAGATAGCCAAGGCGACATGTGGGTACATGGGGTTGGAATAGTAGATGAAGGCTGCTCTGGTGGATGCTTGTTCATACGTTGGGCAACCGTACCCATCATTTTTCCGGACACGATTCATCACTGAAGCCTGAGGAAGGATGACCACAGGCATGGCGATGAGAAGATGGATTACGCGTAGGGAGACGCAATCGCCCCATCCGTTCGACCACCCAGATCCAAGCGCAAGCCATTTCTCATGGCTATCCGTGCAATCCCATGGCAAAAGGACCGAGTTCGGAGTCATGGCCCATCGTCACGCACATGGATATTTGAAACCTAGGTCACCAAGCCACGGCATCGAAGTGATTGGTGGATCTTGGTAGTGATGATCTGCGCGTCCGTTCACTAGAGGATGCACATGGTAGACAGGGCACCTGATAGGTAACTACCTACATAGTAGTACACTGAGCAGCATCCTTCGGCTACGAGGACCGCCACGAATCGAGTGTCTACCCGGAAAGCAGAGAAAGCCAGAAAGAAAGACATGACCACCCAGCCTAGCCTACCTGTTCCTCGGCGAGCGAGTAGAGATAACAACAGTATACGTGCGTAGCGCGCTTCCCGTCCCATAATGCCCCTCTGCCCTCGGGATCCAGCAGCCAGGAAAAGCAACCAGGGTCGCCGTCCACCGTCTGGAACCCACAGCTACCCTTTCCATACTGGTTTCCACAGCACCTGCTACCCGCACCAACCTACATGGTCGTGGTAGCTAGTTGACAGGAGGTCCCAGGTGCAACGTTGACCGCCTCGCATCGCCCCATGCCATCCAGCTACCTACTATGTAAGCTACCTACTATGTATGTAGGTTACCGGCCGTACCCAGCACGCGCACCTGCCCTGCGTTTGGTGCCAATTCGCCACTATCTACTGCGATTCTATTACCGCTAGCCCCCGGCACCAAAACGCAATAGGTGGGCACGCTGCAAAGCACGTTGTGCAATGTGCAGCGGCCCACACCTGTGCGGGGACAGCCAATCAGACGGTCGCTCCCTGGACCATCTCTTTCATGCAGCATATGCATACGCCCCCCACTTGATGGAAATCGCAGTGCCTACGACGCGCTATACGATGGCTACACAAGCTGCGGCCTCTGGCAAATCACAGCCGCCATGGACACCTTGACGCTTCCGGATCTGTCCCGAAGCAAGAGGCGCAGCTGTGTGGTGAAATCGATCATGGGATCGAATCACAGCGTAGACCACCACCACCACCACCACCAACTGCCATGACGCAAAGTTGGGGATAGCACGGAAGGAAACCAACATCAGGCTAGAATACCTAAGAAGAAGCGGTGTGGGGAGTTCGTACCTAGAACCGAGGCATGGGCTCATTTCTCGCGTCGTTTCCAGGCGGCGGCGGCGGCAGCGACGGCGCGTGTGTTTCGCTATCAACGTACCTACCTATCTGTATACACTTTGAACAAACTTAATCTACAAAACGTAGCCTACGAGCACATCAAAGTGCGGTACACTAGGGCTTAGCAGCCCACTCCCGCCGTCACACACACGCACTACTACACCGCATATTCCCGCGTCGCCGATCCCTTTGTGCGTGCGCATGTCAACGTACGAGCGTGCACATGCAATCTCGACTACCTACCTATCTACCTACCTACCTGGCTAGCCCTCGATCTTACGACAGTAGCGTAGGTAAAATACTTGATTGGAAGGAAGGAAAAAAAAAGAAACTAACTTTGGTGGAGCAGATAGATGGGTATGCCCATCTCTACATGTACGCTACCGTAGGCTACTGCCTACGCTACCACCGATAGGTAGGTAGTCTTGATCTTGGTATATTTTTGTTCTGCATTGCTATTTCTTTTGCCAAACCAGCGGTCAAGAATCCCTTTTTTTGGGTCGTTGTTTTTGGCGCTGGATAGCTACCGGAATCTTGCCTACCAATGCTCTGGAGTGGCCTGGACCGCCCTTTTGCTCATGGCAAGAGATTTTACCACCTACCCATATATTGCGGGGGGGGGTTTTTTTTTAACCCCTAGCTTATCTACCGGACAGGTAGGTACATGCGTAGAACAAGTAGGTACCACGGGGACTACGCTGCGCTCTCGCCAAGCTCCCTTACTCATGCTGCGCGATCATGAGCGTCGGATGGCCGGCGCCGTGAGCACGGCATGCGGCACTGTATGCGTCGTGTGCGGAGGTATTAAAGTAGGTATCTGCAGCCATAGTATGGGGAAGGGGGAGAGAAACTTCCGATCCGATCGTCGATCTCATATACCTACTATGGTATGCTTTTACCATTACCGGGAAGGGTCGGGGGTTGGGATTGAACTTGTTATTGGACTGGACTGGACTGGACTGGATGTATGATGGCCGTGTACGAGAACCCAGCATTCCCACCGTCTTCGAAACGTAATCTGGAAAGTTTACCGCGCGCTGCAGCTATACTACGCTATAGCACAGCAATCTACGCCAAACGCCTCCTTCCGAAGCTTCATCCCCCTCACCCCCCTCATCCCTCATCCAGTCCTCCCCACGCTAGAAAACCACCCAAGCTAGGCCTGTACGCTAACCGAACGTATACCTAACTTACACGACACCCACACGCCTCCCTTCCCGCCACCCCCATAAGAGGAGGAATGCACTGACCGTTGGATTCGAACAGAAACTAGGCCAGACCCTATAACTCTATCATCGACCCTATGCGTTAATCTCATACCTTAGCACCGGCATGCAAAGGAAAAAGGAAACGGGAAACGAGAAACAGAAATGAACCCCCCCTCCCCCCTCCACGAGGCGTGGTCGCCCGGAAACCACAACGAATGAACATGGGCCGAGGACCCTGTAGACAGGATAGGGCAGAGCAGGACAGAACTGATCAGGACAGG
>Ga0182215_1000160_pt1 | contig 12165 bp, 18 predicted proteins | sample G5R1MG_24_FD_128404 | JGI IMG/M metagenome (GOLD analysis project Ga0182215, IMG submission 128404) | Switchgrass phyllosphere microbial communities from Michigan, USA - G5R2_NF_03OCT2016_LD1 MG | ecosystem: Host-associated > Plants > Phyllosphere > Phylloplane/Leaf | place: USA: Michigan... | reverse complement strand
TCTAAAGGACGCGTTAGAAAATCGCTTTAATAGCAGTGACTTGCCGCCCCACCCAAATCTCGCTTTCGGCGACCAGGGACATTACTTCTGGCATAGACCATAGTAGTTGTCGGGAGCGGTTCTAGGGCTGGGGCGGAACAAGCGAATGCACCTAGTGCACGACCGCCATGTCTGTATGCAGTCGTGTTCATCCATGATTCGTAGTGTTCCATGGCACTGTCCCGAAGTTGCCAGCGAACAACTGTCCAGGGACGTTGGTGTCCAGGTGGGAAAGTCTAGAAGCGTTGCTTGATGACGGCAGACACGACTGCAATGTCGATCCATTTCATCTGCGGTGGGAAAGGCGGCAGAACAAGCGCTGGCGGCGTCCAACAAAGACCATGTTCTGGCAGTTGTGCTAGACGCTTTTGTCTGCAGTCGTTTCGTCGCATGGGGTTAGGTTAGGCTTTGGGCCGCCAAACCTGTGGGCAAATGCATCCTGTAGGCACCGAGGCTGGTTCCATGGTTCATGGCTCCAGCGGCAGCTGTCATGGAACGGCCCTAGCGGACTGCAGGCCGGGGGCCATGAGGCGCAGTCCCGTCTGATAATAGAAACGCAGCGGAAGCACTACGGTGACATGGAGCACCATCGAGAAAGGCAGGCTTGTCCGAGGCCATGTGTACGCCGGGCCGTCTGGTGGTGGATCGTGATCGTCGCAGACGAGGTGCCGACAAGGGCTGGCTTGCGTTTGCGGCGGCTATGGAGGCAAAGGAGGCACGTCGTTGTGGGAAGGGCCCTGTCGTGTCGAGCCGGCAGAGTCATGTGCACCCTGATTCACGATTTGGCGAACAGAACGAGTGGAGGAGGTCACGAAGCGCCAAGGGGCTAGGCCGCTCCTGGAAGCCTTCTCGAAGCCGATCGGCGCGCCCAAGGAACACAAGTCCTCCTTGAGCCTGACATCATCGTCGTTTCCATGACACACGGCCGGTGCACGCGAGCAGGCCCGGCCTCGACCCCAAACTGAACGGACCAACCCTTCTCGGAAACGGAAAAGCAGCAAGACAAGCCTCCAGTCGTTGCTGTCCGGATATGGCTAGCAAGGGACTTGCCGACGGCTGGGCGGCCATTTCTAGGTGTTTCAGAGTCGTTCGTATGGACACACGGGCTCAGATGGAAATTGAGTTACCAGCCTGGGGGCTGGCGAACGAATAAGGAGGCGCGTAAAGGGCGTTTTGAGCGACCATTGCCGTTCATTGGACCCGGGAGAAATGGCATGTTGCCTGGGTAGTATTGGGTTTGATTGCACCTCCTCACCCACCCGCTCCTCTCTGGATGGCAATGCCATGGCCCTTTTCACGCAGCCCTAGGAGCATGAAACAACCGATTCCCAGTGAGCTGCATGCAGATCAGCTCACTTTGCCTCCATGTCGGTGGGGCTTTGCTGGCGGTGGGGTGGGTGGCCTCGCGCCCATGTCACGCTTTTCTCACATGCCTAAAATAGCTCGAATCAACGAACCGTTCAACCAAGTTCATGCGGCCTTACCATCGGCCAACCATGGCCATGTGAGACGTGTGAGGCTGTGCCGTGTGGACAACGCATTGCACACCCTGTTTGCGAAGGAAGGCCTTGATGAAGAGCCAGCGCAAGGCCGTGACAACGCAACACGCCAACCCGGACGCTTCGCCACGTAGGCCTGGCCTCTTGACCGCGGCCGGAACAAAAGCCATGTCTACGTCATTCAAACGGTGATCTGGGGTAGAGGAAGGGGGCGGTGGGAGTTTGCTGTTCACCGCCACAAGCATCACAGCCGTCCACGGGACGACGGCCAAGCTGCCTAATAGAGAGGGGCTTGGTAGTCCAGCGTAGACGCACATTGTACCCATCGTGCTGGCAAGTGGATTCCTGCTGCATTCAATCACCTTGGCAGAACCTCCGGGCTCCGCAAAAGTGGGCGTATGAGTCAATCATGTGAAGAATTTGCCTTCGGTGGATTGGGGGGTGCAGTGCAGTCAAAGTGTGTTTCAACCAAGGGCGATGCCCAGAAATGGGAAATGAAGGTGAAATGGTAAAATTAGAATCCTTGATGAGAAAATAGAATCGCTGATGGGTATGTACAATTAAAACCGCCGTATGCAAGTATCTATAAGGAGCAAAAACGAGGTCGTGATCTAGTCCAGAAGCAACGCAGCGCTATGATGTATGTGATGATGCATGCCACAGAAAAAAACAACAACCAGAAAGTCAAACCGAATATGCAGCCTACCTACGCTGAAGGCCAGAATCATGATCACTAGGAAGTGTCTGTGTGCCGTGTATGCAAACCTACGCCTGAGCATGTTCCCAATCGAAGGATTGCGATCTTGTCCAAGATGCGCAACGGCTACCCCACACCGTGCGCATTCCCAAAAACCCCAACGATGTTGATTCCGGTTCCAGACCGGATATACAAGATCCACATCTTTTATTACTTATGCAAAATTCACTTGCCTACCAAGCCGGCTAGCCCACTCTCGAGTGCGGCCGATCATAGGGGGCATTGGGCGGAGATGGCATGGCGGACGACCGATCAGCCTCGTCAGGCTCCCGCTTCATGCTCTTAATACTTCCAGTACCGCTGCGCTGCGACATTCTATCCGGACTCCTCAGGGCTGGGTTCCGCGTCTCCGTTTCCTGTCGTGATAGTTCTGGAGCTTCTTCATCGCGTCTTCGTCTTTGATAGAGGTCAACGTAGGTGGGAACGCCGACCTCACGCTTGATGCAAAATTGAATTGGTGCGGGTGCAGTCCTTGCTCCGCACATCAGGTCATCTGCGGATTGTGGCCGTATCTGAGGCAAGGACTGATTGAACTGAGGCGGCACACTGGAGCGCGATTGTTGGTCCGCTCGTCTACGGCTGAAAGAACTGTTCCTCGTTCCTCCTATCCCTGACCCGCTATCTGACCGATAGTGGTAGCTATGAGGTCCTTGCGGTAACGTCGGAGGCGACTGGTGATGCTGATTTGGCATTGACGGCGGATTGGGCAGTATCTGAGCTGCGTTCGTTGGGGTGAAGCCATGCGGAGCTGTGGCGGGTGCGACGGGTAATTCTGGAGGAGAACTAAGCCCGGTAGCTGTTGCCGAAGGATGCAGCTGGAAGACAGGAGCATTGGCACGCGCACTCATCTCTTGCTCGCCGAGTTGCCAATGCATCGATTCGGCCGATCGCCAAGGGATTCCCATCTCAGTAGCCACCTTTTGCCACATTTGGTCCTTGAAACTATAATCGGTAGTCAGTACTAGCACACTTGATTGTAGAAATCTGGCAATGAACAAGCGCTGTGTCCAGAGCTTAGAAAGATAGATTTGAACCATATAGGACGATTCAGTTCCAAAATTCTTGAAGTACTTACCGAGCATAAAGGCGTGCAAGCTTATTCTTTTTTTCTTCATCCCATATAGCTCGCTTCTCGAGATAATTTTGATATCGCAGCCGGCAAGAAATGGAACTTCTGCCAGGAAGTCGTTTGGCGATGTCGTCCCACTTCATTCCTTGGCCCCTTAACTCGATTGTCAAGTTGTCTTCCTCTGGAGTCCACTTGGATTGCTTTTTAGCCGGGCTTTCGTCCAGTAGTGGAGTCTGAGATGCCTGCCGTTTGAGAGTCAACGGAGGCGACACATTTGTACCAGATGGGCCTTGATGAGTGGAACTGGGTCCAGAGGGCCCCGAATACAGTGGCCGAAACTGAGGGTGTGATGTCGGATCTGCATGTCGGTGGAGTTCTGAGATAGCAGGCAGCACCGGTCCTCCTATCATGGATCCGGGTCCCATTGGCGCTGAGGTCGGTGCTTGGTTAGAACATGCTGAGGTTGGGCCGTAGGATGCAGGCGGTGCATATCCCAGAGATCGGTTCGCATAGGCAGGTGAGGCTCTCTGGGATGGAGATTGCGTGTATACAGAGACGGCTGTCGTGTACGTTCTCCCGGCTGTCGTGGCGTTGGATGTTACTGACATCGAGCTCTTCTTGCTCACAGGCGACTCGGAGCCGCGAGGCTCGAGTAGTAGATTGATATCCAGGATGTGGTTTGGGGACTAGCTTTTGGCCAGCCCATGTGACGGTTACGATCTACGGAGTTTTCGTTCTGGTCTTAGGGAAGACTAGGATCGTGTTTTGATGTAGTTAGACAGTGCCAGCAAGGTTAGGTGTGAAGTGGTGGTGTATATGCCCCAATCGAAGCCCGGCCAGAGAGGGGGTACGGCAATAGGAAGCGGCGGAACGAGTGCAGTTCGGGCGCGGCGTGGCGTCGGACTCGGATAAGGCAGAAGCAATGCTAATTGTAAGAAACCAAAGATATCCAGCTGTGAAGGGAATGAGGCAGAGGTCGGTAGTGGTGAGAGCGAGCACAGCACCGGGGAATTGTTGTTGCTAGAGGTGAAGCGACCGAGGAGGAGAATGGCGGTGATGAGGCTTGTAGTGAGGCTAGTCGTGTCGTGGATACCACGCTGACCAGTTGCGAGGTATTTCAAGCAATTGACGCTCTAAGTGGTTGGTCGTTTTGAGCTATTGGGCTATGGGTCGGGGCCTCGGGCAAGGGATGAAACAGGCCAACCAAAAGGTTTGCCAACAACAAGCGTGCTTGGCCACTGAGTTTGTGCAGGAGATTCGAGGAGATGAGAGGTGTTGCGCTGAGGGGAATGACTACGGAGAATACGTGCCCGGCATGGATGTATGAGTAGACGCAGTAGAGAGAGTTAGTGTGCGACTGCCCCCGACTATTAGCATGCATCCCTTGAAGCCTGGAGTGGCCCTGGTGCCGCCTCGTCCTCCGTCCGCGGTAGGGATCCGGGGGTTTGGGATCAGGATGTACTCTTCGCGTTTCTGACCTGACACTGACTAGGTGTATTTTGGCGCTGTCGGCTCGACTCGTGCTGGCGGCGCGCCACATTCGAGCCCCACAGGCCAGCACTCTCCATCTTGGTTAGCAAATCGACCGGGAACTTAGCGAGCGGCCAAGGGCAAAAGAGAGAACCCTTACGGCCCAAGCTGTGAATCTTTGCTCGCCACGAAGCCAGCACGACACCCATTCTTCGCAACAGAGTGCCCGCCCATGACGTGATCATCCTTTCAGACCCGGACTTGGTGCCATCGCTGGCCTGCGCTCCTGGGGATTTCGGGCAACGTCGTGTACGCTGCTGCGTCTTATTTGCTGCCCTTTTTTTTGCTGTGCCAGGCCTGAATGGGCTCAACACAGGGCTGCGAAGCCAGCTGCTACGGGGGCCGCTGCCAACGATTGCCAGAGTCACCCAGCGCTGCCTACTGTGCGAACAACACACCGAGAAAAGGGCAGCGAATCAGGCGCAGATGAGAGCGGTGAACATGCCCAGGGATCTTTGAACAAAGGTCCAGGGTCGGGTTCGGGTGTGCAGAGGCGCAATGACATGGCGTCGCGGCGAACAAGATCGGCAGGATCCTTCGCCCTGCCCTACGGCGGTCTGTTGCTACCGAATATAGCCTTGCGAACGCTGGCTTCATGGTAACGGTGCAGGTGGTGACGATGGGTTGCCAGCTAAACGACGGGCTACGCAAGTAGCGACCACACTCGTCGCATGTCTTCGCAGCATTCAACGTCCCGTCAGCACCCCTGGAGATCCAAGGCCAGCCATGTTACCCCGGGCTTGACTTCGGGGCCAAGAGAACAGCGGTGAACGGCGATGGATGGCCGTGACGGCTGGTTCTTGGTCGGGCTCGCTCTCCCCACACCTCAGACGCGTTCCTCCTCCATGTCCCACTTACGGTCGTTGAGGTAGGTAGGTACTATGTACATAGTATGGTATCTACTGTTCGTGTTTGCACGGGGCTGTTTGTGGTAGGTCCGGCCTGAGCGGTGATCAGATAGGAACGTGTGCTACGTGGCCCACGTGAGACAAGGCTTTTCCTGCTTTGTTGTCTCGTGTCTGGGGGCCACGTTGCTGTCGTGGTGGTGAATGGACTGCAGCTGCACTACGCTGCGCGGCGTAAAGGTGCCAGGTCATCCTATGTAGACGGCAGTCCCGCGAGCGCGCTCCTCCACGGCCGCAGTAGCGGGGCAAGGCCATGTCTTCCCGAGCAGCGGGACGACGGCATCCGGATCCATTGTCTTCGAGGTGTCCAGGGATTCATGAATGATGCGCGGTAGGCGGTGTAGCTATGTCCCAAGCCGCTCCACGCTGGTCGCCGTTCTGCGCCTGGAATGGGGCGAAAAGCAAATACCCAGGGCGTTCGGCCGCCCAAGACCCAGCTGCATTAGCTATGAACAGTGGCCCCGTGCGTTCCCCTCGACGCAAATCAAAGGCTTCCGCTGGTGCGTGGCGTGAGGACTGACTCCCCCGCAGACTTGGATCTAGGGAATCTGTGGGCGACATGCCAATGCGATGCTTCCAACGCCCTGGTCGCAGGGTGCAACGTTCCGAGGAACCGTCAACTCCTTGTCATGTACGTCTGTGTCATGCCGGCCGCGCAGGCGGCGGCTGCCAATGGCGGTCGCCTGTGTGACGGCCTCATGCCACCACCACTATGTAGGTAGGTAGGCACTGGCATGGCTGGCGGTGCATGTCTCGGGTGCTTAGCCTGATGCGGGCTTGTGCAGCCAGGCTGTCAGTTCCGTGTTGGCACAGCAGCACTGCTCATTCTGTAGGTATGTACGCACACGCCGGCGCCGTATCTTGTGTTTTTGGGGGCCTGGCACGCTGCATCAAACAAGCGGTGAGGCGATCCGGTCATTGGAGGAAATTGGCGCGCCATGGGCACCCCCAAGCTGGGGGTGGAGTTTGCAAGCGCGTGACGGCAGCGACGCGATCCGATTCATGGCTCGGGGCAGATCGAACGACGGCGGCTCGAGCTGGTCGCGGCCCCGCGATTTGCTGTCCAGAGAGGCCACTTCGAGTCGCGGCCTGGCCGGTCTTGGCTGGCAAGTCGGCGGCTTTGCATCCAGGCGGAAGCTGACGGCCCCCGAGTCGACAGCCAGGTACCCACGCGGTGCAGGACGCCCGAGGCCGCTCGAGGCCGCTCGCTCCATGCGGGGGGAGCGTCCAGCGGCACCGGGAAAGACGTCGCGTTCTGGTCGTCCTGCCACGGCCATGTGTGTGGCGGCGATGGATGCGAGCGCGTGGGGTGTGCAGCCTGTCCTGCGACGTGTTCCTGAGGCCTTCGCCCTCGTCAACACGGCCGTCTTGGCATTCTCGCTTGAGATGCCTGATTCATCCACCCCACGGCCGTCCACTCTCTCTCCCGTCCAAACAACTGCGCCATACCGGGACCCTCGCGCCGAAAGACTGCATGCAGTACGCGGCAGCTGGCAACTCGACAAATCCAAATCCATCCTCCGGGCTGCGCTCCAGTCCCCCAACACGCATCCCAAGTTCCGAACACTGTGGATTCGGCTTACCGTCAGCCAAGATGGCATCCCTCCACAGCGCGGCAGACGTGCCTCTCATCATCACCTCTCCCAACGCCTCTTCGGAGCGCCGAATCTCTCCGTCGTGGAGCATAGCCCATCTGAAGACCCGCCTCGAACCCATTACAGGCGTGCCAGCACGCAGCCAGACGTTGTCGTTGCGCGTTGGCTCACAAGATGCTGTGGCGCTGGTTGCCGCGGACGAAGAGCAGACGTGCCTGGCAGCCTTTCCATTACAGCCATATGCAGAGATCACGGTGAGTCGTTCTCGTTCCATGGTTGCGTGGCATCTACCATGTACAGACCTGTCTTGTGGGTGGGTGGGGAGCGTGGCAGAGCGTGCTATCCTGTTACCAGCTGCCACATTTCTCTAGCCGTCATCCTCGTGTTAGTGGAACTGTCGGTTCTATTGCGCTCGTTCGCCCTCTCCATGTCTCATCTTTATTTGGCATCCTGGTCCGGCAATGATTGCTCCACCACGTAATGCCTGTCCTGCCCGGCCCTTCTCACTTCCTGCTACCGCTGGACGAACACGTTCAACAAAGTTTGGCCGCATTCACTAACCATGTACCTAAACTCCATCCTGACCTCCCCGATCTAGATCACCGACATGCGTCCGCCAGCGGCTCGAACGGACTTCACCGATCTCTCGGCCGTAGAAAAGTATGAGATGCCAAGTACAGAGTACGAGTCTCGAACGGATAGCGTCCTCGCATGGAAGAAGGCCCAGAAGCTCGGTCGATTCGACCCGAATGCTCTGACCATAGAACAACAGAAAATCCGCGCCTCGGAGCGGGAGGTAGAAGAAAGAGGTAAGCCGCGTGTGCATCTTGGCCATGATGATCCAGACTCCCGATGTTGGCGTCCACAGCAATCAAAAGTCCCAATCCACGCACCTCCCATCTAAATTAAGAAACCAGCGTTTTATCTTTTTTTTTAAGATTGCAAATTAGCGCCGCCTCCTACGAAGATCTGCGCCAATGCTGCGGCCCGCAGGGAACGGGCGCTGGTCTCGAGATTTGAAGAACGTCTCCACCCTGGTCATCACCCTCGCTCTCGCCGTCCATTCGTCCTCAAATCTTATAATCCACTTCCAATCTTGCAACCTGAGGGCTGTGTGTGGGAATTCGAAGGTGGCATGCGGATCAGTCGCTCCAATTCTATTGGAAGGCAGCCACGCCTGTGCAGCCGATGGTCCGTCACATGCCCCAAGTTTGTTTACTTCAATGCCACCACAGAACCCCGCAGTTTCGATACTGCAGTCTCAATTTACAACGCTCTTCATTGCGTGTTTCTGGCGGGGTTGCGTGTCGGTGGCTATACCCTGCGTGATCTGCGCTTGTAGCAAGCCTGCTACTCGCCAAACCAAGCAACTGCTCTTGGAGTACCGACCTGTGGCCTCGCCTCGACTATGAATGCCCTACTAAACTCTCTATATCCACTAGCAATCACATGTGTTGGCGGATTAGCTCAGCTAATGCATTGCATTAGGATTGTCGATCTCGGCACGTGTACGTCTCCTGCCGGAAACAGATGCGCGAAGAGGCACAGTTTCATACATTGGACTGGTTCCTGAGATTCCTGGAGTCGGCGTTTGGGTCGGAGTCACGCTGGACGAGCCCACGGGCAAGAACGACGGCACAGTCAAGGGCAAGCGGTACTTTGCGTGCGGCAATGCCCACGGTGTCTTCATACGACCCGAACGATGCGAGGCTGGCGACTTCCCACCCCTCGACTTGGGCGATGAAGATATGGAGGAGCTGTGAACGCTGTTTTCTGTTCAACACAAGTGATACTTCAATACCACGTTCGAAAAGATGATTTGAACGCCTTGTAAAGCGACCAAAGTTATTCAAACGTCACCTGAGGACGATGCGCGCACACCTATGATAACGAGACTGCATGCTTCCTCTCACGACAGTTGAGTTGCTGAGAGATTGCTGGTATACCGCCTTGTTCGCAGTAGTCAAGCCATCATACCTGGACGTTGTCAGTGACACATGCGCTGTTTGAAGGAGAATCCTACCATATGAGCCTCCCCCCCCCTCGTGCTCAGTCCACGTTCCACTTGGCCCATGAATGCCTCGGAGATTTGAGGAGTCCATACCTTGTGTTCGTAAAGGGCCTTTCCATATCGACAAGGTGGCCATTGAAACCATAGTGCTGAGCAATGGCGACGAGAATCCCCACAACGGGACATGTTATGGGATCTATTCGCTCCTCGGTTTCTCCCGGCGTTGGGTCTATGACAGGTACGGGAAAGGGGTAGCGGTAGGGTCGGTGGCTTCTGGTTGCAGCTGCTGGTCCACTGTCTGGCTGGTGTTCGGCCGAGGACGAAGGAACACACCCCCGCGACGGGTAGGGGCCGGGTACTTAGCGCCGGCAGGGGCGTCCTTGGCATGCAAGGATCATCTCTCCGGAGTGCCTCGCAGCTACGCGGGCCAAACGTGTCTTTTTATCGCCAGGCACCGTCATCAGTGAACACACGTCCTCGACCCCTCCCACCCCGTCGATCCCCCGCAGCGTTTCTTCTTCGCATAGCCGGGCATCCTACAGCGAAAAGCTCTGCGCCATGATGAATCTCTTCCGGTTACTGGGTATGGCGGCAAGACGGCGTCGCAGCGCGTTTCCTTGAAGGCGCCTGCTAACATTGGCCGCAGGAGATCTGTCCCACCTCTTCTCCATCTTGATTTTGCTGCACAAGATGAAAGTCTCGAGCGTATGACAAGCCATTGGCTCGCCATTGCCACGCGGCGGCTGACCAGGGCACAGAGCGCATCGGGCATCTCATTCAAGTCGCAGTTTCTCTACCTCGTCGTGTACCTCACCCGCTACGTCGACCTCATATGGACCTTTTATGATCCCAACGCACTGTATAACACGTGCTTCAAAATCATCTTCATCGGTACCTCGGCGTACACAGTCTACCTGATGCTCAACGATTACAAGCCCACGCATGACCCGAATCTGGACACGTTCAAAGTGCAGTACCTGTTAGGTGCGAGTGCTGTCTTGGCCATAGTGTTTCCGTACAAGTATACCTTTTCCGAGGTTTGTCAGACGCGCAGGCTTGCACGTCGAGCGATGCTAACCAAAGCAGATACTTTGGGCATTCTCCATCTGGCTCGAGTCGGTGGCGATTCTGCCGCAGCTCTTCATGCTGCAAAGAACGGGCGAGGCCGAAACCATTACCACGCATTATCTCTTTGCGCTGGGAGCCTACCGTGCGCTGTATATTCCCAATTGGATCTACCGATACGCCTTTGAAGTGCCCCGATTCTACGACCCAATTGCCGTGATTGCTGGCATCATCCAGACAATCTTGTATTCTGATTTCTTCTACATCTACTACACAAAGTGAGTCGCCTTAGCGCCGTGTCCTAGCTGCAAGGCGCTGACACATTGCAGGGTCGTCCAAGGCAAGAAGTTCAACCTGCCGGTGTAGAGCACCAAGGTTACGACGGATTCACCGATATACCTTTAGGCCAGGCGACGGGGCCATGCTTGCACTTTGTGTACCTTAGGGATTTGCTAAGATTGGCGTTCGTAGGTGGTGTTGGCTAATGGGCTGGACGCTCGAACGGGTCACGAACATAGCCACTGTGTTTTCTCATCATGTCTGGGAGGCGCGGCAGTCTAGAGAATGGCGCATGGAGTATGTGTGCAGGCGATTTAGCAGAATGTATCCACTATCAAACGGTGTCGGGTGCGCCAGGTGCCCACTGCTGACTGGAGCGAGGTACGTGATGGATGAATTGGCTTGGCCACGTAATGATTTGGATCGATGGTCAATTGCACTCATGTCGCATGCACCAACGCGATTTGCTGGTTGCTGGTTTGCTGATTGCTGGTGCGCGCCAACGCAATCCACGGGCTCTGTTGGTTGCGTCATGTCGGATGTGAGATGAAGGCACGTGCCAGTGGACAACGCTGGAGCTTGCCAATCAAGCGTGCGCCAATTCTCGCCACACCCCTCGTCCCCCAACCTTGACCCTCCCTGCCCTTCAAACATATCTATTCCTATTCTATCCGCTCGCTATCCTGTGCCTCCCGCCCAGCTTAACCCCGCGCCCACGTGCCCAGCGTACCCACGCTTCGCGTTCACAGCTGAACGTAGAAGACACACTCGAAGATCGGCGCACAGCCGTCACATCGCTACCCAATACAACACCATACGCCATGTTCTGCCTACGCAGCTGGATACCGGTGTTGTTCTTCCTGTATGCCACGCCACTCAACCCCTCGCGTCGCTACTGCGCGACGTACTAATTTCACGTCAAGGGTACGCACCCACGCCTCGCCAGTTTACCTAGTCCTCTTCATCTCGGCTACCTATTTTCTCAACCGACCATGCGTGTATTGCTCGCTGCTCCTCTTCATCCTCGTCGTTGCGCTGTTTGACTTCCACAGTCCGTGGTTCGATCCGCCGCTTGCAGAGACGGCGGAACTGGCACTGAATGGCACAACGACGCCGCTTGTCGAGAGCGCCGGTGTGTTGGCACAGGCAGTGAACCACACAGCAAAGGCAATGGCCAAGGGTGCAGTGGAGGCGTTGAGAGAGAAGACAGACATGGGAGCCGTGGGCAGCAGTGGGCAGCAGGGCTATGACTGGGTCAGGGGGCTGTTGGGCAAAAAGGAGTGGAGGGTGCAGTGCTTGGACGTGTTGATCCGGGTCTGATGGCGTGGCCGAAGATGGGACGGGCGAATGGGCGTGGCTTTATAATACCAGACTTTTTTGGAGTGGATAGGAGCACTGCATGGTCTGGCGCTTGGA
>Ga0182215_1000159_pt1 | contig 12199 bp, 6 predicted proteins | sample G5R1MG_24_FD_128404 | JGI IMG/M metagenome (GOLD analysis project Ga0182215, IMG submission 128404) | Switchgrass phyllosphere microbial communities from Michigan, USA - G5R2_NF_03OCT2016_LD1 MG | ecosystem: Host-associated > Plants > Phyllosphere > Phylloplane/Leaf | place: USA: Michigan... | reverse complement strand
GAATCACGTAGAAGAATCTATGCTGCTGTCTATCGCTCTGACAAGACCCTGGCTGTATTCTTCGGCCGCCCGCCTATGATGGGCTGGAGGTACAGCGATCGCCGACAGCAGCTAGACATTAGCGATGAAGCTATTGTATCAGATGATCCAAAGTCACTTGATGAACATCTCTCCCGAGTTGACAGCGCGGGTTGGAATCTTGATGGAATGATTTACCCAGCTTCCTACAATAGACTTCGATGCCAACTCGCGGTCTTTAAAGAGAGACTTCTGGAGCAAAGTTTAGCAGGGGAGAAGGACAGTAGTGTGGTCCACAACATCCAGTAAGCATCTATGATCATTTTTGAAACCCACCGAAACTAAAAAAAAATCCAAGTGCAATAGTAGCAGAGTGTACCCAATGGTGGGAGAATCTACCGACACATCTTCGATACGAAAAATATAGCGAGGAGGATGCTTGGGTTCGCCTCGGTGCAGGCAAAACGCTACGTCTGATATCTGTGTATCTGGATTACCTACATTTACTCTTCCAAACCCAGCGACTACTTCATCGACAAACGCAACAAGCTCTTCCAGCTTTGTTAGAAGTTTCGGTCAAGTTGCTTTCCACGTCACTCGTGTCGTCCACGCCTAACAACCGGATGTATGAAACTCGCCGTCACTTTCCAACCATGTTGTTGTTCTACTGCTTCCCGGCCGCTGGACTTTTGGCATTGGAGCTTCGAAAATGCACAATCCAAGGCGTTTCACTTCCTAGCACTGTCACACGAGCTGATGTTATTCGAAACCTTTCCGTACTGACGAGCTGCCTTGAGTGGATCGTGCTACCAGGGGATGGTAACCACAAGCTGTGCAGTGAATTGAACAAGATGCTGGCTGTTGTTCTCGATGAGGTTCTCAACTACGAGCCGTCCGCGAATGATGGGTTGGAGAATGCAGACGATCTCGCTGGATCTGGCCAGGGCTTTTTTGACATGCCCATGATCAACGGTCTAGAACCAATTCCTACCGGAGCGGAGGACTTTCTCGATTGGCTCGATAATGCGACTTGGAACAATCCAGTAAGTCTTAGGGCTACTGTCTTTTGCTTGGCTGTTAATTCCTATGCAGGACCTCTTTTGAACCAATCCATAATCATGTGGGATCCGATCGCATTACTGTGGTTTGAAATATTGAAATGCACGACAAAAAGCTACTTGTGCCTCATGCAGCAAAAATACTCTGAAAATAGAGTCCAGGATGAGCAATAATCATTTTCCTTCAGAGCCGAATTGCAAGTACGCTCTTCATCTGACAGCCCCGGACAAGTTCCATTTCCTTCGTTCGCTCCAAGTCTATCGCATAGCGAAGTGGGTTGCAAGTGCCGTGTAGGTAATCTCTCTTGCGGCGACCTCCTTACCAATCTGGCCTGAAGCTACTTTGCTCTCTATCACAGCACATTAGTCTTCTCCCAGTGGAAACAGGGCCAGGCAAACTCACGATTTCGACCGAATATCCTCATCAAGGATTTTTTCGACGTTGATTTTGACATTGACGTTGACTTCGTCGAGGTAGCTGAAGAAGCACTGGATGGCGTATATGCTGGTGGTGCCGTATCGAAATTGTATTTCGGTAGCGAAGAACAATTACTCGAGACATTGTGCGTTGTTGTGGTAGACATGGCGTTGTTCCTCTCTCTCTCTAAACTGAGATAGACCGAGCGGAGAGAAAGTGCGAACACTGGATGAGTTGACCTTGACTTTCCAGTGCCCACATGCCCTGTCCCCCTCATTATATACCGACCACACTACTGCTAATTCTGTCGGAATTCAGCTCTGACTCCCACCCTATGCGCCCTACCCTACGGCGAAGAATGAGTAATCCATCGGAGTTGATCACGGTGCTCCTTAGCGTCTTGCATGGACGCATTGCGCAAAGATCGCCGGTCGCGAACAGGGCTGTCAAGGCACCAGTCAGGCGTTCCACGCCGAAGATTGCACCTTATCCAGGCCCACCACTCATCCTGAGCTGTGCGCGTGGACACAGGGATATATCTAGCTTAGTAATGTGCCATAACTATTTACCCCTTGTCGCTGTTGGAAGTTACGGTCCTGGGTCACGGGTGTGACTGCTGATGTTGTTACTTCCTTTACATCTTAATATAGGATAGTTGTGTTTACTATTAGGAGTGTATATAAGGTTGATTGGCCTATAGAATACAACTAACTTTCTGCTTTCTTATTACTCTATTGAATAGGTTATAAGCCTAACTGCGCTGCGACTACTAGTTACATCTGCCTTGTATGTTGTTCCTTATTCAGGTTAGCATTAACGCGTTATTTAGCTACTTACTGAAAACACGCCGCCTCTTACCTACAATACTACAAGTACGATAGTATTTGGTACGCTCTCGACATGCCGGACTTGTTTTGAAGCAATGCAATGTAATGGCGGGCCGCTGGCCTCTACGTGATCGGTAGCATTGGCTACTATCACGATGATCTGATATGGATAGTATGGCGATGGAAGCCTATACCGACACCTCGGGATTTAATTCCATCCCTAGCTTCTATGTCCACTTGCGGATACGGGGTTCGGAATAGATGATGCCGCAGCTACTGAACCCTATGCGACCTAGCGGATTCCCAGCTCCCTTATATAAGCAAAGAGCCCAGCAAGAGCCTCCGTCAAGGACTCGTGCGGTTCAAGGTCGATGCGTGATATATTCATTTTCAGTATCTGTCCAGCCGAATATTGAATGGAGGACAATGAAAAGGGTCGCGGGGTCCCAGTATGACCCGCAGGAGAAAAGGTGTTGTCACTACTGAAGATCAGTGGCAGAAGAGTGTGTAAACAATTGCTTGCTGCGATTTCCTTGCATAGTTTCCAAGAATATAAGCTTCTGCTAAATAGCAGATGAACCGCAAATCACAAATCGCAAATCCGCATACATGCAGTGAATGGTAGATTCCTCAATCCTCACTCTTCGAAAACGATCTCTTGCCCCCCAGTGTGATGTATCCGTCCAAGTAGCCTAGGTAAATGCCATGCTCTTCTTGATCTCTGCAATAGCCAACGCTGGGTTCAGCCCCTTAGGGCATGTCCTCGAGCAATTGAGAATGGTATGACATCGGTACAGGCTCATGCTGTTGTTCAGGGCGTCCTGGCGCTCGGCTTTCTTTTCATCTCGTGAGTCGGCGATCCATCGGTACGACTGGAGGAGAACAGCCGGCCCTAGGTATTCTTCCTGGTTCCACCAGTAGGATGGGCAGGAAGTCGAGCAGCAGGCACACAGGATGCATTCGTAGAGACCGTCGAGCTTCTTCCGATCCTCTTTCGTTTGGCGGTACTCGCGACCCTGCAGGGATTAGTCTGGGATGTGACATGATGTATTGGGGGCGCATACATCAGGCGCAGGGGTGGTGCGCTGCAGGTAAGGCTTGACCGAGCGGTACTGCTTGTAGAAGAGGGTCATGTCTGGCACAAGATCCTTTACAACATACATGTGTGGTAGCGGGTAGATGCGAGATTCCTTGGCTGTCTCCGTGGGGATACGGCCTACGCAACACGGTTAGTCACCATGCTCATAACACAGTCATAGGATTGACTCACATAGACATGCGAGCGTATTGACGCCGTCAATGTTCATGGCGCAACTTCCGCAAATTCCCTCGCGACAACTCCGCCTGAAAGTCAGGGTCGAGTCGATCTCGTTCTTGATTCGGATGAGTGCATCCAGCATCATGGGACCGGTCTTGTTGAGATCAAGCGTGTATGACTGCATCTTAGGCTTGGATGACGGCTCATCGGGGTTCCATCGGTAGATGTGGAATGTCTTTGTCCTCGCATTTTGTGTGAGGTCTGGCTCCTTGAGAGTTGACGTATGCTTCTCGGAGACAGGCTTGGTGGCTGCATCTGGTACGATCTTCTCGCCAACATTGGAGATAGGGTCGCGGGCATGAACGTCGTTGACGGAGGCAAAGCCGCGGGTGAAGAGTGCAGGTCGGACAGCTGCCAGGCAGTATTAGCAAGGCTCACATGCTGCTTCGCAGCGTAGTTGGACATTTACGAACCTGTCCGCCTTGTTGCTAGACGTACGAAAGAGCGTGCACAAACCATGGTGTTGTGTGTGGAGTGGAGAGGGTGGGTTGTCGTCGAGGTCAAAGTGTTGCAATCATCGACTGGTCGCCACAGCGCCACTCAGACTCGCCTCGGTTATGACAAAAGACAAAACGCAGCCGCTGATTGGCCCGATCCGTCGTTCGGAAAATCCCGGCATCCTTACTACCTACTTCGTACTCAGTATGCGACGCCGCTAAATCACTCTTGAACGTCAACACTCGACGCCGACATCTGCGATTGAAACATTGTGGTTGTACGTTGTGTTGTCTCCCTTCCGCAGTTTCATCTACGTTAAAAATGTTTCAGCTGGTAGCACCAGATGTCGCCTCGCCACTCCGATGAATTTTCTTTTTTTTGTCTTAACTCTGGTTCGGGAGATGCCCTACTACTCTTATCCCGAGGCTTTCCTTCATCCTCAGGTAACCAAGGCACATCAAAGATGCCCTGGTCTAGCATCCTCGCATAGCTTCCTAACTCAGTAGTTGACGAATACATGTCGATCGCAGTGGGCACGTTCCGCCAACGACCGTCACCAAACGCCCCGTGCTCAAAGCGACATCGAATCTCCTGCTCCTCTCATGACCAAGTCCTTCATTGCTGCACGAATCATGCCTTATCGCAACATCCCTCTCTTCTACCGCCTCTGGCACCTCTACCTCGAACCTCTCTTCGCCATCAGCGGCGCCTACTACCTACACTTTGCCCCGGCCCTCTACCACAACTTCATGCCGCGCAGCACCAACTACAACGCCTCGAGCCAGATCGTCTACGACCAACTCGCCTCCTCGTATCTATTCTTTGCATTCGTTGAAGGCGTGCTGCTGCGTGTAGTAGACAATTTGAGGATGTGGCGATGGATCGTGGCCGCGTTGCTGCTGTGTGATGTGGGGCATTGCTATGCGGCGTGGTGTGAGATAGGGACGGATGGGTTGCTGGATTTGAGCTTGTGGACAGGTGAAGTGGGGGTTGCTAATTTGTTGACTGTGCTGCCGTTGTTTACGAGATTGGCATTTTTGATGGGTGTTGGTATGGGGGGGGAGCGAGAGGGGAAATGGACAAGGTGAAAAGAGGAGGTGATATGAGATACGGGTATGTGGATTTACATCAGGATTGTCGGAAATTTTCGGCGTCCTTAGAATGATACATGACATACAAGCGAGGCTTTCGATGGTAAGCCATCTATGCGCATATCACCGCTGTTATACTTACAGTCGTATAAATAAGCATCTGGCACTATATCTGTCACGGGTGACTGAGTCCAAGCTACCTTTGGAAACCCGGTTTGTGCGATAATCGGATCTGAAAGCCCTCTAGGCTGGTACTCAGCAGTACAGTCACCATTGATTTAAGCTTGTCCAGCAATCTTACAGCAACCGCATCTCAAGTTTGTGGATTGTGCTGGTAGCAAGAACTTAGCCTGATTCACAGGCGATCTTTTCATTATTCGAGTGGTTGTGCTCGCTTCTGTGTAAGCTAGGTACCTATTGGTACTCTAAGAGCTTGCCAAGTCTGTGCACAAATCGTTCAGTTTCACTCGAGTGTGCCCGTGAAATGCTCAGGCTTCAGGTAAAATGACTATCACAACCTCAACATGCTCTATCTGGCACTCGCTTCCCACTCGTCTTCACCGCCTTAGACATACATGTAGATTCAGCACTCTGCACTTCTCTAATCACTTGGTTTCCCCATTCCGGTACTCATTTAGGTTGCCATTTCGATACAGACGAAGAGGAAAGGCAGCGTATTCAGACTCAATTCGAGCAGTTAATTCTTAACAGGGCGTATAAATATAAGACTGAGAATACAAACTCGATTCTTAGAGATATCTGGAACCTAAATCAATGGCATATAAGGCGAGAGACTATAGACTTTTCTGCCGATACTTAGGACAAAGATATTATTCCCTTTAGACAATGTCTTATTCAAATAGCACAGTACACCGGCCAAACAAACCCCTATTAAACTTGGAGATAAATTTTTAATACACCAGAGCTACAGCCACTGGGAGGAGTTGAACTCTGAAACCACCTGTCCAATATCATTCATAGATAAAGAGATAAAAGCACATCTCCGGGATGGAGAAGCCTGGAATAAGAATACAGACTTCTGGAACTCACTACAGGGTTTTGTGTATTGGGATGGCTGGACGTCCAAGGAGAATTACAAGCAGGCTATAGAGATGTTTGCAGAGCTCAGAGAGCAAGGCTTGCAGATTCTGAATGATAGATAGCAGTTAGTGTTCGGAGGAACGCACATATTAGGCTATAAAGAAACCAGAGTGCATCAGCAATTGATGATATCAGTAATAGCTTATGCGCAGTTAATTCGACCTCGAGTATATACTTTAAGACTTCGAGCTAACATTAGCATATCAAGTACCACTGGGAATAAGTTGGGGTGATGCACAGGAATTTAAGTATAGTTACACCAATAACTCAGCCAGCACTGCTGCCTCTTCTCCTATGTCTGGGAAAGTGACGAATATTAAATATGACGAAGAATCTGAGGATATCGAATTCAAGGCACAACTAGAGTACAGTCCCCAGGGTGCTATCTAGTTCCACTGATTGGCGAGGGATCCACACACTTGTGGAGTGGGCAGGAGCTGTAATTGCGCTGACGTCATCGGTTGAAACCTTGCCAAACACAACATGAGAAAAACAGGCATAAGCGGTGGCGTCTATTACTACAATCCAGGTAGTAGATCAAATATACACCACTGGGCCTCCAACTTCCTGGTAGACTTATTACACCGCCCTGTACTGTATAGCTGGCGTGTAGTTGAACAGGATAACATTGGCTGAGAACACTTCTCGAAGCTGCCGGAAACTCGTATATTCCACGCCTCGACATCGCACAGACAAACTTGACCTCAGCCCCCTCCTGCAGTGCCTTCGATCCAACATTATCCTCACACTCTCATCAGAAAAGTTTCCTCTCACTGGTCAACAAATATCAACTTCGACGCGCAAGCACTCCAGCCCCTACATAATCGCCCACTATGACGCATGTTGTGTCGCTGTAAGTAGGCACACTATGCACGCCCCCCAGAGACCACGGCAACAGTCCCACCTCACAGTAAAGTCTGATACATACTGCAGTTTTCTCCCATACACCATCAACTTTCAAGAGTCAAAGGCCAATGTCAGCTTACCAAAGCCTGCTCCACCGACAAACCTCAGCGACATTAGCCGGCAAAGCTCTGTGATCAATGCACAAAGCAAGCATGAAGAATCGCCGCAGAGCCTGCTCAAGCGAGCCCCACCTTCACACATACAGCTCCCGAAGACTCCAATGAGTATGGTGGAACACGAAGACTTTTTCACGCCTGGACAGCCAAGTGCAGCCACCCACTTCCCAAAACCCGCAGATCCTCGGGGTTTGGTTCGTAGCGATGCCCATGTTCCAGAGTGGGGTGCGGGTGGGCTGTTCAATCAGCCCCTGTCCACGACCGACCCTGCACTGCCAGACACAATTTTGGAGTATGCCAAGGCACAAGAGCGGGCGCAAGCCCAGAAAGAGAGGTCAAAAGGCTCGCAAGCTGCGCGACTGACAGCTGATCCAAGGTGGTCTGCCGAATACACAGTCGTTCCTGCTGTTCAAGGCAATGGAGGCCTCTCCAACGCAGTCCGCGCCGCAGTGGATAATAAGAGCACGGATAACATTCTCTCCATAGGCCTCATCGGATTTCCTACTGACAGTCTAAACGAAGAGAAGAAAAAGGAGATTTACGAGAAGCTAGAAGAAGAGCATGATGCCCTCACGGTCTTTGTCAGCGATAAAGACTTTGACGGCCACTATGCGCACTACTGCAAGACCATCCTATGGCCCGTCTTCCACTACATCATTCCGGATCACCCGAAGAGCAAAGCCTATCTGGATCACTCCTGGGTATTCTACGTGAAAGTCAACCAAGCGTTTGCGGATAAGGTCGTCAAGAACTACAAGCGCGGCGACATTATCTGGATCCACGACTATCACCTGTGCCTGGTACCTCACATGATTCGACAGAAACTGCCTGACGCCCAGATTGGATTCTTCTTGCACACCGCATTTCCTTCTTCGGAAGTGTTCCGTTGCCTTGCAGCTCGTAAGGAATTGTTGAACGGTATGCTGGGAGCCAACCTCGTCGCCTTCCAAACTCAGGAATATGCACACCACTTCCTTCAGACGTGCAGTCGAATTTTGTCTGCAGAGGCAACCGAGGATGGAGTGCAACTCGAGAACCGCTTCGTCAACGTCTGGGCCTCGCCAATTGGCATTAATCCTGGGGCTCTAGCTCTTGCACGCGAAGAAAAGGAGGTGATTGAGTGGATCGAAACCATGCAGAAACGTTATGAAGGAAAGAAGGTTATTGTAGCACGTGACAAGCTTGACAGTATCCGCGGTGTACGACAGAAGCTACTCGCTTTCGAACTGTTCCTTAACAAGCACCCAGAGTGGAAAGACAAAGTCGTTCTGATCCAAGTCGCAACATCTACTACGGAAGATAGTGAATTAGCTGCGACTGTCTCAGAGATTGTCTCTCGCATAGATGCAGTCCACTCGACCTTGACACACAACCCACTTGTGTTCTTACGGCAAGACATAGCCTTTTCGCAATATCTCGCCTTGATGTCAATAGCAGATGCGCTCGCCATTACCAGTCTACGCGAAGGTATGAACCTCACGTGCCATGAGTTTGTGATTTGTCAAGATGGCAAAGCAAGCAAGAAGAAGCATAGTCCGGTCATTCTCAGCGAATTCACTGGCAGTGCTGCCATCTTTGAAGGCGCCGAGCTCTCAGTCAATCCATGGGATTACAACAATATCGCAGAAGCATTCAAGATTGCTCTCGAGATGACCGATGATGAGAAGAAACGACGTTATACCAAGATGCGTAACATGGTCATGCATCACACCGGCGACTACTGGGTTGGGAACTTGAGCACTCACTTGGCCAAAGTACACGAGGAACAATTTAAGCGGGATACGATGTCGATACCGCGCTTAAAACTTAGTGATGTAACCTCTACATATGCGCAATCAACACGGCGCTTATTCATTCTTGACTACGAGGGAACGCTTGCTTCATACGGATCGGTTAACAACACGGTCCTTACCAACATCGAACGTGTTGTTGATGTTTTGAACGAGCTTGCTGCCGACGAGAGGAACGTAGTTTACGTAATGAGTGGCCGGACAATCCGAGAAACAGAACTCATCTTCAATCGCGTCCGTGGAGTTGGACTTATTGCTGAGAATGGATGCTTCTTACGAAAAGGTGATTCCGACAAATGGATACAATTCCCAGACGAAGAGAGCACCATCCAGTGGAAAGAGTCTGTGAAGCCTATTTTACAGTATTACATGGAGCGTGTCGAAGGCAGTCGGGTTGAAGAACGCCATTGCTCACTGATTTTCTACTATGAGAAAGGCCACGACAACGACTCCTCCAGTCGCCATGCTGGTGACTGCGCCAATCATATTAATGATGCGTGTGAGCAGCAACGCATTAAGGCTGTTCCTTCCAAAGACTCTGTTGTTATCGAGCCTATCGATTTTGAAAAGGCAAGCGCTGCACGTCATGTCTTCGATCAGTATCCCGAGGATGCCCGGCCCAATTTTCTTTTCGTTGCTGGAAACGATCGGAGCGATGAGAATGTATTCCGCTGGGCCAAGCAGCTCCTAGATGATGGCACCGTTCCAAATGTGCAGACCGTCACAGTGGGCGATCGAAACTCGGTTGCACTCTCAACACTCAGCAACGGCACAACTGGTAGGTCTTTGATGACCAGATAAATTCATGTTACTAACAAAGTAATAGGGCTGTTGAGTGTACTCAATAAACTAGCCAAGATTCGTCCGTCGGCGTTGTGATGGTAGCGTGGTATCTTTTTTGCTCACGTGGGCTCTTCGAGGTTCGTGTCATTCTGACACTTGATTCCATAGATATAGACGCCGCCTATTCCATGCCCTTCGAATGGATGATTCCACTCTATGTCTATGGAACAGGAAGCAGGACACAGGCTGTGATCAGTTATGAGATGGGATGACATTATACTGGTCAAAGCATGCATAGGTGGTGTGTGGTGGTACCTTCATTGCTGAGAGATGTTCACAAGTCCTAATTAATCGTACATCCCCTTGAAAGAAAATGTGATATCCGCATGGATTGTTCTATGCGAGTGATATGTTGTTGCTTTGTAAAAATGTTTCACTTTCAATTTACAGCATGAACATTGATAAGACATGGGCTAGGGATTGGAAGCTGGAGATGTATTTTTGCCTTCATACCAAGCCACTATTATCACTAGGAAGATAAGGACTCTTGTTCTTAGACCCAGGAATTCCTACGGTGCAATACAGCTGATTGTACCACTGAGCTATCATTCTACACTCTTGTCCCTTGGCCCCTTATCCCAAGCGAGTCTCCTTGTCCTTGATTGGGATGTCCTTTCCAGTAGCGTTCTTGTATTGTCCCCGAATAAAATCCGAAATTTGTTCATCCTTGGCTTGTTCGACGGCAGACTATCATCATACGTTAGCGATTTCACAAGGCTGACTGTGTAGAGAGGGGATAGGAATGAAGAGCGGTGGATCTCGATGGTGATAGAATCGGGTGATATGTTATATACCTCATTGTCTTGGGGACCCTGGCCGAGGAATTTTTCTTGTACATAGTCGACACCTATCACATCCTGTCAGCTTTTGAAACCCTTTTCTGGGCCACCTACTCTCCCTTTCTCAAGAACAAGAGAGGATAGAGAGCAAGTGGGCCGTTTCCGAACATACCCTTATCAAGGTAATCCTCGTTCTTCTCGCTCTCGCGGCCACCGCCAGCGGCAGAGTTCAGCTTGTCGCCAATGCCGCCGAGGAAACCACCGCTGCCGGAGCCAGAAGACTGCTGCTGGTTCTGGCCCTGTTCTGCTTCGTTGCCCTGGTTGTTGTTGGAGCTCCCACCGGTCATCTTGTTGACGAAATCCATGGCTGAGAGGGGGCGTTGAGAAACTGGTTCAAGGTGAGGAGATGCAGGTGAATTAGGTCACTCGGTGTTTGTTGTAGGTGGTGGAGAGGGGGATGATCCTATTTAAGCACCCTGCCGCAACCGCAGCCTGCAGCTTGAGCTCCCCGTCATGCGGCAGTCCGTCAAGGCGCCCGAATCAAGGCCCACCCCTAGCACCGACATCTCCTCGTTCCTTGGTATGACCACGTCTGTCCTTGGCTTGAGTGGTGGGTGCTGCATGCAGCAACGCCCAGCGTAGCTGCGGCCCCACTACGGCTACGTCATATCGAACCCCAGGAACAGGGGTACGTGGGCTTGGCGTATGCCTGTGTGAAGAGGGGGAGCTTACTTATCGATTAAGAAAGTTAGCGGTAACGATACGCGACAGCATTCTTTGATCCTGGATGATTGCTTTTGGGATGTCGAAGAATTGAAGCGTACTTTTCTCCAACCACGAGGCTGGAGCCATGGCACCCATCCCCATAACGATAATCACTGGATTTCTGGGGTCAGGAAAAACGAGTACGTCCTCCCCTCGGACGAAGCAGCCCAGCTCCATATCCTCTTCCAAGGGCGCCGGTCACTCAGACAATCTCAGCGCTTATCCTCAACCTCATTCCCCAGCTACCACCAGCTTATAAGCTTGCCCTACTCAAGAATGAATTCGGTAACACTCCTGTCGACTCGCTCCTCGCCTCTTCCTCTGCCATCTCCGGCGTCCGCGAACTGCTCAACGGGTGCATATGCTGCAACCTAGTCGGCCAACTCTCGACTGCACTCGACCAGCTCGCTTCCACCATAACACCCGACCGAATTGTTATCGAGACCTCTGGCTCTGCGTTCCCCGCCACGCTCGCCATGGAGGTCAATCGCCTTGCGCGCGAAACGGGCGCGTACGTGCTAGACGGTGTGCTTAGCGTCATCGATGTGGAGAACTGGGCTGGGTACGAGGATACGAGCTTGACGGCAAAGATGCAGGCACGATATACAGATCTGGTAGTGTTGAACAAATGGGAGGCGTGTGGAGAGCGGAGGTTGGAAGACGTCGAGGACAAAATTCTCGCGCTTGACGTAGAGCCACAGATTCCGAGGACGAAGAGCGCGAAGGGGTGG
>Ga0182215_1000157_pt1 | contig 12224 bp, 13 predicted proteins | sample G5R1MG_24_FD_128404 | JGI IMG/M metagenome (GOLD analysis project Ga0182215, IMG submission 128404) | Switchgrass phyllosphere microbial communities from Michigan, USA - G5R2_NF_03OCT2016_LD1 MG | ecosystem: Host-associated > Plants > Phyllosphere > Phylloplane/Leaf | place: USA: Michigan... | reverse complement strand
TGGGCTGACGCGGTTTTCGACGTGCAGTTATCAACTCGGCGTTGTCTGCCGGCTGAGAATCGCCTCCTTCTGTCTCTGCCTCCTCAGTAACGACAGGCTTCGCTTTCTTTGATTTACGCGCTCTCTTCGGTACGTTTTGATCATCATCTCCTCCTGCGGAATCAACAGTCTTTCTCTTTCCTCGGACCTTTGCGCTGACACGTTCACGTGTATTTTGAGACCCGTTATCGTCAGCATGTTGCTCAGCATGGTCTGCGTCTGCGTCGTTGTTGTCGTATGTGTTGGGCTTGGCTTTGGTCTTTCTGCGAGTGTTCTCCGGAGGCGCTGCAATATCTTCACTTAGCTCACCATCTTGTTGATGATTGATAGCAGCCCATGGCAGTTTCCTTTTTTTTCGCGACGGCAACCGAGACAAAGATTCGTCACCTATGTGCACAGCTGCCTCATCTGCTGCCTCTTGCACAGAAGAAAATGAGTCTGTCGCTGCCGTCTGGGCTTCCTCCGTTGGCTGTGAAGATTCAACCACGGGTTGCGTGGGGAATGGGGTTGTTGTAGCCTTAGGCGCGTTTATTCCAGCTTGCGGGAGCGAGGGCTCTTCTATGCTAGGGTTCGGCTTTGGGAGTGCGATCGGGTCGCTGGCCAAGCGATTGAGTGCGGGTACAGGTGGCGTAAGAACCGGTGCACTTCGTGGTGCAGGTAGTTGGGTCGCGGCAGGTGTGGGCAGTTGGGCAGGAGTACTGGACACCTGGGGCTCTGGGTGTGGCACTGGTCCCTCGGGTACGATGTCTGGGGCGTAAGGCGCAGGTGCCGAGGCGGAAGAAACAAGCGCTGGAGCAGAAGGAACAGGCGTCGCAGCAGGTCGTCGTCGCGCAGCCTTAGGGGCAAACTTCTTTCCCGTCGTATTCTCTGGCTATGGCTTAGTTGAAGGCGCACTGGCCGGCTCGGACGACTCACTGTTGATGAAAGAACTGAATGTCGCCGCCGGCTTAGGCGCCTGCCCTTTGTCAGGCGCGGGCGGCGGCGCCGTGGAAGTTTCGTCTGCCGACATTAGTGCTGCGTGCCTGCTACTACAATCTGGCTGTCGTCGCTATGGGCGCGGTGAGGTGCTGCATCGAGACATGGTTTGTGTTTCTAGTCACGTGACGGCAGTGATTGGTGATTAAAAGGCGAGTCGGCCTGCACACTGGAGCATATGGCGTTGCACCGGGGCTCGGTGCCCGGACCCCCCGCTAGTCCTGTTGCATGGGTAGCGCCACACGCCCTCTTGGCGTGGAATCTTGCACCTCGCTCCTCGAGCAGGCGTGCTTCTCCTCACCGGCCGCCTCCTTCACTGCCACACACGCCTATCCGGCACGCCCTCGTCCGCCGCCGCCGCGTCTTTCCTCTTCCAATCCCGCGCTCTGCCCCTTACATCACTCTCTTTCGACGCTGTGACGCTCTGACACTGGCGGCGCGCTCTCCTCACGTGCCTCCCCCTCGCCCCGGCGTTGTCTGCTCGATGAGGCTCGCAGCCAGAACCGTTGCCCCCCCATCACTTGACCCAGTCAAGATGGAGGATCGCAAGCGGCCCATTGCCGACGACTCGGCTCCTCCGGCTAAGAGGCAAGCCGTGACTGTCAACGGGGCCCGCTCCCACGCAGATGCTGACTTGCCGTGGAAAGATGACATCGAGGTTCGTCTCGCCAGCCTCGCCCGGCCCTCGCGCCATGCTCAAGCATGCGCTAACATTCCCCGTGATACATAGGCCTTCCAAAAGGACGCCATCCTGCGCCAGATGCGCGAATTCAAGCGCGAGAAGAACATCATCGAGACCCAGCTGGCTGAGCTGGAGAAGCGCTCAAAGTACCACGACGACCACCTCCGCACAATAGACGCTTGGTTTGATCAGGTCAGTACCCGTGGGGGGTTTGATTGAGGTGACGCTAATGGCTTCTTAGCTAATCGATGAGATCAAACTCCTGGGCGGGCAGGACCTGCCAGCATCCCATGGCGACTTGGCCGAGCACGAGTCTATTCCTGCGGCCCTTTTCTTTGAGGATAACCCAACCATGAAGAAGCACCTGTCCAGCCGCAAGGATAAGATACTATCATCACTGTCTAATTTGTTTTCGTCTTTTCCCACCGCCAGTCACGAGGTCACAACTCTGCAGCAAAAGCTTTCTCAATTACTGGCTCGCGAAAAGGAGCACGTAGTCCAGCTTCAGCGCGTGACAACAGAGAAAGAACAATTGTCGGACCGTCTGGATACAGCAACCCACCGTTATCTAATTGCTGAGAAGAAAAATGACCGCCTAAAGAGTCAGCAGGTCCAAAAGCTTGAGCAACAAGCTGTCGCCACGACCCATGTCAAGGAGGAAGCGCCTTCGACGAGCAATGGTACGGATGCCATCAACGGAAAATCTCCTGGTCCGCTTGGTGAAGAGATGGAAGCTGCTCGGAACCAGGCAGTTGCCGATGCTGCCAAACGGAAAGAGCAACTTGGAGAAATTGAACTGGTAAATAAGAGGCTTACTGAGGAGCTTTCAGCTTTGAAAGTTAGGCTCACAGGCCTCTCTGACGATGATTATGCGAAAACCGATTTATTCAAAGCTTTGAAGCATCAGCATGAAGATGTTATCAAACGTATCAACAATCTAGAGGCCACCAACATTCAGCTACGCGAAGAAGCCCAGAAGTACCAAGCGGAACGGACAGCCTACCGCATCAAAGTCGATGACGAGATGCGTGGGGTTTTGGCTGAGTCTGAGAGTAGTGTCTCTCAGGCGGAGGCCAATCTTGCCCGCATTCGCAGTGCGAGGGACGAGCTAGTAGCCAAGAATGCCATCCTGGAAAGCAGTCATACGGACAACAAAGCATCTGTTCAGCAATCAAAGGATCTTGTAAGCGCATGTGAAAGCCGAATTGCTGCTCTCGAGTCCGAATGTGAGCGACTACGCTTGCAAATCTTGGAGCAGCAGACTACCGAGGAGCCCCCACCTCATATCGATGAGCTCACACTGGAGCAATCACGAGCCAAGGTGATTAATCTTGAGAGCCAATTAAAGCTTCTTAGCAATGAATTGCCATCCATGGAAGCAGCTTGGAAGAAGGCGCAAGCAATCGCGAGTAAAAAAATTGCCGAGATTGCTGCCGGAGAAGAAAGTGTTTCAAAAGCACACGCTGACAAATCGAAGGCGGACCAGAAGTTCTTTGCCGCTATGAAGACCAAGGGAGAACTAGAGCAGCAGATCCGGATATTGCGCGCTCAGGCAACCAAGTCCACCGAAGTGGTTGCTCAGCTGAAGGAAGCGGACTCTCTCAGTCGATCTCTCGTCGACAAACTGGAAAAGCAGACTGCCGAGATGCGGTCGCAAATGGATGAGCTCTCAATGCAACACCGCCAATTACAACAAAAGGTCAGCGAGAACACCATCACTACACAAGGCCACGTCAGCCAGATCGCGGAATTAAAGAAAATTATCGAAACCAAGGATACTACCTATCTAGCTGCAAAACATGCTCAACGAGAGGCTGAAGCTAAACGAGATGAGATACTTGCACAGGTCGCTGGTCTCGAAAAGCAAGTACAGTCATGGAAGAAGAAGAGCGCTGGCAGTCAAAGCTCAGAGACTGCAATGATGGAGTCTATGATCCAATGCCAGATCTGCAAAACCAAAATCAAGGATACTGTCATCAAGACGTGCGGACACGTCTTTTGCCATATTTGCGTACAAGATCGCCTGACCAATCGCGCGAGGAAATGTCCGAATTGTGGCAAAGCCTTCGGCAATAACGACACAATGAAAGTGCATCTCTAGTGACAATGCGCTTCCATCGAATGAACTTACTCGACTTGTAAATCACCATACTTTCATTACTTTGTCTGTCTGCCGTCGATTTGGGACGGAAAGACGGCAATGATTTTCAGTTTCCCAGTCTGCCACTTTGATTTGTGGTTGACCTCCAATCTTTATTCGTGGCTGTTCAGGTCGATTTGACCAGCGGCATTCAGTGGGTACAAGGCTTCAGGCGCAACAACTATAGTGTACGATGTAAGATGCTTTGCATGTTTATAGCCATGGATCTGGACTTGTTTTATTAGAAAGTCCTTGTACCTCTTCTCAGACGGTGGCTACGGACAGGCTTGGGGAGCTGTAAGGATGTAATCGCAGCTTAGTCCAATCGAGGGGCAGCGACACCAATGCACAACCTTGGTCAAGGCCAGATGCATATCTGACTTGTTGGGGTCATCTCTTGACACAATCCTAATTCAAGCTCCTTCAACAATGTCTCCTAAAAATGTCCATCTTGCTTGTCCAATCTCTCGCTAAATCGATCCCCAAACAATTCAAAATGCTCCCTCATGACAATCGTATACTTGACAAATTCCTCCATGCAATCCACCAATCTATCCCTATTTCCGCTCGGCTTCATCCTACTCCCCTTGCCCCCTTCCTCGCTCTCGGTAAACTGCGTATAAGCCATGGGTACACTACTCTGATTCGGGATAGCAAACATGCGCATCCAGCGCCCCAATATACGTAGCGAATTCACCGTGTTAAACGACTGTGAGCCCCCTAATACCTGCGCAATGGCGAGCGTGCGGCCCTGCGTAGGCCGCACAGATCCCGTAGAGAGGGGAATCCAGTCGATTTGGTTTTTAAACACAGCAGTGAGATTGCCGTGTTGCTCGGGGCTGATCCAGATATGGCCATCGCTCCATTTGCTAAGGTCACGCAGTTCCTGGACTTTGGGGTGCGAGTGCTGCGTGTCGTCTTTGACGGGGAGGCCTTCAGGGTTGTAAACGCGGACGTCGCAGCCGAGGCGGAATAGGATGCAACTCGATTCAAAGGCTAGAAGGCGGGAATATAATCTTCATGGCTGTTCTTCAGTCGAGCTCTACAGGTGGTGGGTAGTTATGTGGAGTGAATTTGGCATACCTTTCTCTTAAACTTCCGTACAAGACTAGAACCTTGAGCCTATCCCCGCCACACTGTAAAACTTTCAAATCAACCATTTTAATAACAGTACTTAGCTCGAGTTGAGCGATCCAGTCATTCTCAGTATTCTCCAACAGAAATGGTCTGTATGATGTCCGAACCGAGAGGTCATCTTGCGAAGGTGGTATTGCTAGAGAAGTGTTGCGATACGATTGGTCAACGGCAATTCCTAACCTGGGGCGCTCTGCGGACGTGTTGTTTAGGTCACCGTTTGTTGCTTGGTAGGTTTGCATTGCTCGTCGTAGATGATTGTGACAACGGTGTTTGGTGGTTGCAGAAATGTTTACACGTGTTATGGTTTGACAGATCCTCATAGGTTGATAAAATCCAGGCTATGTCCGTCCAAAGAGGAGATATATCTACAAGGAGAATATAAGGGTAGGGTGCGGTTTTCTAGATAACTAGACCACAGGTGTAACCAATTTAGCATATAGGATGTCACTGCTCATATATGATTGGCTGTGATGATGACAGCCCATGCAGCGCCGCCATGCCTCGTCACGTCATATTGAAGAGACGGTACGGTGCATGAGGAGCATTCACGTCAGATATTCGAGTCCTTGGAGGATCTTGGCTGGCAATCTGCAATGCTTCAAATGAACAGTACATCGATGAAGCGGCTGTTACGCCCGACCGTCCGTCAAGTGAACACTTTCTACAACATAGTAGTTGGTCTAACATCCAAGGAATGGAGAAAAAACACGGTATCGACCTGGAGTTACACGGACGAATGACGTTCCCCAGAAGGTACATAATCTGTAAGCAAATGGCAGGATCTATGTCCACTAATACGCCAAGGTAGGAGTTTTTAGGGTCCTGGTGAGATATTGTTATGATACGAAGCAGCAGTACCTATAGCATTGACAGCGGGAGTGACCTTTCTTTGTGTCATGGCTGTCTGAACTAGAAAACCAGAGCAACATATACACACACACACACACACACACAATAGCACATACGCTAGGCTTTTAGTGGTAATGCCGAGGAGCCGCGAAATAAGTTTCCCTTGGCCCCGCCCTGGACAATCGTCGTCTCAAACATCGACTCAGCATTGCAGTCTTTCTGCCTAGCATACAAACGTAAAAATGGAGCACGATACATTCACAGCAGGTATATTCTGATTTCATCGTTTTAACATTCGATCAAAGCTCATGTGACCAGCCCAGTACAAGACCAGCGATGTGACATCGTTTGCGCATACATCTGCGCGCGAGCGATGGCCAATCATCATCACGCAGGGCATTGACGATGTCCATCGCGCCGCATATAGCGCCAAGGATGACGAGTCTTTGACAGAAGGAAAATGGATTGTTGCGGAGCTGGCCAAGCTCAAGTACGAAGTGCAGCACGACCGCGAGCTCACGCCAATTCCAGACGACGGCGAGCGCGATATTAATGCATACAACGAGGAATTGGCGGCCAGAGGAAACCCAAAGTGGCACAATGTTCCTTGGTTATACGCCGAGTGCTACCTCTACCGGTACGCTGTGGCAACACTGCAAATTGGAGTCGGCACTAATGACCATAACAAGACGCATATCGAGCATCTTTAAACAAACTAAGCACTGGAAATCATATGATCTTTTCGCTCGTCAGAAGATGGAAACTTTCAGATCCTCACGCCCTGCCGTTCTTGAACTCGCTGCTCGCTACAAGGATATCGTTACCGGTATGCAAGAGAAGCGTGAACCAAGTGCTCCACAGGCGCCAGACCAGATAGAGGCAGAAAAGGTTCTTTTCACTGAAATGTGCGAGATATGTCTATGGGGAAATGCGACCGATCTCTCGCTTCTGACCAACCTCTCTTACGAGGACATCCAGAAGCTACAAGGGTCAGAGGCTCGCAAGAGGGCGGAGAAGAACATCCTCGTTAATGACCTAGACAAGGCTTTCCGGGTTCTGAGCGCTGCCAGAAAGTCGGGATTGAAAGAGCGTCGTGTCGATATCGTTCTGGATAACGCAGGTTTCGAGCTCTTCGTTGACCTTATTCTTGCTGGCTACCTGGTATCCGCCGGACTCGCGACCAGCGTCGTTTTCCACCCAAAATCGATACCCTGGTTCGTCTCAGATGTACTACCAGCCGATTTTGCCGCACTCTTGTCCGCTCTGGCAAGTCCACAATCTTTCTACGGCACACTATCAGATGATGAGAAATCGACCGGAAAAGAGCCGACACCGCTTTCTGACTCTGAACACGCGAACCTGCAGTTTTTGTTCCAGAGCTGGAGTGGCATATATGCAGAAGGTCAATTCGTACTTCGGCCGAATGATTTCTGGACAGCTGCCGGTAGTTATTGGCGACTTCCTAAAACTGAACCAAAACTATACCAGGATCTGAAGGGCAGCGAGCTGGTGATCTTCAAGGGGGATTTGAACTATCGAAAACTTACCGCTGATGTAAGTTTGCCTCTTCGTTGCTTAAGTATCTATATTAACTGGCAAAAGGCGGCATGGCCGGCCACAACTCCCTTCACGGACGCTATCGGTCCCCTAGGGCCAGGTTCCGGTGTTCGGGTACTTGCACTACGAACTTGCAAGGCCGATGTAGTAGTAGGACTAGCAGACGGTGAGGACGAGAAAATCAGAGCGATCGAGGGTAGTGGTGGAGATAGCGGTGCGAGGAAGTGGGCATGGAGTGGTAAATGGGCCGTGGTGCAGTTCTCCGATGGCAAGGCTTGAATGTAGAGTTGGCGTTATCTATTATATTAATAAGATTCATGCTCATAGATAACAGGTAAGCTGAAATGTAACGAAATTTGGCTTGGAGTAAAACTTTTGGCGACTATGACCTTTGAAAATGACCCATGTGTCTGCCGGCAATCCCTCATAATCAGTGCTACCCGAAGAACTTGGATTTTGTACTATTCCAGGATTCTTGAGGTGGAAATGGGCAGCATCATGGTGGTAGTACATTATGCATGTATCGATCCTTTAACGTATCATAAGTACTGGAAGAGGAATCCCAAGGGTCAATGCTGTGGTTGTATCACTGAAATTGGCATGGCACCGATGGCATTCACACCGCATACTATCATAGTAGATAGTTATTTACCTTAGAAGCTAACTTACTGGATTTTTCCCAGCCACAAGTCCTTATCATTCCGCTATTGATTTTCATTCCCCAGTCACAGTGACTCTACTTGTCTGGAGAATTCTCGCATTACCATAAGCCGACGAACCAGTGTTTCCATAGTTCAACCCATATTCCTCGTGTCTCAGTATGCTTCTTTGACTCAGATCATCACCTTCTTCACCCATGTTTCCCAGTGACACCCACCCACTATCCTTAGCTCTTGCTATGGCTTGTACCGTCGCGGTATGGCTCGTAGACTGTTGACTGCGGTGTTCACGCGACAATGATAAAATGTCAGCTGTGGTGGAGCGTAGATGATAGCGAGCGTGAGAGTATGAGTAGGATGGGATAGTTTCTTTGAAGAAGACGCGTAGAACGGGGATGGAAGCAGCGATGATGGCGGTTGCAGTCTCGACACAGGTCCATATACTGACATCTTTGCCGTGGTAGAAGAAGTCTTGCTGACGGAGTTGAACTAGATAAACGCCTTTAACAATAACGCAGACACCGGCTCTGTGCAGTCGGGTAGTAAGTAGAAGTTGAAGCTCAGATTCCAGGCTGGTTAACCTACATTAATTCCATGACCATAGCAATGCTAACATCTAACTTCTCCCTCGTGTGAAGTTGCAATCCCCATATCATCTTCCACGGTAGAAGTGCTAGCGCAAAGTCTGCAGTAGCGCACCACGCCGCATTGAAAATCCCGTAATTCAAGGTGACACTGGCTGGTAAACATGTTCCTTCAATAGAGATGTTCCACGCTTTTGCCACGGGGCGGCATTGGTCCTAATTCATTATCGCCGAGGGCAGCATGATCAGAAAGAGCGTAACGATGCAAAACCACGCGAACCATCGCGTTGGTTCTGAAGTGAGCCGCAACAGCGTCAAACCAAAGGATACCTTCGAAAGGGTCGATGCGAAGCAGGATATGGATGCGCCGACTGAGGTGCAAAGGATGATGGTGGCGAGATTTTGCACGGAGATATCTGAGGTATGTTTACCAAAGCCGAGGGACTGGCCTATTTGGGTCACGATGGATTGAACGAAGAGGAATGTCTGAGGTCCTTATTAGGTCGGATCGCAAATTTAGGGTTCGAAGCTGGAAATCACAAACCCACGAAGTGACGAGGACATGGTCGTCCCACCAAACTCCTTGCTGTCGGCTCAGTTTTGCATAATTTCGCAGACCCAGGAAAGCACCGCAGAAAAAGGTCAACCACCAGGTGATGCCAACAATAATCTACGTATTGGGAGCTAAGTATCAGCAGAGCTTCTTACATGAGGAAGTAGATACCCAACTTACAGGGCCGTTATCAGGCACACTCGTTGTGAGGACAGGAATGTATTATGTCTTTACCTAGGGTAAAAACTCATGCGTATCGACAGCAATCGCAAGTTTCCAATCTCAAGTAACAATAACAGCGAGACGCGATGGTCCGCGGGTACGCAGGTCCGGGTATAACTGCAGAACGTGATACCAAGGTGCTTACAGGGTTCGATGTATTGACTAGAATCTTGGATTTTTTCCTCCCACAGCATCCTTGCGAGGATCCACTGGTTCCAGATGTTGAACTCTTAAAGTACTAAACAGGATGGCTAGCGGCGCTACACATCGCAAGGCACACTGCTGTCGATTAAGGCGACTCAATACGGCTCGTCTGCGCAAACACGAGGGACCTGTTTGGTTGCGGTAAAAACTTTGAGAAGGCAGACACAGGATACAGCCCATGACACGTTAGGCAGGATCGGTGAAGATATGAATCTGGTAGATCTCATCGAATTCCTTTACAGTGCTTGCGACTAGGTGCTAGGTGCTTTGCCAAAAGTTTAGAACTTATCACAAGGCATGTGTTTCTCCACTTTGAGCCTACGAACAACCAAGTATGTTTACTCCTTCATACACGCAAGGCTAGGCTTTTAGGCTCTCAATGTCAGGCACCGCGCTGACAGTAGCCCAGAATGGGCCACAGAGGGGCATAGATACCCACTTTCTACCATATTGGTAGAAGATTGCGAAACCTTTTGGCCATTTGGCGCAGTGGGGATTGACGCTACGTCCTGGCACACGAGGCAAAGTTCGTTAGGCGACGGGCCGTTCTATTGCAATATTTTTCATTTTCCGCTGCCGTCAAACCCATTGCAAACCCACTCTCCCGTAGCTTAGGTCGGTTGAAACTGCTTCAGCTTCTCCTGGACGGCCTTCTTCACATCAAAACCTTGCATGACGCTTCCCCTTCTTTTTCTTTCTTCAATTTCTGCTTTGACTTCTTTCACAATCTCGTCGATTTCTGCCTCTGGATCATCTGCGATACCAAGAACGGGTACCTTCCGCTGGCCAGCTACGCTTTCTTGCGAATTGGTTCTTTGCAACCTCTGCAACTTGACCGCCTCTCGTGCCGCCTTCTCAATTAGTGGTCCGTCAACCGTGCTTGGTGCGGCGGCCGATACGCGAGCGGACTGGAGCTGTACGATCTGTCTGCGAAATGGAAGTGAGCGTGAAAATAAGGCAAATGATGCCCCAACACCGATTAGAGTATAAAAGTAGACGCGTGCCCAGACTTTTATGGTATCGGAAAATCCGAGCAAGATAAATGGGGTTACGACAAAGGAGAATACGAGTTGGGTAAGTACGGTTGTGAATAAATCGTAATACTTCTTGGTTGGGAGTGGCGACTTGCCATCGACAGTCAGGAAAAGGGGGCGTATCATGCGACGGCCGTCTGTCAGATCTGTAAGCAGGACATGTAACAAAAGGTCCAGGAGTACTTACTCTTGGCAACAGTCTGGATGAAGGAGGCTAGGATAAATGCAAGATAATAGCCTGGGTAAAAGCCATGCCAGAATGCACTCGTAACGAAAGTCGCTAAAGTAGCTCTGAAGCCAGGTTTTTGACCTTTGGGAGTCACACGGAGATACATGTAATTCCTGAGCCAGAGATTGGTATTGATGTTCCAGAACCCAAGGTAAGCACGAGCATTCTGCGCGGTCTCGATTTCCCAAGGCTTGATGTTTGTAAGCCGATCCCACTTGGCACGATGTGTCTCCGGATCAATGCCATTGTAGCCAATGCCAGACAGAATGCAGGAGCCTTCTGATAGGCTCCATACGGCGTAATACTTCATACGAGTAGCAAGGCCTAGCATGTATAGCTGCCATATCCTGCGAAAAATGTTGTACTTCATGTACTCGGCGCCCAGGAAAAAGCTCGGATAATACCATGCAGAAAACTTGAGGAACGCGAATAACCAGAGCGTACCCTGAGCGGCTTTTATAGCGGCTGGAAAGCCGCTACGAGGAATCTTGCGTCTCTTACGAGTGGCAGGCGCCTTGGCAGGATCAGTACCTGGTGGCAGGGTGAACATTGTGGTGGTAATGTATTCGCTATAGTCCGCATAGTCAAACGCAGGCCCCGCCATAAGAGCCGGGAAAAAGAAGACGTAACCTAGATAGTCTAGAATACCGGGCATAGTGCGAATAGCGTGGGCTTTTTGGAAGTCCGAGAGGTCAGCCTCGGGCAGGCGACCGTCTTGTACGTTCCAACAGAAAGCGGTAAGCTTCATGACCAAAACCATCTGTGCTCCTGTAATGTCAAAGACGGCAGGCTCGTTCACTGCCTGACGGTAGATGTGGTTGACCGACATGTGACCCATGAGGAAGGCGAATCCGATCCATGGCATAAACGCGGACTTGACCCCGGATGAGATGAGGTATGCCCCACCTGCACTAATGAGTATTGTACAGAGGCCACTCCATAGGTTGAAGAGGCCGACTAGGTAGAACATGGAGATACTGTCATGCTGAGCGTGCGTTGGAGCAGAGGAAGGGCTTGGTACTTACGTTATAATGAACGTATTCTTCTTCCATGGCTGCTTGTCGGGGATTCTTTTAAGCACAGCCGCCAAGGGATACGACAGGTAAAAGGTGAAGATGAGCTTGACTGAGTCGTGTCAATCATGTTTGGGAAGTTGGCGGCATTGCCTGCTCTTACGCTCGTCTGCCGAGTTTCCAAGTCCTGCAGCAGCGTACTCAAACGCTGATCATGTCAGTAGGCAGACGAGGATACTGTGGAAGAGCTGGCGTACGCGCATTGATGTAGGGCAACATGGTGCTCGTGGACTACGGGAACGGGCACTCCGGCATAGTAAAGAGTGAAGGGGCCTGAAGTAAATATC
>Ga0182215_1000156_pt1 | contig 12227 bp, 10 predicted proteins | sample G5R1MG_24_FD_128404 | JGI IMG/M metagenome (GOLD analysis project Ga0182215, IMG submission 128404) | Switchgrass phyllosphere microbial communities from Michigan, USA - G5R2_NF_03OCT2016_LD1 MG | ecosystem: Host-associated > Plants > Phyllosphere > Phylloplane/Leaf | place: USA: Michigan... | reverse complement strand
TGAGATTATGCGCCCGGAGATGCAGGGCTACATAGCGACACAAGACGCCATTCTCAACCGACTGCGATCTGAACTCGCTGCCCTCGAGTCGCAGCTGCCCCAGCCACCCGAAGCCGATGCGCCCAAATTCGATCCCGAGAAGCACCCCCTGCTCAGGAAAGCCGTGGAAAAGCAGGAACCGGAGAAGCATGTCGTCTTCAGCACCGGCGATATGTGCGAGGCACAGTGGACCGACAAGGCCTGGTACAAGGCCAAGATCCAGAGCATTCTCGGCTCTGTTTCCGCTCCCAAGTATCTCGTGCGCTTCATCGAGTATGACGACACGCTTACCGTGGATCGCACTGCCGTCCGTCCTCTGCCAAGCAAGCGCAAGCGCGAGTCGGAGACTACAGCTGCCCCTCAGCCTGCCGTGTCGGTTACATCGACCCCGCACGTCATTTCAGGACCTGCTAGCGTCAATCCCAATGCACAGAGCCTGAAAAATGGCGCTGCCGCCGACGATGTTGAAGCAAAGCCCGCGAGTCGAGTGCCCAATAAGGGCATCCTGAAGAAAAGGGCCAGTGCCTGGAATGACTTCCAAGCCAAGGCCAGCAAGAAAGGCATCACAAAGAAGGACTCCATGTTCCGTACCAGTACCGATGCTGGCAGCAGAGGTGCGTCTTCTTCCACTCGGCATGTCCACACGGCGCAAACTAACAGGATGCAGTTGGCTTCACCGGCTCCGGCAAAGGCATGACTGAGACGCACAAACGCATGCGCTACGATCACAAAGCGGATGCGGACCACGACGAGGAGCGCCCTGACCCTGCTCCTGTAAACCGCAAGCGCTTCTAAACGGCACTTGGGAAGCTGCGATGGTATTATCGGTATGTGTGTGTGGAAGTGCCATTGTTCTTGGTCGGAGTTCTTGGCTTACGTTGCCCTCGGGCCAATTCCAGACTAGGTGCACAGCAATCGTGTGAACAACATCTGCATATATAAGATTGGATGCGCAAAGCTCGTCAACTTTGCACAAGTAGAATCCATGCTGACTTCCGGTAGGCCCTTTGAAAGCACCACGATTCGAATGTCATGCGATCGCTTCCTTTGAACGCATTGCAACTATGCATCACCACGGCGTTTGGAGCGCTCTGAAAGGGCGATTTGAGATTGAATCCACTCGGTCCATCTCATAGTTTGCTTGAAAAGCGTTGATATACCATAAAAAGGGCATTAGTCCGGGATCCTCATCGTCAGGTAAGACTACGTACAGCAAATAGCATACATAGAGAGTGTCGTACGTGGCTAGTCCCGTACGCACCGGGATTCAGTCCATCTATGACTTGGCTGTTATGAAAAACAAAGAACAAAGAATAATCGTGAATCCCGTAACGTGTTCTTCGTGCCTTTTCGTCATACTCGTGATATGCAACAAAGACGCGCAGTCTCTCGTGCACGAGTCGAGGCGTGTGCTTGAGATTCGCATGAACCTGGAGCCTGGGGGTCTCAAGCGCGCTTTGTCTGCCCCACATCCCAACCCTGCATCACCGCGGTACCGCGGATAGCTCGAGCCACACCCCACGCTTCACGCTCCAGCACTTGCGCCGCGACCAACGAACACGAGGCGCAAGGCATGTCGGAGCTGTCTCGTAGATGCAGTGAATCGGAGAATACGTGCTCAGTATGGAGGCGGATTGGGACGAGGTACATCTTCGCCAACACGCTGCCGCACGCGTAGCATCGTGAAGGCAGAGCGAGCAATCAATACGCAGTGGCTGACCATGTCCAGCTAGCCATCGCTCAGTTGCCCTCTCCAGGACCGCATCTCCCTGCCGTCCCCGTCTCGACATTCGCTTTCGACACATCCCAAGAGCTATTATGGACAGGCAACAACCACGTGAGACGTACCTCCTCGATCATGCTCAATACCTGCTTGCTGACGCCCGTTGGTAGGGCCGAGTTACATCCTTTTACGGGCCTCACCTCGAGCGATATACGTCGTATCGCGGGCATGCGGCTGCCGACGGGCCTGTAAAGCAATTCCTGTTCACGGATAAAGGGATCCTTTCGATATCCAAACAAAGCGTTCATTACTCCCACCGTCGTGGGCTTACACAATGGCATTTGACGTATGTCGTATACCAGTGATCCATGAACCCTGTCCCGCAGCTGCTGATTGCTCGCGCATAGGAGTGTCGACTTCAAGGATCTCAAATGCATGAATTTCACTTCCAAAGGCACACGTGAGATACTGGTCGCAGGATGCCAGGAGCAAATGTACAAGGTAGATGTAGATAAGGGCATCATCACAGATGCTGTAAGCATGGGTTATAGTGCAGCCTGGCAAAGTCTGACATGCTCCAGGTTCCTGCCGATGCCCAGTACACTATCATGAAGCGTGCCGGCCAATATCTTTGCGCTGCCACCCAAACCGGCGGCATCCATATCCTCGACTCGGCCTCCCTGTCCGTAATCAAAATATTCGAAGGGCATACTGGTAGCATCAGTGACATGGATGCAAAAGGTGACTTTCTTGCCACGTGTGGTTGGTCTCCTCGACAACAATACGCCTATATGCTCGATCCTTTCACCAACGTCTTCTCTCTAAAGACTTTGAAGCAACTCCCACCAATACCATTTCATACCGGCGCAGCCTTTGTTAGGATGCATCCCCGTATGTCGACAACTGCTTTTATAGCCTCTCAAAACGGCCAGTTGCACGTCATCGATCTCATGAACCCCGATGCCGCCATTCCCCGGCAAATAAACTTATATGAATCATATCTGACCGGCTTCGAAATGGCTCCTTCTGGTGAAGCGTTTGCCCTGGCAGACTCAAACTCTCATATTCGCCTCTGGGGATCCCCCTCGAAGGTGCATTTTCCAGAGTACAGCAATCCAACTGAGACTGCAGATCACCCTATACCCCCGCCATCCATGGATTGGAGTTTGGACACGTAAGTGCCCTGGACTTTCAAGTTTCGTCGTCTTATGACCTACAGACCTCTCAACACAGTCGGTATGCCGTATTACAAGGAACAGCTGCTCTCCAGCTGGCCAAGTCATATGGTCTTCGAAGTTGGAGCCCCCCCACTCAAAATCGATAGCACCATATTAAATGGCATGACGCGCACAGAGATTGGATTCTTCGCTAAGAATCCGCGAACGAAGCGAAGAAATCAGGTAGAGGTCACTCGACTTGGCGACCGCGTCCTGGAGTCTTTGTCTGCACCAAAGTTCTTGAGTGAAAAGAACCGAACCTCGCAGTCGTTCATTGAAATGGATTTGAGAGCAGCTGAAACCATGGAGACTCTGACTGATCTGCATCTGGACGATATGACCCGGAAGGACGTTCCTGCAATGTATGGGAACGTAGAGATCAAGTACAGCAAGTTCGGTGTGGACGATTTTGACTTTGCGTATGTCCCTAATCACTAACTACTATTTTCATTTTGCTAATGTGTATTCAGTTACTATAATCAAACTTCATACTCAGGTCTTGAAACACACATTACGAACTCGTATGCAAACCCGCTACTGCAGCTGTTCCGTTTCACTCCTCTTATCCGCAACCTTGCACTGCAGCATACAGCATCACCTTGCCTTTTCGAGTCTTGTCTCTTATGCGAACTGGGATTCCTAATAGACATGCTCGAAAAGGCTGCTGGCTTGAATTGTCAAGCATCCAACTTCCTAAAGACATTCAGTGGCTTGTCCAATGCAGTATCACTGAACCTGCTTGAGGAGTTCGCGCCGAATGTCGCGCTCACGAGCATGATCCAGAATCTTAACCGCTTTCTACTTGAAAAAGTGTCCGAAGAATTCAGGCAGATGCTGCCGGGTTATTCTGGACCATCAGCGATGGACCAAGTGCTTGAAACACAAGCAAGGGCGAGTATGAGATGCGCCCAGTGCGCCAATGAGACCATTCGGGGAGGCAAGAATTTCGTCAATGAGCTTGTGTACCCAGCAAAACATGTCATGAAGAACACGCGTATACCACGACCAACATTCTCCCAAATTCTCAAGGCTAGTGTAGAGCGGCAGGATCAGACGCGAGGATGGTGCACAAAATGCAATCGCTATCAGCAGATGGTGCAAAGGAAGACCATTCAATCGGTGCCGGGTGTTTTGATACTCAATGCAGCCATTCAGAGTCACGAAGCAAAATTACTGTGGGCTATACCAAATTGGCTACCGCAAGAAATCGGGATCATTGTAGATCAGGGCCAGTTTTATTGCTTTGAGGGCCAGGACCTCAAATTACATTTGCAGCGCGGTGTGTTCGATATCAAGGTGTATGAGCTTGTTGGGGTCGTGGCGGACATCAACAGTGGAGAACATCAAAAACCTCACCTCGTCGCCACCATCAACACGGCGCCTTCGTCCCGCGAACCAGACTCTGGAGATAAGTGGCATCTTTTCAACGACTTTTTGGTAAGACCAATACCCAAGGAAGAGGCCTTGCGCTTTGAACCCAGCTGGAAGCTACCCTCAGTTCTTAACTACCAACTCAAGGCTGCAAGAAACAAAATCGACGACTCATGGAAGCAAAATCTTGACACATCAATTCTGTATCGGTGGTGGTCTTCCAATCCTACGCCTCCAGAGGACAAGTTTAAGCTCCTTCAGGCCACTGTCGAAGCACCACGTCCCGGCTATCCTGTAGCCATTGATGCTGAATTTATCAGACTGCAAGCCGAAGAGATAGAAATGAAAGCTGATGGCACGCGTCATACTATCCGTCCTGACCGCAAAGGCCTCGCACGTGTGTCTGTGTGCCGTGGCTCCGGCGAACACGCCGGCCTCCCTTTTATAGACGATTACATTGCCGTGACAGAGCAAGTCATCGATTACCTTACCGAATGGTCCGGAATTTCACCCGGCGATCTTAACCGTGAGACCTCGCCCTACGCACCTGTCAGTCTCAAACACGCATACAAGAAACTCTGGCTCTTGCTCAACCTCGGCTGCATTTTTGTCGGTCATTCCCTCGCCAATGACTTCCGCACGATCAATATCCACGTGCCCAAGAGTCAAGTCGTCGATACTTCGAATCTCTTTTTCAAGCCTGACTTCAAGCGGAAACTTAATCTTAAGTTCCTGGCGTGGTGTGTGCTCAAAGAAAGTATCCAGCAGGATACACATGACAGCATTGAGGATGCAACAACAGCGCTCAAGCTATGGCGGAAGTATGAAGAATATGTGGATGCAGGCGTGTTGGAGCAGATGTTGAATGATGTTTACACCACGGGAAACCGGGTCAAATTCAAGGCGCCGGGGAGTGGGGGCAAGGCGATTGGGGGGCATGCGAGAGACAGTGGGAGTGCCGTGGGAGTGGGTAAAGACTCGTCGGAGATGGGCATCGTGCTTACGACACCGAAGAAGGGGGGCAGCAGCTTTGGGGGCGTGGGATTTAGGAGCCCGATGAGACGGTCGTAGTGGGTTCAATATTTTGTGTCTGGGAAGGGTATGTGCAGTAGAAGATTTCCTAGTCTATTCTTGTACCAGAGTAACCAGTAATTGTAAGTTGAACATTTGATATGGCTAGCTATCTTTCGGTGCTTTGTTGATCAACTCAAGCCCCAATTATTTCCACAAATTTCCTCCTAGTCAGGGTTCGTTGACTTGACTCAAAAGAAAGTATGATTTTAAGGCACCTCGCAAGCACATAATCTCTCTCCAAACCACTCTATAGTCTTATATACGCATAACTATTTCCAAACTAGGTCTACCCGTTTGCCCTTCATGTGAAGCCTCTGTGTCTTTTAGCCTTCGCCAAAGCGTCTACCATTATAGCAGTTTTTCAGCCTTGTGACTGTTCTTCCGTCCGCAAATATATGCTATGAGATCTCAGTTTGGGTCCAAAGTAACGCAAAGCCCAAGGAATTGGCATGAACAGGATTAGGATAAACCCTAGCAGGCTTGAAGCCCAACCGGTTCCAAGATTGGAATACACTATGATAATACTGAATCAGTGATACTGCGGGCATGAATACACGCGACGCGACTCACTTGTAGTCATAAACAGAGGCAGTATAGCGGCCCAGATGTATCGAAGCAGGTTATTAGCGGCAGTAGCACTCGCGCCGAAGCGAGATCCATATGTTTTCAGGAGGTATAGCTGGGCGGCATTCTATATTGAAAGCTCAGGTCAGCACTGGAAATTTTGAACATGGTAAAATCGCGGCCTCACGTAAAGTAGGTTATTTCCCCACGAATATAAGCCAAGAGCTATAACGGGACAAGCCCAATGGACGTGTGCATCTGCTGACCATCCAAACCAAAAAAAGCTAAGAGGGAGGGCCACAGCACCAAACAACGCAGGCCAGAGCAGCTTTTCTGGCTGGGCCCCGCTCTCGAGTGTGTCCAGGCTTGAGCTTGCAGACTCCGTGTCCCGGGCTTTACGCATTTGTTTCACAAACGGAATTATCATTGTTGGCCCTGAAATCAAATATCTAAGAATCATCAGCGATTCTGGTAGATTGCACAAGTGCGAAAGATTGCATCTTACCCGATAATCAAGGATATGAAGACAAGGCCTTGGGATTGTAATCTGAATCCATAGTGCTTTTTGAATACAAATGGTATAGATGCAGAGAAGCAATAGACAACAGCAAAGTTGAATGCAATATCTGAATCTCGGTTAATGCTTTCCAACTTGTGCGGGGAGTTCTTACAAAGGGAAAAGAGGCAGACGACGGGCTCATGGATCAACATGTGCAGAGGTCGTACAAAGGGGACAGCTGCTAGAAAAGACTTGATTTGCTGTCCAAATTGTTTTGGCTCATCTTCGTCCACAGTCTGGACTGGGTTAACTGCCGCATGATAGGTCTCCGGCATTGGTAATATTGTGACGTAAGTAAAAGCTGCTAGAAGAAGGGTTGGCCACTGGGTCCATGACCATGGTTTGTGCACGACAATGTAGCTCGAAACAAGTTGTCTAGCTAGTTATCAGGACAAGTTTACAACGTACGCATGGAACAGACCTCAGACATACCCAGCAGCAGGACCACAGAATGGGACCATATTGAAGACAGAAAGTGCGACAGGCAACTGTCTCGGCGTCCAGACATCTGCCAGGAAACCAAAGCCTACGACCAGCAGAGCGCCCCCAAACGCCCCACAAAAGAATCGACACAAGACTAACGACGCAAAGCTCTTTGAAAGACCAGCCCCTAGCGTGAACAGGGTAAAGGCGAGCAAGCAGAGCAGGTATACGGGTCTGCGACCGTAATTCTCGCTTATAGGAGCGGCAAGAAGCGGTCCGAATCTACGGAGAAAAAAAAAACGTCAACACGGATCAATCGAAGGTCATGTCATGCAGGCAGACTTACGCAAGTCCCAGTGTAAAAAAGGTGAAGGGAAACAAAGCCACGCGATGGGAGACATGGAATTCAGATACCAGTTGCGTTTGAGCGGGGACGGTAGTCGTCGATGCAAAGCAGACGAGGAACCCAACCATGGTAGGTATATAGCTGCAATACATTTTCTTTGGCATCGGCCATAACGGAGGATTTCCGTCACTGTCGAGGCGGAGAGTTTTCCACATGGCGTGCGTCCGAGGCTGCCGATGTGCAGATGATGGGAAATGTGGAGACACAGTATAAATAGTAGAGAGAATCCCCACTATGTATGTATCATAATAGCGCGACGAATTTTTCTGCTTGGCGCGAATGGCAAGGAATGTAGGTATCAAGACCCCACGCTAACCGCTTGTTCCGAAGAAAAAAAGCCCGAGGAGCCCAGATTTTGTGCATCTGCAGATACGGGTTTACCTAGTAGCCCCTGAGCAGGCAACATGCAGTTTCTAGTGCACACTAAGTTCGTATACAATTTAGAAGTAAAGGAAGGTACTTTAGCCTGCATGCGGGATGTCAGGAGACTCGTCGTTGAGCCACCAATTTACGTATTGACTGTATGCATAGCACAACTTTCTCCCCGTCTATAGGAATCTTCTTCTTATTTTTGCACAAGGTAATAGCCCCTTAAGTTTACAATCCTGCTAGTTTCATTGAAAATTATACATTTGAAAGATTTGTTGAAAAGCATTTAATTCTTGCGTGCACGGATGTGATTTCCGATTTCTGAGTGACTAGGGTACAATAATTGCCCTTGAGTACCATGTACCCTACTGAGCGCTCGACACTAGAAGCGGCCCGTGCAACTCGAACCTTATCTCTTCACTTCTTTCCAAACACACTATTATAGCAGAATGGCAGAGCATTAGCAACAAGAATCTATTAAGGGAATTGGATGGACTGGGCCACAGGAACTACGCTGCACTCCGCAGTTACATTATTTAACTAGGCTGAACCCAGCAAGTCCTGGCATTAGACCCCCTTGATAATCATATATGTTGGGAATGCTATAGTGGCAATGCAGCTCTTATAAGTACCACCGAACATCTCAATGCCTCAGTAGTGCCTTTTATAAAATTAGCTTCACATGGATGTATAATAGATCTGGCCTCGAAGTTTCACCATTTCCATCAGTGCTACTTATCCATTTGATAAGCGTAGCAAGCTAATTGCAACGGTGGCTGAGTTCATTCCAATATACACCAGGATTGGCCCACTCTCTTGCCCTAATAAGGTGCTTGGGATATGAATCCTACTATGTATATACCTATCCCGGGGTTAAGAAATTGGGACCTAATCCCAGCTATGCCTAGACCTGGCCAAAGTGAGCGAAGCAGACGTTCGGAGTTGGTTGCCTACAGAAGCCGGCAATCATTGTAACTAGATTCCAGTGTCCAATTTCTTACTGATAACTATAAGGGCTTTAGCCTATAGTGTCGCTCTAGACTTTAATACGAAGAACTTGCAATAGTCCGCAAAGGTCTAGACTATTAACAAAATGGCGCTTTGTTGCCTTTATATAGTAACAAGTGGGTTCCTATAGATATTCTTTGTGTTTGAAACACTGTTAGTAACAGAGGCCGTGCAATACCCAGGCTGACTATATATCTAATTATAAATATCGTAGTCCCTCCTCTACCTATAAAGCCACTACCAGAGGGCCTCCTTGACTAGCAGACATTGCACTTCGAACCAAATCTCTACTATCGGTCTTGTTCTACCCACTGTACCTACACTCCGTTCTCTACGCATATACATACACAAAATGAAGATTGAGCTTTGGTCTCTAGCCGCTTTGGCTTCATTCGCCAGCGCTACGCCAATGGATACAAGTCCGGGTGCAGCGGGTCGGAACGCTTGCGTTAGGATGGCGAATCTCGCACTAGGCATCAAGTATACAGGATATGCAATTTACGCGTCTACCGTGTACTAATAATTACTAGAACTACTCAGATGAGACGAGACAGGCTACGAGAGGTTGTCGTGGCGTGCCGACAAACCAAGGTTCGTGATTCTCGCTATAAAGACGTGGATAATCCGCTGATATTATGCAGGCTATTGCGTCAGAACACTTACCTCCTCTTCCTGGAAAGGATTGTGGGGAAAGTCAGGCTGAAGAGCTGATGAAACCCTTTCTAGATCCCGGAGATGTTAAATTTGCTAAACGTTAGTTATAACTAGTTCTGCCTAAATGTCTACATGCTAACTAGGAATAGGCGTCTATGTACAGAGTATTGGTGGTGAATGTCCTGAAAGTGTAGAGGAATAAGAAGTCAAAAAGTAGATTCCTATACTCTATCAAAAGGGCTCTATATATACCCACCAGGGATAAACAGCTAACCTGTTCATGGGATACTGGAAGCAACCATGGCGGGGTCGGGGTTGTTACTTCTAACAGATTTTAAGAGGCCTCAGCGAGTGCAGGCGAAGGGAAGCTGGATTGTAACTTATAGGGCTACTAAAGGCATACACTATGTACGAGCTAAGAGAAAGCTATTCTATTTGTCAACGTGGTATAGCATTGGAGTAGACATCCGTGTCCCGCTTGCCCATGAGATATTTAGCGGAGCAAACCGTGGCCTCACAGGGACTGCCTGTACGGTTCTGGGCCCATCAATCTCCGCGTCGCCTGGTAAGGTTGGAGTAATGGTTGTTGAGACGGTTTCGCACTGCAGTTTTGGTGAGCACGAGGTCTGGGTGGACAGGGCTTTCTTCGCAGCCTAGGATCCTAAAGCCACATGCCTAAGCGATCTCAAGCCGGTATTGGGTGCGTTCTTCGAGCCCGATATCGTGATATTGCTAGGATGGCAGAAAATGTGTTGTCGGGCCAGATTGTAGACTAGTTTGCACTTAGGGATTAATGCTTATACCCGGTACCCACCTGTGGGGAGGTTGAATTAGATAATTGCGTGATGATCGGATTCACTCCATCGTTTGCTCTCTTGCAAAGTTGGTCCTCGAAAGTTCCTAGACCACTATTTAAATACTCCAATGATAGTAGGTACTTCAGGATAATTACCTGCTAAACCCGTCGCGGTAACTTGAAGTAGGCACCTAGCTACCCAATCAACTGCGTCTGTGCTCAAACGTTTTGATAACCTCTAGACGTGACTGGCATTACTCCGCAGACTCATTATCGCACAATGAGGCTACATGTACCCAGCAGAGCAATATGCTCGCTACACAAGTGCATCTCGCCAGCGGCACCAAACCGAGGATCTCATACGACACTCCGAATATTACCCTTAACCCGTCGCGTCTTCACATCCAGTGCCTCCCACTACCACAACTCTATTCGCGACTCCAACAACGTCTATTCCACTGTCGATCCAACCGAGGTATCGCATTTTAATGGGCTCGCATCAAGTTGGTGGGATCCACACGGACCGTCACGACTGCTACATCTTATGAACCCGCTCCGCCACGACTTCATCTCGCAATGCCGCTTCAACGACGTATCGCCCTCTACACAAAAGCTACGCTACCTCGACATCGGCTGCGGCGGAGGAATTTTTGCTGAGTCCGCTGCGCGACTACCCTCCACAGCGTCCGTGACGGCGATTGATCCGACGCCTGAGGTGTTGAAGATAGCCGAAGGGCATAAACGGCGTGATCCTCGACTAATGGAGGAGGGGCAGTTGACCTATCTGCATATGTCAATTGAGGCATTGCCACAACCAAGTTCACCTGAAGAAGCGTATGATATCGTCACGCTGTTTGAGGTCATTGAGCATGTTAACGCGCCGGGCCCGTTTCTCGAACACGTGCTGCCACATGTTAAGCCTGGAGGCTGGCTGATCATGAGCACAATTGCGCGCACATGGATGAGCTGGCTTGTCACGAACGTCTTGGCGGAGGATGTGCTAGGGATTGTGCCAAAGGGGACGCATGAGTGGAGTAAATATGTGAATGAGCTAGAGTTGAAGAATTGGTTTGCGAAACAGCCTGGCTGGGGAGGCGGGTCGGACGGGATAAAGAGTTTGGGAATCCTGTATGTGCCAGGCTTGGGGTGGAGGGAGGTTGCCGGTGGTGAGCAGTGGGGGAACTACTTTTTCGGGGTGAGGAGGGACAGGTGAGGAATCGTGTGATACCCACGCAAGACAGCTGTGCCAAGTATACTATTTCCTTCGAAGCTCCAGCCATCTATACCGGCCATGTTTCTGTGCTTGTGCTTATTGGAGTCGTCTTTCAGAATCTCGATCATGATTGTGATTGTCCCAAACGCCACACGACATCGAGGTCGTCTCTCTACACACACATACTGTATAAGACTAAAAATTCCATAGTAGTTTCGTTGGATGGTATATCCGTCATGACTTGGTCGCCGGCTTCTCCTCGAACGGCCTAGGTGTATTTGTCGTCGAACTATCAGTTGTCTCCGCATTCACAGTATCATGTCCACCCGCCATTTTCCACGCCCTCAGATAGTCCTGGCCCGTGAAGCGCTTCGGGTAGGTATCCTTCAGCCCCGAATCGGTTCTCGTTGTCTTCTTGACATCGTTGGCGACAAAGGGCATCAACTGTAGTTCACACCAAATTAGCCCTAATGCGCCTCGCCGGAGCCTGCTACATGCTTTGTACCTCCGAATTTGTTGTGCCATGGACTGGGTACACATAGGTGCGTATCTTGCTCCAGTCGGGCGAGAAGTTGCCGTAGCGGTCGATTGTGCCCAGGGAGCCGACGCCGTTGCCCTTGTAATATTCCTTGCCCGCCTGTTTGGGTGAGAGCGGCAGGCGACGCAGCGTGCTTTGGAGCGGACAAGTGGTTTTGAACATGGCTAGCGAATCGTGCTGTCCGCTTCTGGCTTGTCAGATTACTGACTCTGAACAAGCGATGCAAGCGGAGTTGGGACGGAGGTGAGCGCCTACAGCCCGCCTGGGTCCGTG
>Ga0182215_1000149_pt1 | contig 12464 bp, 19 predicted proteins | sample G5R1MG_24_FD_128404 | JGI IMG/M metagenome (GOLD analysis project Ga0182215, IMG submission 128404) | Switchgrass phyllosphere microbial communities from Michigan, USA - G5R2_NF_03OCT2016_LD1 MG | ecosystem: Host-associated > Plants > Phyllosphere > Phylloplane/Leaf | place: USA: Michigan... | reverse complement strand
GCGACCAGCTTCTTGAGCCCCCCCTCAAAGTCAGGGACTTTGTCAAGGCCATCAAAGCCTCGCGGCCCACGGTCAGCGCCGAAGATCTCAAGAAGAATTCTGAATGGACCGCAGAGTTTGGTAGTGAGGGGGCGTAGCGCACATTTCGGGGGTTGTGTTTGGGCGGTTTGGGGGCATCTTTAGGGGGCGGCTGAGACACGGCGGGCAGTCAGGGTTGTAAGTATATGTTTGTCACCTGCGTGGCTTCTAGTGCGTCTCCTATTTCTCCCTTTTTTCATTCTGTTTCTTTCTGGCTTGCGCTTTGCTTACCTCATTTTCTTTTACCGTTTACGTTTTTTTGGGGGGGTATTTCCGGGAGCATAGCGCCATGATATACATTATCCTGACTGGGGTTGGAGTTGGCCCATCAGGCGTTTTTCCTCATTCTGTTTTTTTTTTCAATCCCTGGTAGCCCCCTTCCCTCCCTTTTTTTCCCGGCGCAGCAGCAGAATCAGGAGAAAGAGAAGAAGAAGAGGCTACCTTGCTGCCTGCCTGTCTTGCCTTGCCTATCCATCTTCGCTAGCCCAGCTATGTAGCTAAGCCTCGTCTTTGCTATGCATAGCATAGAAAGTAGAAAATAAAGCCAGTATTGCATTTGCATCGCCTCTATCTAGCAAAAGGTACCCGTGCCTTGCCCTTGTAGAATCCCGTTGGTTTTTATTTTTTCACGCAAGCGAGGCGGGAGCTGAACGATTTGGCCTTCTTCTCCTTCTTCTCCTTCTTCTCCTTCTTCTCCTTCTTCTCCTTCTTCTCCTTCTTCATCTTCTTCTTCATCTTCTTCTTCATCTTCTTCTTCATCTTCTCTTCTTCTCTTCTTCTCCTATTTCTCCTTCTTCTTCTCCTTCTCCCCTACCACATGCAAGATAAAAAAAAACACGCAGCAAACAGCCCAGAAAAGCAAAGCAAATAGCCCAGCCCAGCAAGACAAAAAAGCATCAAGTCCCTCCCTTCCCAAGTGATCGTGCACAAACCCCCCCCCCTCTCTCTCTCTCCACCGACCCATCCCCAGCGTGGGTCCCGTACCTGCAGGCCACGCTGCGCGCCAGCAGAAGAAGAGAAACAGCGTTCGAGCCGTGTCGGCAAAGAAGGAACAGGACCCGACCCCAGCACGAACAAGGGAGAAGGAAAGGAGAGAATCGCTCCTGGGCATAGAGGGTGTACGTCGTCAATGGAGAATCAGCATCGGAAGGGATCACGAGGATAGTTGAATAGTACGGATTGAGAATGGCCGTGGCTTGCTACCCCTACGCGGAGAGGGAGAGGGGGAAATGGATCGATGGATGGTCTAGGTTCCGACGTTGTGCCCTTTTTTTTTTCCTTCCGTTTTCGATGTCGTGCTTTGCGCTCTAGCTACACCTATATAGTAGAGAGAACAAGAATACAAAGCAAGGATAAAAAAAAAATGTCAACATTTCCACAATTTCAATGGAACAAACCAATCATGTGTTTTTTTTTGCACTTTTTTTTTGGTTGCTCCTGTCTTGTCTACGGGGAAAGTTGGCAGGGTTGAAACTATACATCCATTCACACACACTCACTCTCTCCCATACAACAAGACGCATCAGCATCAGCATCAGTATCAGCAACAGCATCAGTATCAGCACCAGCATCAGTATCAGCACCAGCATCAGTATCAGCACCAGCATCACCTACACAACAACCTAGCTGAGCCCTCCCCCCTGACCTCTCGCACACCACGAAAAATTCTCAAACTTGTTATGCAAAGTACGCCTGGGCTGTACGCTGCTGCTCGGGCGAAAGGGTCGCAGCGGCCTGTGCGAGATTTGTGCCCGTGGCTTGAATGAGCGCCTTGACCGAGGCGACGACACGGTTTGCGGTTTGGCCCTGAAGGGTTTCTGCCTCGAGCGCCTGGACGACAAAGGTGAAGATCTTGGAGGGTTGAGAGAAGACGGCTTGGTTTTGTCTGGGTGAGATGATGGGTTAGTAGGGAGGGAGGGAGGAAGCAAGGACAACGGGGAATGGGAACATACTGATCGATGAGTTGGGCTAGGAAAGCGTAGGCATAGGGTGTTGCTTCCTCATCGTTTACAATAGGTAGCGTGTCTATCCACGCTGCGGCAATTTCCTGCCAGTTCTGTACTTTGGCGGCATTGTAGTGTAGGATCTTGGCAATGGCCGCGGATGCGTTTTCTGTGGCGAAGACGTCGTCTTCGGCGCGCGCGTCGGGCCGCTGCACGACTTGGAACAGCATGGGCAAGGATGCAGCGGCAAAGTCTGACCATGCGTCTCCTCCCTTGTGGGCGGCGACACCGACACCGTAGACGGCGGCTTGTCGGTTGGCGGGGACGTCGTCGCGCATACCGTCAATGAGGGGCTGGATGATGTGCTCGTTGTACTTCCACGACTCAGGACCAGTAAACTCTAGCACATCGTCGAAGATGCAAATGGCCCATTGGCGCTGGGTAGGATCGGGATTCGCGACAGCCAGTTTGTAAAACTCCATGAGTTGCTCCCAATGCGGGAGAAAGGTTGTGCCCATGTTCTTGAAGATGGCGTGGAAAGCCTTGTTCATATCGGAGAGGAGGTTCTGGTCGTCCTCAATGGCAAAGAGCATGTCTTCGGAAGCTTCGTCGCCGTCCTCATTCTCAGCCTGCTCCTCCAGTCGCGCCTTGACGCGCTCCTGGTAGTCTTGGAGTACACTGCGGGCAGCGTCGGTGAAGGTAGCGAGGTGCGTGCTGGTCAAGCAATTCCGGCCGATGCACTCCAGGCACTCGTAGAAGCATTGGTACATTTCGGCAAGTGTATCAATAGCGGGCTCGCTGCTGAGCACCTCAAGCACGCGCTCTACGGTACGTTCCCACAGCTGACCAAGCGGTGCCGACTCCGGGCCATGAGCCTTCTTGTAGGCGTTGAGAAGTGCTGGAACGCACTTTGCCGACGCAACACGAACGGGGTCGTGGAAAAAGAAGGCGAGGCCGGGGAGGGCAATCTTGTCCATGATGTCATTGACATAGGGCTCAAAGGCATCTTCCAGGACCTGAGCGTAAATGACGATCAGCTCGATAGCCATGTGCTTGTCATCCAGCACACTGGTCTTGATGCCAATGACCTTGCCCTTGAGCGGAACAAGCTCCCAGCCTTCCTCGTCCTGGATCTGGGCCACTTGCTCTTCGTCGTCCAGCAGCTGAATGTCGGCCTTGGCTCCAGCAAGCTCCGTCAGCGGTGGGATCACGCCGGCAAGGAAGGGCACAAACTCTCGTCCCAGAACACGGCACATGCGACCCCAGCAGTGAAGCAGGTACGAGGCTTGCGGGTCGTCCGAGTCGGAGACGCTGTTCTGAATGCGTCCCAGTAGCTGGACCAAGTTCAATGCATCGGGACCCATGCGCTCCTTGCCGACAGCGAGCGCAATGAGGGTGGCACATTCCATAGCCTTGGCGCGCAGCAGCCTGTACTCCTTGGACTGCTCTTCTTGCAGGACGTTGAAAAGAAGCGGCATCAGGGTGTCGTAGTACTTGGAGAAGGCAGCTTCGGCCGAATCGGCCACCGTGGCAATCGTGGACAGCGACTGCTCCTGGACGAAGCGCTTGGGACTCTGCAGGAGCATGAGGAGGTGATTGAGTAGCTGGTCCAGATACGGCTCGAGAATGTCTTTTTCGGCCTCCTCGCAGAAGTTGACGAGGGCGGCGGCGGCGTGGGCCTGCACGCGTGCCTCAGCCGACTCCAACACCGGGATAATGTTTGGCAGCACAACCTGGTGGTACTTTTCCTGCATGGTACCAGCAAAGTCGGTGCTCATCTGCCCGACCGCGTTGCATGCGGCCCACCGCACACGTGGGTGTGGGTCGCGCAGGGCCGGGAGCACGAGGTCGAGGACCTTGTCGAGCTCGCCGACCATGAGCTCACGACATCCTTCGGAAATGGCCGAGATGGCCATGAGCGCAGCGTGGCGGTCTCGCCAGGCAGACGACGTCATCATGCGCGGCAGCCAGTTGAAGGTCGGGGGCAGTATGGCTTGGCCGCCAAGCTTGTTGGCAAGACGATCCATGCACTGCTCGCCAGCGACGTGATTCGAGTCGCTCTCTTCATCGAGCTGAACACGGTTAGCAGCCCGCTGGGTGCACATTGAGCACCGGTACGTACGTCCTCGGAGACGTTCCACTCTTCGGCGTCATCGTCGTCGGCGCCCACGTCGGTCATCAGCGACAGACACTGGGTGACCATGTCATTGGTGAAGTTGGGGTCCTTGCGGCACATTTGCGGAGCATTGTCAGCAAAGGTGGCCATGAGCTCTAGGGCATTCTGGCGGGCGGTCTCGCCCAGATCCTTGTCCTGGATGACGGAGATGCTGAACTGCACCAGGCTGTTGAACAGCGGCTTGAACATCTTGGGCGCGACCTCGGCCAGCTCGATGAGCGAGACAAGGGCCTGGGTGAGTAGGTCGGCATTGCCCGAGTCTTTGATGGGCGGCAGGATGTTGAGGATCTCGGGAATGAGCGAAAAGTACTTGGCCTGAGCCTTGCGCTGTATGGAGCGGAAGAACTGGGCAAAGGCCTCGACGGCGGCGATGCGGACCTGGGTCTCAGCGTCGCCGAAGCCGCCCTTGAAGGCGCCCATGACCACGTCCTCATGCTGCTTCTCGATGATTTGCGGCGTGGTAGAAAAGATGCGGAACGCATTCTCGCGCTGGGCGGCGTCAGGCGACTGGCTGGCCTGGAAGAGGCCGCCCAGCAGCTCGGGCCATGAGACACCTGTGCTGGTTAGCGGGACGAGGCCTGAGGTCTGTGGTCTGAGGGCGGGGCGGGGCGGGGCGGAGTGGAGCCGTACCCTCGTCCGTGTGCTGACGGGCAAGCTCGGCCACGGCGTCGCCAATCTTGGTGCGCACCGAGGCGTCATTCTCGGTAGCCAGGCAGTGTAGCAGCTTGGCACGGATAGCATCGCGCTCGGCCGGGTTGAGGGTCAGGAAGAGGTCGGCGGTGCCCGTGGCCGTCTTCTTGGTCTTGGACGACACGCGGCGGAAGATGACCGAGGCAAAGGTGCGCGTCTGCGGGGGGAAAGGGGTGAGTGTGGGCGTGCGGGCGTGGCAGGGCAGGGGAGGCGTACCGACGTGTCCTGGGCCAGCTCGATCTGCTCCGACAATCCCATGAGCAGCACGTCGGGCCGCTGCGCCACCCACTCTTCGTTGAGCGACGTCTCGGCGGCCGCACGCTGGACATTGTCGGCCGCCTGCAGGCCCCGGAGCAGGCCAGCCAGCGCCGTGTGCACATCGGCGGGCAGGACGGACATGGTGGGGGAGGGGACGGGTGTACGGGGAAGCGGGTGTATCGTATCGCGGGCGTGTCGTATGGCAGGGGTATCGTATAGCGGGTATCTCGTATAGCGGGTGTATTGGTTGTATCGCGCGTGTCTCGTGTCTCGTGTATTGAGTGTCGTGTGCCGTGAGCGGTGCCGAGTGTACTGTGTTGTGTATCGTACAGCACGTGTACCGTGTATCGCCGGTCGCGGCTCCTTTCCTCTCCTCTCTCCCCGTGCGAGAAGGCGTGCGAGCGGGTTGCGCTGAGCAGCAGGCAAGAGACTCGCGCACGCACTCAGTCACTCACCCAGACACTCTCTCTTTCGCTCTTTCGCTCTCTCGCCTCGTGGTTCGGCGGGCGACGGGCGACAGCGCAGGCAGGGGACGTGGGATGGGCGGTTGTGCACTGCAGAGAACAAGGTCCGGTGCACCGTGCCGCCGAGCGTTTGGGTGCGGGTTGCCGTGGCGAATTTGCTGGTGTTTTGGCGGGGGGAAGGCTTCGTTGATGGTCAAAAATGTTGGCCGGCGAACAACAACACCACCGCCAACGACCCCCGCCTTTCCATTGGCCCGTCTGTGCGCCACGCGGTCAACACCCCACGCAGGCTTTCACCGCCTCCGCCTCCCACAGGCCCCGGCAGGACGTGCTGTCGATTTGGCTACGCTTCGGCTCGGTTCGCTTTGGTTCGCTGCTATGCTATGCTGTACTCTACGGCTACGGTGCTGCACAAAGATCATGGCCCCCCTCCAGAAACAACACATCAACGGCATCACCCCTCTCCACTACGACGGCTGGCAGCGACCGAGGAATCTACCAATGCAACACCGCCACCCACATCCACCACCTCTTCTCCCCTCTCCACCCAACGGCCCGTTATCGCCACGGCCCGTTGCTCAACGGCGGGTCGAACGGCCCAGCACAAACACGCCCACAATCACCACCGCCAAAACACCAATCGCGGCCGGCAGGAGCAGATCGTTGGGCACGCCCGGGATCACCTCGGCCTGCTCGCTCGGAGGCCCAGCGTGGCTGCGTCCTCGAGACCTTGGTTTCGCGCCTTGGTCGTCTTCCTCGTCGAAGAACTGCTTGCGCTGGCGGAGCACGGATTCTGGCGGCGTCATGGGCTTGGCGAGCCCGGGCTGGGGGTTGACCTCGGCCGCCATCGGTGGCTTGTCCGGGTCGTGGACGAAAAGGTCGACTTTGTCGCGGTGGGCCTGGCGCGACAGGCTGATGGCTTCGTGCAGGTCGTCGTAGGTCGTAATCGAGACGGTGTCGCCCTCGTTGTCCAGGTAGCTCAGCGCAAAGCCTCCCTTGGAGATCTTGCCGCCGTCAAACGTCGGACAGCCGCCAATGCTGTCGACCTCGGAGCCGAGCTTGGTGGCCACATTGTGAATCAGCTCTTCAATGCCTGCAGAGGCAACCACTTGCAAACGGTGCACTCGTCCGCTGGGCGCCTTGAATTTGAAGGGGAACGGCAGGTCCTCGAGCGCTCCTGGCGGCATGCCCGCTACGGCCGAGTGAGGCGGCGATTCGCCATGATGTGACGCCGAGTCGCCGGGGAGAACGCTCTCTCCGCGGTCTGTCAGGCCAGGGCGGTTGTCGTGAGACAGCACGGATCGGTGGTCGGGAAGTCGGCTGCCGCCCTCGCCCGACATCATCGACTCGGTCCCGTCTTCCATGGACAGCCAGAACTTGTTCCATGCTGGGCCCTCGCTGTCGGTAGTGCTGATGTTGTTGATCTGCAGCCATGTTAGTCTGGCCTGGATCGGGTCCGTGGGAGAGACATGCCTGATCAAGCGTGGCATAGGTAAGCTTCAGGACATCGACCATGCCCACAATCTCGCCTGCTTCGCTCATGACCGGCAGATTCAGGTAATGGCCATCTGCCGATTGTCAGCATGCATTCTGCATTGTCCCCCCACCAAGCCACAAACGTTGGCCTACCGTGCATCTTGCGAAGAGCCGACTGGATGCTCATGTCCATGGGCGCAAAGTCGGGGTGGGGTGTCATGACTCGGACCACACTGCACGTAGCCGGGTCCAGGCCGGCAGCAATGACGCGAAGAACGACGTCTTTGCTGGTGAAGATTCCCGTAATCGAGCCCTGGTCTTGTACGAGCACAGCGGTCGTGTGATTTTCCTTCATTAGGGCTGCTGCTTCCTTGACCGAAGTCCGCACCGACACGGTGACGGGAGGCAGCCCGGTCAAGACAGACTCGAGCGTAGGGCCCGACATCTTCTGGCGAATGGCCTCGACGTAGGAGATGATCTGTTGCGGTTGGCTGGACCCCATCTCGGCTTGGACCCCCTCGAGCGCATCGTAGAGCTTGCGGGACGAGCTGTACGCGCGCTCGAGTTTCTCCATGGCGTCGTAGAAGCATTTGGTGATGTCCAAGATGCCGGAGATGTCGTGGTTCTCGTCCATGACGGGCAGGTGACGGAAGCCTTTGCGGACCATGAGGTCGAGCGCGTCCGTGGCACTGGTGTCGGTCTTTGCACACAGCGGGTTCTTGGTCATAATCTCCTCAATGGTGACATCGCGTGCCTTGACGCCAGCGCCCACGACGCGGAAGGCGAGGTCCTTGGCCGTGAAGATGCCGGCAATGCGATCGTCGTCGTCGGTCACCAAGACGCAGTCCTCTCGCTTGGCTGCCATCAGCTGTGCCGCCTCGGCGACGGTAGTGTTTGGCTTGATCTGGAGCGCTGGGCTAGGCTTGAGGGCGAGGACGGTGCCGGGCGGGGCTTTCTTTGACGGCCGCACACGGCCACTCTGGTGCTTCTTCTTGTTCAAGTCGGTCTCAATCTTGCGTCGAATAGCCTATTGCCGTGGTGAGCAGCGGGTTGGGGGGGGCTGGCGGCGGTCGGGCACCCAGGGAGCAAGCTTACATCGTCCCTCTTGGACATTTTGGCCCTGCTGGCGCTGAGCGACGTGCTGGCATCGCTCTGGGCGACCTGGGAGGCATGGGTGTCGAGCGCGGGGCGCGGGATGCCGGACGGGCTATGGGTGATGTGGGGTGGCTCCGGCTTGCGGTTCTTGGGCGCACCCCGAATCGTGCCCGTGTGCGACATGCCGGCCGGTGCGGGTGGTGCTGGGTGCCTGGCGGGCTCCAAGGGGAGGTGGTGAGCTTGTCGGTGGAGGGGCGGGCAGGGTCAAAGCAATGCGCGCAGACCAACGCCGAGGCCTTCGCTAGTCACAGGGCCAAAGTCACACCGCCCTCGCAGGCCAGGCGCAGTCCGGAAGGGAGAGTGATCCGCGGGTGTGGACGGGGCTGTGCTGTGGGAGTTATGCAGCGGCTCGCTCGCGTACGGGGCGGCATAGTCGTCGGTGCCTGGGTGGTCGGGTATCGAGGTACTGTATAGTACGTACATAGTAGTACTACTATGGTATGTACATAGTATGTACATAGCAGACGTACAGAGAGTATCCTGTATGGAGTAAGTAGAACCACCTCCCCAACGCCGCCACGGCGCCGTAGGCCCTGCGAGCACGACGTCCGCCCTCTCCGCACGCCTCGCGAAAGCTCATCGCCTGCCCCCTCCCGTTGCACAATCAATCCTGCCCTCCAGGCCGCCGTGCCGTGGGCGGGGCGGGGCGCTGAAGCCAACGAGTGGGAACGCCAAGTGAATCTCGCTACGCCGCCGGGGCCCACACGGCATGGTCGAAATTGCCCTGGGACCGACCACCACCGCACGACACCCACGACCTCTCTCCCACCGCTGCCTTTCAGCTTCTCCCTCTTCCGTACGCGTGCACCACCACCCGCCGTCCTCGTCGCGCCCTCACTGACCGAAACGCCCCAGAATCAGCCCACCATGGTCAAGAAGCGAGCGTCCAAGTAGGCACCCGCCGCGAACCGCGAGCCCGCCCGCCAGAGCGCCACCCAGCTAATTCCTCGACAGCGGCCGTAACAAGAAGGGTCGCGGCCACGTCAAGCCCATTCGCTGCAGCAACTGCTCGCGATGCACCCCCAAGGACAAGGCGATCAAGCGATTCACCATCCGCAACATGGTCGAGTCGGCTGCCATCCGTACGTTTGTCCATTCGCCACCCTAGCCGCCTCTCCCTCGCCTCGCCTCGCCTCACCTCGCCCCGCCACCACGACGCTCCCGGCCGGTCTTCGCCTGGGACGCTTAGCTGACGTGCAGGGCAGGTGATATCTCGGATGCCTCCGTCTTCCCCGAGTACACAGTACCCAAGATGTACCTCAAGCTCCAGTACTGCGTCTCCTGCGCCATCCACGGAAAGATTGTGCGTGTCCGCTCGCGTGAGGGACGTCGTAACCGTGCCCCACCGCCAAGGGTCAGGTTCAACAAGGACGGAAAGAAGATTGTACGTACCGTTTTCTCCATGTCGTTTTCTCTATGCCGTTTTTTCTATATTGTTTTCTCTGTGCCGTTTTCTCCATGCCGCACTAGCTAACCCCACTATCTAGAACCCTAACCAGGCCGCTGCTAAGACTACGACTGCTTAGATGAAGACAGACGGGTACGGAGAGAAGGATGATGGCGCTCAGGTGTATGTCTTTAGGTTCCTTCGAAAGCGGATGCAGAATATGCAGAAAGCATGCATGGCATCCGCAGCACTCTGGCGTGACGATACATGGCAGTAAGGCGCTTGCTCGGAATGACTGCGAAGAGCTAGTTATGAACCTGTAAACGAATACCAAGTCGATGGGCGTCCGCCTTTGCTGGCTCGTGGAGCGTGATGTGGCAGCTTGGAGAAGAAGGTTGGCCCGATGAATTGGTAATGAATTCCAGCCATGTCCTACGACTTGAGAGGGACATACATAGCCTTTCCTTTTACCCCGCGGCCGCAGCTGCAGCTACAGCCTTGCCCTCGCCCTCGCCCTCCAGTTCTGCAGTCTCCCACTCCTCTCCCTCTTCCCACCGCTCTAACTCGTCCTCGGCCGTCGCCGGCCTCACCACCCCCAACTCCACATGCCCATCCTGCGGATTGCCGTCGTCATTGTCGTCAATGCCTACAACTGCCGCATAGCCCCTCGCCGCACGCCTACGCTCCAACATGCGCTTATGATACCAGGTGCAAGCCGAGAGGGCGAGGGCAGAGCCGACGAAATTGGCGAGGATATCGTAGGGGTCGAAGGGACGGTGAATCTGTGCGGGCATGGTGATTAGTAGCTGGCAATGATTCCTCTTTTTGACCACAACAGCAAAAACAACAACCATCATGTTCAAACGACGAAAGGGGAAAGGAAGAGCCCTCTCGATGGATCGATGGATCAGCAGTAAAACATACAGGCAGCCACCCCTGCACCACCTCACTGCCCACGCCCAGCCCTAGCGTGCATGTCGCAAACGTGAGCTGCGCGACGCGGCGGCGCGTGGTGTCGAGAATCCAGTAGAAGAAGAGTGTGGTCAGGAAGAAGGCGGCGGCGTGGAGCGCCTTGTCCGAGTGAGCGGGGAGAGCGGCCGAAGGCGAGGACGAGGACGGGGCGAAGCCGAGGAGGGCGCAGAGGACGAGGACGAGGGCAAAGGCCAGAGCGAAGGGCTTGCGGATGCGCATGGTGGGGCGAGCACGGGCTAGGATGGCATGGCGTGGATGATGGCTTTTCGCTGTGTGTGCTTTCTTCTTCTTGGCAGATGGATGGAGTGCTGGAGTACCATGTAGAGAGAGAGAGAGAGAGAGAGAGAGAGCGGGTATGGAGCGCTAAACTACATGGGGCAAGAATCGAGGGCGGTGATTGGCGGCTGCGGGTATCCTATCCTAGCATGCAATGCATATTGCGTGCAGTGCGTGGAGTAGGGAGGTCATAGATGGTGGATGCATGTAGACGTAGGATAGTAGCACATTCACTGGTGTACCCTACCATGGGTGGAGCACGGCGGGTGTCAATGTATACATAGGACACGGCGGGCCAGCAGGGAGAGGTACGGAATGGTATGGTGTGGTATGTAATGTATTGTAATAAAAGCAGCGGATTCGGGAAAAATACGTCACATAAGGCGCGCTAGGCTCGGCGTGGACGGATACAGCCCCCAATCGGGGCGTCCGAGGGCGGAGTTTGTCTCGGAAGTGAGGTCTAGCAACAGCATGTAACGTCCGGTACTGTGCTGTACTGTACTGTAAAGAACACAAGGAAATCGAGGAACGTCTGGGGAAGGAATGGGTCGAATGGCGGGCGCTAGGCCCAGCGTGGACGGGGGCCGGGCGCGCTTGCCTCTTGTCCGACGTCCCTTCCTCACGCAAGCCGCAAGCCGCAAGCCGCAGCACCGCCTGGCCATCAAAGAACGCGCCTTCACGTCGCCAATCCATCGCGCCGTCGCCTCAGGATCGCTCGCTGACGGCCGCGCATCTTCCATGCAACCGCTCGCCGCCGCCCGCACCCGCGTCGAGGCCGGACGACGTCGCTCGCCCGGCGGCCCACCGCCCCCCCACGCGCCACGGCCATGTCGGCCTCGCCCTCGACCACGCACCGCCCGCCTACTCGCGACCCCGCCATCCACTCCCGCGCGCTGCCCTTAGCCCATGCGCCTCGCATGCGCGCTCCTCTACCCGCTCTGCCCGACGCCCTGCCGCCCATGGCCCTGCCGCCCGCCCCCCTCGCTCTGCTCGCCCTGCCCGACACGCCTGCCGACGCCGATGCCGATGCTGTGCGCTGGCACCGCCACCACGCTCGCACCGAGGAGCGTCTGCTGGCCCTGCTGGCGGGTGCTCACCCGTTGCCGCCGCGCCGCCATGCACAACACGGGGACCTCCCTGCCGCTGATGTCACTGCTGCCGCCCCTGCTGCCCCAGCGCCGAACCGCAAGCACGCGCGGACGATTGATGAGGACGACTATGGCGATGGCGACGACGACTCCGACGAGGATGCCAATGAAGAGGATGCCATCGACGACACACGTACCTCGCCGCTGCTAGCCAAGAGCACCCGTCATGCCATGACGGCCACTACCACCGCTACCTCACCTGTGCCAAGCCTCCGTATCGCTTCCCGCCCCGCCACTACCACCGACGACGAAGTACGCCAACAACTGCAGCAGGCCAAGCAGGCCGCCGAAGATGCCGCCCGCCGCAGCTTTCACACGCTCTTCTACCCCCTCGAGAGCGACCGCGATGCCATGCTCGAGCAGCAGAAGCTCGACGAGCTGGATCGTCAGGTGGAGCTGGAGACAGCCGGCCCTGCTGCCGCCACCGCCGCCGCCGCCGCG
>Ga0182215_1000147_pt1 | contig 12488 bp, 12 predicted proteins | sample G5R1MG_24_FD_128404 | JGI IMG/M metagenome (GOLD analysis project Ga0182215, IMG submission 128404) | Switchgrass phyllosphere microbial communities from Michigan, USA - G5R2_NF_03OCT2016_LD1 MG | ecosystem: Host-associated > Plants > Phyllosphere > Phylloplane/Leaf | place: USA: Michigan... | reverse complement strand
CCCTCTTCCTCCTCCCCAAACTCCACCCCGAATTCAGCACAAACGTCCCACCGATCTCCCTTCGCACTCCTACTCACATACTTGGTGAACCGCAACACGCCCCCGTCTCTCAGCACAATGGCCAGGTTGTTCCAGCTCGCGGGCTGGCTGAACAAGATGCCGTCGTCTTCCTCGCCATTGGATTTGTAGATTGCCGGGTCGGATTTGGCTTTGCGGCGGGGGCCGGCACCGGTGTTGGTCGAGGATTCGGCGGCGTCGTTGTCGTCTTCATTGTCGTCGTCATCGTCGTCGCCAGCCATGTACATTTCGTAGCCGCCGACTTCTTCAGGGGCGGTGGGGGAGCTCGCTTGTGGTGCTTTGCCCGTTGCCTGAGGTTGTGATGGTTTTTCTTTTGAGGATGAGGCTGCTGCTGCTGCTTCTCCACCTTGTCCATCGTCTTCACTGTCTTGTTCGGCATCCTCGTCACCCCAGCCCGTCGACGGCGTGATGCCGAGGCAGACTTCGAGCTGCGGGTCCTCGTCCTCGTATGCCGTGGCGAGCGTGTAGTCCATGCCTCGTCTGAAGCGGCGGGCAACGATATTGCTCTTTGTGATGGTGGCGTCTGTGACGAGGGAGATCCATTTGAGGAACGCGGGGTGCGGGAAGAGGTCGTCGATAAGCTGGTCATAGGGCGTCATGCCTCCGGACTCGGGACAAGGCGTTGTGGGTCGAGGCTGGATGGCCTGACGGTACAGATATCGGTGCTTGTGCGGTGGACGCGCGACACCGACTTTTGAATCCTGGCTGTGCGGGTTGGCGGGTAGGCTGGGTGTTGTCTCGTGGTCCTTCGACTCGAGGTATTCCCGTAAGCGCGCGGAGAACTTCTTAGACAAGAATTGTCCAATTTGAATAGAAGATTCGTCGGAGAATTTCTCGAACATTTCTTCGACCGTGTCGGGGACAAGGTAGTTGGGATTCATGTACTTGATGAGGAAGTCGCAGTCCTCTTCTGTGAGCGCCTTATCCTCCTCTTCCGACTGCTCTTTCAAATCAGGGTTATCGATCCACTGTGCGCGAGGTTCATCAAAGATGTCGGCTTTGCCTCCTTGCAATTGTGCCAGTGAGCTCTTCTCCGCCAGTTTCTCCTCCAGCCCCTCTTCGTAGCCCTCCTCGCCTTCCTGGGGAATGTGGAACCAGCCGCTAATAGCCATACGGATTCGTCCTCCATCCTCTTCTGCCTTCTCTTCAACGCCCCGTCTGTACACTTCTTCTACGTCATGGAAGCTCTCACCAGGTTGTACGGTGAAGAAAGAGAGCTGATTCCAAGCTGGAGGTATCGAGAGCGAGAAGTTAGGCTGAGGAACTTTGACCTCGTCGCCCTCTGGTGTCTTGAGTTGTTCGGTAGGATATAGTCGCAATGCGCCTCCATACTCGGCCTTCCACGGCACATCAGGATCCAGGAGGTAGAGGATCCAGCTCACGCGCCGACTTCCAATAACATCGTCGTGGCAGAGCAAGTGACAGCCTGGTGTGTATACGTTCTGTGTCGCCATTAGCACAAGAGGGTTGCATGGGGTACTTCTGGACGCACCACTGCCATATCGGTCTTGACGCCACTCAACGGCCCAGATTGCGTTATCTCAGAGAGGTACTTGCGGAACGCCGACGAGTACAACGAGTCGCGCAGAGTGAGCAGAGATGGCAACCGCTTCAACGCCGTGTCTTCGAGGCCATCCAAATTGGCTAGGTCGCCGGACTGGTGGATCTTGTAGATGTCCGTTTCTTTGGGTGTGAAGTGGATGTTTTCGCGGATTTCGTTGCGGACATTGCGCAATAACTGGTCGTCGACTAGGTTTTGAATGACTGCGTGCTTGTAGCTGTGCTTTTGATCAGGTTCCTGACATCCGGGAGATTTGATTTGGTGCATACGGTTGCGAATTTGCGTAGTACTTGGTATATCCTTCGAGCACCTTGCCGTCAAAAAGACCGCTGCGAAAGTTCTTATGCGCTTCGTCGTCGGAGATGGCCCTTTTCTTCTTTGCAATGCCATTAGTGGCATGCGCCTCATTCTTGCGCTTAGGCATATTGATAGCTGGATGCACTCCTTGGGTGTCGGTGCGATGATGGGGGTTGGGGGTTGGTTTGGGTCAGAACGTGTTGGTGCTACATAAATTTCGTCGGCGGAAGCGTGGAAATGTCGCCGATCGCTCCACCCTCGTCGTCCCATGACGAAGTTTTCGCTTCGGCATATAAACCCTGTTCTCTCAGATCTTGTTTGGGAAGGCCCAGCAAGGAATTTCTAGCGTTTCATCATTTTACTCAAGAATATCCGCCAGCCAGGGTGCTCATGTCCTGAGCAATCAACATGCGGAGGGCAAAGTACTCCGGTTGGCTGAGGTGTGTCGAAGCTTCCGGTAACTATGCAGGTACCGCCAACTGAACGATCAAGCTTCAAAGCTTGTGATGATCAATCATGCTATCATACTTCCGAGATATCATTGCAAGTGAGCAGGCAGACCACTTCACGATATATATATATATATAACCAGAGACTATGGGTTCCTGTAATCGATTGGGTATCTTATGGATGTCTGAGTATCCAGTCTCAAAGAGGTCATCTCAAGGAGCCTGCACACCATGGTACTACTACACCTCCCATGAAAATACCTCGCCATCTCAGATCCAGGACTTACAGCCTGTGACCCCTCGGTGATGATGCATGGCGCATCGGCCCTTCAGTTATCCTCTGGGTGATTTTCCGAGAACAGCTTTGCCATCCTCTCTTCCAGCATCTTGACATCTGTCCCGACCACCTTAATGTTGTCTACCATGGCCTTCTCGCTCTTCTTGATGTCTCGTTCTATCACCACGAGTTGTCGCTCCCATTGCTTGATTTCTCCCTCTTGTAATGCCTGTCGACGTTCTAATTCAGACAAGACTTGATCTGCGTGCCAGGCACTCGTGTGCACGTGGCGCAGTGTGCGCAGTCGTTCAAGTGTAAGGGGCAGAGCGGGTGACAGCTTGTCGATCGATGGTAATGTGCCGTAGAGAGCATTGATCTTCGCCTCTTGGTCTGGAGATGCGACGGCCTTTCCATCGCTGGAATTCAAGCCAGTCTCCTCTCTGGCTGCCTTGGCATGTTCGGCCTCAGCTGTAAGCTTTTTGATCTGTTGCGATGCTGCTTCCATATTGTTCGATGTGACGTCACCTATGAGTGCTACAGTCTGCTCCAGTCTTGTCAACGTAGAAAAGACTGGGAATGTCGAGCTTTCGCTCATCTCTGGCATCGTATTCCCACTCAGACCTAGGCTATTTTCGAGTTGCGTAATGCGCTTATCAAATTCAGCCGCTTTGTTCAGCACCATGTCGAGCTGACTCTTTTGGATCTGTGTCCCTGGTAATGGCGGTTGGTTTGCAATCGCATCGCTCACATATCGACTTGGACCGAAGGGCTTGTAGCTGTCGAACTTTTGTACAGTCCGATCGAGAATTGCCTGGGCACCTCGCACACCACCCTTGAGCACCGCGTACATTACATCCATTTTGCTTGATAGCATCTCAATCGCTTCTTTCGGGTCCGGTTCTTCGACCTTTGACTTGTCGCCGGTGGCGAGTCTCTGTTCGTACTCGTGCTCCAGACCGGCCAACTCCTGCTTGATCCTCAAGAGCTTCCTTGCAAAACTCTCCTCTTCCTCATCGCTGTCATCGCCCAGTATCTCGCCTCTCCGTCGCCGGCGCTGTGTAGCCGTGCGGTATGATCGGCGCTGTGCGGCAACATTGTCTGAAAAGTCGACGCCCCGTGCATCGATGCGTGAGGGCTGAAACCGATTGCGGGCCTGGTCTGTCTGGAGGCGCCGGTGGTTTACTATGGAGCGGTCTGGATCATCTTCGTCCTCTCCTTCTGATTCGGACACGGCGGTGGACGCTTGGATGGTGGAGACATCTTCAGCGAGGTCGGGGGTCTCGTAAATGTCGGGTGCTGTGTCAATGCCGGGTAGATTGTCATACTTTGGTCGGGAGCCTTCGGACATGTTGCAGTAGTTGCGGGTTGCTGTGGACGTGGCTGCAAGCTGTTTATGGACGTAGCTGGGGTTGCGGGGACGCGACTAAAGTGGAAGTCGCGACGGAGTGGCCAGGGGTCAGTGCGCATCCATGTCCACGAGCATCAAGTCACGCCCAGTTCCAAGAACACATTATCACTTGTCCATGGGAGGTTTGGGCTGAAACACTTCATAAGGAGGTTTTTTTTTCGCTAATCTTCAGACGCATACGTGTTCCTAGTCGCACCTCACATGAACCAGTTTTGAGCCGGCTTGAGTGACCGACTTGTGATGATGCATCCTACCGCACACGAACGGCCCTCTGCCCAAGTGGGTTATGCCTGAACTCTGAATGTACGCCCACTGGCAGTTTTTCGTTCCTTTTCTTCTGTGTCTGGGCGGGCTCTGCGCAGTACTGTCAACTCGGTTAGCATTTGTCCTGGAAAACCACTCGGTATCTGGGCATACCCTGCAGGAAATCGGCCGTCCGCTTGCGCATTCTCGAGTGGATAAAGGCTTTGGAGGCCTTGATGTGGTAGTGGAAGTAGTCCCGGAATGTCTGGATATGCGAGATCACCTCGGCTCGTCTCTGGAGGGTGAGATGGCGGGGGAAAAGGACTGGCAGAAATTTAGCAAGCAGTTGGGTAGAATCGGCCATGGCGCGTACCGAATGTGATATATCCGATGTCCGCAGAGCCCGAGTTGTCGACGCCTGGAATGCCCTGCAGCTCCAGTGGGGGGTCGTGTCGGAACAGTACTTGTGGTGCGTTTTGAATGGCTCTCCGCCGGGCATCGACGAACTCCTGCAGGAAAACTTTGCCAAAGATTCGGTCTGTTTCTTCGCGGAACACGGTGGAAAAGATGACGGTAACCCGATCGTGGCTGGCCTTGACATAGATGGCCTCCTCGTCTCGATAATGGATTGCACGCACAACTCCACCCTCGGCTACACCCTGTGGCGCCGACTCGGATGTATATTTGGACGCCTCCTCCTGCAAATGTTGGAATTCGTCGAAAGCCTGCTCAAAGGGCGCGGCCATGGCATTCCGCTTGAGCAGCGATATACGCCTGACAAGGTCCTCCTTCTCCGCTGCGCAGTATCAGCACCCTATTCATATTGCACGTGGCGTGCCATTGGCCATACCCTCTCCCTCTGGCAGATTCTCCAGATCTACAAGCACAGAGAAGTCATAGCCAGATTCCGGCTCGACAATGTACGGCCCGTACTCGCGCTCCAGCACCGACTGCGCGCCATACTGAACCAGTTCGTGGTAACATTTGATGTTGAGTGAGACGAGGATCTTGCTCTTGCTTTCCGGAGTGGAGATGTGGAAGGTGACGCCATCAAAGTCGGAGACGACCTGGTCAATGCTTGTAGGCGCACCGCTGTGTATGCGATGGTTAGCTACTTGGCTGTGTGCAGGCTGCGGCGCGGGAGGCAGCGGGGTATTGGTGCGCACCCAGTAACGCGGTCCCTCAGCAGCGACTCGATGAGGACATTCTGGTAGTCTAGGAGGAGCATGGTGGCTGCGCAGTCTTCCGTGGAGAGGCGGGGGAGAGCGGTTCGTGGGTGGGGCTGCTGGCTACGTCGAGCACTCTGGGCGGAGGTCGGAGGTGCATGCCGCTTGTGGCGCAGGCTGTGGCTTGTGCCGTGGCGCAGGCTGCTGTGGGGTTGGCTGGCTTAGTTAACTAGTAGAAGTACATTCCCTGTCAAAAAAGTGCGACAAAAAGTCGCGACTCTCTCGGCTCCAGCGACTCCAATGCTGGTCGCACATGACTAACACGCAATCCGGTGCCAGTCTGCAGTACGCGTAGATCCGACCCAGACACCGACACCTGTCTAAAAATTCGCCCTCCATAGTAACGGGGCGCAATGGTCAAGACGTACAGGTGTGTATCGCAGCCAGCGCAACCTGCACCGAGCGCCTGCTGATTCGCGCGCAGCAAATATGAGCACACCGACTCCTTTGGCGTGGTCACCACTGCCACTTCCAACATTGTCTGGACCCCCGAGGGACTCGTCCAGCCCGGATCCAGCCGGCCGGCGGGTGCGGGCCGCGCATACGCCGCCGCAAATGAACAAGTGCTGTGTTGGGACGTGAAGAAAGGCGAGCTTCTCAGCCGCTGGCGAGACAGCACGTGCACAGAAGAAGTTACTGTTATTTGCCGGAGCGAGGTGGACCAGGATGTCTTCGCTGTGGGGTACGCCGACGGGAGCATACGAATCTGGGATGCGCGCACGTCGACTGCCATCATCACCTTCAATGGTCACAAATCCGCCGTGACAACGTTAGCCTTTGACCAGACTGGTGTGCGCCTGGCGAGTGGGGCCAAAGACACAGACATCGTCATCTGGGACCTCGTATCAGAGACTGGCCTATTCAAGTTGAGAGGGCACAAAGGCCAGATCACAGGCCTTCGGTTCATACACCCCGGGACTGTTTCTCAGGAAGACAGTACACAAGCGCAAGACATAGATATGAACGCGGACCAGGCGTTCCTCCTCTCCACCAGCAAAGATGCATTAATCAAGATATGGGACGTCGCATCACAACACTGCATCGAAACACATATTGCGCAAACTAATGGTGAGTGTTGGGCACTGGGGGTCGCGCCCGATGGAACCAGTTGTATTACGGCGGGCAACGACGGAGAGCTGAAAGTATGGGCCATTGACTTGTCTGGTCTTTGGAGTGCCGGATCAACCGTTGGAGACGCAACAGAGCAGCGTTACCTTACCCTAAGAGGTGTACTTTATCGGCAAGGCAAAGACAGGACTCAAGGTATCTCCTTCTACACCAAATCTGACCATATTGCGGTACATGGCGCCGAGAAGGCTGTCGAAATCTGGCGAATACGTAGCGAGGAAGAAGTGAGAAAAGGCCTGATCAGGAAGAGGAAGAGAAGGCGAGAAAAAGCGAAACAAGGAGCCAATGGCAAAGCAGTGGAAGACGCCGAAGCTGAAGAGAAGGTGAACGTTGCAGACGCCGAAATCAGCGACATCATCGTTCCCTATGTAACAGTGCGGACAGCAGGCAAGGTCAGGTCTGTAGCGTGGATGCGCATCAGGGGAACAAAGAAGCTGCAATTGCTAGTCGGAACGAACAACAACTTGATCGAAGTCTACGAAGTGCCTACCAGAAGTAAGATAAAGTCGGAAGAGGTGCCAGATTACAATCGTACGTTATCCGTGGAACTCGCTGGACACAGGAACGACATTCGAGCATTGGCCCTTAGCTCAGATGACCGGATGCTGGCATCTGCATCCAGTGGAGGCTTGAAGATCTGGAACGTCAGAACGCAAAATTGCCTGCGGACCGTGGAGTGTGGATATGCACTCTGTTGCACTTTCCTACCGGGTGATAAGATCGTTGTGGTGGGCACGAAAGACGGTGACATTGAGCTCTACGATATTGCAGCTTCATCATTACTCGACAAGATCCCAGCACACGAGGGCGCAGTGTGGACGATGCAAGTGCATCCAGACGGAAAATCGCTCATCACAGGCAGTGCAGACAAGACGGTCAAATTTTGGACCTTTGAGATTGTGCAAGAAGAGATCCCAGGTACCAAACGTACAACACCGCAACTCAAACTCATGCAGTCGCGCATTCTTAGGGTCAAGGATGACGTTCTCAGTGTACAATTCTCTCCCGACTCCCGACTTCTTGCTGTTGCGACTCTCGACAATACTGTCAAGGTGTTCTTTGTCGACACGCTCAAGCTTTTCCTCAATCTTTACGGTCACAAACTACCCGTCCTCAACATGTCAATTTCCAGTGACAGCAAGCTCATCGCTACCTGTTCTGCGGATAAGAACGTCAGAATTTGGGGTCTCGACTTCGGTGACTGCCACAAAGCACTCTTCAGCCACGAGGACAGCATCATGCAGATCTCCTTTATCCCACACCCTGTTGACAACGACGAACGCCATATATTCTTTAGTGCCAGCAAGGATAAAACAATCAAAAGCTGGGATGGAGACAAATTCGAGCAAATTCAGAAATTCAAGGGCCATCATGGCGAAATCTGGGCCATGGCTGTCGCACGAACAGGCGACTTTATCGCAACAGCCAGCCACGACAAGAGCATACGTATATGGGCTCGCTCAGACGAACCCATTTTCCTCGAAGAAGAGCGCGAGCGAGAACTTGAAGACATGTACGAAAAGACGCTAGCCACATCCCTTGAAGACGAAGAGGGTCTCAACAGTGAACGCGCGGAAGCAGTCGACGCATCTAAGCAGACCATCAGTACCCTTACAGCTGGTGAGCGAATTCAAGAGGCTCTCGATCTCGGTATTGAGGACCTAGAAGTCGTGCGAGACTGGAAGATTCAGCGCAAGTCCAACCCCAATATTGCGTCGCCGCAGCGCAATCCGCTATACCTGGCTCTTGGTAACATCTCCGCCGAACGCCACGTCCTTAATACTATGTCAAAGATCCCTGCCGCGCAACTGCACGACGCACTTCTCGTACTGCCGTTCGCCTCACTACCTGCGCTCTTCACATTTATAGCACTCTGGGTACAGAGACAGTGGAATGTCACGCTAACCTGCCGCGTCCTCTTCTTCATGCTCAAAACACACCAAAAGCAGATAGTCGCGAGCAAAGAGCTGAAGACGGTGTTGGAGCACATGAAATCAGATTTGAGAAAGATGTTGATAGGGAACAAGGATCAAATTGGGTTTAATGTGGCGGCATTGAGATTTGTGGGCGAGAGGGTAGATGAGGAGCGGTTTGTCAGGCTTGAGGATGTGGACAAGTTGGATGGGGAAGAGGGAAGGAAGAAGAGGGGGTTTGTAGATATTGCGTAGATGTACTCTCGGCTTGAGGCATCTAGGTCTGGGTCAGAAGTGCTTATATGTATAATCTCAATGTTCAATGTCTATGGTCATGTACCTAAACTCTAGCTTATTTAGAAGTTATAACCTGTCACTATTCTATAATTGAAGTGCCTATCTAGTAGAACTGTTGCCTGTTAGCACCCTCGGATTAATCACAGATTGTCTAAAACTTTCAGTAGGGTAAAGAATATTATTGCTAGCAGTAACCAAAACACTGCAAGACTCGAGGTATACTCAATTCTTCATTATTAGCTAGCTAAGAATCTTAGTTTGTACAGCTTGATAGGTGTAAGTGAAGCAGGTGCGTCATAGATCACGTGCGTATATGTGATGTAAATACAACTGTCACGTTCTTCTTCCCATAAAATACTTGTTGCCATTTCACGCTTGTAACCCTGTCCACATCACCGCTAAGAATGACACGCAAGAAAAAGACGCCTAAGGAGACATCTACGGGCCTGTCCTTAGCCAAGAACATGCCTAGCTCTCGTACTATAAAGCCTAGAAGTAGATGTAACAGGGCCGCTGTTCGCAAGTTTGAGGACGGCCTGCTCAATGTGGAGCGAAAGCGCGGAAAGTACCACGAGATGTAAGTAGTATCTGCTCTACCATGCCCGAGTCTACTAACTTTTCATAGCAGCAAGCGAAACGCATCATCATCTCCACTTCTCTGCCTTCCTCCAGAAATCCGGAATATAATCTGGGAGCTTGTCTTGGGCGGGAACACTTTCAAAATTGGGATGAAATCTTCAAATGCCGGTGCTGAAGGGCAAGAAGGTACATCCTGGAAACTCTGTGTCAGGAATTGGACATATCAATGCTTTGCTCTGCTGCAGAGCTGCCGCCAAGTCTACGCAGAAGCAGCAATCTTCCCTTATCAATTCAATGTCTTCCAATTTTGGGAAACTATGGATTTTGACTGGCTTGAAGAGCGCCCTCTGTTTGGATTGAACAACATTAGGCACATCCATATCGATGTCCTAGATGTCATATCTGACCCGCTAGTGGAACCTGAGACATTAGTAGGGGAACTCCAACTGTTCCTCTACTGCCAACTACATCAATTAAAGTTAACACCCAGCGACAAACATGTAACTCCTCAACTCGCCCCTATACGGCTACCGAAGCTTAGGCATATCATCACCTTCCAGAACAGCGCAGGTGTTTCTCCAGAGTATACGGAACCAGTACTTACAAGGATTATCAAAAATATGCAAGGGCAGGTTCAAGTTATCCTCCCTTCGTCCTGGTACAAGTCAAGCAGTGGATATCAAACATCGCAAAAATATCGGTAGAAGGCCTATTGGTAAACCCGGCGCAGTGAAACTCGCCCGTGAATTGCATCTAGGACAGATTGCGCCTGAAAAATTAAATCCATTATGCTTATTATATGTGCTCATGAAGCTTAACGTGTTATTACTGTTTTTACAATGCTTAAGCATGGCTACTGCGTAATATCTTGCACTCCCGAAATATCTTAATAAAGTCGATTCAACCTACACTCCAGTGAACAGATCAAGCAACGTTTCACGCAAACAAGTCTGCAATAGTACAGCTCAAACACAGCTTAAAATCAGGGGATCTTGGAATATGAGTTGGTGGTGAAACTGTTACCGTTCACTCATAGCACTCTAGTTAATATGACTGTCGTCATCTGCGGACACCCTAGACACCAGACCAACCTGGTCTTGTAACCTGTAGCCAGGACACCAAAGCTCATTACGACTGGCAGAATGAACCCAGCCACCGCAGGAGAAGGAGGACCAGAAGAGAAAGCAGTCGCCGTACCTCTGTAAGCAGCCGACGCAAAAGTCCAGTCACGCACTAACCCTAACTACCTCAGCACTACACGCAGTCGGCTTGAATCTGACCTCCTCCGCTTGCCCGGTGAGCTGCGCAACCAAATCTACGAGTACGTGCTCAAAGATCTCGCCGCGCACTTGCGCTGCGACAGCAGTCCTCGCGCAGTCTTGCGGCCAATCTGGAAACGACACGCTCTGGCTTTGACGCAAGTCTGCGTTCAAGTACGCACCGAAACCAAGGCCCTACCAACAATCTGCACCGATTTCACAGGGCACGTCAAGCATCTCTGGGACTACCTCATCATGCCCGGTGGGGTGCTCAGCTCCCGGGAGCTCCAGGCCTTCACCACAATCCGCATTGAAGTGGATGGATATCATTACGCAAAGTACGGGATGCTGGCACTGCATATGCGCGACATTCTGGGGATTTTGGCGAAATTTCCGGGACTGGAGCGTATCATAGTGATTCCTGACAGGACAACATCAAGGTTCAGTGGGTCCGAGAGCATGTGGCGACTGATGGAACAGGATGTGCTGGATGTGCTCAACCGCCAATTCAGGCAGGTAAGCCCACATAGTAGGGCAGAGATCAAGATACAAACTAAGTACTTTGATCCTTTCAGCTTGTAGTTGATATGAGTTGCAGCTATTGGTGCAACTCGTTGATCAAGTGGAGGGGATACGAAGTAGATGGACCGATGAGAGCAAGATACAAGACCATTTGTAGACGAGAAGAATAATAGTAGACGAAAAACTTGTATTACTAGGTTTCAAAAGGGTACAAGTCGATCAACGAGTGACAGTACTGCCCAGCGGAAAGTGAACACATTTCTCCTAAAAGCACTAGGCGCCTGCAACTCTGAGCATATCCCCAACAATGATAGCGATATCAGCGCCCGCTTTCTTCTTCTGCGTGAGCAATAACATGACGGGTACTGCTTCCTTGGGTGCGCGAAGTGCTGCAACTTTGGGCACCATCTTGCCAAGTAGCTTGGCCTTGGCTCTCTCCTTTCTGCTAGGAGCCCTAATTACTGTAAGTCACAGTGATTTGTAGTATCATCGATGAGCTTACAATGATTTGACGTCAGCAGCGGCGGCAGCTTTCGCGACCCCTGTCTCTACTACAGAGGTTTCGGGGACTGGTGTAGTTGCGGGGAGCGATGTATCGGCTACAGTCTCCTGCACTGGCATGGGAACAAGTTCTGCGTTAACTGGTGTCGATGCCACTTTTTGCAAAGAATCCAATGCCTCCTCGGGTTTGGGCCTAGGTTCGATCTCGATCGGGACATCTTCATCCACCGCAGGTTCGATGACCGTTTCTGTAGGAGTAGGCTTTATTGGCGCGATAGGTGTGGCTTCCTCGACCGCTATGACAGACGGCGGTTCTGGGTCAGATGCTGAAGATACTTCGCCCTCCTCTGGTTCCGGAACGGCGACTGGCTCGGATGTTACAGCGGATTCTTCTGCTGTGGCCTTTTCAACAGGCTCCTCTGCGACCCCCGCGGCCTCTGCAACCTCCTCGACTTTGGCCTCAGCCTCGGCCTCAACCTCAGCTACAGCCGCTTCTTCTGTCTTGACTTCCTCTACTACATCCTCCACTACAGCGGCCTCTTCGGCGAGGGGCTCAGCTATAGGCTCTTCGCCCAGCACCGCAGGTGGATCGGCAGGCTCGACGTCAGACATGGTGAATTGAGGGTAGTGTGAAGGGTAAGGGAGAGAGTTAGTAAGATGGGACGGTAGAGCTGAGGGCAACAGAGATAGACGCGGGTTGAGAATGATGAGTGGATTGCGAGGAGCAATGACGTGAATTCAGAGGGTGTT
>Ga0182215_1000146_pt1 | contig 12578 bp, 7 predicted proteins | sample G5R1MG_24_FD_128404 | JGI IMG/M metagenome (GOLD analysis project Ga0182215, IMG submission 128404) | Switchgrass phyllosphere microbial communities from Michigan, USA - G5R2_NF_03OCT2016_LD1 MG | ecosystem: Host-associated > Plants > Phyllosphere > Phylloplane/Leaf | place: USA: Michigan... | reverse complement strand
GAACAAAAAGGAGAAACATAAATATGCAAGATATGGGGGTGAAGTTTGTTTGTTGCGTTTATAATAAGAAAAACCCCGCCTTGGTGTTTTTTTTTTTTTTTTGCCGACGTAAAAAGTTGGATCACGTTTTTCTATTTTCTCTTTCTTTTTTGCATTCGTGCATGGGATAGGGTGGGAGAGAGGCTTGCACTGTACTTGCGCCGATTATGGTGCGTGTGCTTGCTATTATCGAACTGCCCTTTTCGTTTCGGGGGGGTTTCATAACCCTGCGAGTAGATTGTCTTGTCAATCATGGCGGCATCCATCATGTCTTGGAGTTTTTTTTTTCTTGCGGGGATTGTATTTTGTTTCGTTCTCTAGCGTCTTGTAATCGGTTCATGTAGATATGTACAGTCGGCGCAGGGGAATGTTGGCCCTCGCCGACAAGAAAACCTACGCATAGCTCGCCCAGCCCATGTACAACACGGCTAGATTCTCTGCATCCGTCGCCTGCTGAATCAGCTCATTCACCGTTGCCCGGGTACTCAGCGTCTTGCTGAGCTTCTTCTCCACGACGCTGAGTGCGCGGCCCGCCTCGCCGGCCTGGTCCTCCCGCTCCTTGAGCTTTTTGCCGCTGTCCTTCTGCTGCTGCTGTGGCGCTGCTGCTGCTGCTGCTGCTGCTGCTGCCGCGGCCACCGCACCGCCATCATCCCCGGCACTTGGCGCAGGCGTACCGCCCGGGCCTAGTGTCACTGACCGTGTGGTTCCGGGTGGATGGCCATGTTGCTGTTGCTGGCCCGTTTCCTGCTGGTTTTCCTGCATGCGCTTTGCCTTTGTGGGCGTGACGCTCCAGTTGACCAGGGGGTCGTAGCGCAGGACGTTGAGCAGCGTCATGATGGACTCGCGCTCCTCGCGCAGCGTGTCCATGGTGAATTCGCAGCACCGGCGGAACACGCCTTCGGTGCGCGTGGAGCCCATGGCGTCGACCACGTCGCGCGTGAGCCGGAACGGCACGACTTCAGGCACGGGCAGCACCCGCCCGGCTTCGAAGCTCACGCCCAGGTCAATGTGCACGATCTCGCCCGTCTTCTCGTCGAGCAGGATGTTGTGGCAGTGGCGGTCGCCGAGACCTAGGACGTGTCCGAGGATCGAGTTGGCGGCTGTGGAGCGCGTGTAGGCGAGCCGCCGCTCAAACCATTCGTCCGGATCTTGGAAGCGTTCGAGGAGGAAGTAGCGCATCACGGGGTGGAAATTCTCAGCGATCTTCTTCCACACTTTGACGCGCGTGACGAGCGAGTCTTGTTGGCACCTGCCGATTTCTTTGCGGCATTGGTCAGGTTTGTAGTCATTGGGGTAGTATTTCTCGTGGGCGGGCATCACCCAGAGATGGAGGGGTATGGTGTTTTGGACAAACTCCATGAGGCCGGACCGCGTAGAGAGGGGAAGGACCTTGTACGTGCGAATACCGAGGTTGCGGATGCGGGTTGCCGTGTGGTTTTTGAGTAATCGTGAGACTTGATCAAAGACTTGTTCCATGATGGCGTCTTGTCGAAGATCATCGTTCCCGGATTTGAACTGGACATGTCAGCGGGAAGAAGGATTCTGCACAGCCAAGGTACGTACCAGTTGTTTGTAAGGCCGTCCATCCGTGCCTTTTGCTGTGATGATCTTGGGTGCGCTCAGTCCATTTGCGATGCTCATTGTCGGTTTGAAGGATGCAATCCTGGGCAGATCAGAGTAATTCATGTTCGGCCTGACCTCAATCTGCAGCGTCGCTGGCGGGACATGGAGCCTCGGTATCTTGCTGACCAATTCTTTCGACTCCTTATATCTGTCTAGTGAGAGCTCTCGGCCCTGCTGCGCCGTCTCCTTCTCGTTCTTGAACATGGCCAGGTTATGGTAAATCTCATTAGACTGGGAGATTGAGCTCCAGTAGGAGCGAGATCTTGTGTCGCTAGCAAGGGCCTTGGCAAGACCAGATGCTGCTTTCTGGCGAGACCTGGCCGATTCATCCTTGGCTCGCACAAGGTCCTCTCGTGTCATTGCATTGACTTTCATTTGGATTGCAAAAATCTGGTGCATGCCATGGTAGGGATGCTCTATGCAGATGCGGAAAACCAGGTCCATGAGAAGGTACTGAAAGGCGCTCTCCTCGGCCTGCAGTCGAGACGACAGTTGGTTCATGAGTAGGGCGAACTTGCCGCTTGGAACGTCTTTGAGATGTAGTTTCATGGCTGTGTTGGCTAGTTCAGTATCCGAGTTCTCCAACCACAAAGCGAACACCCGAAGAGCATCATTGTTGTATTCATCACTGGCAACAAGTGAAAGAAGGTAATTTTCCAAACACTGCCGCAGAAATTGCTCTCGACCTTTGCGCAGTCGCTCGTAGTCCGTGTGGTCGAGATCATACCATGTCTTGGCTCGTCGTGCATTCCGTTGGTATGTGTCGCGCATGCTCTTGCTTTTCTCGGACGTGGAAAGCCTTTTAAATTCGTGGTATTCTTGCAGTTTTCGATCCATGACAGTCTTGATACGTTCCATATCTTCGGCGGCGTCGGGACTCTGGAGTTGCTTGTCACAGAAGAGCGCGAACTCGTGGAACACCTGACCGGGACCAGAGCCCTGCTTCTGGCCCTTGAGTTCGGAGATGGCGGGTTCGAGATACTTTTGCATAATGTCATCGGGTTTGGCAAGTCGGGCTTCAGCAAGATGATGGCCCTGCCTTCGTTAGCGTTTATGCACAAAAGGTCCGGTTTCAACGTACCAGCTTCGCCAGTAGCACGGGCAGACTCAAGTCGATATTTTGCGAGTCAAAATCTGCATGGTCTATCAGATGCTGGCGCATGCGAATCGAAACTTCAGTTTCGCCCTGATCCCACAACACGTTGGCTACCTCGTGCTGAGCTGTAGCTTCAATGTCTAAGCCTACAGACTTGCATTGGGGCACGATATCAGACAAGTATGTCACGCTAGCCAACGACTCCTGGATAGCACCATGTCTTCTACTAATAGTAGACGAGGATACAAGGGCTTCGACTTCCATGCCTCGAATGGTGGCAGTTCTCGCGTGAAGCGAATCAACAAGAATGTGGTTGGAGGCGAGTACGTTGAATAGTGTCTCGCGACAGGACAGTAGCTGACGCACATCTTGGAATCTACACCCATGTCAGCGCACAAGCACACGGCTCTACAGGCTTAAAGTTTACTCTCCAGCCCGCATCCACCTCTCACGAGACTTCATGTGATCCCATATATCGAGTAAATGCTCCGAACGCTCAGCTCGAATTACTTCACTAGCCTCACTCAAGGCTGCCAATGTTCGCAAGCGCACTTTGGCTGGTACTGGCGAGCTGTTCTTGCCGGAAAGAAAGCTCATGGTAGCTTGAAGCTGGCGGTCAAAGTTCTCTTGTGCTTCAGCGGCACTCTTTGCATAGTATAGCCCCTGAAATGCTTTGAAGAGTATACTCGACTCGGTGTGGTTAGTCTCTGGCGCCTTGATATCCCATTGGCCAAGTTTCCGTGCAGTGTGCAGGGTGCTTTCTACGACATCGTCTCCAATATCCCTGAACTGATCGTTGGATAATAGAGAGTGCGTGACACTATTCATATTTAGCATGATCAGCGACCTTACTGTGCCCCTTGAGTCCACTTTCTCGAATTCGTTGTTTCGGCGCATCTGACTGTCGAGCCTGGCACCTCTAAACAGCAAGCTCTTCACACCATCTCCTTCATAATCAAACCGATCCAACACGGACAAGAGATTAGCACCTCGATCGACGCCATAGAAAGAGTCTGGCTCGTCAAGATTCTTGTATATGGAAAGCTGAAGTGCCAATGGAATCTTCGGGGCTTCCATACGCACAGAAGACCGTCTCGTACTGCTCTTCATGACAGGCTGGCCAGACGACGTCTCCGCAAACAAGAGCGCACTACGATACATCCCGCAGTCATTTGCGGCTTGCGACGCCTGTAAATAGTCAATTTCCAACCAACGGTCTCGTTGCACCCTGGTAACCTCATTTGGTATCGGCTGGCTTCGAAGGTAGAGTATGGTTTGAATGAGAATACGAACATAAGGTGCAGTAGAGGAGTTGGAATTGCGGAACCACCTTGACGTTGCTTCTGACATGACATTTCGGACGTTCCGGTCGGCATCATACTCAACAAGTAAAATGAGATGGAGTATGTATGGCAGTAACTTCTCTGCCATGTGATCAATACTCCTGAGTAGGGTTGGAAGAACGATGAGAATTGGATCTTCGGACGTAACCCTGCATAACGAAATAGCAAAATCTTTGATCCATTCAGAAACCGGCCTTATATTATCGGGCATGATCACCTGAGCGAGTGTCTCGGCAGTGGTTGGGACTACGGGCGTAGAATCTTCCGGCATATATAGCCCTAAAGCTTTCCCAATGGCCTCTGGTATTACTCGATGCATTTCTGAGATATAATCAGAATCTGCGCCGGAAAGATGGGATATCAGCTGTCGGATGGTATTCTCTGCCAAACTGACTTCACTGCGGTTGTCACTGTAGAAGAGATCAATAACTTCTCGGATAATAGCCTCTCTGGAGCCCTTGCCGAGCGAATCCTTGGGTGAATGACTGGAGGAAGACCACAAGTGGGCCTGAACAGTGCCTTGCTTGACACTACCACTCGCACTGTACGCGCGTCCCAGAACCCTGGCCGTCCAAAGGAGATAGCCATCGCCGACATTGGGCCTCTGACATGACTGCCAGACAAGAGGCGCATAGTCAGCGGCATCGTGGTCTGAACCAAGAACGTCCTCCCGGGCTGTTGGAGCGGGCTGGAAGTTTTGACACAACAACTCCAGGGCAACATCACGTGAAGTCTTGCTGAGAAGTTTCCGACCTGACTTGACATCATCCAGAATCTCTAGGAGCAGCTTACTCTCCTCGCTGCCCTTGATCGAGTTCCCCTCAGCATGAACATGCGATGCAGCAACGATGATTGACCTGAAGGCTTTGACGGTAGAGGGCCGTTCATAAGCTGTGACCGCCTCAGCATGAGCCTTGAGGTACTCATTGAGCCAATTGTGAAATCGGTTTGCCGCATTCATGGTCGCCATGTGCTGAGATTGTTGAGTAGTACTGTCTTGTGTAGAACCCAGGAACACTCGTATCGATATGAGTATAGATAAACCTATGCCTGTGACAAAGCCTAGATGTTGTCGCAGGTAGGTAGCGCCATGCTCTAATAAGTACTGCATGATCCCGACGGTATCCTCGGCGCACTGCGAGTCAGTAAGGAAAGGGCGTAATGACTGGAGCATCATCTGCAATGGATAGCCTTCGTATGCAATAGGTCCAGCAAGAGCTACAACAATCCTGATTTTGCGAATCATCGATCGTGCATACAATGACCCCAGCGCTGGATGAATACGGTCGAGCAGAGATCGCATGACAAAGGTGTAGTTATTTGCAGACCAGAAGCTAGCAGGGTTATCACCTGTCCGCCGACACAAACGCTCCAGCTGATCGGTAAGATAGTAGGCAGAAAAGGATGGCTCGATCCCCATGTTCATGCCTTGTGCTGAGTGGCAGATATCAGTCATCTCTGCGATGCGTTTTGCCGCAGGATTGAACGGTGTCTTCTTGTCCAGTGGCTTGCCGACGCGCTCTTCTTGACCCATGACCTGGAAGACGTGGCTCAACACCTGAGGAAAGTGCTTCTGTATCAATTCGTAGTAGTGGTCGCTTCCCATCATGTCCTTGAGGAGGTTGGCAAAACTTGGCTCTGCCTTGTTTCGAGCGAAGCCCCGACATGTATCCCATGCTATAGTATAGGCAGCTGCTTTGCCAATATTTTTCGAGAGAAGATCTTGGCTAGAGGCGCCCAGCTGTTCAGCAAGATACTCAACCTCATGCTTTCGTCCGAACATGATCGCCTGGCCTACAGCTTCGGCTTCGATATTACGTAGAAGGTCTACGAGGGTTGTGTATCCAAAAGTATGGTAAGGTATTTCAGCAAATGTGCGTTCGCGATCCAGCCAGGTGAAGACGATCTGAGGTGCGAACAGCCGGAAAAGACTCTGGGAATCTTCCAACGCTCTCGCATGAGCGACTGTAGAGATGCATCGCTTGGCATGGCCGGCCGCCCCCTGAACAGAGCCCGCGGTGGCAAATATACGATATATGCTCTGGCGCAGCAGCGTATGCCATTGTGATGCCAGCCTGGACAAAACCAGGAGCCGGACAGCGATGCCCTCAAGGCCCTCATCGTCCCCAGGCAGACTACCATCGACATCTTGCAAAATCTTCTCATGTTCTGAAAGAACAAAATACTCGAACATATATGACAAGCGATCGGCGATGTGATACTTGACGGTCATCTCACCTCGTGATAGAAGCTCGAATAGGCTAGTTCGCACCGAAGGCACCTTTTGATTCTGTGCGAAGTCCGGATGGTGCTTGAGAAGGCCATGCAAGAACCTGGCGATGGTTTTCTGCAGGTTTGCAGATCGTCTCACTCCGCCTTTTTCCATACCCTTGACATAGTAAGCATAAAGAGCTTCGACGATTTCATAAAGACATTTTGCCTCTCGATCGGTTGCATCAGGCATCCAGACGAGTGTTGTGCCGATTAGGGCTTCCAATAGCATGCCATTCGCAACTTCTGATGTATTATACTCGCGAGCACGGGGATCTATAAGAGCTTGACTGAAACGTTCTAGAAGATCCAAGCAGTCGGTCCGTGATATCTTCAATCTACTGTTCCAGAGTGAGCGTACAAAAGGTCGCGCGCGTAGCAGTTCGCTCTCATGCAGTCTGATCAAGTACTCCACGAACGAAGAGGAAATTTCGCCAGTGCCCGGCTCAGCCATTTCCATAGCAGATGATATGAGCCGGAAGTAAGCGGAGGCTGAAGCTCGCAAAGCTGATATATCATATGCAGCTTGCACGTCATGTCGGGGTACTTCGACATCGTCTACACTGAAGCCGGTAGTCATCTGCGAGTCAGCATCACCGTCGATTTCCATGAAGTCGTCATCTTCAGTATAGATGGACTGTTTCAGGTCTCTACGATCTACTGTCGCCGACGAAAGGTACCGTGAAAGTATGTGAACACCCATCTGCTCGAAGGCTCGCAGATCGATGTTTGGGAGACAGCTTATATCGGGTAGACTTTGTATGCATTCCTCCAGAATAGCATCAATCTTGTACTGTTCAGTCTGAGGCTTGGACAATGTACCGACGAAGGACTCGATCAATCCGGTTACCGATGATCGCAAGGCAGACACACTACGCTCATCGATGTTACCTAGGATAGTAAGCGCAGACGCGACGATACACAGGTTTGTCAGGACCCTCAGCATGTCTGGTGTAGTTCCTTGCATATTGATTGATGCCATATCATTCCAGTACCCTGTCGCCTTCTCCACTTCAGACAAACAGTAGCCAAGGAGCTTAGTTTCCAGTTGTGTCAAATGACGATCGCTGGAAGTCTCATCGAGGGCAACCCGGGTTTCATTTGGGGATAGCAACCCATGTTTATGGTCATCAAGGAGTAGTAAGTAGCGTGCCAGATCTTCGTTTTGCGTCGCTTGTGCTCTAGCTTGCGCAATGGGACCCAGCACTAGAAACGGCGCTGGTTTGATGATGCTGAAGGGTCTATCCATACAAGCGTAGAGAACACGCAATACGTCGCGGGCGTTGCAATGGCTTGCGTTTGTGGTCGAATACGTGCGTTCAGACCATAGTCCTGGACGGTATTAGCGAGCTCACCAACATAGCTCAGACAGTACCTACCTGGGGTCCATCTACTCAGAGTCCAATTCAGTATTCGTTCGGCCGTCGAATTGAAATTGGTTGGATTTTCGGTAACTCGCTCTCGAATCAGCGTAGTGAGGAATGATGAGCTAGATTCCGTAAGCAACGCCGGGCCACTCAACTCAATAGAGAGAAGCATGGACTGAGCAGTCTCTGAGACAGCCGAGAAGGGGACAATGCCGAGTCGCAGGAGCACGTCCATAAGATGGCAAGCTGCCCGAGAATTAGATATCGATGTCACTGCCCGAGAAGCGCTTTGCCAAGCAGAAACCCAACAAAGCCTCAGTGCTTCGTTTCTTGCACAAGGTTGGAGGGCTGCCCTAACTCGGAAGTTAGTCGAACATCTCAAGAATGAAGGGTGCATACTCCCTACCCTGCCAATCCTATCATTGCCCATACTGAATGCACGGGATTCTCATCGGCTATGCATGTAGTGAGCTTCTCTAGCATTGTCTGAAGATACTCCTCCTCTACAGGACCTTCCTGGACCATGAAAGCAACCACTTGGAGCGCTGCCCGTCTCGCATTGGACCTAGGTTCGGAGACATGGCGAATATATTCAGGAAAGAGTGATGTAACGCGAAGACGCTTGCTAGCGCCATATTCAGCATGGCTGCGGTCATGACCAAGACGTCGCCTTCGAGCATCAAGCAGAAATGAGAAACGGGCAATTGCGGATACAGTCGCCCATAGCGCCTCATGGCGCTGATGTCCTGTCTCCAGCGAAAAGGCGCCCGTGTTTAGTGGATGAGTATGCTCATCAGCCCGACCTAGATGCCTGAAACAAAGATGGTGCTCTTCAAGAAACTGGTGTGGGGCAGTCTCTTGCCTACGCCGGTAATCACCATAGATTGTTTCGATAATTTGTTCGAGTTGGGTGCTAACTGCCTCATCGTCTGCGTCATTCAACAGCGCAGCGATGTGTGCTTCCGTATAGGACCACAAAATTATCATCTCCTGGCGAAGGATGGGCTCAGACCACATGGATTTCATAAGTGGAAGCAACGCCTGCACAGTACACTTGGTCAGGTCAAGAGAATGTGTCGAGACACGAGCGAGAATTGCGTTGATTGCAGCAAGGGCGGCAGCAGCGACACTGCCCCGGCCAGTCCTCCATTGCAAGTACTGTTGGAGCGCGGCCAGGATGGGACCAGCGCGGTCCAGCAACGGCGCATTGGAGGCTTTGACGAGTGAATACAGGCATTGCACGAAATCCTCCGTAGATTGAGCGACCTCGTCAGGGACCGGCTTGGTCCTTGTCACTGGCTGTCGCGGACTGGCCCTCGAGGACGCAAAGTCTGCCGACTCCTGGGGCGTCCGGGCTCGAGCAGAGACACTGGCGCTCCAGCTGTCCAGCGGTTCACCCGAAAGCTCTGCAGAGACAGCGGCCACGCGCTCAATGCAGAAGTCAACGGCAGCATCCCAGCTGTGTTTGGAGAGGCGCTCGACATGCGGCTGGTACTCGAGCAGCGAGCGCAGGGTGCGTGGCAGGTCTGCGGCCAGCGGCTTAACGAGATCGTGTGGGCCCGGCAGCAGCTCGATGATGGTGGCTATGATGGCCTCGGCGGTGGGGCCTTTGATGGTGCGCACGCCCGCAGCAACGACATGGCGCAGAGCAGAGGCGGCGAGGGGCAGGAGCGCAGTGCGGGGCGACTTGGCTTTGGTGCCGTGGTGCAGGAAATGCGAGCGCTCGTCGCGCAGGCACTGGAAGAGCGCCTCGCACAGGGAGAGGTAGGCCTTGTTGCCGAGCGCCTCGAGGCTGGGCTTGCCGCGGTTGTGCTTCACAATGTGCACCAGGTCTTTGAGTCCAGTGCACCGGTCAGCCACGCGCGACGCCTGGACGAGCACTGGGGGGCGTTAGAGAGGCGGGCTCGACGCGGGCGGGAGAGGAGCCTCGATTCACGTTTTGCATCCTGGATTGTCGTCGCCCCCATGGCACGAGAGGGGCCTGGCGTCCTCCGGCTGGCAGGGCCTTGGTCAGCGGCGGCAACCGTCAATCGTCGGCTGGTCGTGCTAGCCGTGCATGTGCCCCGTGGGGGAGGGCGGTGGGTGACGTCGCCCAGGCTGGGCTGTGCTGTGCTGTGCTGTGCTGTGCCGTGCAGCTGCGGCGGCGGACGCGGAGGTGAGGTGGTGAGGCGTTGCTGGGCGGTGGGACGCGCTAGGCCGGAATCGCGAAATCCGTGTCTTTGCCCGCGGAAGCTCCAGCGACAGCGAAAACACGCGCTCACACGCCCCACGCCCCACGCCGCCGCCGCCTCGCCGCCTCACTGCCTACCCGTCCACCTACCTGCCCGCCCGGCGCATAATGCGCACTGCCCCCGCCCGCCCCTGCCATGGCTGACGACGACAGCCTCGCCGCGCTCGAGGCCCTACACCGCGACCTATGCGCCCACCTCGACCTGCAGCTGCCCGTGCTGGAGCGGCTGCTGCTGGGCCTCGAGGCACACCTGGAGGCGCTCAAGGCGTTGCTGGATAAGGCGCCCAAGAACGATGCCAGCCGGCAGAAGCTGGCGTCCGGCACCATCTGCATTGCCGGCGACGACTATGCCGTCAACGCCGACTTCCAGCAGCAGACGCTCGAGCTGGCCGAAGCGCTTGACCTGGACGAGCTGGATGCCGCTGCGCTCTTCCTGGACGCCCAGCGTGAAGCCCGCGACATCGACCGCCCCCCGCTGCAGGCCGCCGTCATCCGCTTCCACCGGCGCCGCGAGACGCTGCTGCTCTGCTTGCGCCTCCTCATGAAGGCCGCCTTGGATAGCGGCGAAACGGCCGTGGCTGGACTCCCGCAGCTACAGCTGGCCGTGCAACTGATCGTCGGCGTCACGGACGGATCGAGCCTGGCTAGTGCATACGGCTTCTGGACCAAGTGTCTGGCCAGCATGGAGTCGGTCGAAAAATGGCTGCAAATGATTGCCGAACGCGTCCAGAGCACCCACGTCGTGGGTCAGGTACCGCTTCCCGGCTTTGACGAGACCATGGTCTTGCAACGCCAGAGCCTGACGCGGCAGCACGAGAGCCTGGCCGCCATCTGCACGCATATGGTCAAGGCCGGCTACGTTAACCTCGACAACTACAGAGGCCTATTGTCCAGGGCCAAGACGCTGGAGCGACACGACCTCATCACCCTCCATTATGTCCCCATGCTCCTCCGCCTCACGACGTGGGCCGCTGCCGAGACCAACGTCACCGTCCGCGATGCGCGGGCACTGCACGACTCGCTCATGGCCGGCCGGGAAAGCGACAACTGGGCTATGAGGAGCATGCATGCCGCCGTGTTGACCTGGTGGCTGGCCGAGTACAGCGGGCGATACGTCGACCCCAACACACAGGACCCGGCTCTGCAGAATGTCGACTTTGAAGCCGAAGCCGCGACACGCTCCGATGTGTTTCTCAAGGCGCTCAATGATGGCGCCTTTCACTTCATGCTCTCCTTCAGCCAAGACGTGCGCCCGACCAGCTGGTATGACCCGCAGAAGACGAGTATGCTTTCCACACTGCTGCAGGATACGGCTGTGCTCAGTGCAGACTCCGCGCAGCCTGCCGAGTTCTTCAAGATTCTCGTCATGGAGCAGCTGCAAAACTTTGTCGACTCTTTCATCACCCACATGCCGGACACGCTAAGGCGATTGAAGGTGGAAGAAGACGACCAGCGCAAGCGGCTGCAACTGCACTTCCAGCGCTCTACAGGCGAATATCCGCTCCACTTGGAGCGATTCATGGTCATTGTCGCCTATGCTTTTGACGGATTTCCCGAAGCCGCAGACGATTTCTGGAGCGACAAGGAAAGCAACCTGTACGGTTTCCTGCAATGGGCAGCCAAGCGGCAGCCCACGCCGCGGATCGCCATGTTCTGCGAGATGCTGCGGGCAATTTCAACAGGCCCCTCCAACGCCGAGTCGGCGCATCGATTTCTGCTCGAGGAAGGTGCCTCTGCCTCTGGGAAGATACGGCGGACGAGCTCTTTGAGCTATACACACATCCTCAACGAATTGGTCGAATTCGAGAAGAATCTCCACGAGCCACGAAAGGCCCTTCCGGGCGGGGTGTACGCGCCTTCAGCGAACCCGATAGACCAAATCGTGGAGCCAGAGAGTGCGACCATGCTGGAGAGCTATTTGCGTCTCTTGGCGCACATCTGCCGACAAACATCAATTGGGCGGAATTGGATACTTGAACTTAAGGACTATCACTTTGCCAGCATCTGCTTTCGCTTGTGCACCGACAAGGTCGAGAGCGGACTGCGTGCCGCTGCCTACGATGCTCTTTCTGCCTTGCTCGTAGGCAAAGATGTCCCTCGCTCGAGTGCCATGTGGCATCTGCTCGACGACTGGACGGTGAATGGGTTTTACACGGGATCCAAGCCAAGCAGTACCTTGGGGGCTGTGCCGCGCGACGACTTCTGGCCCACGCTGGCCGACGGATACGATGAGGCTGTCGCACTGGTTCGATTTCTCCATGCGCTGGTGGAGCCATATCCGGACAACGAAGGCCTTCATGATAGCCTTCCCTTCCCTGAGGGACTGGGCTCTTCGCGCAGAATGCCAGGCATTGAGAGTTACGTTGACTTTGTCATGCAGCAAGTCTTCGCAGAGCGATCGCAGGAAGTGCTGGATCCCACCCAGCGCAACGTCATGAGGTGGACCTGTCTCAGCTTCATGGTGACTTGTCTCTCGACGTTCAATGAGAACCTTGTTGTGTTTGCCAACAAGTCCAGCATTCCCGTGGATGCAGTCATTGATCCGTCCTCTCTTGCTGCTTATGTCACGCTGCATCCGTTTGCGCGTGTCATGGAATGGCTGTTCAACG
>Ga0182215_1000141_pt1 | contig 12839 bp, 12 predicted proteins | sample G5R1MG_24_FD_128404 | JGI IMG/M metagenome (GOLD analysis project Ga0182215, IMG submission 128404) | Switchgrass phyllosphere microbial communities from Michigan, USA - G5R2_NF_03OCT2016_LD1 MG | ecosystem: Host-associated > Plants > Phyllosphere > Phylloplane/Leaf | place: USA: Michigan... | reverse complement strand
CAGGCGATGCCATATTGAAGATATAAAACCCAAAGGATGAATTGAGAGAGGATCAAGGACGAGAAGAAAAGTCACAGTAGGTGGGAATACTCGGGTTTCTGCGGGCCGCCATCTATAGTTATTTCATCAGTGGAGACCTGTTCGCAACCGTCGGGATAACCCCACAGCTCTGGAGCACCCGCGACCAGTCGAATTTTCATCGCGGTCCACTTGGCGGAGCGGCAGCATCTGCCGCGACAGCAGCACGCATGCTGTTGCTCCGTGACATGTAGCACGAGCATGATGAAGGAACGCGACCGAAATTTTGAGCCAGGGATGCATCGGCTGGCTACCTACCTCGTCGTTTTGCAGCAGCAAATCGCGCAGGCGCTAGACTAAAGTCTGCTCAATACGACCTACCACAGCCTGCATTCCGAGTTGCCCCTTCAGCGATGGATGGAAGAAAAATCTGCAGATTAGCCCTGAGTTCTCACGTCCGAACGTGACGGTGGTGGCGACATTACTAGCAAAGATTTAGTCAACTAAAGAGGGCTCGGCCCTTCATCGGGTGGCGCAGTACACACGGCAGACGTTGCGTGCAGCACACCAGCCTGAACAATTGCCAAACAGTAACGAGGCATCTTCTTCCTCTCCTCGGCTGGCGGGACCGAGTGCCACTCATTCCTGGAACGGGTTACACTGACTCAGAGCTGATATTGCGGCGCTGTTGTTGATGTTGATGGCGTTGGGAACTATGCATGCGCGCCTCACGCGACATGGGTACGGCATGGCCCTATGTAGATGCTGTGCAAGTATTTATACTCTGCTGTCCATGTATCACTGGATCTGGACCAAGAGAGGAAACAGGCTGTACCACCTCCCCTCGCAACATTTGCCTCGTGCGACGCACACCGACAAGTCCTGACTTCCAGCTCCAAGGACGACGAAGTGATGTATGTAGATTATCTGAACTAAAGTATCTGGACGGAACCACAGCAGAATACGGCTCTTACAGCATTGGAAAGTATAACTTCGACTATGTATGCATGTACAAATCACCAGAGAGTACTTATTTACACGCATTCCATCATCAGCAACTGACCGTCGGCTTCGAAGAGGCAATTGAGTGGAATAGGGAATACCTAACCGCCTGTTGAAGAAAACTGCTGACCCCGGTGTACTGTAGGTGGTATGTAGAGTGTTTGCGAATTTATCGTGTAGTGGAGATGGCGATGCATTGTTTACTTGATTAGAGTGGTCACGTCTCTCTACTTACACGGCATTTCAACTGCCCACACCTCATCATCCTACACACTTCCCTCAACACACCGCTTCGCACCACTTCCTGGTCTCGCCCTCTCTGTGCATACATACATTAATACCCGTCACGCACCTCTCAACCTCATCCCCAGTAAATGCGGCCTCCTCCTCTCCAAATCCAACACCATGACCCCGAACAAGCCATTCGCCCAGCTAAACCACTGCCGCGACCACACCCCTGGATGCCTTGAATCAACACTTTCATGCATTACGCCCAAACCATCCGTACTCCGCACCAACATGCTCAGATTCTCCAAAATCTCATCTTCGTCCTCGCTCGTCAGGATGCGCATAATCAGGCTCATGGGCCAGGCGCGACCAGGCAGGGTGTGCGGGCTGCCTATACCGCTGATGATGGGTCCCTGGGAAAAGTACTGCGAGTCGCGCGAGAGGATCTTGCGGCGCGTGTTGGCGTAGATGGGGTCGTGTAGAGTCGTATAGTGGAGAAAGGGGGCGGAGAGGAGTGATGGGATGTTTGGGTCGTCCATGACGTTGGCGCTGCCGTAGCCGTCGACTTCGTAGGCGTAGACTCTTCCATGCGAGGCCGAGTTTACAATTCCGTAGGCTTCGATACCGCGGTTTAGTAGAGTACTCATATTGCGCATCCATGAGGTGAGGTTGCTACTGGGAGGCGAGATGGCCTCCATGATGGAGGAGGAGGTGTTGAGGGCGGCACTGAACATCATGTTAGAGGGTATGAGATATTGGAATGTACACGCGTCGTCGCTCGGTCGGTGGAAACTGCGGACTAGGCCGATATGGCCTTTGTGTGGACTGCCGTTGCAGTTGTTGATTGGGGTACCACCATAGGGCGCACAATAGGTGTAAGGGGTGTGCTGCCATTCGCCATCCACGGTGTAGGAATCTATCATCATGCTTTCTGCTGTACGGAGGATCAATTCAACGGCCTTTGACCAGTTGCTTGAATTCTTGAAGAAGTCATAATCTTTGGTAGCGTCTGCATAGTCGGCAGAGAGCTGCAGGAATGATGCCACTGAATCTAGTTCCCACTGGCAGGAGAAGACCCTCATGAAGTCGAATGCTGGCTTGATCCGATCACTATTTGCACTGCTTGTGCGCTGAATTCCACTTTCATCCGGCGCCTGAAAAGCGTTGCAAAACGGACTCTCCAGGATGTACCGAGCCTGTAAGTTGATAGCACCACGGAAGAGACTCGCAAGACTGTTTTGACTATTGGACGGCTTAAGGACAGATACGTAAGCTTGCAGTTGGTTAGCACTGTCTCTCAGCCACATTGCCTCGATGTCTCCCGTGATTATAAAGGTCAATTCCTCCTTTTCTTTGGTGGCTGGCTCATTCTTTTCGCTAGTGGAATTTGCATAGCCCTGCCATGCAATCGTAGTGTCTAATGTACTCGGCCAAGTGTTCTCAAAGACGCGGAACATGTCTGGATCGGCTATCACATGGCGCAATCGTTCAATCGTGTCTTCCACTTCTTGCGAAACAAATGTCCGACATGGCGCTATAGGCCGCGCATATGATAGGTTCAAGCCGCCTTTCGAGAAAGGCTCGTGTTTTTGTGAAGCGTAGCTGGAGTAGATGGGGCACTGAGCAAAGCAGAAAGAGATGAGCGATAACAAAAAGCTCAACCTGGCTGGCCGCATGGCTGGTGACAGGTCTGTACAGATAGGTGGTAGTCGATCGGCACGACTGGAGGTTCAAAGTAATGCGTCCAAGAGTCAATCGGCCCGGATTGAACGGCTAGAAAGCGCTACTGTTTATGTATGTAGATCATCCCAAGCCGGAAGTGGACTTGTGCTTTCATGTCAAGACGATGATGCGGGGTCCAGTAGAAGCTTCAGTAGGGAGTAGCATGAGCCACATGCGAACGAAATAGCAATACATATGTAGCAAGTAGCATACGTATGGCAAATGGTCCTGTCCAGAGTAACTGGATCTCCTGTTTTTCGCATGGCATTCGTTCGTAATTCGTTCGCAGATATTGCAGCCAAGACATTCCAGGTCACGTCCCCTTGACGATAGCTCGAACCCGCTTCCGCTCCTCGACATCCATGACCCACGGTATGCCTGACTCGCCTGAAGTGTCGTCTGCGACTTCATCCCATTCGTCGTCTTCCATGTTCATGATGAGCGTCATTTGCGTGCATTTTGTAAAGGCATCACGTAAACCGTATTTACCGCCCGCGACTGCTGCGGTAACAATACCTGCAATGTCACGTTCAAGTCTGACAGCCCCCAGCTCACTGACCCTGCCATAGTAGCTTCTGATACGTCGGTCAAGTGCAGATGCGAGATAATTCAATGCCAGCGTTAGGAGGCGATCGAAGTTTGCCGAGGTCAAGATGCGCTTGATTGGGCGAATTACAACACCCCAACCACGGTCGAAGCGTGATTTGACCAAATCAGCGCCCTCTTCTTCATCTCCGTCAACGTCGACATCCTCTACCAGCGCATATTCGATATCGCGGAACGCTTCTGCTAGTATGGGTTTAATGCGGGGCCTGAGGACATTGCTGAAGAGAACGGTAATACCGTCACCGAGGAGGTCGCCGCTCTTGGACGCAAATGACCGCTCCATAGCCTTCAACGTGTTCTCGACGAAGGTGGCATCGTGACCAAAGGGGAATAGGTCATGCAATGGTGACTTGGTAGTCTGTGGGCCATTGCCACCTTCCTGTGGACTGCCAAGCTGCTGCTGCACGATGCGTTTTATGTAATCATTGGCAACATCGAGGTTATTGATAAGAACAAGAAAGGCAATAACCTTATCCTCTGGTGGCAACCCACCCTGAATGACAGCCTTGGGGTAGCTCTCATCTTTCATCTTTCGTTGAATCATGCCGATGAAGTCTGTGCCTAAGATGGAACTTAATGCGGGCACAACGCGGGAGATGATGGTGCGTTGTGACGTCGCAAGGGTCCTTTGAAGTACCTGATTGACGATATACATGACATCGTCGACAGCGGATGTAATAAAAGGCGGATTTGAGCCAAGAGGCTTGGTGGGATTGAGCGTGAGATGGGATGGGGACTCGTCGAGCTGGAAGGCCTTCTCGACAGATCGTCTGAAGAAAAAGGCCATCATGACGTTGAAGGGTTCGATGAGGTGACTGGTCACCTTGTTGTGCAGGTTGCTGGTAGCTAGGAAGTGAGGCATTACCAGGCCATGGTTGACACGGTCCTCGGGTTCAAAGGGCTGGAAATATGAGCATCTGGCATAGTCGGCTGGGAAATTTAGCTTACTGCACACTTGTCCGAGAGAAAGCGCGAGTACAGGGCATAGCGTCCGAGCATTAGTGCGCTCTCTCCCAGGAGGGTATCGACTTCCTTCATGTTGACGCCCTCGTCTTCGCTTGTGCGTGGGAGCGTGTTGGCTGGGGACGTGGATCGCGATGTGGGCGTGGCGGATCGCTGGGGGGCGAGGAAGCTTTGCACGAGGAAAGAGAAAGGGTAGGATTTGATGTCAGTGAGTCTGCGGTCGATGTTGCGCTCATCGCGCCACGTGTCGAGCACAATGCCACCCTGCACGTCAGCCTCGAGCTGCAGGCGCTCGATCACCTTGTGCATCATGGCGGGCCCATAGTGACGCTCGACCAGCGGTTCGTGGCCATCGACAATCTGGGCAATGTGCTCGAAGAGCTTGGTGAGGGTGTTGGCGTAGAAGAAGGCGTCTTTGCGCTGGGCGGGGGCGGGGGCGTGAAAGGCGGCGCGGGCGCGGGCAGCGACGCCCTGACACACATAGCGGCCGTAGGCATCAAGGCCGACGTCGGTGCGGCCGATCAGGGGAAACAGCTTGAAGAAGCGGGTGACTTGGGGGCCGTCGCCGGTGCGGGCGGCCTTGTCGAACTCGCGCAGGAACAGGCCGCACAGCGACGCAGCGGCAGCGTCAAGAGTGACGCGAGGTGGATCAGGGACGTCAGCAGTGGGTACCATATCGTCGGCGAAGGCGCCGTGGACGACGTCGGGCGGCAACTGGGCGGCGCGGTTTAAGTAGGTGGCAGCAGTCTCCCAGTCCTGGGGCGCGCCCATGGCGCCGTGCACGCCCAGCACGCACGCCTTGAGCTCGGCTACCTGCTCGACGACATGCAGCGTGGCTCGCACATTTGCCTGCTCGCGGTCGAGGCGTGAGACGGCGCCCGCGATGCGCCGGGCGGTGGCGGCCGCGTCGGCGAGCATGCCGCTACCGACGGCCCGGCTGTGGGCTTGGTGGGTGCCCAGACGCGCCCGAAGCACATCGAGGCGGCCCAGGTCGCGCGCGAGGTCGGTTTGCGCGGCGACGAGGGCGTCGAGACGCAGCGTGACCGTGGCTTCGTGGGCGTGCAGCTGGTCGAGGGCCGCCCGGATCTCAGCCGCCGACGTGGCGGCGAGGAGGGAGCAGTCGGCAGTGTCCCGCATTCTGTGGCGCAGGCATCCAGACGGCCGTGGTGGTGTTGACTATGCACTGCGCGTGGTGGTGGTGACAGGCAGATGTGGAGTAGCGAGTGCACTTACTACTGTCATGCCATGTGTACCTAGATACGCACTAGTGCCATGCTACTATTACCCACACTGCCCGATACACACTAGTTCTCTGTATAGTATACGTATATAGTGTATATAGTACACAATACCGGGTAAAGTATACAGCATTACACAGCTGGTAGTGCCTTGCCAGCGGCCGGTTGCCCCTGCAGCCAGCGCATGCCCGTGTTGACGGCACTGGCACTGAAACCACAGCCACCACTGGACTGCGGCCTGCCTACCCGCCGCTTGTTGCTCTGCCTATCTATCCTTACCAACCACCACTACTCGCCACGCAAACCTCCGCCTGCTGCATAGTACGCGCCAGCGGCTCCACTCCTGCCGACTGCGCCCGCCGCGACACGCACACGCCTGCTGCTCGGCCACCCTATGCTTGTCCGCCTTCCTGTCCTGTCCGTCAGCGCCGCCGCCCAAACACACTTCCCAAGCCGTGCTATTCTCTCTGCGCCAACCGCCCACCCGCCACACACAGCCTCGTGCATTGCCGGCCGCCTCCTTACCGCGCATGTGCCTGTCCCCATGTGTCCGCCCCGATAACCTACCTCGACCCACCTCACCTCCACTCCGCTTGACCCCGACTTGGCGGGGCGCCTGCACAGGATACTCCTCCATACCTCACCATGGACTCGACCGCACACGTTCTGGCCGCCGCCCACCAGCTCCACGCTCGCTCCGGGGGCATGGGCGGAGCCACTGGAACGCGCCCTGCCTCCTACAAGATTATCGGTCTCATCCTGGCCATCGCGTCTGGCGTATTCATCGGCTCATCATTCGTCATCAAAAAGCATGGCCTCTTGCAGGCCAACAAAAAGTACAACCAAGAGGCAGGCGAAGGCTACGGCTACCTCAAGAATGCCTGGTGGTGGCTCGGCATGACTCTCATGATTATAGGCGAAATCTGCAATCTCGTCGCCTACGCCTTTACTGACGCCATCCTCGTAACTCCCATGGGTGCCCTCTCGGTCGTCATCTGTGCCATACTCTCTACCATCTTCCTCAAGGAGCGTTTGAGCTTTGTTGGTAAGGTGGGTTGCTTCAACTGCATCATTGGATCCGTCGTCATCGCCGTGAATGCCCCGGAGCAGTCTTCGGTGGCCCGCATTCAAGACATGAAGAAATGGGTCATTGCGCCTGGCTTCCTTAGCTTCGCCGGCGTCATCATCGTCGCATGTACTGTTATTGCTTTGTATCTGGGTCCCAAGTATGGAAAGAAGACCATGATGGTGTACATTACGATTTGCAGTCTCATTGGAGGTCTCAGTGTTGTGGCTACCCAAGGCCTAGGTGCAGCGGTTGTAGCACAGGCTTCTGGGACCTATGGTGGCCAATTCAAGGAGTGGTTCTTCTACGTTCTTCTCATCTTCGTGGTGGCCACGCTACTGACCGAGATTGTCTATCTCAACGTAAGTCCACGTTCGCTTCCGATGCATGAGCACGATGCTTACCCTTACCCAGAAAGCCTTGAACCTCTTCAATGCCGCCTTGGTAACACCCACCTACTATGTCTTCTTCACCTCTTCGACGATTGTCACCTCTGCGGTCCTGTTTCAAGGGTTCAAGGGCACACCACTGCAGATCGTTACTGTCATCATGGGCTTCTTCCAGATCTGTTCTGGCGTCGTCCTGCTGCAGCTCTCCAAATCTGCAAAAGACGTCCCAGATACTGCCGTGTTCAAGGGCGATCTCGATCAAATACGAACGGTAGCTGAAGTAGAAGAGCCCGAGTATGAGCCTCGGGCTGACACGCTCCGCGGCGGTGCCGCGATTATGCGATCCTTGTCCAAGGCCAGATCCCACAAAGAACTGACAGAGGCCAAGAAAATACAAGAGGAGCATATGGAAGTCATAGGCGAGGGCGATCAAGTTGAATTCGATGGACTTCGCAGGCGAAAGACAGTCTTGGACCCTAGCCGGCCGCCCACACGCAGTGGTACCATTATACAAACAAAGACGATCCATCCACCTCTCGGCATGTCACAGTTTCCTATGTACGACTCAGACGACGACAATGACAGCTTTCACCCCGGTTTCTTCCAGCGCTTGCGATCCCGCGGCAAGTCGACTAGCAGTCGTGGTAGCGTGCTTGCACCTGGCACGCATGGCGTCAGTATGAAATCACTTCCGCCCATACCCACCGATGGAGCATCAGATCGCGAATCAGACAGCAAGTCGTACAAGCCGAACCTAGCGCAAGATACGTCGTATAAACCACTCGACGCTCATATCCAATTCGACCTTCCTGAGCCACAACACATGCACGAACGCCCATCGTCACCTGTTTCATCGCTCTACCCACCAAAACCTCCACCGCACGCTGCAAAGCGCCAGTTCTCTTTCCAGAATGTATTTTCGCGTCGCCCAGATTCAACGGGCGAAGGCAGTAAAAGACCGACGAGCAGCCGACACAGCCACAAGATAAGCCGAGATAGCAAAGCCGTCGCCACGGAGGAGGAGAGACTAGGACTCGTAAAAGGCGATTCTACTAGCATGTTACCCGTACAAAGTCGGGTGGAGGATGATGAAATGGAGCCTCCGGGCTACTCGGATCATTGGGATATGCCACGCAGCTCAAGTCCAGGGCAGTCGCCCGAGCGCATTTCCTTTCCGCATGGGGTTGTGTCACCGGTTAGAGTATCGTCACCACTCCGGCAGGGTGTGCGGAGAGTCGACGCGGAGGAGGAGGACGCGCATGAGGATGTGGATCTTGAAAAGAGGGAATCCGTGGGTGGGGCATTTTTGTGAAGTATTTGAGCGTTGCGTTGAAGTTATCTTTCATGTTGGTGTAGGGATTGTTTGGATATTGAGCATGATGGCAGCGCGCAAAATCATGACACGAACGACGCTCTTTTACCTGTCTCGTCGGATACATCTATAGACGGGCAGAGAGAGAGAGAAGGGGGGGGAGGGTGTTGAGATGTTGAATGGGCGTTTCCTTAGTAGAAGGGAGGAATCCTTTGGTAGGATTGATTCCTGACCAAGCAATGGATCCACGGATGTAAGCTGAGTTATCAGATGATTGTGATGATGATAGACTACCGTAAGCTGATTCCTGTTTGCACGCATGGATAACTATCCGGGCCTTGGCGAAGGGCTAGGGTTGGATCGAATTGCCGGACCTCGGAAAAGACATGTTGCGGGGGATGATCGTGGCCCAAGGAGTAGGCCGATCGTGGATATAGTCTTATTCGGGCGAAGATAAAAGTTAGCGAGAAGAGGGTCGGCGGGCTCCGCGATCGGGGGTTGGTGCCATGCAAAAGCATGCAAGCGTCATGGTGCGGTAGAAGAGATGGGTGGCCTTTTGAGGAATTGGGCCAATTCCCATACCTTTACAATAGCACGCTTGCAGCCGTTAGGGGCTTTCTTCCCTTTTCTGGCATCGGCAAAAGGCTGAGCAGACGAACCCACTGACCAACCAGTCAGCGTTCACTCCAGGCATCGTCACCATCATACATCGCCCTCTCCTGTCGCTCTTTCTCTTGCCATAGTCCTTGCATCCATCATTTCGTTACTAGTCGCATCCCGATCGACTGCGAGCAGGCGGCTGGCAGCTGTTGCGCCACCGAGACGGCTGCACGCGAGATTCCGAGGTACGTGAGGTGACCCCTTATCAGATGGACAAGATGCTTTTTTTATCAGATGAAGCACACACGCACAACCAACCCCCTGGTTTGTCATCTGAGAGCATGCACAGTCAGACAGAAGAGTGGCAGGCCATCTCAGTAGCATTGCTCACGGAGTGAGGCAGGCGACGACAGCACTTACTAATCATCATGGTTTGCATCCACAGTCTTCTTCCCCGTTGCCACGCCTTCCTCGGCTGCACACATCATGGCGCATCATATACCCACCACGGCGACGTCGCACCCCCACGACCCCATTCCCTCGGAACCACGTGAAATACCACAGCTCACACTGCGGCCGTCGCAGCAGCCGCAGCAGCCGCCCGAGCCAACATCGCCCAAGTCGTCAGGCGAGTCGATGCTGTGGAGCACCGCCAGCAGCGATGACTCGGAGGCGCCCATGACGCCAGCCACGGAGCCCGACCAGGCCGTCGACGAGGTCATTGACAAGCTACAGGCTCTCCCTGCCCCTGCTGTCAACCTTTCCGGCCCGTCACGACAAAGACGCGCCTCAACGACGCTCATTTCCGACAGTCCGACAGACATCAGACGCATCCTAGGCGATGGCGAGACGGCCACCAAGCTCATCAGTCAGTGCTGTGGTGGGGGTTGTTGTCTTCTCAAGACGTTGACACCTGATACATCCTCGGCCAGTTTCGTGCCCGTGGCTGTGCCCGACACCCTGGCCTACAGGAGCCTGGGTCTGAAGCTGGGCCCGCTTGCCCTCGACAGCGAGCTGACCGACACAATACCGCTGCCGCCCGTCCATGTTTCCTTTGAACCTCTCCCGGCCAAGGGCATCACGCATGTGTCCCAGGTGCACAGCACGCCACCCACGTTCGTCCAGCCACACCCGCCCTACCAAGTCTACTCGGCCCCGCTCTACCACGCCCGTGAGCTGACCAAGCCGGGTGCAGAGAAGAGGACCATCCATTTCGATATCGACGTGACCGACTATCCAGACGAGGGCGGCGTTGACTTCAAGGTCGGAGGTGCCATTGGCATCTGCCCGCCCAACTCGCAGGACATGGTCGATGAGCTCTTCGACATGCTCTGCATTCCTAGGTTCGTCCGCGATAAGCCAATTGTCCTCAAGACACATACAGGGCGATGGCCGACTATCTGGGGCGAGGACGAAGCACGAGAGCTCATCACGACTCGGCGCGAGCTGTTGACATGGTGTACAGACATTCAGTCTCATCCACCGACCAAGAATCTACTTCGCCTCATGGCCGAGTACGCGGATGCTCCTAACGAGAAGAAGATCCTCACCTACCTATGCTCCGCCCAGGGCCAAGCAGCTTTCTGTGACCTACGTACCACCTCACATTTCACCGTCGCCCAGATGCTCGCGGCCTTCCCTTCGTCAAAGCCACCACTACCCTCCCTCCTCGCTGTGCTTACCCAGCTCATGCCACGATTCTACTCGCTCTCCAATGATCCCCACATTTCGTCAGCACGCCCCGGTCTACCTGGTAATCGCCGTCTCATCGAGATGGCCGTCACCATCCACGAGACACCCGACTGGCACGCCGAAGGCGCCACACGAACTGGTGTCGGAAGTGGGTTTATGGAACGCCTGGCGCACGCCTTCGTCGCCGCTGAGGACAAGGGCGAGGATCCCGGCAGTTCCCTCGATCTTCGCATCCCCATGTTTCGAGGGCTGATGGCCAACCCACTCTCCAAGCAGTTTGGAGGTGAAGGCCCCATGGTACTCATTGGCGCTGGCGTCGGGATGGCTCCCTTCCGTGGCTTCATCTTAAACAGGCTGAAGAACGCGAATTGCGCCAACAAGATCTGGTTGATCCAGGGCGTTCGCGATTCTATGCTTGACGAACTGTACTCGGGCGAATTAGGCGACCATGAGCGCGAGATCAAGAAAGTCGTCCAGAGCCGCAAGGTCAAGACAGGGGAATCCACCGAGGTCAAATATGTTCAGGATGAAGTCCGGGTCCAAGCTGATATCGTATGGTTTGTCATCAATGCGCTAGATGGCCGCATCTTCGTCTGTGGCTCCAGCAAAGGCATGGGAGAGGGCGTCGAGGCCAGCCTCATCGATGTTGCCATGAACAAAGGACGTCTAAGCGAGAGTCAGGCCAAGGAATTCTGGGAAAGGAAGAAGGAGGATGGACAGTACATTGCTGTAAGTTTTCCCACGCCTGGGCAGTGCGTGTAGTGTGGAGAGGGTGGATATACTAACGGCTGTACCAGGAGACCTGGTAGACTTGCCACGCACGCGCGCCACTTTACCATTGTGTATCTACAACCCCTCTTTTCCTCCCCTCTTTTTTCCTCCTTTCTCCTTCAACATTGGGGTTAGTTCCTTTTTTTTTAGACCCATATACAGAGATATACGTGCACACGCACATGCTTGTTTCCATCAGTATGGCGTTGAGACAGAGGACAGTCACTAGACCAAGAAACACGGGCCAAGGCAACCTTTTGCCATGAGAATTTTGCACGGCGTCTTTTTTTCTTTTCTGGCCAACAATTGCCGTCATACAGGGGAGGGTGGGAATGATTGGGTGGATCATATTGCTTTTGTATGTACCAAGTTATATTTGTTCTATTTTGGGTGGGAGTTTGTTCTATTTTGGGTCGGGGGAGGGCATTGTTGATGGGACAATCGTTTATAGTTTCAAACCCAGAGGGTGTTTTTGGTGCAAGTAAAAAACCCAGTGTGTTTGGAAAAAATGGCTCATGTTGACATGGCGGGGGTATTTATGTATTGATTGTTCATCACGTGGCTGGTGGTATGTCATAGACTGTATTCCCCTTTCCGGCTACCTCTCCAGACGGAAGCATTCCTTGCTGAGATTGGATTTTCTTTTCTTTTCTTCCCAACGAGCATACCATGTGTACTCTTCTAAGAGCGGGGAGCGAGGGATTCCGTCGAGCTCGCGTTGAGCACCATGTATGCAAATCACTATGACATACCACGTTCTTGTTTGTGCCCGGCACAGGCGCTGCACGGCCACGAGAGCGCCTGGTGCAACGTGCGTGTCAGGCGAGGGAAAGTGTGACGGAGACTAGGTGGGATGTTGATTGGGGCGATGGGTTGCAGGTTGGTCGCTCTTCGCGTGATACGTGCGGTGCCATGTATGCGGGCGAGCCATGTCAAGAATCAAAATGAAACAGCATGACAGCAGCCCCACCAGAAGTCGGTTCGGAGCGACGGCTGGTACCTAGATGGGGAAGCGTGCGATGTTGCGAATTCTGGGTGCACGCGTTGACAACGGTGGACTGGGGAAGAATTGCTAGCGGGCGTGTACTCGCAGACGTACGGTCGGTCTGGCAGAGGATCGTTGCTGGCGGCGCCCGTCTCGTGCGTGCCGGTCTGGTGGGGTTGTTCTTGCAAGTCTTACTATGGTACTTCGAAAAGAGGGTTTGATGTGAATAGCTGGAGGATATACCCAT
>Ga0182215_1000140_pt1 | contig 12899 bp, 8 predicted proteins | sample G5R1MG_24_FD_128404 | JGI IMG/M metagenome (GOLD analysis project Ga0182215, IMG submission 128404) | Switchgrass phyllosphere microbial communities from Michigan, USA - G5R2_NF_03OCT2016_LD1 MG | ecosystem: Host-associated > Plants > Phyllosphere > Phylloplane/Leaf | place: USA: Michigan... | reverse complement strand
TAACAAGACCGCTGGTTGTGTTTGGGTAGATGGGGATCTCGGTGAAGGAAATGGGAGAGCCCGTTCCAACAGCTGTTCCTGTTCCGGGAAGACCTGTAACAAGGCCACTTGTGGTGTTTGGGTAAATGGGAATCTCGGTGAAGGAAATGGGTGAGCCCGATCCGGTGCCCACAATGCCGGTCCCAGAAGGAGTGATGGCGTATGTCGTGGTAGTGGTAGTAGTGTTTGGGAAGATGGGGATCCCAGAGAAAGTGGCTGTCGAATCAGAAATCCCGGTGCCAGTCCCTAGTGGCAACTGAGTGGTGGTGGCCGTGACAAGGATGACAGAGGTTGATGGAGTGCCTTTCGAAGAGATTCCAGTTCCAGGAAATGGAATGGCACTGAACTCTCCGGTGATGGAGACTGCAGTTGGAAGCGGACCTCTTGTTGAGTTGAGGAAGGGTACTGAAGAGAAAGTTGGCCCAGGAAGTGTGACGTTTATGGTTGACACCGGCCCTACAGGAAGGATTGAGAATCCATTGCTGGCAGACGATGTAGATGTGACCTCTGACGACGCTTCAGATGACGCACCGACTCCAGGTGTGTATGGCTCGGTGATTATGACGGACTCGCTGGGCAAAGATGGCACGGTAGTTATAACCACAGGTTGGCTGGGTAAGGATGGCAAGATAGTTATAACCACAGGTTGGCTGGGTAAAGATGGCACGGTAGTTATCACCGACGTCCCGCTGGGCGTGGATGAGGTAGAAGTAGATGACTCGGCCGGCGTATCATCGTCGTCTTTGTTCCAGCCGAAGATGCGAGCCAAGAAATCCCTGATCACGTCCAGTCCGGTGCGAGACTTGAATGCGTCCTCAACCTTTTGGAACACATTGTTTGGGTCGTCCCCAACACTCGCGCGTAGGGCAGCTGAGACCTCAGCCGGGAGTTGTTCGCCTTCGGTAACGGGGGCGCGTGAGTCTAGCCCCTGGTGTGGAAGTGCGGCCGCATTAGCAATGGTGCTGACAAGCAAGACTGTGGTGAGTAATTGAAGGGCGGCTCGGGAGCAAGTCGGAGCCAACATTATGACCGACGCAGGTAGGAGAAGACAAAAGAATGACTGATTGCGCGTGGAGGTGAACCCTCAGTCATGGCCGCATGGCTTTGGTATATATGCCCTTGCAAGCAAGGGAGGTGGCGAACATCGCGAGATGGCCAAGGGAGGAATGGACACACCGAAACAGCCTAGACAGGCCCCAACGAGCTGGACAGTCATCTTGCATGACAGTGTTGAGGATTGAAAGGGGGTTTGTTGGAGATTCAAGGTCAGTCGTACAGCTGCTGACGCGATTTTTCGCATTCCTACGCTGCGCAGGTCCCCATTCCACGTTCGCCGTTCATGCTTTCTACACGCGCTCAAAGCTCGAAATAACTCCTGATAAGTATGCTGTCTTTGAGTGGTACCAAGAAAAGGCTGGAGGCCATGCTCATCTAATCAGCATGATTCTCATCACATCCCTTCTATAGCTCTTGCTCTTCTTGGTCGGCCTTGCATCTAGTGGAGACCAGACCACCATAATCGTCCCAAGTAAGGCCACAGCCAATAGCCGCATTATAGGCGAGCTCTTGATGCGTGAGCTTTGGCCTTTTGTTGCCTTCATGAAGTCTTGGTCTCGAAGTGGGTCCTTCATCGCAATTTGGCTTATTAAATAGCCGGGCCGAATCTGAAACGCTCTCCGTCGCCGCTGAAGCCAGTGTTGAGTTCGGTCGGTCGGACGTGACGAAATCCCAAGGCATGGAGGTACATTCTAGGTGTTCCAACATCTCCGTGCTCGCAGAACCAGACAGCATATCCTTGTTGATCTTGCCCGATTCGGTAAATTCGTCCCTGGTGTGATCAGGCGCCATACTTTGTGTGACCATATTCCAAACGTCCTCATTAGACTTTGTGGAGAGGGCTTCTTCCAAATGGATACGCTTGAGCAGATCAGGACTACAGGCGTTATCACCGGACGCATCTGTATCGCTCTGGGATCTTGGCCTTTCGCGCTTGTGGTTTCTTTCTGTTTCCTGCCTAACCTCGTACGCCATTGTCATCTCGGCGTCGTGGCGAAAAATATCGTCACAGCAGAAGTCCCTGAAGAGATTGCGCATGCTGACTGCTGGTGTCCAATTTTCACAGTCAACAGTACACGGATAGACGTCCGATGGCCTGAAAGCCGCCAGAAGCTCGCACAACTCCGAAAACGATGAGTGCCGTGAGTAAGGGAACCTTATCGTCCGGTTCTGCGGTGGCATGGTAATTTGGTCGCTTGAGACGCGAGATGATAACACGGAAACGAGGCTTGGTAGAGATAGATCGTCTTGACACTTCGGGTCTTGCTTTCTTGTTTGCGAGCTGATCTCTAGCTTGCCATTTTCACCGTGGAGTTTTGGTTGAAGTAGCGCAAGTACCTTCGAACATAACACCTCGTCTTCAATTGACGCTGCGCAAAGCTTCATCAATTCGCCTACGTCGGCGGTAGTGCCGGTTTCCAGCTCTTCCTTCTGATCCAGGTCGCCCTGCCCACCTCCGGCTCCAATCTCGGCGATGTCACTTCCACTGAAGCGTGAAACGATGGGTATGATGTGGACTATCCTGGCGTCGGTGTCGTTTTCTATGACCTGACAGTTCATTCCACGTTCACAGCTGTGGATGCGTGCATTCTCGCGAGATGTCAAACAGCCAGGCTGAATGTGGTTTCCATTTCGGAATCCACACAGTGCTGGGGCTTCCCGAATTTCTTGGCCAGATTCGCGCAATGATCGATTGTCGGAAGGTACGCTTAGGCCAATCTCCTCGAGTTGATTTTGATTCAAGGTAGACAGGGATCCATAGATGCGTGATCGATAATCGTCAATATGAATACGGGACTTTAGGAAGCTGGCCAGCGCTATCCACACATTCTCGTAACCAAAGGTCCAAGCATGAAAATAGAAGATTGTATCATCTGAATACTCACTAACTCTGGCTATCTCTTATCAGTAAGGTACGCAAGGGTACAAGGCCATAGCATGCGACCTCATGTTCTTGGACGAGAATCATCACGTACCAAGTAGCTCCTGGATACCTGCTGCTTTACTTGGAAACTCACGATAGCGCTCGCTGTTTGTTGCAAATGTTGTATCTAAATAGATACAATCGAGCCGGCGAGGCCCAAGTGTATACGGTAGTAGTACTGGGTTCTGCACTAACGAGTTCACCCACCAGGTTTCAGCTCGAATGTCACCTGTGTACAATATTGCCTTGCCGTCACCTTCAATCAAGAACATGACAGCGCCAACGCAATGATTAGCATCGATACATGTGACCCTTATGTTATTTCCAGGAGCCAGCTCAATCGTAGTTGGCGTATCTAGAGGCAGTGGTTTGGCCAACGTGCGCATGCTCTTGTCGTAGGTGACCTTGCGGCTTTCGAGAATGCCTCTTGCAAAGTTGACGCGATAGTGATGTCTCTCTAACCGCAGAAGAATCTGTACAGCGGGTCAGTTGAGGATTGTGTGTAATAATAGCCTTATGGGAATACAAAAGTGGTGCACAGTGGAATCAAAAGGGAATGGTTCACCGTTTCTCGGCGCAAGGTATAGGATAAGGACCTCCTCCTGTGCTTACCTCCCTCGTTGCAGCAGAGCAATACACGAAAGGAGCTCTCAAGGACTCGAGGCCTGTCAAATGATCGGAATGAACATGGCTAAGAAAGCACGCCAGAGGAGGACTGTGATCTGGCTGTTGTCGAAAGTAATCAATTCGTATTCGAGGAAACTCTGCAACTATCCCGCGAAATGTAGACATGCGGTGTGCGGATGTGTCTCCAGTGAGGAGGGCATATCCGGAAGTGGGGTGTGGTAGAGTGGAGTGAATGACCGTATCTCTAGGCAGGCTGGGGAAGGGAATTGGATTGGGGCCATGCCGCCATGAATGCACACGCACAGACCATGCAATCAACACCCTGAGAGACAAGTGAAAACAGTGCACCGTGAATTTCGTTTTACAGTAGAGACAACCGAAACCTCCAATGAGTTACCTGCCATCATGACAGAAAACTAGAGTATAAAAGCGGCAAGCGAGTTTACTACCATGCCACCAGTTTTGTTTCTATAGACACGTTCATGGTATCTCTGGTCATTATACCCTTTATCCGGATGCTCTATTTATAAGATTATTCCGCTTTGAGGGCCACACTCAGACACATCCTCACCACTGAGCTGTGGGTAACATGGACCTGGTTCACGATTCTTCTTGTAGAGACATGGTCTACAACAGCTAATTTTAGTAAGCCAGCCTTACCGGACCCACAAGATAAAGAATATGGGATAACACTGGTAATCCTGAATACAAGAGTTCTGTATACTTGATGAGGGACAGTAACCGTCTGCCTGGTATTCATCCTCGGACGAGACCGGCGCTCGATATTTCAGCTTGTATGTCTGTTATGAAATGGGAGAGACGAAATTGGTAGTTCACGAGCTAACGTGCGAGGTGATTGGATTGGCAAATGGAATAGGTCTGTCAATGGTATGTAGGATTGTGTCAATGCCGGGTCTACCAGGTGTCGCCTGGCTTTCTTGCCTACAAATCTCATCAATCACTTTTCTGCATGATGGAACGCAGTACTGACCATCAAAGCACGCTTGCCCCCCAGCTCCACCTCGAGTCCATCTGGGTATGTCTTTGGCACACTGATCTTGTCCGGGTATACCATGCTGACCACACCGCAGAGTCCCAGGACAGAGGCAACAAATGTGCCAAACAGCACTGCACCCCAGCCTGGTGTGAAGTGATTGTAGTCATGCAAGGCAAAAACACCAAGGATATCATGGTCCTCATGGCAGGGTTCGCCGTAGTTGCGGCGATCTTGCTTGTCCCAATAGCTGCCGTACGGGTCGCGGCTTGCACGATTCTCTAGCGGGGGGTTGATGTAGCCGCCGTTCTGCACTTGTCAGCATCCCGCACAGCGCAGTGCGGCTGGGCCACCCAGGAGTATCCCACCAGGTTAGGATCGGCGAGCTCGATTCTCTCTGCTGCGGTCAAAGCGGTGCGGATCTGGGTGAAGTGCGGTCGGGGTCGTGCTACTGCGGGGGCGATGGCTCGAGCCAGCGGGCGGGCTGCTACAATGCGCCGGGAGAGCATGTTGCAGGGCGGCCAGAGGCTGTGCGTGGAGTCGAGGACGGGGCGGGCTACGTTGTGGCGCAGTTGCGGGGGTGGGCGTTGGGTGGTGGAGCTGGTGCGTGGTGGTTCGCGATGGCTGGGCCCGGCAAAGGTCACGTGTGCTCGTCATGCCCAAGAAACACACTAGCCGCCTTCGGAAGCGTGTGGTGAATCCGGGCGCCGTCAAGACACGGCCATGCGCTGCCCCGTCACGTCTGGCACGAAGCCGGCCGACACCAGAGAAGGCCCCGGCGCCGCCTGCGTCCAAGTATCTATTCATCTATCCGTCTATCCGTCTTGCCGTGCATCCACGGCTCGCCGCTCGTTGGCGATGCGCCCTTGCTTAGCGTGCCCATAGCTACCGAGCTACCCAGCTGCCATGCATCCAACCAAGCCTGGCCGGCTTAGTTTTCGACATCTCCCAACACCATCTTGCCCACCCGCGTCGTTTGCCTGCCTCTGCCCAACGCGCACCCCGCAGCCCGATTCTGCCCCTCCCCAGCCATCGTCAGAGCAGCGGCCGTCGTGCACAAGCCGGTCGGGGACACTGCAGGTCGAGTTGGCAGTGCGCCCGGTCGTCTCCAGGCAGTCCTCGCCCTTCCTGAATGGACCAAGTCACGGCCGCGCATCGCGACACGGACACCGACCCCGCCGACGCGCCCAACGCCCACGACTCCGACTCGCCCCAGAATGGGACGGCGCCAGAGCAGCACCGCGCGCATGCAGTCAGACAGGAACAAGCGCCGCTATTGCCCGCCAATGGCCAGCGTGGCGTCATCGAGCGCCCGGCAAAGCGGCGCAAGATGGAAGACGCGACGCCGCACCGCGCAGCCTCGCGCGCGGCCTCGCCGCCCTGGAAATCCTTTTCAGCAAATGGGCCAACCACCGTGTTCGAAAACGGCGTCCGCAAGTCGTCACGCGTGAACCGGGAAGCTGCGCCGCCGACGCCCGAGCCGGCGAGGCAGTCACGGCACGTATCCAAAGCCACACAGGCTAATGGCACGTCCCGGACAGGTGTCAAGCGCGAGTCGCGCCATTCTTCGAGCGTGGCAAATGCCAGGACTGGGCATGGGCCTGCGAAAAAGGCACCCGCAGCACCACCACCACCGCTAACGCCAGTGCGCAAGTCGGAGCGACAGCGAAAAGCTCCTGCGCTTGGGCGCACATCTTCTCCCACCTCGCCCGACAACCACACGGTTTTGCCGGAAGATGCACCCAAGCGCTCTGCCCGTTTTCGCCGAACGAGACAGACATCGCAGGACGACACAGACAACTACGGGTACAGCCACAGCTGCAATGGTTCTGTCATGAACGGCCGCGATCCCGAAGCTGGCCTCTATGCATCGCCTGACGATGCAGATTCATCCGCCACCGCGCCACGCCTCCGCCTCAAGCTGCGCAAGACCGACCCCCCGAACCGCCACCCACAGCATGCGCCCCCGCACACGCCCTATGCTTCGATCGACGACTGGCTGGCGCAAGACGACCCACTGGAAGGCGAGGAGACACAGCGGATGACGGCGGAGAAAGCGCGAGAGGAGGCAGAGCGACGCCTGCAGATTGTCGAGGCTGCCGAACACGGAGTCTTAAGTGAAGCGACATGCAGTGTCTATGCGCCCGGGCCTGCGCCCGAGCCGCCGCTTCAATACAGTCATTGGGACCATGTCGTCTCCCATGCTCTGACCTTCAATAAGCTGCTTAAAGAGGAAAAGGTAGTCCATCGACGGGTGGCAAAGACGTTGGCTAGAGAAGCCTACGAGTTCTGGAAGAACACCTTCAAACGTAAGAGCCAAGACGAGGTCGACCAAGAGGAAGCAGAGCGACAAATCGTACGCTACCGGCAGCTTGTGAAAGATGTCAAGGATGCGTGGGGCCTCGTCAGGGTTGAAATCGACAAAGAGCGTGTGGCCAAGTGGGAAGAGGAGCAACTGCAGCTCGGACAACGGGCCATGGATAACATGTTCACACAAGCGAAAGAGATACTAGGCCGAAACACAGGCGATGCCGCGTCCTCTCTAGTGAGCGAAGACCGCGACTCCGAAGAGGATGACTTTGCGAGCGCAACATCGCATCTACCGGGTTTAGAGAAGGACGATGACATCATGTCATCGAGCTCGGACAGCGAACAGGATAGCCAAGACGACGAAGACGCGAACCTTACGGCCGAACAGCTGCGTGCCAAGTATGAGCAACTCCCAGATCTTCCTCATAGTAGCTCCGACGATGAATTGCATGAGAATGACAATGACGACGGCGATGGCGAAGACGATGACGACGGTGATGAGCAAACCCCAGCCCCAACACCAGATCCTGAGTTAGACGACGCCCACATAGGCGACTTACCACCGAACCCTTTCCTCCACCACGGCCGTATTGAAGACCTCGACGACGTAAACGCCGAGCAGAAACTGCACTATATTGACCCTGCTACCGTGGAACTTGAACCAGTCGATGAGACACTATTAGACTCGGAAAATGAGGACAAGGTCTCTGGATCTGGTAGTGAGGCTTGGTCAAGTGACGCAGAGTCGGAGGAAAACGGTGATTATGGAGAAGAAACTGGTGACTCCGAGGCGGATTCCAATGCAGACAGCGAAGGTGAAGATATAGGCATGATGGGTTTCCTAACTCCTCATGATATCAAGAAGTTAAAAGATGCCGCAAAGACCGTAGTGGGCAACGAAATCGAGGAAAATGATAGACCAACTCTTGAAACGACCAATGGACATAAATCCAGTCCCATGCAAGTGGACGAGGCGCCACCTCACATCAACGGTCGCACACACACTACTGACGGTGACGAACCGCACCTTAATGGCTCTGTTGACCCGGCCAGGACGACGGGATCCATGAAAGATGGCGAGCTTTCATCAGCAGAGGGAATTGCCCAAGACCAGACCCTGTCCCGCTCTCGTCACACGTCATCACCTGCACGCACCGAAGTACCTTTCCTCTTGCGTGGTACCCTTCGCGAGTATCAACATGACGGACTGGACTGGCTTGCAAACCTTTACGAGTCCGAGACGAATGGCATTCTAGCCGACGAGATGGGTCTTGGCAAGACCATTCAGACCATATCTTTGTTAGCTTATCTTGCCGTACGCCGCGAGATCTGGGGACCACATCTTGTAGTAGTACCTACCAGTGTCATGCTTAACTGGGAAATGGAGTTCAAGAAGTTTCTTCCAGGCTTTAAAATCTTGACCTACTATGGCGACATCAATGAGCGTAAACGAAAACGTATGGGATGGCGCAACACGGGCAAAGATATGTATAACGTCGTCATCACCTCCTACCAGCTCATCCTGCAAGACGCAGCGGCCTTCAAAATCAGGCCCTGGCATTACCTTGTATTGGACGAGGCGCACAATATCAAGAACTTTAAATCGCAACGGTGGCAGACGATGTTGAATCTCCGGACACAGCGGCGCTTGCTGTTGACCGGTACACCCCTTCAGAATAATATCGACGAGCTTTGGTCGCTACTATACTTCCTGATGCCCGCTGGCTTTGCAGGAGAAGGTCGTATTGCTGGCCTAGAAGAATTCACCATGGCTTTAAAGAACCCGACGTCACAAATTCTCGATCAGGGCCGACAGCAACTTGATGCCGAAGCGCAAAAGATTGTTAAGAAGCTCCACGAAGTCCTTCGACCCTACCTGCTGCGCCGTCTAAAGTCTGAGGTCGAGAAGCAGATGCCTGGCAAGTACGAGCATGTTGTTTACTGTAAGCTGTCCAAAAGGCAACGTCAGCTGTATGACGGGTTCATGGGTCGTGCCTCTACTAAAGAAATTCTTTCTTCCGGGAACTACATGTCGATTATCAACTGTCTCATGTCGCTACGCAAGGTGTGCAATCACCCTGACCTCTTCGAGACACGAGCTATCGTTACATCCATGGCAATGCCAAAATCTGTGGCTGCTCAATTCGAAATAAAGGACTTGCTGATACGAAAGCGATTGTATGAAGGCATGGAAGAAAAGCAGGTGAACCTCGATGCCTTGCATTTGGTTTTCGCGCGGCGTGAGAAAACACTTCTAGGACACGCCCGACGTACCTATAAGATCCGTGCGACGCGGCCACTGGAGGATTTGATCGAGCGCCAGACACGTCGTCTTAACGAACCTTTGGGTCCAACCACGTCCTCACTGCAGTCAGCCATGGCAGCCACGGCAAGAAGACAACAGGTTGCTGTCCGAGATCATCTACAGACGTGCCTGAATCTGACCCGTGCTCGTACTCACTACATGCCTATCTATGGCAAGGACATCATTCAAGCTGTCACGGTCGACTGGTACGACTTCACGTTTGGCGCCATAAGGCACGATTTTCCGAAGTCTCAACAGGTTCCCGTGCATCCCGCCCTACAACAAGCCGGGCAATTTCACACGAGCTCCCAGTTCGGCAACGCGTTTGTACAACCTAAGAATGCGCCGGTACCTGAATTCCGCCCAGTACCTAAGAAAGGGGTGCTTGGATTCAGATCGCCCCGGTCCATTACAGCCACGGGCCCCTGGAAACATGCGCAGGTCACCCATTTCTACGATATGGTACCGACCCTCGAAGAAAGAGCCGAATCTCTTGAGCCTCTCATCTCCCGTTTCACATGCGTAACCCCGGCTGTCACAGCCGAAGAACTCACATCCATGACCCTATCAAAACGCGGTGTTGATCTCATCAGATCCTCAGACTTGGTACGCCGACAAGATCCCTTCCATTCCTCACGGATACGACAATCCATCGCTTTCCCCGACAAACGCCTTCTCCAATATGACTGCGGGAAGCTCCAGCGCCTTGCCACTCTTCTCCGCGACCTTGAAGCTGGCGGTCACCGTGCGCTTATCTTCACTCAAATGACCAAAGTTCTCGACATTCTAGAACAATTCCTCAATATTCACGGACACCGGTACCTACGCCTCGATGGCTCGACGAAAATCGAGCAACGCCAGATTCTTACTGATCGCTTCAATACTGACCCTAAGATCCTGGCATTCATCCTGTCCTCTCGATCTGGTGGGCTAGGTATCAATCTGACAGGCGCCGATACAGTCATTTTCTACGATCTTGACTGGAACCCAGCAATGGACAAGCAGTGTCAAGATCGCGCGCACCGCATTGGCCAAACGCGCGACGTGCACATCTACAAATTCGTGAGTGAATACACCATTGAAGCCAACATCTTGAGGAAAAGCAACCAGAAACGGCTCCTCGACGACGTCATTATCCAAAAGGGAGACTTCACAACAGATACATTCAACCGCGTAACGTGGCGCGATGCGCTAGAGGAGAACGCGGGCATCGACACCGCAGACGAAGCTGGCGTAGCCATGGAACGCGTTCTCGGAGAAAAAGCAGGAATCCTCGGTGACAGTCGCGTGATGGGCACAGTAGAAGACACGGAAGATCTTACAGCCGCGTCACAAGCGCAAAAGGAGATTGTTGACGAAATCCAAGAAGATCAAGTCGACTTTAATGAGAGCTCCAACACCACGAGGGCGACGAGTTTATCCGCTAGTGGCAAAATGGGAGAAACAGACGCTCATGGCCATGAAGTCGAAAGGCGACATGTGGATGAGTACATGCTCCGTCTGTATCGGGAAGAGTATGGCAAGGAGCCATGGAAGCCACCAACCGATCGGCAGAGGAGGAACAGGAAGGGCCAAGATCCACATGTCCGGCATCGAAAAAGGAAATATTAATACTTGCTCGCCTGGGTGCGGTAAATTAGTGTATTATAACAGCGCCGTTTCGGCTGCCATTCATAAAAATGTACTACTACTATGAGGTTCTGTACCCTACCCAGGATTCTATATCCGAGGATCATCATACTATCATGTTGCATGCTGGGATCTAGGAAAGTAAGATCACTACCGAGACGACCCGAGATCAGCCACTGCGTGTATGCAGCCAAGTAACCTCTTCAACCTCGACTACTCTCGGTGTGGCCATAAATACGCGATCTGCATACATACCATAACCCTAGCAGAAGCACCCCCATCTTCGAAGAAGAAGAAGAAGAAGAAGAAGAAGAAGAAGAAGAAGAAGAAGAAGAAGAAGAAGAAGAAGAAGAAGAAGAAAAACTTCAATTTCAAGCCACGTCACGGTATCGTGACGGCCACGCAGCCATGTCCAGAGAACACCATCACCACCACCATACCCCCCCTCCCCTCAGTACCGAAACCTAGTATGCTTCCACGACAGAAAATACCGCATGCGCTCCTCGGCCTCGGCCACCATCCTCTGCAGGACAAGCTCATGCAGCCTCCTCTCGCCCGGAGACAAGCCGCCCACACAATCCAACGGCGTCGCGCGCTCGTCGACCCCATCATGCAGATGGTCCTCGCGACACAGGCGCGCAGCCTTGCGGCTCGCCCACGCGCGGGGCTGCGCATTCTCGCAGGGCCGGATGCCCTGCTCGGCGGCGAGACGCCAGCAGTCGGCGAGGAATTCGCGGGGCAGGCGCGCGGCGGCGACCCAGGCGGCGACGTCGGGCGGCGCGGCGGTGTTGATGACGACGTCGGCGACCAGGTGGCGCAGGCTGGAGCGGGGCCGGGTGGCGCCGTACAGCTTTGCGATGAGGTGGTAGGGGATGTTGGCGGGGCTGCGGGCCATGTCGTGGAAGAGGCGGTCGAGGATGGCGTTGCGCAAGGCGGGGATGTGCAGCGTGTTGGCGAGGGTGAAGAGGTCGACGGGGTCGGGGGCCGCGGCGTCGAGCGACGGCGGGAGGTGGCCGTGCGTGAGGAATTCGAGGAGGATTTGGTAGCTGCTGGGCTCTTCGTTCGGAAGGCGGAAGAAGGTTCTGGGGAAGGGGGGAAAAGGACGGAAGGCGGTCGGGGGTTAGTTTGCTGTGCGAGGTGGTTGTTTGTCGTTTGAATAAGGAAGGACTCACTTGTTGCGTGGATAATCCAGATGCGTTTGCAGCATCTTCGCAGGTACCCGGAAGCTCATCTGGCGGGTGCCTTTGCCCACTACCAGAACTGCCATGGGTTCGTCGCAGCGCAGGCGTGGGCGTGTGTAAGGGTGGCGACACGGGATCAGTGATTCATCATCCATCACGTTTGCTGGTGCAGCAAATGTGCCGCAGAGAACAATTGGGGTATCGTGAAGAGTGAGTGGTTGTGGGTCAAATGTGTGTGTGTGTGTGTGTGTGTGTGTGTGTGTGTGTGTGTGCGGTGGTGGAGACGCTGAGAGTACAGACAGCAAAAGGCCATTCTGAAGGGAGCGTTTGCAAACTGTGGGTGAATGCAAATGGGTTGGGTGACTGACTGACTGCCTTGAGCACCACTCCGGCAGTCTTTCCAGGGAATATGACTATACCATTCATCTTCCTCATCGCACGGCGGACAGGAGATGGGGAATCAATGGACGCAATATCCTAATCTTGCCCCAGGCCTTCATGAGCACCGTCTTCCATCCTCCTGCATGCAATCCCGTATCCGGAATGTCGATAAAACTGAGCACGTTCGTCTGTAGTTGAATTGAAATCACATCCAGAGTCGTCAAGGTCAAGCAACAGGCCTTGGGTGACCCAGCTGAGCCACTTCAAAGAGGACCCGCATAGAACAGACTGGACTTATGTAGGTATATAGGTATACATGTCATAGTATCTAACACCATCAGCATGTGCATCGTCGAACCTTACGGGCAACCAACACCCTTGCCCACCTCTCATCCATCCTGTCCATCTCGGCTGCCTCGAAGGTCTCTCACACCCCGCGCCCCCCCCCCCCCC
>Ga0182215_1000139_pt1 | contig 12917 bp, 18 predicted proteins | sample G5R1MG_24_FD_128404 | JGI IMG/M metagenome (GOLD analysis project Ga0182215, IMG submission 128404) | Switchgrass phyllosphere microbial communities from Michigan, USA - G5R2_NF_03OCT2016_LD1 MG | ecosystem: Host-associated > Plants > Phyllosphere > Phylloplane/Leaf | place: USA: Michigan... | reverse complement strand
TCCGTACGTCTGCTAGCCGAGTGGGTGCTGATGCAAAGCTTCACGGAGCACCCCGCGTCTCGAGCGATCGACACCGGGACACGGCAGGGCTGTGCCACAGGGTGTCGATGGTTTCGGTGGATTCCAAAAGCTTGGTGCCATGGGTTCGTGACGCCACCGGCTGGGTGCGACGGCTTTGTCGATGCTGCAGTCGCGGTACTTTACATAGGATGCGCCACCGGCCTAAGGGGTCGTTCATTTGGATCCCTGGCATGTACCTGGCTGCCTTTTGTGTGACCCGCACCCAAAGCCATGGTACATCTTCAGCGTCCCGCTCGTTCTCCTTCGGAGCCTTTGGTCCTCAGCCCCTTCACCATTCGAATTCGAGACGCCCTCAAATCGCCATCCGCCATGTTTGCGGCCGACCTCACCTGGGCCGAACCTGGTACGGAGAAGGTGGGGGAACGAAGGGAGCGGCGAGCACGCCAGCGAGCCACGCCGGCTGGGTCAATCGACACATCGAATAGTTCGAAAGGCTCGGTCACGGCCGACCGGGACCTCTGGTGGACGTCTGGCCTGAAAAAGGCGAAAGCGATCAGGCCAAGGTTCTCCGGCATACGGCCCAAGACGGGTCGCAGCAGCAGCTCCGACGACTCAGAGCACCGCGTGGCGAGCAGACCACAGTCCATGCTATGCGAAAACACCCATCCGCCTTTCCAGCCAGGTTGGACCTATCCAACCACCCTCCCACTCCAACCGCCCCGCGAGGATCCTCCCGAGTTCGATGTACCGGAATTGGAAGGCGACGCATCATCGCGATATACTGATTCGACCGAACCACCCCATTTCCGTAGGTGCACCGGTCCAGACGCGAATGCCCCCCGGGAAGGCTGATCAAATGGACAGACGATACAAGATCCGAGGTAGCAACGCCCAATACGGTGCCCAGCGTGGATGACGCCTGCTATGGATCCCGTGCGAGTCCGCCATCGGCAATCCCATGTAAAATCAAACGGAACTCGTTAGCGGCCGAGCGAGATCCCCCCGTACATCTCTCGCACCTAACCGCCGTACGGCAGAAGCAAGCGTGAGTGGTTTCGCCAGTAGCCTCGGATTCTTTTGCTCACAGCCTGCAGGAAAGCGCACCAAGGAGAAATCAAGGGCGGCCTAAGCGTAGCGGCATTACACTTGCATGAATCCACCGGGGAACCTGACCGTGCGGCAAAAATGAAGCACGTTCCCGTTCCGTTCAAAAGTCTGAGCTCGAATCCGAGATGTTCGGATAGGCCATTGTCGCAGTGGGATTGTCTCTCGCCTCGCCACATTCCCTCTGGCATGCGTATGCGGCAGGACTCGGTCGGCAACAAAGACACTTTGGCCCAGAATAGTGCGACTGAGCTCAGCGGGTTCCAACGCTTTATCCGGCGAATGGAAAGCGCGAGCCCCAAGATCGTCCTTGACAGGCTCAAGGAGGATTGGCCTACCGATGGAGAGATTGATGAGGAGGTGAGCTTTGGTTGGCGATTTGCGTCTGAAATACCGCTAATCGGGGTATCAGCTGGCCCTGGAGAAGCAGCTCTGGCTCCTTACCGGATTGCAGATGCAAGTTGCTGGCAATCGTCGACTCGCTCCGAGACCACAGTGCCCTACGGGCAGGATCCTGGAGCTCTATGGCAACCTTTGTACGTACAGAGTGTCTTCTAAAAGGCGCTGCCATGGATCGACTAACATGATGTGTTAGCTGAGGTGTACCAGTTGTCGGCTATCCATCCATCACACACAGTCCACTTTCTCACGACACAGAAAAAGCGGTCGGGCGCACTTCCAAGCAACGTGTCTTACCTTACCGTACGCGAAAATGGTGCGGTGCCTTTACCTTATCCCGAGGAGTACTTTTCCCACATAAGAGCGCCCACACTGCTGTCCCTTGTCCCTTCGGCGAAGCTACCCGAACTCTTCCGCGAATGCTACAAGCTCCTTGCTCCCGGTGGCCTGCTCGAGCTCCGTGTAATAGACGCAGCGCCAATGCGAAACGTCGCCGGTCCCTTGATGCGAATGTGGATCGAAGACAGGCTTTCCACCAACTTGGAGAGGCTCTTCCGCTGCTCGAAGCCTTGTATGCTGGTCCCGGGTTGGCTACAAGATGCTGGCTTCGATTTGACATGCACAAACAACGATCGCAACGTGAGATTGCCTTGCGTATTCGATCCAACTTCGTCCGACACGGAGCAAGAGCTATCAAATCTCGTCGGCCAAAACTTGTGGAAAGAGGTATGGGGCACGTTTGTTGACGACATTCCCGGGGAGCCCAAGTGGTTCTGGGAAGACGAGGACATTGTGAAAGAGTGTCTCCAACGGCGAACGGTGTTCGAGTGCAAAATCATCTTTGCATACAGAAGGTGAGGACTTGTCATTTCGAGCGAGACAGGACTGCCTGCCCAGATACCTGTCGATCTGAACTGCTGGCTAGGAAAACACCACAAAGGCACGCTGGGCTTGTTGACGCTGGCCCTTGACTTGATACCCGGCGTGCATAATTTCGTCATGAGCTCCCGCCACGAAACAATAACGTAAGAACATAGATAGAGAGCTATTTACTAGATGTGTAATGAACCAACCCCCCCACCCCAGGTTGTTCCCACATGTCTGTCTAGCGCCATCTAACACGTGACATCGTGTGCCCCGTTCCCCTCGAACAGCTGGAGAGCCTGGTTGCGAGCATTGCCCATTCCAAGCGGCCTTGTTTCTCTTGCACATTCAATCACGTACCGATTCGCTTGGTCTCGACACAAGCTACGACCAAGTGTCCGTGCGACAACGCATGTTTCAGCTGCGAGTTCGCGGTACCCAAACGGCTCATTGTTGCTCGATTCCGAGCGTCGCCATCCTCCCACTCTCCCAGTGTCTACTCTGAGCCATCCTTCATTACCACATCGAACTACTCAACCCTGTCTCCGGCACCATGTTCAGTAAACTCGGCGCGAAGATCGCGCTGCAAAAAGCTGGATTGGGCAATGTCTCGCTCCCAAACACAGACAAACTGTTTGGCAACGGCAACACCAAAAGCGCCTCGACCGGTGATACAGAGGGAGGAAATGGCGCGTTCACAAATCCCTTTGCAAATATCCAATGGGGCGTACCAAAAGCCCTTGCTTCCTGGTCGACACCACCAGCGCCACAAAGTCCACTGCGTGAGCCACCGATAGTCGGTGAGCGGGCGCAGTCGAGCCCGAAGCTCAACTTCCCTGCATTGGACGGCCGTCCATGCTTGCTACTGTTTCTGAGGTTCACCGGCTGTCCCTGTGAGTATAGCGTGTGGGTTGCCGCGGGCCTACTCGGAATGGGCTGATGAGCGTGCAGTTACAGAGAAGCTCTTCCTTCAACTCCGTAGCCTCGCCAATCGACACACGGCTATCCATTTCATCGCGATCTCGCATTGTACACCACAAGCCACAGAGGACTGGGTCCGGAAACTGGGTGGCGCCTGGAATATCCATGTCATTGTCGATCAGACCCGTGAGCTTTACGCGTTGTGGGGTTTGGGCATATCGAACTGGGGGCATGTGTTAAATCCTCGGAATGGGTACAATCAGTACATGCTGGGCAAGAAAGAGGGCGTATGGGGGCAACCAGGCGTAGGAGAGGGAGGTTGCAGGTGGCAGGTTGGAGGCGCATATGCTGTCGATGAGAGAGGAGTTGTAAAGTGGGGCGGACCTATGAAGAGCGTAGATGATGCCATAGCTTTCGAGGACGGTATCAGCGCTCTAGGTTTTTGAGCAGACAATGACCAAAAGTATGTGTTAGGAATAGTAACGCGACATTCATACAATACGCTACCGGCCAGTCCTTAACATGGGTAGATTGTCAGAATAAGGGGCACAATGCCGCATCTCTTCTCACACTTACTGTACCTTTTTCGTCTGATTTGCTCCTGGCACAAACCTCTTCCTTATGGCTTTGATCATCTGTGCGAACCAGTACAAGTTCAACAGACTCAATGCCGTATTTCCGATCAGGTACACAGACACCAGCCACATCGGCAGATCACCGCTCGTGCAGTGACCCGGTGCTTCATATCCACCTGCCCTCGCATTCCCCTCACACTTGACACCGTCCATCGGAAAATCCATCGCGCCAGACGATTGCAGCGTAAGGGCCTTGTAGATATCCGAGTAGATCATAATAGACTGGTATGTACCCCACACGATACGGCAGGCAAAGAATGTTGCAAGCAGCACAATGCCGTTGTAGAGCTGGAGCATTGAACCAGTAAGGCCTAGTTTGTCGCAGAACCAATGTATGTTTAGGAACGGGGTAGAGAGTTCGTAGAGAACGAAGGAGAGGCCGTAATAGTTGCCAAACGGCTTCTGTTCAAGACTTAGTGGTGCTAATCCACGGTCCTTTGCCTGTACTTACAAAGCCAATGCAGGTCACGGCCAGAGCACCGATGGCATGGAGCAGAGCACTTGCGCCAGCGATATTCAAATATTGCGAGGAAATCTGGAGGTCCCATAGGAAGTATCCAGCTGCTAAGCCCTGAACCATACCACTTGCTGGAGTGTATCCCCACAGTCTGCCTCTCCAGTCCATCTCGTGTCTCTGTTTGTCTTTGAAGATGACCCATAGCGCCGCGCTGTTGATCAAGAGTGCCTGGATCATGGACACGATGTGAATGTCCCAGTTGAGTCGCGTGCGCCTGTTGAAGCCATGGTACGTCTTGGGACACACGAGTCGTGAGGCAGCCGGCGAGAGGACGTAGAGAATCAAGTGGTAGCCGAGAAAGCCAAGCAATATCTCGTGGACATGGTGGGGGAGAGTTGCTAAGCCCAGCTTCTCAGCCCAAGGACGACTCAGCTGCACGAGCAGTGGTGGTGGTGGGAGTGGGTCCCGCATGCTGGGCCTGGTGATGTTGTCAAGCAAAGACAAGAAGGGGACGAACGGGAGGTATATACCTCGCTAGACCACGGCTGACATGCGCTCCTTTGTTATCTATAGATGACGATCGGCAGCAGCGTGCTCTACCTCACACATACCTAGTAGTTTGAGATCCAGCGTCGACCTGTGCGGGGCTGGCGATCGCGGCTGTACTGCCCTCTCCTGGTGTGGTTGACTATGTACGCTAGGCTAAGCGATTGCTTGGACCTTGAGTTGCGCTCGTAACTGGTCCGAGGTGCATCATTCCTCATCATCGCCGTCTCTCATCATTCCCCACCAACATCTCGGCACCAACTCTCCATTGACTGCACCAGCCCCAACGGCACGCCTACCTCAAGTCGCACTACATCTTGCCGAGCGCTGTGTAGGTCTATCCGCGCCCTTCCTCGAGATGGCGGCCCTGGAAGGCATGCCCTTCAGCGAGACTAACGAAGCATGGCGCCTGCAACAGTTTTCCCACCAGCTGTTGTCGTGTTTCTCAAAGACGTGAGCTCGTGCGATTCTGTCCTATTCTCCACTCCTTCTGTCATCGGTGCCGGACAAACCACATCGCCGGAAGGCGCGTTTGCGACGCGTTGCCGCACCATACACCACCGGACTTTTCTGCCGTTGCAGTCTTCGTTGTTGTGGAGGAGCTCAGAGCCACACCGTCTCGTCTTCGCAAAGCTCATTACAAGCACACGAGTGGTACTGTCCAAGACTCTGGGTCACCGCGAGACAACAAGAAGCATTTCGACTTGATCTGGTACAGGCTCGTTCCGGCAGCAAAGGCACCGCCTGTACAGTTACGAGAGGCTGCGTTTTCTCCCCACCTTAAAATCCCATTGGCGCCACATTTTGCTCCATCAATCACCGCTATCATGACGAGTGATCTGGATGATTTTATGAACCAGCATGATGGTCCTGTAGGGACCTCCATGGAAGACCAGTCCGATGAGCCACCAACCAAAAAGCGCAAGCAAATCCAGGATCCCGAAGTGAGTAGTGGCATTGGCTGGCTAGTTTTATGGCCGACTGACAGTGCATAGGGGAATAAGAAATCCAAGGTCCAAGAGAATCGAGCAATCTACATTACCAATCTCCCGAGAGATACCACGGAAGAAGAGCTCGAGCAGACGTTCAAAAAGTACGGGATCATTGACCAAGGAGCAGACGGTCGGCCCCGGATAAAGATGTATACAGACGAAGAGGGCAATTTCAATGGCGAGGCGTTGATTGTCTACTTCAAAAAAGACTCCATCGCTCTTGCTATACGCATGATGGACGATTACTTCTTCCGTATTGAGGATCAATCAGCTGGCAGCATTCGTGTCAAGGAAGCTGACTTCTCCTACAAGCGCAACAAGGACAGCGACCAGATCGCCTCCAAGTTGACCCGCAAGGATAAGAAGGTCTCTGAACGTACTCGCGCCGACCTCAATCGGTATGTGAAGCTCCGTAGACAGGCGACATGTGCCCACGCTGACAGGATTGCAGCAAGCTTGCTGAGTGGTCTGATAACGAGGAGGAAGTCGCCGAAGCCTATGCTCCCAAAAAGAACAAATGGGCCAAGGTTGTCGTCGTCAAGCATGCCTTCACGCTGAAAGAGCTTGAAGAAGATGTTGGCGCTCTCTTGGAAATCAAAGAGGATATGCGTGAGGAAGCTGAGAAGCACGGGGCCGTCACCAACGTCACTCTGTTCGACCAGGAAAAGGACGGAATCTGCACGATCCGCTTCCGCGACTTCGAAGCCGCCGAGAGCTTCCGCGCCGCCACCCATGGGCGCAGCTTCGCTCGCGTCAAGCTCGAGGCCTGGCTCGCCGAAGACAAGCCCAAGTTCAAGAAGTCGGCGCGTGGCGAGGAGCTCGACTCGGAGGACGAGGCGCGGCTGGAAAAAGTTGCCCAGTAAAAAAAGGAATGGGTGCGAATCGGGAGATGGAAAATCAAGGTTGAGCCGCGCGTGCGCGGCTTCTTTGACAATTAATAACCCCCCGCCCCCTCCCCCGAATATTGTATTTTCTCTATGCCGTACAACCCTTGGCTGGTGGACTTTTTGGTTTCGATTTTTCTTTTTGGGACCTGCGAACTTTGTTTTTTTTTTTCATGGCATACGCGTGCATACTTTAGGCGATGATGTATATCCAGCCCAGCTAGGTACCTAGTTACAATCGTATCAAATGACGTTCTCTTCTTTTCTGTTCTTTGCGTACATGCCGCCCGGGCCGGTCTAGTCAGGCATGCGCTGTTTCAGCACGCCAGTAATCACACGCACAGATTGGTACGTCCGCGCTCTGGGGTTGGGGCGAGGACTAGGATGGGGTAGCATGCGTCTTTTCCTCACAAGTATGGGATACCTAGCTAGCCATCTACCGTGGACGATATCAAACGCTAAAAGGCGCACATAGAAGCATCATCATGTTGCCTCAGCGTAAGCAGGGAAAAAATTCAAAACACTCGCGCACGAGGGAAAAGGCCGCAGGAGCTATCCAACTAGCCTTTGTTGTCGTTCAATTTTTCAAGGGAAACTAAAAGACATTATTGGGGGAGAAGCGCAAGAGGAGAAGCAGAAGATATAGAGCAATGACCCATATACACAGGTATGAAAAAAAGATTAGGTTCTCGGACATAGCACGTGTCCACTTATGAAAAGAAGTCGATGAGCCATTTCCCCCTTCCCTCCCCCCTCCCCTACCTGCGCGAGGATTTTACTGTTCATCTTCGGTTGGTATATCGGTAAGTTGGCAAAAAAGAAAACAGGTCAACGCTAGTTCAAATATGCACATGCCGTCGTAATGCAGGCCATGTCCATCATCGAGCGCTTGTGCTAACCTACAAGAGCAGGGCCACTGCAACGGCGAGAAGAGCGGTGGAGCCACCGACGCGGTGGACTACAGCGTTGCCAGAGAACTGGGTAGATGTGGGAGAGCTGCTGGCAGTCTTTGATCCAAAGGCCGGGCCGGAAATGTCGTAGGTAGGCTTCACGGTAGACTTGGCGATGCTGCCGGTAGTGGCGCTGGCAGAGGGGTATGTGCTACCGGAGATGTTGGCAGAAGAGTATGCGGTGCCAGAGACATTGGCAGAAGCGCCTGGCTGCAGACTGATGAAGTTTGCGCAACCGATACGGGTCTTGTTGGCGAGGTGGACGACGAAAGACAGGTTGCCAAAGTAGGATGGGTCGTTCTTGTTGGTGGAGGCGAAGAGGTCGACATACCTATGCTATGTTAGTTGGTGATTCACAAGTCGCGGGGGGAGACAGCCTACTCCTGCGACCATGTCTGGGCCGTGATGTTGCCGTGCTTTCCACTCAAGTCGCCGGTCTGGCAAGTTTCGGGCTTGCTAGCGTCGCAGATGGGGACCTCGCCACGGTTGTAAGGGTCGAGATGAGCGCCGGTGGCGGTGCAGTTGCCATCAGCAGGGACGGGCTTGGCGTGGATGTGGTACATGAAAGGACCGCCCTCGGCTGGTAGGCCAGCAATGGAGACAGAGAAGCGCACGCCCTTGCCATCGGCTGCGGATGCTGCGGAGATGGAGCCGCAGAGCGGGTTGCCCGCCTTCTTAGGGAGCGTGGCAACATAGGAGGCGCCAGATGGGCAGTTGGTGACAGCGGGGGCGGGAGTGACGGCGGAGGAGTACGCGCTGACGGCCGCAGCCATGGCGAGGAGAGAAAGCGAGTTGACGAGCATCATGAGGGCCGTGTTTGAGCGTGTGTCTTGATGGAGTGTTTGGCGTGTCGTGTGGGAATGATGGGGTCGGGAGGTTGCTTGGAGGTGATCAGCAGAGGTGCCAAGCAGGAAGGGGAGACCGGAGTTTCGGCGAGTGAGCAAGAGAGATTGTGTCGAGTAATGGCGGCTCACTTGGTTAGCAACAAGGCAAAGTCGTCTGGGAATGCGACAAGGAAGAAGTCGACGGCGGGCGAGCGAAGAGGAGTGGTTGAATGGTTAAGTACAAGACTGCGGCCGTGGAGGCGCAGGCGCACGGTGGCTGGGCGGGGTGTGAGTGTCGGTGGGTGGCACCGTGGGCCGGTCGCACCAATGCGCTCCCCTCCCTCCAACGAGACTCATTCCAACAGTCTGCACCGCGTTTGACGGGGTGCAGCCGCAATGGGCCGCTGGCGAGAGCAAGCAGCAGCATGATTGCGGCTTGTTTGCATACAGTACACTCGCATGCCAGGACGGCTGCAAGCACAGGCCAGAGACGTTTTGTTTCAGCCGACAGCGCTTTGGGAATGGGTGGCCAATCTGGGAGATGAATCCAGTGAGTACGGCTGCAGAAGACAAGGTACCAGGCTTCGACTAGCAGGGTTTGGCACAGCGGTACAGATCCTACCGTCGTCTTTCCCCCAGCCCGGCGCTTACAGGCAAGATTTGTGAGGGTGGGACGTAGTCCAAACATGCCTTGCGGTGGCTGAGTGTCGCACACTCCTGCATGGAAACGAGGGGGATTCTTCGGCAGAAACGATACCACGCCCGGTGGCAGCGGCTCGCTGTCCCTCAGCGGCTCTCATCCCGTACCTTGTAGCTAACTCTTGCACGACACCAGCCAACGACCATGGCAACGCCCGCATCCGCCAAGTCCTGCCCAACAGCCTCGACGTCCTTGTATGCTTCGGGGGCTTCTTCAAACACGAGATCCTTCTCATCGCAGATGACCCATGTCCCGTCAACATCGCCAGGCCGTGGCTCCACCATGTTCTGACCGTTGTACTTGTGCGATAACGACGATAGCGCCTTTGCGCGAGACAGGGCGCGTCCTGCATCATGGGCTAAGGAAAGCCCGTTCTTCAGCCCCCACCGTGTTGCTTCGGAAAAGGTGGGCGTGCCACGTGAGCCTGGGAGTGGCAGGAAACCTAGCGGCTTGTGTGACCCGGGGAGTGGGTCGGCGCAGCCCCTTTCCTGTGGAGGTAGACATGGCCTTGTTGCGGCAGGACATCGCTTGGGCAAGCTGGAGAGGGAGGCCATTTCACCCGCTCGACATGGTTGTGTCAGATGTCAACCAGCTTGCGCTGTTGCAGCGCCTCCTTGGTCTGCTTGATCGCTAGAACATCAAGATAATTGTCGCTGTTCGCCTCGGAGGCACCCAATTGCCACTGCTCGTTACCCGGCTCTAGGCAGGATAGGAATCGAAGCGCAATGAGATCTCTATTTGCCTGAGCCCATTTGCACGCTTGGTTGTGATCTTCTAGGTAAGCAATTCCTTCTGGGCTCGTTTCCTCCAGACTGATCTGGGAGTGGGCAGTGTATTTCTTGAGCAAACTGCCGCCATATCCTCGGGGCCCAGAGTGGACGAGCAGAACGACGTCGTGTTGTCCAAGAGAAGCTTTTTCGTTGCCTGTGATGGACGACACCTCGGCCACCTGGAGTTCTGCGAAGTGGTTGCCTGCTCCAATCGTTCCAAGGATTACGTCCCATTGCTCACCTACTGAAACGTTTTCATGGTGGTCCCGCAGCCATGCTTCGCGATGCAACTGAGTTTTCCAAGGTCCTTCGAGGCCTCGCAGCTTTTCAGCCACCTTTCTGCCCTTAGCACCATCGACCTGGCTTCGTGACAACGTGCTCTTATACCATGCCATACCACATCCAATGTCGGTCCCGATGAAAGGTTGGGTGGATCCATTTGCGCGAAGCAAATACTGCCCCTATGAGGAATTTGGTTCCGGGATGAAGGTCTGGCTGGCCAACAGCGTGCACGATTCCGGAGAGCGTGTGTGCCGTCGTGGTAAGCTGTGTGATGGAGAGCTGGTCAGCAGGTGCTTTGGAGGCCAAAACTTGGATTGGACATTCAGGGTTGACGCCGGCTGTTATAGCATGTTAGCTGATGCAACCGTAGGAATGCCAAGGATGAATGAGCGCAAACTTGCTCATGTACTACCAAAGCGACTCACCATGTGTCTGTGGCGCCCTTTTTGCTCCAACATAATCTTCGCCAGCGGAGACAAGTAGGACAACGTCGTCCGTGATGTTGCTCTTCCGGTCTTCCTCGCTGATCAACTCGTGGCCGGTCTGGCCTACGTAGGCGCGCGTGGGCTTCTTTAGTCGGAGCTTTGCCTGCGCTGCTTTGAAGACAAAGGCCTTGTACGAGTCGATAGCATCAGGGCGAGCAGAAGAGGAAGTAGGGAGCAGTAGTACTGCTTTCTGAGATTGTTTTGCGTTCAGCGCGATGGTGACGCGTACGCCGGACATCTTCCACGCGGCAGTCTCGGACAAGTCCCAACTTTTCAACACGATGGCGGCTCCCGGCGTATGTTGGTATCGTCGGCACGGGTAGCGCAAGTGCAATTGGGTGTTGTTGTGTGATGGCGACTGCTCGTTCCCTGGGCATCGGGATGGAAATGGATTTACCTTCACTTCGACTCATCCACGCCAAGGCTCCGATGTACTATACGGTAGTGTACCGGGTGCAGAGGATGTATGCTATAGTGCTGTGTCCCGAGCGCAGAGGAACGACGGCCAGGACCTGGAGTGTCGTCTCGCCTGTACGCTACCCGCTGCCGAGCGGGATAGGCTGTGATGGTGGTGCAATTGTGGCCATTCATTATACACTGCACACGTGTCACGTGCAAACCCGGGTGCCGGAGAGCGTGCTGGAGAGAGTGCGGGTGGCGAGGCCAATCAGGAGCGACGTCATCTCACTAGCGAACGACGGCCGTGTCTCCGTTGCCCTTGCCAACGCATCGCTGGGCGACGCGGCGCCGTCGAGACGAGATCGATACCACACCACCGTCACCAACGCCAGATTCTCCTAGCTCCTCTTGCCCGCTGAACCCGCCATTGGCCCATTTGCTCTTCGGTCCACGTTTCTGCCCACCGCGCGGGTTTAATCACTCCTCCACGGCGACATTCCTCGGCGCAAGCCGCATACCTCGCGCCTTCTCCGCCTCACCCACGCCCGGTCTCGGTTGAGACAGCACTGCCCGCGAGAATGCGCCCAGCACTTGCGCCACTCCTCCTGGCCCCGCTCATTGCGCTCGCCGCGCCCGACCGATACGCCGCCTTTGAGCCCGCCCTCGAGCAGCTGCCCGCCGCAGCCAACGAGACCGAAGCCCTCGGCGACGCCGCCGAACTGGACCTTGTCAAGCGCCAGGGCAACACGTGCGCCACAAATTACTATGCCTGCAGCAACCTTGGCGCGCCCGGCCTCTGCTGTCCGCGCACCGCCATCTGCTCCGCCGACCAACGGGGGGCCGTCGCCTGCTGTCCACAAGGCGTGGCCTGCACAGGTGCGCTGGGGCCCGCCACCGCCGGCCCATTACCCACACCCACGCCCGTGGGCTCCTTCGTCCCCGCACAAACAACAACACAGCCTTTCTCACAGGGCGCCGGCGGCGCGAGCGCAGGCAGCACGGTACCGGTAAGGCTCCCAAGGCGCCGCTTCGCTGAAAGTAGCCAGCAGGACCCCCGCTGACATGCATGTGCTAGAACCAATTCTTTCCCTTTACCTACATAGCCACCACTTACACCAACGCAGCTGCGTGCTCCTCTGCTTATACAGGCTGTCAACGCGATGTTGCAAAGTGTACGGCTGCGCTAGCCAGCGGCGCCCAGGGCGTCACCATCAGTGCGCCTAACGGCGGAGCCACTATGACTGCCATTCCCAGCGTCGGAATCACAAGTGCGCAGAGCATCTGTTCCAGTCTAAGTAGCGTGGGCTGCTATGGTCTGACGGTCGAGGCTTGTGCAAGGTTCGGCGGCAGCGGCGGGGGTGCAGGAAACGCGGCTATTCGGGAGCGGTGCGCGGGCTATTGGATGACAGCTGGTGTTGCAGTGGGTATTGCCGGACAGTTATTGCGATGATGTGGAAGAACGGGGGAGATAGGGTTGTTTACGCTTTTGCCTGTCGATATTCTTGTGGATATTATGGGGGTGTTTTAGGATTGGCGGATAGAACAGAGGTGGTTCATGATGTGACGATGCCTTGGCAAGATAGCTATGTTCATAAGGGGAGGGCGGCAGGAGATCATTTACATATCTACTAATTTCATTCCATGAATCATCCTGGCGAATGCATGCGAGTGATGAGCACTTAAC
>Ga0182215_1000138_pt1 | contig 12931 bp, 14 predicted proteins | sample G5R1MG_24_FD_128404 | JGI IMG/M metagenome (GOLD analysis project Ga0182215, IMG submission 128404) | Switchgrass phyllosphere microbial communities from Michigan, USA - G5R2_NF_03OCT2016_LD1 MG | ecosystem: Host-associated > Plants > Phyllosphere > Phylloplane/Leaf | place: USA: Michigan... | reverse complement strand
CGTGGGAAAAGTCTGTGTGGACCACACAATATCCCGATTGGATTTCCGCTATGTCCGTGACTCGCGGCGGCCTAGATGCAGGTTCTGGGACGCTTGAAATGTCCTACGGAGAAGGCGTGTGAGAGTTACAAGCGCCCCAGTATTAAAGGGAAATCCCGGCAACCCGGGGAAAAGCGCATACGAATTGGCCGTTGCTGCTGGTTTTGCTGGCACTCAAGCGGAGTGGCTTGCATCACTCAAGGGGTCGCCGGGCACAAATGCCACGACCACCGCAGTAGCTACCCAAAGCGCTAACGGCCTGATGGCGTCGTCCGATAAGAAGAAACTCGATGGACAACTGCGCCGCACCTTGACGACTGACGCCAATGGCCTCGTGACTTGGACATTCAACCCGCCTTATGCCGCAGGTGTTGTGCCAGTGGTGGAAATAGCTCCTCAGAGCAATAACCCGAACCTCTCAATTAATCATAGAATCACGACATTGACCAACACCGCTGTTACTGTGCAATTGAGCGCATCTGCAGCGGTTACGGTTCTTGGAATTTCCGTGCTTGGCGTGCAGCAGCCTGGAGTGCTTACGGTGCATTTGACCGCGGGCGAACCGACAGCAGCATGACAAGCAACCGCCGCCGGGTTATCGGGCGTTCAGAATACCGCCGCCGGGTTTGACGGGCGTGGAGCATAAACATGAACGATGAGCTAAATGGTTTCCTGAGCGAAGAGTCGCAGGGTGAGCCACAGGTCGAAGAGAACAAGGAGCCAGCAGCCTCGCAAGAGGAAGCGGCGCCGGAAACTCAGGGCGAGCCGACTTCGCCTAGCACTGACAAGCATGTGCCACTCGCCGCGCTGGAAGCAGAGCGCAGCCAACGCAAGGATTGGAAAGAACGGGCGCTTCGTCTTGAAGGTGAAATGAAAGCCATGCGCGAACAGCGCGAGCGCGTTCAGGAGCCGCAAGAAGAACAACGCCAGATGGACCCGATTCAGGTAATGCAGCAACGCATGCTGGATCAGCACTACAACACGTCGCAATTGCTGGCGAAACAGTCTTACAAGGACCTTGACGAGAAAGTTGAAGTGTTCATGGAGGCAGCCAAGCAAAACCCGGCGCTAGTAGCGGCAATGCAGCAGCAGGCGCACCCGTATGAATTCGCTTACCGCGAAGCCGAGCGGATGCTTCTGCAAAAGGAAATGGGCAACGATCCGAGCGCATACCGCGCAAAGCTCGAAGCCGAGATCCGGGAAAAGCTGCTTGCCGAGATGGGTCAATCTAACCAGTCCACCGCACCGGCCGCGCCGAGAATCCCAGCATCACTCGCCGGTGCCCGTTCATCCGCTGGCCGAACAGCTGGTGTATTTACTGGCCCGCCGTCACTTGACGATATTTTGAAACAGTAAGGAGCCTCAAATGGCAGAAACCACCGCCCGCGGCGGACTAACCCCGCAGCAATGGGACAGCGAATTCTTCTCGGAATACATCCGGGATAACCGATTCATGCCTTACATGGGCACGAACGAAAACGCCGTCATTCATATCAAGGAAGACCTGACTCGCAAGCCAGGCGACCGCGTTACCTTTGCCGCCGTGCGCGCGCTGGGTGGCGGCGTCACTGGCAATACGGTGCTGGAAGGCAACGAAGCCGAACTCGATGCACGTTCGATGGCTGTCCGGGTTGCTCCGCTGCGCAATGCAGTCGTGATGACCGAATGGGACGAGCAGAAGTCCGCTATCGACATCCGCATGGCTGCAAAAACCGGCCTCAAGAATTGGGCAATGGAGCGGATGCGTGAAGACGTCATCATCGCTCTGAAGTCGGTCCCCAACGCTGGCGGCGTCATGGTCCCTTACGAGACCGCTACCGCTGCTGAGCGCAATGCCTGGCTGGCCAACAACAGCGACCGCGTGCTGTTCGGTTCTTCGGTCGGCAACGGCGCATCGAACGTCATGGCAACCGCGCTGGCCACCGTAGACAACGTGAATGACAAGCTGACCGCCTCGGTGGTTTCGCTTGCCAAGCGCCGCGCCCAGATGGCCGCCCCGCGCATGACCCCATTCCGCACCCGCCGCGGCGATCAGGAATGGTATGTGCTGTTTGCCAACCCGCTGTCGTTCCGCGACTTCTCGCAGGATCCAGTGGTTGTGCAAGCAAACCGCGATGCCCGCGAACGCGACGTTGCAACCAACCCGCTGTTTACTGGCGGCGAATTGGTATGGGACGGTGTGATCGTCAAGGAAATTCCGGAAATGGGCCTCCCGCAAGCGGCCACCGCCACCAGCATCGGCCAAGCAGGCGGCATCCTTCCGGGCGTTGGCACTGGTGGCATTGATGTCGGCTTCAACTTCCTCGTCGGCGCTCAAGCGCTTGGCGTGGCATGGGCTCGTCGTCTGCGCTCTACCACCGATGTCCGCGACTATGGCTTCCGTCATGGCGTGGGCGTGATGGAAATCCGCGGTGTTGAGAAGCTGATGTTCGGCACCGGCCTCACTGACACCACCAACCTCAAGCAGAATGGCGTCGTATCGGTGTTCACTTCCGCAGTTGCTGACGCCTAAGGAGAAAAGACATGGCAATTTTGCAAGCTTCCAAGACTTCCAGCGCTGCCCTGCTGGCAATGCCGGGCGTCGGTGACGGGCAGTCGGCGAAGGTCACTTCGTCCGCCTACACCTTCGCTGCCGCGCCCGCAACTGGCGACATCATCCAATCCGCGCTGATTCAAGCGGGCTCGGTGATTACCGATGTCAAAGTCGTTCTCAGCGGTTTCGGCGCCAACTCCACTTTTGAAGTGGGCTACGGCGACGACACCGATTACTGGATCGTCTCTGGCTCGGGCGTCACTGGTGGCGTCTTCCGCGACACCGCCGCTACCGCGCGACCGCTCGTCCTCGTGACGAACGATACTGTCGATGTGAAGATCAACGCTGCCGGCGCAACCGCTGCTGGTACCGTTGACATCATCGTCACCTACGTGCCGCGCAACAACTAAGAAGGACGGGGCCGGGCAACTGGCTCCGTATTCCCATGCAAGCAAAATTCATTGGAGTGCCGGGGCAACCCGAACTCACCCGCATCGTCATGTACGGCCAGTTGTTCTTCAAGGACGAATGGACCGACGTGCCCAAGGGCCTGGCTGAGAAGAAGCTGGCCAACCACCCGCATTTTGAAGCGAAGTACGACAAGTCGGAAATCGCCGAGGATGCAGCCATTAAGCGCGAGTTCTCTGCACTGGTTGCCGATCAGGTCAAGACCGCCGAGCAAGCCCAAGAGCAAGATGAAGCCGCGTCCGAGGCGCAAGCCGAGATCAATGCAGAGGCCGACGAGCACGCCGACTCCATCAAGGCTGACGACGAGATTGCTTCCGCGCTGGAGTATCAGATTGCCGAAGGCGAGCCAGCCGTCGCGCCTCCTCCCCTGACCGAGCCTGTCCGTACTGCATTTGACTACCAAGTGCGCGAAGAAGCTGGACAAGTACCGGGCAATGTTGAGCCAGAAGAACCCAAGCGCGGCCCCGGCCGTCCGCGGAAGAACTGATGGCTGATTTCACCGCCCTTGCCCCTCGCGTGCTGATGAAGCTCGGCGTTCTCGGTGCCGAAGAAACGGCATCGTCTGCTGACTTTGAATTGGCAGTGAACAAGCTGAGGGCGGTGCATGCTTGGCTCAAAGCCGAGCAGCTCCTTCAATGGGTGATGAATGACATCCCCGACTTTGCCGAAGAACCCTATGTGCTGATGGCTGCATATCTCAGCACCGACGAGTACGGCAAAGAGCAGAGCCCGATTTGGTGGCAGACCGGACTACGGTCGATTGAGTCGGGTGTGAATGTGCGAAACGTCAGCCCTACACAGGCGGAGTATTTCTGATGGATATTGTTGTCGCTCTCAACGGAAGCAAAGAGCGCAATCTGTCGTTCGCGCCAGGTGACGAAGTAACGCTGAATCTCATCGTCTACGCACAAGACGGCGATACGACACCCATCACTCCGACCAACTTCTATTGGTCCACTGGCGGCGGATCCTTCCTGCCGGTTGGTAGCCAGTTTTCTTTCCCCTGCGTCAACCGCACTCCGTACAGCATTGCGGCAGATATTGCAGGTGTTCGCACAACACTGGTCTACGGGATCATTGAGGCCCCGTTCGGCTATCGGTGCAGCTGGTATTGCGGCGGGGGCATCTTCCCGCCTGTTATCCCGACAGCGCAGGCTGTTAACGTCATTGTCTCGGACGTCGGAGAATACTACGTTGCCCGGAATGTAGAAGACGCATTGCAGGAGCTTGGCGAAACAGTCCGCTCCGCACAGCCAGGCTACCTCACTCCCACCCAAGTAACCGACGTTCGCAATGGATCTCTGATCGTTCAGAACGGCGAGCAAACAGCAGTCGCTTACAGTGCGGGGCTGTCAATGACCAGCACCCTGCAAAGGGTCTCTTATCTCAACGACGTCTATGCGCCGCTGGGTTCGGTTTTGCCGTTCACGACCGGCGCAATCTTTGATTCACCCAAGTTTCGTCGCGTCCGGGGGATTGATGGGAGCTTGCTTGCGTCGGTTGCAGGCGCCAGAAACATCGGGGTACAACAAGATGACGTTACCGCAATTCCGCGAGATCTTGAATGGGAATCCCGGCAAAGAGTATTAGTTGGGCAATTCGGCTACCTCGACTCCGACGGCATGTACGACGCTGCCACAGTCCAAAGAGCAATAGACTTTTGCTTGAAGTTTCCGCGACCTCCCACGTTGGTTATCAATGGGCCCTGCCGTCTGGATGCCTCAATCATTATCAATCGGCCCGTTGACACAACGATGGGCAAGTTTCGGATAATTGGTCAGGGTGAAGGCGCAGGCTTTTACATCAGTAATGGCATCACAATGTTCGATTCCACTCTGGAAATGGGTGTTGACCCCGTTTCAGAGTTTATCCGTTTTGAAAGCCTTATCATGGAGGCGACAGATGCGAATCTGGTGGCCTTCGTGGTTTCCGGCAAATTCCTTCGCATGGAATGGGTCAATTGCGAATTCCGCAAGATTCGCTGCGTTACCACTGCCAGCTATATTCAAGACTTCCTATTCGATACCTGCCGCTATAACAGCGTGCCCGGTGAGTTCATCCATTGCGATGGGCTTTATAACGTACTGGTACGCGGAGGGGCTTGGAAGTTCGGCTTCACCATGATCGGCTGCGTCTCTACAGGACGCGGCGCCAACGGACTGCATTTCTCATGCGGGTTCTTGGCTGAGGGCGCAGGCTCAAACCTTGTGCGCGCCAATGGCGCAACTATTAGCGTTATTGGATGTCATTTTGAGAAGAACGCAGCTGGAGAAATTAATCTATTTGTTGGGGGCGCTACAAATAATTCGGTAACCGTGCTTGGAAATTACATTTACAACCCGGACCACACTGATGGTTTTGTATATTACGGCCCCACTGACAAGGTGCACTCGGGTGGCAATACATGCTTTCCTAATGCACTTCACAAGCAAATTTCCAACGTTGTCGCATTTACATCAACATCCGATAGCGCTGCGGTACTGACCAATCAGCCAGACCAAATCGTGTCTAGTGTGGCTGGTGTTCTGTCAAATGTGGCAGAGGGAAAAGTTGGAAATCTTTCCGTGAACGAAAGGCTCGGCGTTGGCAGTGGTCCAATTGCGGGTATCAAGGCGTTCATCCAAGGCGAGGGCCTTACTGCCGACACGCGCGCCCTAGTGGTGGCAAACGGCAACGGGCTTGATTCGCTTACAATTTACGACGACCGGGGAGCACGTTTTCATGGGAACGTCGGCATCGGTAATTCCCCAATAGGTGGAATAAAGAGTTTCATTCAGGGCGATGGCACCAGCAATTCAACTCGTTCAATGGTGGTGTCTAATGGCGCGGGACTTGACTCGATGACCGTCTACGATGATAGAAGCGTGCGACTCCACGCTGCTTTTGGTGCAAACGGCAAGGATCCTGTGGGTCTTCAGGCATCTGGTGGCACACTGGCAGGCGTTATTGCTGCGCTGGTGGCCTGCGGGATATTAAGCAGCTAAATTCCATGAAATTCCCCGGCTTCCTCGGCCCCAGCGTACCTGCCCGCTCACCTGCGATCAACTCGCAGCGCACGGTAAATCTGTATCTTGAAGTCGATCAGCAGAACGGCAAGGCCCCGCTATCCATGTATGGCATGCCTGGTCTGACTGCCCTTGCAAGCCTCCCGACGCAGCCAGTCCGCGCCCTCTACGTCGCCCAAGGTCGCAACTTCGCCGTAGCTGGCAACACTCTATTCGAGCTATCCGCAGACTGGACCCCGACGGCCCGGGGAACCATAGGAACCTCCACAGGCCCGGTGCAGATCGTGGACAACGGAATCCAGCTCGGCATCTTCGACTATCAGTTTGGCTGGGTCTATGACCTTGGCACCGCGGTATTCAGCCAGATCACCGCAGAGGGCTTCCCGAATGGAACAGGTGCAGCTGGCTACATTGATGGCTTCATTGTTGCCGTCTTCCCCGGCAGCGAGAAATTCGGCGTATCCACGATCAAGGACATCCGCGGCTGGGATGCATTGGACTTCGCCAGCGCCGAGGGCTTGCCCGATAATCTCGTGGGTTGCATCGTCGTGCAGCGGATCGTCTATCTGCTCGGCACGGATAGCATGGAATCGTGGAGCAATACCGGAGGCGCTGATTTCCCGCTGAGTCGCATCGAGGGTTCCTTCGTTGAAACCGGCTGTGCGGCCCCTGCAACCATCGTCAAGATCGACAACGGCTTCTGTTTCCTCGGCAATGACAAGCGCGGTACGGTGGCTGTCTACAAGGTATCCGGCCCCAGCAGCCTGGCTCCAATCAGCAATGCAGCAATTGCCACTGAGTTCTCCAACTACACCCTACGCGACGCGCAGGCGTTTGGATTCAACTTCGCTGGTCATACCTTTTACGTCATCACCTTCCCGACCGACAAGCGGACCTGGGTGTATGACTTCAATTCGCAGGCTTGGACGGAGTGGTTGTACTTTAAGGACGGCGCTTTCCAACGTCACCGGGCCAACTGCTTCGCGGTGATGAACGGAAAACTAGTCGTCGGCGATTGGGAAAACGGCAAGATGTACGAGTTGGATGAAGACGCCTATACCGATGATGGCCAAGCTATCCGCGCATTGCGGGCGACCACGATAACCAGTCTAGATGAGCGCTTCTTTAGCACCTCCTGCCTTCAAGTCGTGATGGAGCAGGGCGTAGGCACGCAAACGGGTCAGGGTGCAGATCCCAAAATCATGCTTCGCGTTTCTGACGATGGCGGCGTGACTTGGAAAAATGAGCGCACCGCACCTATCGGCAAGGTGGGAAAATACGCCAACCGTTCGCTATTCTGGCGGCTGGGTATTGCGAGGAACCGCATGTACGAAGTGTCCATTACCGACCCGGTGAAGCGGGTGTTTGTCGGAGCGCAACTGACATGAGTACGACAGTTGGCGTGCCGATGATGAATGTCGCCTTCGTAGACGACAAAAAATGCCTCACGCAGTACGGATACGCCATCCTCGCTGGTCTGCGCACGCGTAGCGGTGGAACGGATGGAATCGACATCGCGGACCTGCAAACCCAGCTTGAAGGTGACTTCCAAGATATCCGCGAAGCGCCATTAGTCCCGGCATTAGGTGCTGGAGCGTTCGCGCAGGCATCGGCGGACGACCAGCCCCTGCCCGTGACTTTCATTGGCGCAGAGCCCGACGAGCCCAGCCTTGGCCCGCTGTTCGCATATATCGCCCGGTTGGAAAGCCGTATCGCCCATCTAGAGGAATCAAAATAATGGCAGCACGAGCCCAACCCCTTATTGATACGCGAGACGTACCGATTGCAGCCACAACTGTATTCACTGCCTCGGATCGCACGACGATTGATGCGGTGGTGGTCAACAACACGACCGGCGCGCCACTCACGTTCACCGCAAACATCGTCAAGTCGGGCACGGCAGTAGCCACAGCCAACCAAGTGATGAGCGCATTTAGCATCGGCGCTAATGCTTCCACCTCACCGCTTGGCATGCTGGGGCAGACTCTCAACCCCGGCGATTTCATCAGCGTGCTGGGTTCGGCTGCTGGCCTGAATATCCGTGCATCTGGCCGGGTGCTGAGTAACGCATGACGCGCGAAGAAGCCTTTGCTGTTGCCGGCGAGTTCTCAGATGAATGGGAATTCCTGCCGGTCCGCGATGTTGGCTTCTTCGTCGTCAGAGAAAACGAGATCCACTGCTGGCGTAAGAACGACGCCAAAGGACACTGGATCAACCGCAGCGATATTGAGGGCGTTACAGCCCCATTGCTGGCAAAATACGGGCATGTTGTTACCACTGTCCGCAAAGAAAACACTCACGGCCATCGCTTTGTGCAGCGTCTTGGTTTCCGCCCGATTGGTGGAACAGGAGACTGCATCCAATACCGTGCCGAAAGGATGAACCATGCGCGACTTTGACCCAACTGCCAGCGAATTCATTTCGTCGGGCTATATCCAACGTAGCCAACCAGGCGGGCCGCTTTATGACTTTGGATCCATTCTAGGCAGTGTTACGGGTTTCCTCGGGGGCCCCGTTGGCAAGGTCGTCAGCAGCGTAGCCGGCCCGCTTATTGGGGGTCTAATTCAAGGCGATTCGGCTGATGACGCATCGGCAGCGGCCTCTAACTCTGCGTCGGAAACCAATGCCCTAAACAAGTATATCTACGAAGATCAGAAGGCTCTTAACCAGCCGCTGTATCAAAACGGTTTGTGGGCTAGCAATCGGCTCGCCGCTCTGCTGAATCCGAATGGCGGCGTGAACACCCAATTCCAGTTCAACGCACAAGACCTGCAAAACGACCCCAGCTACGCATTCCGCATGCAGCAAGGCGTTCGGGCCTTGGACAATTCAGGCGCTGCCCGCGGCATGTCGAACAGCGGCGCACAACTTAAGGCTCTAACGCGCTACGGCCAAGATTACGCATCCACCGAGTACGGCAACGCCTACAACCGGGCGCAAGGTACGTTCAATCAGAACCTGCAAAACACCCTCAATCCGCTCCAGTCGCTTGCGGGTCAGGCACAGACTTCTGCATCGGCGCTGGGCAACGCCGGAACCAACTATGCCAACCAGTCGGCAGCCAACAGCAGTGGCCTCGCTAACTCGTTAGGTGCCGCATCTATTGCCTCGGGCAACGCGCTATCCAACGGGCTGACCGGCGCGACCAACAACTACAACAGCCAGAACCTGTTGCAGCAGCTGTTGGGAAACAACGGCGGCGCGCCTGCGTGGCAGACGGCTGTTGGCGCCAATAGCTATGGTTATGGCAGTGGTGGATATACCGGGGGCATGTCTCTCAATGGAGCATAACTATGGCGCTTGATGCCAGCATATATCGAGCCATTGAGCAGCCGCAGGCGGTCAACCCGCTCGCGCAGCTTGCCCAAGTCTCGCAAATCCAAGGTGCCCAGCAACAAAACCGCTTGGCTGCCTTGCAGATGCAGGAATACGAACGCGCGCGCGCAGAAGCTGATTCACAGCGCAACGTGGTACGCGGCTTTGGTGCCGACCAAACGGCCAACTACAACGCTCTGCTTGGATCGGGCAACTTGAAGGCCGCACAGGAGTATCAACAAGCCAATTTAAATCAGCGCAAAACGGCCACTGAAGCCGAAATTGCTCAATTTAAGCTGGCCCACGAACGGACAAGCAGCTATTTAAATCTGGTGAGCAGTGCTAAAGACGAGCCCTCTTATCAGCAGGCTCTCATGCAAGCCAAAGCAATGGGGGCTGACGTATCAAGCGCACCAGCGAGCTACGACCCTAAATTTGTCGCCAACGCGGCCGCGCAAGCCCAGACGGCGCAACAGCGTGTTGAAGCCGCAGCGCGTAATCGCGGTTTGGATATACAGGCGCTGACACAACAAGAAAATGCGCGCCACAACCGTGTGGGCGAGGGCATATCGCAGGGCAATCTGGGTGTGGCACGAGCTAATCTTGGGCTTCGCCAGCAAGAGCTTTCGGCGGGCGGCAGGGCGCCGGCCGGGTATCGAGCCACATCCGACGGGAACCTTACCTTCATCCCGGGCGGCCCAGCAGATCCGGCGTCTGCCAAGAAGGCTTCGCCAACAGAATTCCAAGGCAAATCCGCAATCTTTGGTGCGCGGGCGCAAGAATCGGACAAGATTCTTAACTCTCTTCAAGGCTCTTACAGCCCGACGGCTATCAATGCAAAGCAGGCGTTGGGTAGTGTTTGGGGCGTTGGCGGGGCATTGGAGTCTGGAGCCAATGCATTTCTCCCGGCCAATACGCAGCGGGCCGAACAAGCCCGTAGAGACTTTGTAAATGCAGTGCTTCGTCAGGAATCCGGCGCTGCAATTGGAAAAGATGAATTTGAAAATGCATCTCGCCAATACTTCCCGCAACCTGGCGATAGTGCGGCCGTCATTAAACAGAAGGCCGAAAATCGAGCATTGCAGATTCAAGGCCTTCTAGGTAACGCAGGGAACGCCCCCATACCCCGAGGCAAGACATCGGAAGGCGGATCGACTGGCGGATGGGCTATTGAGGAAATCAAGTAATGCCCAAGTACCGTATCACCGATCCCAGCGGCAAGACGTATGAAATCACTGCGCCAGACGGGGCGACGCGCGAGGATGCGCTCGCCTACGCACAAAAGCAGTTTTCAGCAGCACCCGCGAAATCCGCCCAAGAGCAGTTTGACCCCACGGAGGGAATGTCCACCACCGAGAGGCTGATTGCTGGCTATGGCAGTGCTATTCCACGGATGGCGCGCGGAGTGGGTCAGCGTCTCGGGCTGGTAAGTCAGGCGGACGTTGACGAAGCCAATAGGCTTGATGCGCCACTGTTGCGCACCGGGGCTGGGTCGGTAGGCAATATCGCCGGTAGTGTGATGGCGGCTGTTCCGACGATGGCCATTCCAGGTGCGGCCTCTATTCCGGGTGCTGCTGCGATTGGGGCGGCGCAAGGCTTGGCCACGCCCACTAGTTCGGCCGAAAGCCCCGTGCAGAACGCAGTCATTGGCGGTGTTGCCGGGCCTGCCGCGATCATGGCTGGGCGTGCCGTGCTGGGTGGAGTGCAAGGGGCGCGCGCTCTTGTGGAGCCATTTACTGCAGCCGGCAGGGACCGGATAGCTGGCCGCACGTTGCAACGCTTCGCTTCTGATCCTGCTTCGTTGCGCAATATGCAGGGCGCCATGGGGCCTTCGCTGACTGGCACCATTCCGACTTTGGCGGAGCAAACTGGCGATGCAGGTATCGCCCGGCTGCAAGATGCTTTGCGTTCTGTTGACCCCCAGATTGCAAACCGGATTGATTCAGCATTGGCGACAAACAATGCTACGCGCGTTAACCGGCTGCGAGATTTGGCGGGCGCAGATGGCCGCCGCGACTTTACTGCCGCTAACCGAGACGCAACCGGGAATGAGCTTTATGGCCGCGCTCGCGCTCAAGGAATTGACCCCGCGTCACTGTCTCCATCTGCCCAGGCCAACATCGCCAGTTTTCAAGCGCGTGTGCCAGAGGAAATCATTGATCGAGCCCGGCAACTAGCAAAGATCAACGGTGTGAACCTCGACAATGAAAGCTCTATCCAGGGCATGCATTGGATCAAGACAGCCATCGATGGGCGCATCAACACGGCCAAGCAGGCCGGGGATAAAGAGCTTGCCTCCGCCTACACCGGCTTGCAACAAGACCTGCTGTCAGGCTTGGACGAAATCAGCCCAGCCTATGGGGAGGCCCGCCGCACCTTTGCTGCGATGTCGCGTCCCGTCAATCAAATGGATACGTCGGCGGAAATCCTGCGGCGCAGTGCATCGCCCATGAACGACCTGCCCATGCGATTCGGAGAGGAGGCATATCCGCGTCTCATGCCTGGCTCTATGGCAAAGGCAATGGCAGACGAAGGCGGCATAACCAACAAAGCCATTGGGCGCCGGACAACGCTTGAATCACTGCTTGACCCGACCGATCTTCGTACTGTCAGGCAGATTGCCAGCGAGGTTGATCGTGGCGGCGCGGTAGCTAGAGCGGCTAATGGCCCCGGCTCGGCCACTGCACAGCGGATGGCATCCCAGAACATCTTGCGCCAACTGATAGGGCCTACGGGCTTGCCTTCCAGCTGGGCGGAAAGCGCCATCGCTAACACCGTGGTCGGGAAGCCGCTAAATCTGATCTATGGAGGCGTTGCCGAGCCACGGATTCAAAACGCACTCGCCGATGCTTTGCTGGATCCGGATGTGGCTGCAGCCGCTATCAGGGCTGCCCGTACTGGAGGCGGATCTAACCTGCAAAACAACCGTCTGCTTGATCTTGTGCGACAAGGTGCCCGCGTCACACCATCAGCGCTGGCGATACCCAATGACCGCTAAACGCATGCGAGCGATGGGTTTTACAAGCTTGAGTGCAATGACCCGCGCCAGTGCGAACACGAAGACCGCGGCGAACGGCAAGAGCAGGGCCTTCAAAAACATTGCGATGGTTGGATCCATCGGCCAAGTCTAACAATATCGGAACACTCATGGCAGCAACCTGGACCCCCAAATTTGAAGGCAAAACCAATGCCGGCTTGCCCGTTGTCTTGGGGCAACTCTTCACCTACGCTGCCGGCACCACGACACCGATTTCGACCTACACCGACCAATCGGGCACGGTGCAGAACAGCAACCCGGTTCAATTGGATGCGGCAGGCCGGGCCAACGTTTGGCTTGTCCCTGGGGTGTTCTACAAGTTTGTCCTGCGCACTGCGCCTGTTCTCGGCGCTCCGGGCGTGGAAGTCTGGAGCGTGGACAACTTCTCCGTTGCCGACCCGCAAGCGCTCGGAAGCTATGTTTCGCTGATCGGTGGTCAGAACGGCTCCCTGTCTGTCGGCTATGTGCAGGCGGGGACCGGCGCAATACCGGAAACCGTGCAATCAGGTCTCCGCCGCGGCCCCGCGTTCTTTG
>Ga0182215_1000137_pt1 | contig 12963 bp, 4 predicted proteins | sample G5R1MG_24_FD_128404 | JGI IMG/M metagenome (GOLD analysis project Ga0182215, IMG submission 128404) | Switchgrass phyllosphere microbial communities from Michigan, USA - G5R2_NF_03OCT2016_LD1 MG | ecosystem: Host-associated > Plants > Phyllosphere > Phylloplane/Leaf | place: USA: Michigan... | reverse complement strand
TATGCAGGCTCGATTGCTTGCGCGCAACCCATGGATTGTCGGTACATGTGACCATTTCTGTCGTACCCCCACCAAAATACCTCCGGAAATCAAACACGTGACCAGAAGCCTTACGGACAATTAGAGCACCGAGATCCGGAAAGCCAAAAATCTTATAGAACGAAAGTGCTACGAAGTCAGGAGCCAGCATGTGATTACCCAAATCCAGAGGAGTCGTAGTAACCAATGCCGCAGCATCTAATAGCGTATAAGTTCTTGGATGGTGGGAGGAGATTCGCAGCCTCCCTGGCCAGTCTAATGGAAGACGCTCGCCATTCATATTAGATTGCGCCGGGTATGCGAACAGAGTAGGTCTCTCGCCATTGCAAGCATTTGATCCGCGAATTGGACCCGCAAGCCAGGAGTTGACACTCTCTCGAGACATAAGACACTGGTGATTAGTAGCTAACTCTCTAACTCCGACAAGGCTAGTATGACTGTTGAGGTGATAGTAATAGTCGAACCCCTCTTCGTTTCCGGAGAAACCTTCAGCAACAAGCTTGATCGAGGCAGTTGCATTGGCAGTGAATACAATATCAAAATGTTTTGGATCAGCATTGAACATCTTCAGTACCTCTCTTCGTGTCTCTTCTATCATCATGGCTGATGCGCTGGGATGTATTGCGTCCGAGTGTGGGTTTGCCAGAAGAGTGCCTTGCATTTTTTTACTAAACAAATCTAGCAGTGATTTTGAAGCAAGGGTAGTACCACCGTGATCAAAGTATGTTGTACCTATCAAGTGTTAGCCATCTGTAATGGGCTCATGGTCATGCAAGGTACCTTTGAGCATCGGATACTCATTATTCCTCATATTACTAATCTTGTAGTTATAGGAGAGTCTTGCGACATCAAAACAGCTTCTGGTGCGGTCATCTTCCCTCAATTTTCGCCTCCAGTAGAAACACGGATGTAACATGATCAAACAGTATGCGTTAAATCCGAGATGAAAGAAGGTATAATCTTAAGTAGGGAATGGTGGAAACTTTTACAATGGCCTTATAAGAAGCTATCTGCATCATCTCTCGCCCCAAATAGCAGCTAGGATTACATTTTACTAACGGATCCTACCGTTCATCTATTGAATTAAATCTCGGGCGCATAATAAGGCCGGCTACGCGAGTACATACTGGCTTGCACTGGATCAACAGAGGTCACAGCCACACCATAACTCCGCCCCAGTGAGCGCGGGATTATGTAAATCACAAAAGATCCGAAGCTCACAATACTTTGTAGTTGTGGATAATTTCACCTTGACATATAGGACGCCCTATGATTATGATTCTAGCATCAAATTACTGGAGACTGTACGATTGTTCAGGATGAAGCCGTAGAATGCTCTTGCGAGATCGAAGTTTCTTTTTTGTTTACTAATGATGGTATAGTGCATGAATTATCAGTCCGCTGCCATCGCCATAGGTAGTCAGCCTTGGTCTCGATCTAACAGGGTCTGTATTGGCGGAGGATCGTCTTCCGTGCCCTAAATAGTATCGACACAGGACTCATGTTGAAAGAGCCCCATATAATTCCTCCAAAGGTCGTCTAATTCTAATTATATACTCTTATAACCCTGTTGCAGAGAAACAATCCTCAGGAACCATCAAGTGAAACCATTCGCCTGTAGAATACAGTACCTGATATGGCAGGATAATGATCCGGTCCCTACTAGGTAACACAACGGGCGAGAATTCAGTGATTACGTGGACTTCAGACGGTTGGCTTACACTCAGACCTGTGACCGTTCCTGAGTCAGCTGAATATCGCCGACATTTTCATAGGGATGTCTTGGCTTTTTTTGAGGAATCTTTGGTTACATAATTTTTGGAGCGATCTTCTAGCGTGGAGATCGGGATCTCGGTCAACAGTTGAGCCTCGTAAAGCTACTCAGGTCTTTTCCCTAGAGTTATTATTGATTCTCACGACCAATGGCCTGGGACCATGTGGGGTGCTATGGCCAATCGGCCCAAAGACGCAGAAAACGGTGCTAGGCACGAAATAGGTGTATTGTGAGGACTGTAGATCCTCGGAGGGACTCCATCGGGGCACTATTTACATAGGAGGAGCCAAGGCATTAGGCCCAATACGGTGTCTGGCAGGCTTTATCAGTGAGCAATGCAAGAGCGACATAGCATAGGGATCCCGATTTCTCGGCAAGTATATCAGTAGAGTCTACTAAATGTCTCAGTGTTCTGCGAGGCACGCTTCTAGCATGAAGGAAGTATTGAACATAGACTAGCTGCTGGTAACATGTTCGAGCGGGATCTACTCATTCATCGTCACAGTGGCAAGATGAGCGATAAGCTACAGGGATATCGTAATGCTGTAAAACACGTTTTGCCGCTTTGCCGTCTGATACTTACCAGGTGACCCTTAAATTCAGTAGCCTAGTGCAGACTAGCTATGTACTGTCAGCTTATTTTGAGCTTGCTTCTTACAGCGATGCTAGATATAGCATGTTTACTCCCAGAAATAGACATTGCGCTTGCGAATTTATGGGTGCGCATGAAAAACTGGCCATTGCCTCGAACACTCAAAGGAGTGTGATCATCACGGCCTGGGGGGACTGACCACATTAGCCCCGCCCCGCAGCAGCAACCTACATCCACACTCCTAACTCAACTTTCAAGACCTCTATTTCTTCACACATGAATTCAAGATAAGTACAACAAATTGTCACCAAGCCTTATTACTGAAAGCGCCAAGAAGGTTGGTTTATCTCAGTGTGACTGTGTTTGTATGGGGATCTGGCTGGATAAATAGCCAGGTTTGCCTCTGTGGGTTAGCCACTCCTAAAAAAAGCCCCTGTTACTAGCGCATGGACAGTAGCCGGGGTAACAAGCCAATAGGATCTTAAGGGTCCATAAGATTCTTTGGAGTGTATTTGGGGATGCAATCCAATGCTACAGCTGGGTAACAAGCCACTATGAGCCCAGTAATGAATCAGGGGTTTCATATTATTCGGAGGAGAACCCCCAGTTCAATGCTGATGATCTGAGTGACAGAAAAAGCAAAAGAGAAGAACCATGCTGATAAGCTCTTACTTTCAAAAGTGATTTTTGCATGGAACCTCGTGGGTCAAGATCTCATGGCAGCTGACTCTCATCATAGCAAGGGCCATTAATCGACTTTACTGCATTAGTATGTGCTTCTGCATGGCCTGCGTTTTCATCACTTACCTCACATAGAAAGTGCGCCCGCTTTTGCATGAGAGATGTCGGCCTCGGACTTCCTAAGCAGCCCCTCCTGTTAGTGCTCCACCGTTAAAATTAACTGGCTTCCTCCAGTCGGCCTAAAAATTCTTCAGGAAGAGACTGCTCTACGATTTCCCTGACGAAGTCTCTTGACGTCTACGCGCTAGAGCACTAGGACAGGTAGTTGCCGGTATCTTTCGCCTACCCGCGCTCTTGCGCAGGCGCGAATGCCAAAAACGGGTAGTTTCAGTACCAATGCTGCGCAACTACGAATATGAGAGCTGTTGAAGTCATCATTACGCTCACTGTCAAGCATCAACCTAACAGCCGAAACTATCATCATTGCCGCCGGCGCTAGAGCCGTCTGGCTTTTCAAAAAACCAGGCCACCGACCCCTATTAACGCCACATCCGCCGCATACGGTACTAGAGTATTTCCCGCAATCTGCAGGACGACGGCGGCTAAAATTTTCTTTTAAGTAGTCCTGGCCCCCGAATTCCAGGATTCATGGCTACTGGTTTGTAAAAGACGTCACTCTTTTTCACATCCACTTCTCATCCATCGTTTAGGGAGCCTCGCTTCGCTTAATATAATCAATTCAACATAATACAAATTGAGTCTTCGCAAGATGCCCTCCAAAATAATCCTATCGGCGCTCCTTGGCCTCGCCTTGGCTGACCAAACTGTTCTCGACGTCCCCCTCGTTGGCCATGACGACACGCTCCTTTTTGCTTCTGTTGTAGCTGCGGATGCCAAAGCCACGACTCTTGCAGTCGCCTGCCCTAAATCCACAGATTGTGGTCTCTTTCCTAAGGAAACCATTGTATATGGGTCGTCTACGTACAATATCGACATGTCAGACCCAAACACCGATTTCACAGCAACCATCGACTGCTCCTTTGGCACTCCATCGATCGTGTGCAAGGAAACTGCAGGCGGGAGCGAGGCGAATTTTCCTGGGTCCAGCACGACGAGTTATGATGCAACAGAGTTTGCAAACGCGAAAATCTCAGTGACCGCAGGTGCGAATCTGTTGGGATCAGCTGGAAGTGGAGGGGCTACCGGTGTGGTCTCAACTACTGCAACAAGTTCAGCTGTTGCGAGTGCGATACAAAGCACGACACCAACTGCGCGTTCGGAAAGTGCTTCTGGATCTCCGATTGCAAGTCAGACCAAGGTAGCAACAACGACAGTCTCTACAGGGGCAGCGGCTTCCAATGGTGTTGGTTTAGTCGGTGCTGTTTTAGGTACGTTTGGCGCACGATTCTTGTTGAGGCTTTGATAGATAAGGACGGGTGGTAATGAAAACGTATCGGACTGCGCTGTACAATTCAATAACCCTGTAATTTGGCCTCTCGTATTGGTAGACTACATAGTTAATGCGCCTCAAAGAAAACGAATGAAAAGGACTGGCCATAACCAGCTGTGCTCAGAGCGGTTCACATACTACCAGGTAAGGATGTACAGCAGCTATATGAGTTATGTCAGCATGTGTCCGCCAAATACTTTGGAGATGGCTTACCACCAATAAACAGTCGTCCAGTTTTAGCATCATGTCGTACTGTGGTAGATCCAGCCAAGACCTCCGACTCCTTGTCTTCAATGACCTTCTCAATACGGTAGTCTACAGATCTAACGCCATTTTCTCCCACATCCACAGTCTTTCTAATGCGCCAGATGGTCACTGGGGCTTTCTGTCCGTAGGGGTCCGCCATACCCTTCATAGATTGTAAATTCGGAAATCCAGGAACGTACAGATCGCCCTTTGCGTCGGGTGAGATGTTATCCAGGGGCATCCCTACCCGAATTGTATCAATCTGTTGAAGTCTATTGTCATCATTGAGGGCGAGCACACGGACTTGACCATCTACGCTACTAGGCAGGTAGAAGAGGCCGTCGAAACCTCGGGCGAGACCATTCGGGAACTTGAGCTTCAGTCTAGGCATTACATTTTGGACCATTCCGAGCGCGGTGTGCGCCCATGATTTGGATTTAGGCTCGTAGTGTGGCGCAAGTGGTGCAATATGACTAGTATCCTCGTTGCCGCTGAAAGCATTGTGACATTGGCCATTTCCGTCACAGTATGCGACATTTCCACCTCCGATGAAGGGATCAAGTGCCATTCGCTAGTACGTGTGAGTGTTTTTAGTTTTGGGCTTGAAAAGACGAACATACCCAGCCACTCTTTGCAGAATGATCATTCGTCACAAGAAAAGCCCCGCCGCCCAGAGCAACTACGCGATTTGGCGTGTATACTTGTGCCGGCGACCAAATGGTTTTCAGGTGTTGCATCTGATTTCCCCCTCTTCTCATCTCGAATACATCAACCGTCGAGTTGGCACCGCTCTTTGAAGCATCAATGGGACTGTTGAAGGGACCGATTGGTGGTCGCTGGTTAATAAGAAAGAAATTGATTGTATCGCCATTCACGATTTGGGCATCGAATCCGAGGAGATCTAGTGTTTCGTCTCCAGTTGCTCCGATATAGCCAACCGGCTTGATCGTCCGCATGTTAAATAGGCCATCTTGACCAGGGTAATCAATGTCCAAGGCAATCAATTCTGAGCCACCTGGTCTTCTTCCTGTTGCATTCAGTTTCCCAAGCCTGGTTATTATCAGTTATGGCAAATTTGTCATCTGGTTTTGTTACGCAATCCATGAATTGACCTACGCCTGATTCCAAGCCAACCTGCCCTCGGTCCCCGCACATGCTGCATACAGTGTCCTCGCCTCATTGTCCAGCCACAGGTCTTCACAAGCCTCAAGTCTTGGGTGCTCGACCCTCCGGCACGTGTACGGAAAATGGCCAATGCTCTCAATAACACGCCCAATTCCAAGCGTTGTTGCGAAGAACTCTTTGAGGTACACCTGGTAGAAAACAGCAGCCCAAGCTACGCAGACCGCGAAGTAGATGACTTGACCAATGCCAGGCATTTTTTCAGTGATTTTTTGATGAGAGTGAGTAACGAGAGAAAAGCGTCAAGCAATGTGGAGGAAATAAGCTGACCGGCAACCGGAAGCCTCTCCTGCAGGGTAACACGGGACAGTACCCCTCCGACTATCACTTCGGTGGAGGTCATAGCGCAACAAACGTGGGGGCGGAAAGGCGTTCATGGTAGCGAGCCTCCATATTTTGGTCTACTACCACGTTTTGTTACTGTCCTACGAGATTCCAGCTGCAATGTCTAGGTACGGGAGGCCAAATAATTGATGTCTAGAAGTCTGAGGTCATAGGCAGGTTGTCCACTCTCCATTCTCAGCTACCTACTTGCCCGGGTGTACCTCATGCATTTCCGACCCATCTACCACGTCGCGGCCTCCGAAGTCCTAATATAAGATTTCGTTGCCTCAAATAGCGGAATGACCAAATCTGCCTCGTTCGATGTGACAGGGACATGCGTCTCCTTGTCCGCCCCTATCGTCACAATCAGCACACGCCTCGGTCCGACACTGAGTCAACCATTCCATCGATACGAAAAAGCGCTCCCTCGCCTGGCTCTATGCCTCCTAGCGCGACCTCACGTACACCAGGATTTAGCGGGTCTTACACGCCCATCGCTGAGATCCTCGAGCTGGCATTCCGCCGTGCCTGTCGCATCGTTCGAAGTTCCCGCAAATGCCGTAAGCGACGAGGACATTACGGAGACCAGGAATACATTTAAGAGGATTTAAACACGTGAAGGTCTGAAGACTTGTTTCGATGACTTGAGAGCAGCAGGCTGGGATATCTACACTGCCACAAGTCTGGATTACTATCGCAAAGCGAACATCGAGTCTATGATTTGATTGCAGCGAAAAAGGCAGGTTTTAGAAGAAACCCGTTCTACAATTAAATATGCAGGGCAAATGCCTCTACTCAAATTCGCGCTGCATCTGGCATGTTGATTCTATTTAAACGACACATACAACAATACACAGGATTATTCAGATTTTAGCAGCAGGGAAAAATATAAATGGAGGGAAAAAGCGCCTAGTATTGTGCTAATGCAAGCGATACAAAGCCAGTAGCTGAGGCCAAAGCCAGCGACACATACCGCATACATCGCACGCTATGCATCCGAAATAGCCCCCCAAGAAAATAGTCTGTCTCTACTTATCCAAGCATCTATCCCCTCGCCGCCCTTGCTGCAACCTTCGCAGTCCTGTTTTCCTTAATTACCCCAAGTGCCAGCGCCTTCTCTTCTGCCTCCTTATTTCTTTGCCTCTGGGCCTCCATTTCCTCTTCCCTCCTGCGATCGGTCTCCCTGACTAATTGATCTGGCCGTCTGACCGCAATATCCTTTGGTCTATTATCACTGAATCGCCATTTTAGGCCTTTCTCGATGATGTAACACGCGATAAAGTCTGTGGTCATGATACTTGTGATCATGACCTTAAAATCGTACGTGAACGGCACAAGCTTTAGCTTTTCGTTGAGCGCAGGGATCAACTCAGTCGCACAAGTAAATGCCACACAGGAGACCATGACCAGACCCCAATACATGCCCTTGTTCTCGCGAATGGATTCGCGAAAAGGCCGGCCTTGGTAATTGATGGCAAAGGTGGAAATTTGCTGGATGAGTTGAAGAAGGTAGATTGCTGAGTTGAGGAGCGACGGTTCGAAGTCCTTTTCAAGGTCCGGATTGGGGTCCTTGGGCTCGACACGTTGGACGTATTGGGACACGTAGATAAGAGTACTAATGTGAACGGCGAATTGACCAAGAACTGAGCCGATGATGTAGATGTTGAAGATGTTGTGTTGCGGGCGCTCCTTCGAAAGGCTCTCGACGGTCTAGCATTGCGTGAGTAAATTGTAATAATCATGGAGTAAGTACACATACCTTGGCGCGCGAGATGGAAAGGAAGCAGACACTCATCATCATACCCGAGATCGTGACCTGACCATCACCAAACTTTATACCGTCGAGGTACAACACAGACAAACTGTATGCAGAGATCAAGCAGTTCAACGCGAGAATCTTGTACATCTGTATCGTAGCAACAAGCGTGCATCGACCTTGCCGAATAATGTTCGGAATGGCAATAACATTAGCAAGCTTGGAAGTAAACGGAGCAGCAACTGAAGCATCACCCAGCTTGATGGACGGAGGCTCGCCATTGAGCTCCTCCATCTCTTGCTGCATCATCTTTTCCTGCATTTGCTGCATCATACTACCAGTAACCTGTGCTGACTGAACCTGATCAGGCTGTTGAACGACAAGCGTACTCGCTGATCCGTTGGCAGCGGGTAGAATGCCCTTTCTCTTTGCTTGAGCTTCCATAGCTTTTTCATAATGCGGGTTCATTGGCCCAGGCGGGTACAAATGCGCAATCATGACAGGAATCGGGGGCTCAGGCTGATTGAAGCGTTTCATCAACTGACATTGCTTCTCGTAGACCTTTTTCATTTGAGTGTTGCGAAAGTGCTCACCAATTTTGTCGAGATCTTCACGAGTACCATTCAACAGGGCGACACCAATATGAGCCTGCTTGAGAGCACCGACATCATTGGTTCCGTCACCAGCCATGAGTGTAGTATAACCGCAATCCTTCAGGCCAAGGAGAATCTCTTCCTTTTGCCTCGGTGATACACGAGCATAGACCCAGGTGTGGCGTAGGATTTGGTTCCACCCGGGACGATCCATGAACTTGGCGAGTGCGTATCCAGTAATGCAGATGTCCTTCGATCTCAGAATTTCGGCATCGAGAGGCTTAGTGAAGTCAACGGGAATGCTGATCTTATCATCGACACTACGCCACACGACCTTCTCACCCGACTCGTCGTTCTCAGGGGCGTCGAGAATGTAGCAGTCGCGGTCGACAATTTCCACCTGCTTTGCAACATGAACAGCGGTAAGCGGATTGTCACCGGTAATCATGACAACACGGTGGCTAGACTCATTAAGCGCACGAACAGCTTCAATTGCATCGGGCTTTAGGGGGCATTGAAGAACAAGAAATCCAGCAAAGTGTAAGTCCGACTCGACTTGTTCGCGCTTGAGGTCGTTGATACGATTCTGGCCCCATTCACCTTCTTCGGAGAGATACTTGTAGGCAAGGGCTAGTACACGGCCACCGTTACGAGTAAAATGCTTAAAAGTCTCTTCGTAATTTGCCGGTGTGCTGATCAACATGTTGCGGATTGTCTCTGGTGCGCCTTTCACGGCAGCAATGGTACTCTTGACTTTGCGCCTATTGTTGTTGTTGACGACAACTGTTGCGACGGAGCTCTGACGCTTGAGAGTCGAGGAAAATTGAAAGCGGCGGCGGATTTGCACGATCTCGGCATGGGATTTGGCGGTGGTTGTGTTAGCAGTAAGTGTGTCCTTAGCCCCGAGTTTCCAGCCTAGGGATTCCAGAGTTGCCTTCTCCATGGGCTCGCCAACAATTTCCCCGTCATCAAGCTTGACTAGGGCGTGCGCAGTGGCAAGAACCAATGTGGTCTCTGTTGCAACATTTGTGACATTTGTAAGACCAATATGCGCACCGTCAGGGCCAGTCTCTACGCTGGCGTCACCAAGCGAGAGACCGGCAATACCATCAACAACCAAGTCTTCTCCAGTCAAAGTGCCCGTCTTGTCGAAGCAGGCTACGTCGACCTGTCCGGCAAAGGGAATGCGGAAAGGCTCGGTGCAGAAAATTGCATACTTGCTAAGTGCAGCAAGGCTCGTGTTGACAGCCAAGCTGAGCTCCATGGGGAGCTCCGGAGGAACAACGCTGGTGACGATCAGGACACAGTCCAGAAGGAGCTTGTTGCGCTGGCGGTCCAGTCTAACACCCTCCTGCCAAACATACCAAGAGGCGGCTATGGCAAAGATGGTGAGGAACAGGATGAAGTACAGTGCCTCAACGTTATTTGCGGAGACACGCTCGGTAGCGAAAATCATGGTCCTGACAAGAATGCCCTGGTTGGTCTCAAATCCGGTCTTGATGACCACCGCAACAGCACCTTTGTCTGGGGGCGGTGGGACACCAGATGCGAGACTCGAGACAGTAGCGCCATCCTCTTCAGCATTTGTGCCATGCGAGACCTGCAAGACCTTTGTACCGCCCCAGAGGAACGAGTTCTTATCCATGCCCTCGGGCTCGATGCGCGCTTCTCCCGGGCGAAGTTGTACCGATTCCTTGAGCACAGGTGTACTCTCTCCCGAAAGCATGGCCTCGTTAACGATAGCAGAGCCCTCAATGAGGAGCATGTCGCAGGCGACACCCGAGTCTTCCTTAGTTCTGCCTACGCTAACTACATCGCCAGGCAGAAGCTTGTCGCTCATGAGCTGTTGCCACTTCTTCTGGCGATAGACGAAGATCTCATACGGCTTGATACTCATGCCACGGAACTCGTTAAGGGTGCGCTGACGCTGCCACACAACGGTGCTCTCAAAGGCGACCAGCATGAAGAGTGTGAAGAGCGAGTAGTACCAGTAGTCGTCAAGCATCCACAGGCCGACGCAAAACACCTGAAACACGAAAAAGGGGGCGACGGCGTGCTCCTTGAACAGCTCGGTGAAGGTCGGAACAGGGATGTCGAAGGTATTGTCGCCGTAGTGCTGGGCCAGCCGCTCGATTTCAGCGGGCGCGGCGAGTCCCTGCGAGTGCTGGAACATCTTGAGCAGCGGCTTGGGCTCGGTGTCGAGGGCGTAGGCGAGGGGGCCGAAGGTGCCCGTGGCCACGTTGTAGAGGAAACGGCGCTTCTGGAAAAGAAAGGAGAGGTTTTGTTTGCCGCCCACATTGTCGCGCACCAGCTCGCATATTTCGGCGGCGCCAGCGTTCTTGATGGGCTGCACCTTGATGAGCTGGGCGCTGCGCACGTCTTGCGCGACCGTCGTGGTGAAAGCGCTCTTGAGGTTGACGTTCCAGTGTGTCATCAGCCAGAGCAGCGACTGCAACGTTGTGATGCTCGCCACCCACACAAACGTCCATTCCGACGATTGGATGTACTGCTCGTATCGCTGCGGCGAGTAGTAGACGGCCGAGAAGGCGGGCCACAGGATCAGAAAGGGCCAGATATACGTGTGCAGCTGCAGCGGCAACGGATTGTGCAGGCTTGCGTGCCTGATTTTGGCGTCTTCCACCAGCGGTGCCATGGTGGGCGTCTTGTCTGCTGTTCAACGTTTGTTGTCGTGGCCAGACTCGACAGAAGGCAGAAGAAGAAAGACAGCTGAAGCGGGTCGGCGTTTGCATAGCCCGACCCTTTCATGCGCCACACGCCACGCCACACTAAGTATCTATTGAGGTGGAACATTCACGAACATTTGTCCATGAAACCCTGCATATCCATCTTGCTCGCATTTCATATGTATTCCCTACCAGGAGACTACATGAATCGGACTATTGTATATTCCCCCATGCCATCACTTACCCTTGTCTTCCCGCAAGCTGACAATCTGGTTCAACACAATCCTGTCCTCTGTCGAGTCAATGTCAACACAAAAGTATGCAGTTCGAAGTGCCTGGAATCGGACAAGTGCATCTGACGAGCCACTCAAGTCTAGCGACGTTTCTTTGATGAGATCTCGGATGCCCCTCTCAATGACAGCCTTTTCGTGAATGATCTCAGAGTCAGGTCGGAGATCATCAGCCCAGCCACCCGTCTTCCAGTCTAGCGTATTGGGAGATTCGGTCCTGAACAATGAATTGTACAGACGTGCCGTTACTGGCACAGCAGTCGCTGCATCCACCCATTGAACATATGCCTTGGGCTTCTCGGTATCGGGAACTTTGACAGCCCTAATTTCAGAGACGCTGCCATTTTCGTCCTTGGAGAAGTCGATTGCGCGGATCGAGAAAGGCACATTGTAGAGTCCAACAGCCTTGTTTGGTGCCAGTCGGAAGTAATCCTCGCTGTCTTCTTCTCTAAAGTCGGTGCGATCAATAAAAACCTCGTTGCCCACCTTAACCTTACGCTCGCCCGGTATGGTGCCTTTGGGGTCGTAAGGTACTGTCAACTCTTGATTGTCTTCAGCAGCAAAGTCTTCTATAATTACTTTGATGGGGTCGAGAACAAGCATCTGACGAGGAACAGTTCGCTCGAGGTGCTTGCGAATAGAGGATTCAAAACGCGGTGGCTCAATTTCAGTAAGCGAATCAGTGACGCCCAGCTCCTCGACAAAATTTAACATCGCTTTCGCTGGTATTCCACGGCGACGAAGTGCGACCATGGTGTATAGGCGTGGGTCATCCCATCCTCGGACTGCCGGGGCAATGGTCTTAATCTCCACCGTGCCATCACTGTTCTTCTTCTCAACAGTGGTACCTTCGACGAGCTGAAGAATACGTCGCTTCGACAGATGGTACCGCCGACGCTGAGGCGGCCAAATCTAACCATGTCAATAATTGCCAAGAACACAAGCCATGTACATACTCTCTCTGCATTGGGCCCTTCTCTTCTACCTTTGGTATCTTCATATCGAGCTCCTCAAGCAGCCAGTCGTACGAAATACGCGACTGACGAAATTCCACCGTGCACAGTGAATGTGTGATTCCCTCTAATGCATCGCAAATACAGTGGGTGAAGTCGTATGTAGGATAGATTCTCCATTTGTCACCCGTCCTATGGTGGTGGTTCTCTTTTACAACGCGATATGCGGGTAGATCCCACATTTGCGGGTTTCCTTCGGTAGGATCTGTCAGCTTCTGCTTCATGCGCAAGAAAGCCTCTCCTGCTTGATATTTGCCATCGCGCATGGCTCGAAACTCGGTGATGGACTCTTCGATTGGTCGCGTGCGATGAGCACAGCCGTAGCGCTTCCCACGATTG
>Ga0182215_1000136_pt1 | contig 12978 bp, 10 predicted proteins | sample G5R1MG_24_FD_128404 | JGI IMG/M metagenome (GOLD analysis project Ga0182215, IMG submission 128404) | Switchgrass phyllosphere microbial communities from Michigan, USA - G5R2_NF_03OCT2016_LD1 MG | ecosystem: Host-associated > Plants > Phyllosphere > Phylloplane/Leaf | place: USA: Michigan... | reverse complement strand
GCCCTCAAACGTCCTGTTTCGGATGTATGCCATCAGATAAATGTTTTCATGGTATGGTTAGGTCTTCCGCCCAAGCCGAGGATGAGACTATATATTCGCACAGCGACCGTCCGCCCACATTTTGCATGCCAGACACCTCAGGCTCAGATGACCAATGTGGTCATGCTGTCTCACACACCAACGCCATTGGCGACTTGCTTCGCGTCCCGGCCGATACATGTGCATGTTGACCGTCAAGGCAAATGGTTCTGCGAGTCCATTTGCCTTGTTGTATTTTAGACCCAATCGAGGACCGCTTGCATGCTTACCACAAAACAGGCGGTGTCACTCTGCAGCTTACTGTGTGCATCAATCCACCCATCAAAAACACATCAACACCGAGTGGCTTACTAGGCAAAAGGCAGAATCAATGAGAACTGACCATGACATCAAATCACAGCCCTCTTGCATTCAGGCTTGACCGCTAACTATCCCAACATGAAACAACTCTGTTCCAACATGCGCTATTGTGAACCCTGGTCTATCGCCGTCTCCCAAACTTGCCTTTTGCCCCTGCCCCGGCTTTCCCTTTGATGTTGAGCCTCCGATAGTTGGCGTTTGCTGTGGCCTTGATCTTCCGCGCAGCTTTCTTGACTACTCCTTCCTTACTCGGCTCCTCTGTGCGTTTCCCTGTTTTCATGGCGGGTTTTTTGCCCGTCTTCGGTGTATGTGAAGCATCACTTGCGTAGCTAGAGCCGTCATCGTCAGAATCGGTATCGTGTGTTGCTTCATGCGCAGGCACTTGTGTTTCCGCCACGGCCACCTCATTTCCAGACTCGTCTGGTGCTTGTAGTACTGGCTCGGGCTTCGGTTTAGCGATATTTGGTCGCACTGAAGTATCGTTAGCCTGGCTGCAACGCGCAGACTGTAACATAACTCACTGATAACACGCCTCGTCTGCCTCTTAAGACCCTTCTTCTTCCAAGCGTTACGCGGCTTGCTGTCACGACCGAGTGCTGGCTCTTCGTCGCTCTCTTCTTCGGTCTCTATACCGCGGTCAGGGCCTAGAGGCATATCCGTCTGGCTGTCTTGGACCAGAAGCTTTGGTGGCTTGGGCTTCTTCGGTATTGAGATGCCTTGCTCTTCCATTTCCATTTCCCGCATGATCTCTGCCTCATCATCTAGTCGGTTGTCCTCGTCTTTCTTCATGGCTTGAATCATGGAGCTTAAACTTCTTCCAAGAGCGCGACGGTTCCAGGGTGCTGGACGCGGTGCAGGCTCATTGTCTTCCTCGATTGCTTCCAACATGTTATCGCGCCGTAAAAATGCAGGCGTTGCAAGTCCACGCACGGTGGACGGTGTCCCCTGGTCGCTCAACTTCCTCTTTTTCGGTGTCACAAACTGGTTCAGCAGGAATCTCTTGCCAGCTGACAATGGTGTCCGCTCGCCTCGTGCCCTTGATTCGAGTGAGGCCACGCTGCCTTCCTGGTTCTTGCTCGGTGTTTGAGGGACATTCAATTGTGCATCTCCAAGCACCGCTCTCGGCTTACTGGGCGTTCCCTCTGAGAGGAGATCGAAAAGTCCCAGCACGATACCGTCTCGCTGAGGTGTAGGACCTATTACGCTGAGGCCTTGCGGAGACACAAGGAGCTCCGCAGTGGGATCCACGTTTTCTAGAGCATCCCCTTCCTCCGTCCTCTTCCTTTTTGTCGGCGTAAACGCGGGGGGGTTAGGGTAGACTTTTGGTGTACGGTCGATATCATGGTTGGACTTGGACGGTGGGGCTCGTTTTGAAGGAGTCTGTGGTTCGGCTTTGCTGGAGAGGCGGACTCGCAGTTTGTTGTACTCTTTGTACTTTTGCGCTTGGAGAACTTAGCGTCCTATTATCCGAGGCAGGGTGCGTTGCATGCGTACCAATCTCTACGTTACTCTTGATGTCATCGCGCCCTGCTTTTCGGCCTTCGTTCTGGGCAGCGAATTGCTTTTCCCAAGCCTTTAAGTCTTGCCGAAGTGTATTGCAGCGTTGCTCAACGTCTGTGAAGCTCATGGCTAGTCGTGGGGGGATTGCCGTGGTGAATGGTTTGGAGGGGGGAGTACGGCCGAACTGGGTATGATCTCCATCCATATCGCGCGGTAACGCGTTGCGCGTGCACGCGACGGGATGGCACTAGCAGGGACCTCAGCCCTACCCAGGCCGCGTCCAATTCACGGGCACGCGCGGATGTCACCGTGATTCAGGTACGCCATGCAGACATCATCAGACTCGAATATATGTTACACGTTGCTACTCACAACTCCCCTATCGCTAGAGAGCTCCAAGTCATATCGCTGATGCAAAACGCAAACCTAACCAATGGAACGGGGAATCTAGTAGTGAACAGCCTTGTCGTAGGTAGCCATAGCAGCCTCCTTGAACGCCTCGGCAAGGGTGGGATGAGCGTGGCAAGTGCGTGCAACGTCTGGAAAAAATCAGCGGCAGTCAAAGCGAGAATCTGGGCATGAAGGGCCTTACCCTCTGAACTGGCACCGTATTCCAATGCAAGCGTACCCTCGGCAATCATCTCGCCAGCATTGGCACCAATGATGTGGATACCCAATATCCGGTCGGTCTGAGCATCTGCCAGGAACTTCACAATACCTTCCGAGTCGAGGTTGGTCTTGGCCCTCGAATTGGCGGAGAAAGGAAAGGTTCCCGTCTTGTACTTGATACCAGCTTCTTTGAGCTCTTGCTCGTTCTGGCCAACCCAAGCGACTTCAGGATGTGTGTACATGACAGAGGGAATGGCCCCGTAGTTGACGTGACCGTGACCCTTGCTGATGTACTCAATAGCTGCAACGGCCTCCTCCTCAGCCTTGTGGGCAAGCCTGGGTCCGAATGTGCAGTCGCCAATAGAGCGAATGTGGGGGATCTTGGTGCGGTATTCTTGGTCGATGATTAGTCGGCCTCGGTCGTCCGTCTCGAGCCCAATGTTGTCGAGACCAAGACCAGCAGTGTATGGGCGACGACCAATAGCAACGAGGACAACATCTGCGTCAAGCTGCACTCGTTAGTAGTCGTCTCGCTTTTGGTGAAATGCACAACTTACAGTCTCCTCCTTGCCTCCCTTTGCGGCCTCAACGCTGACCTTGACGCCGGCATCATGGACCTCTCCAGCAGTGACCTTGGTGTTGAGCTTGAACTTGAGACCCTGTTTTTGGAGCATCTTTTGGCTTTGCTTTGCAATCTCGTTGTCCATACCGGGGCCACCAATCTGACCCAAGAACTCTACGACGGTAACTTCAGTACCGAGACGCGACCAAACGGAGGCCTGTTGTATGTTAGTACAGTTTGCCAAAGCCTCGCGGCCAACGTACCATCTCCAAGCCAATGATACCACCGCCAATGACGGTCATTTTCGCTGGCACCTCCTGGAGGTTGATGGCGCCGGTGCTCGTGATGACTTTTTGCTCGTCGATTGTCAAGCCGGGAAAAGGGGTAGCCTCCGAGCCGGTGGCAATAATGATGTTCTTTCCGCGGACAGTGGTCTCACCGCCATCGACCAAGTTGACAGCAATAGTGTGCTCGTCCTGGAACGCTCCAGTACCCTTGATGTATTCGACATTGTTCTTCTTGAAGAGGAACTCGATGCCCTTGGTCAGGCTGGACACGGACGTGTCCTTTGCCTTCATCATGGCGGGGAGGTTGAGCTTGACATCGCCCACCTCAATGCCGCGGCCCTTTGTGTCGTGGAGGATCTGGTGGTAGAGGTGGGAGTTGTTAAGGAGCGACTTGGAGGGAATGCAGCCGACGTTGAGGCAGGTCCCGCCGAGGGAGCCGCGCTTCTCAATGCATGTGACCTATGGAACAACATGAGCTCATGACTCCCGGTGTTGCAAGTGCCGTGCTCAGCGTACCGACAGGCCCGCCTGTCCAGCCTTGATGGCCGCGACATAGCCTGCGACGCCTCCGCCAATGATGACCACATCCTTCTCCGCTGTCTCTGGGTTAGCGCATACTCGCTGCCGAGCCTATGCACGGATGCGACTGACCAGCTTCGGACGCAAAGCCCCGTCGCAGGCGGTTTTGGAAGTAGAGATTCGGCGCACAGAACGTCTTCTGGCTAACGGGGCGCGTCGCCCGCTGGACGGCGCGGGGGGCCAGGGACCGGAACATGGTGAATGCAGTTGCAAGCGGAGCCGTGGGATGTATGGCGGGGGTGGTAGGCGTCAATGGAAGAGGAGTGGCGCGGGCGCTGGTCGTTGGTGACGAGCTTTTTGCGGAGCTCACTCGGCCGGGAGTCCCAATGTCCTAATCCTATCATCCCACCCAACGTTGGTCAGCCGTGGCGCTAGACTTCCCAACCCAAGGCACTTCTACTTCTACGCTACCAGGCCGCCAAGTGGCTGCAGTCGCCACACGGCATTATTCGGCTGATCACACCTGCCTGCCTTCCACGGGAACCAGACGGTGGAGCTGAGCATTCGCTGCCAAGCCCTACGCAGTCTGTCGCAGTTCCGGGCATACTACCTACGATCCTCAACCACCACCCACTCACTACCCAAGCGCACACCCAGACGCTCATGTCCATGCCCATGTCCATGCCCATGTCCATACACACGCTCATTCCTCCTGCATGGCCGTGGTGGCAAGAACACGGGTCAGCATACCCATGATCGACGTGCACGCCCATCGGACAGTTTCCTTCTCCGCCTTCTCCACGATATCAGTCTTGCGCACCGTCTTCTTTAGGAAGAACTGTAGCCCTGCGATCATCTCAGGAGCTTGGTCAACCTCGACAAACACCTCGCGCACCGCTCGTTCATCCCGCTTGTCCTTGCTGCTCTTCAACGACTCCAGTATACTAGTCACCAGGATCACTTCGACAAAGGTCTTGGTCTTGGGCTGCAAGTAAGGAAAGTTGAGGTTTTTGAGACTGGTTACGGGCAGCGCCTTTCGCCCAATGAGTGTGCCGTAAAGTTTTCCCTGGCTGACGAGCTTCCGTAAAGACATATTGCTGCTTGGCACATCTTCGTCCTCTGACTCCTCTGCTTCGTCTTGTTCCTCACCCAAGCTCTTGAATATGTCCCAGAGCGCGAACTGAAAGCTCTTCCGCGACTTATGGTCCGAGCAGACCTTGCGTGCCAGAACGGTGTAGTACGGGTTGTAGGTCTTCTCCGCACCGGCGCAGTGGACTATGACCCGTGGGATCTCCACCTCCTGTGATCTTTTCAAGTTGAGCTTGCTGAGCCGCACTTGGGCGTCTTTAAAATCGCTGGCAGACATGATGGAAATGTATATCGCCCTTCTGATGTCCGTGTTCATGCGCTGTTCTCGGGCGAGTTGGACCAGATCGACTTCGCTATCGTCGTCATTGTGATCAAGTGCCATCATTTGTTGCTGTGCCTTGCCCGTCTCCTTGACATGATCCTCGTTACCAGGTTCATTACGCCAACTCGCTCCCACCAACCACCATTTCCCCTTTTTGTCCGTGTCTTTGATATCCTTGAGTCCCACTCGAAGTGGTTCAGTGGCTTTGAGGTTTCGAGAGTTGAGCGTGCCTAGTTGTTTCTTCATGCGTGTTGTATGCTCTCGGGACATGTTACTGGCAGCTACACCAGTCTTCATCTTATTATTCTTGAGATCGTTAATAGTCTCGATCATGAACTTTGTCCGGACGGGCAGATTGGCCTGTCCAACTTTAGCCACTGATTTCTGCAGCAGTATGACAATGTCCTTGAGCGAATTAGGATCATCTTGACGTAGTTGCGGTCCAGCTGCTCGCACGATCCTTAGAAGAAGCTCTGTGTTGATTTCTGTGAGCTCATTGAGGAAGAACCGGATGTAATCGAAGACCATGTTGCTTCCTATAACCTGAAATGTATAAAGCTCGGCGACAACAGATATGAGATTCTTTGTCTGTTGCCCAGTACCTTCCTTGTTATGCTGATAGTGTGCATCAAACTCAAATACGATTCGCTCTATTATCTGAGCGCCAAAGTCGGGCCCAATAACCTTGTAGATGGCTGCGATGAAGCCGGCGTGTAGATTTAGGAAAGTTTCCAGTAATGCCGACGGATCTGAAAGCATTCCAATGAATAAATCCACAAGTGTTGTGTTAACATAGCCTCGAGGATTGTTTTGGTAAATAGCCTCAATATCGCGCAGAATCGCGAGAATGTTCGCCTCGGAAAGTCGGTTAAAGAGACCTTGTATTTGTCTCTTAAGACGAGACAAGGCTTCTGTGTCTGAAGAAGGTGGCGCCCGTAATGCCGGCGGTATGTATTTGGTGGACTGTGTAGCACCAGAAGCCATAGGCGCAGTGTATGGATTCTCTCGTACTCGCGGCTGAGCCGATTTTTCTTCGTGTTCCCTCTCGGTGTCTTCTTCATCTTCATCAGAGCCACAATCTTCGAAATCAGAGCCTTCAAGATCAGCCAGGTCAGAATCCTCCTCTGAATCCTTGTCCAATCGCGAAATTTCCGACGCCTCGGATTCGTCGTCGTTTCCACTGTCGCTATTATCCTTCAGCGCCACACCTAGGGCTTTCTGGCGTTTGCTTGCCAGCCAGTCGCTATCTTCGTCTCTCTTCCTCTTTGTTGCTTGTTGGCCTAGTCCATCATCCTCGCTACCAAAGTCTCCGAGGTCGCCAAAGATGTCGTCCAATCCGTCATTGTCCACCCCTTTTGATTTTTTCTTGCCTTTAAGGCCCAGTCGCTTCTCCAAGGCCGCAATTTCCGCGTCATCTTGACTGAGCTTCTCCTTGACGGCACGAGATATCTTCACTGGCGCCTCTGCTTTGTCCTCTACTGGCGGTGCTTTTTTAAGGATACCCTTCGGCGGTTTTTGCAACTCTTTTCCTGGCGCCGGTGGTGGTGGAGTAGTGTCCTCGGACACATTATCCCAGTCAATTATCTCCTCGTCTTCCTCGTCGTCGTCGTCGTCGTCGTCGTCATCATCGCCGCCGCAAGCATCTCGTGTTCGAGTCGGACCTTTCGCATTTTCAGGCCTACGAGGCACTGGTCTCCGAACCAGCTTGTTTTGACGCTTTTTTTCCACGCGATCTGCCTTGCGCTTATCCTTGCGATTCAGCGCCCCATTGCGCCCACCGAATTTCCGATTATTGTTCGCGGGATCTAATGGGTATTAATGCAAAATAAACATACAGTCGAGATAGCGCGTATTCACCGAACTGATTGCGTAGTTCTACGGGCAGCTTAGGCCCTCCGTACGTCTGGCGCATCTTTGGAGATCGGAGGTTTGGTGGTCGCAAAAAGTTGTCTGGAAGTCGGCGATTTTAATGCGAACCGCCGTCTCTTCTCCGCACTGACAACCTCCAGGTGCATGCGTCCCACCATTCCTCGACACAGCTTCCACTCCCATGGCGCATGCGTCATAACCTACAAACAAGACCAGGATGGCTAGAGATCACCTAAGTAACGATGAGGTGCGTGATTCTTGTTTGTACCTCTCTGCTATACTAAATGCTATTCCAGTTCTTCTCACAGCTTGCGAACCTCTTCGAGCGCACACGCACCCAAGGCCACGGCAGCGTGTACCTGACACAAAAGCGCTTGACTTTTGATACCTCCTCTGCCCCTCCCTGCCCCGAAAAAGTCGCCGACGATCCATTATGGGACACACACCCTGAGCAGCCGTTGCCTATTCTCATCCGCGCCTCGAACAACAGAAGCGACAAGAGGAAGGGCACAGACCGGAAAGATATCAGGAAAATTAAACTGAGCACAGTTGTCAGCCCAGATGATCTAGACCTATTCTATTCGCGGTATGCTGAGGCCTGCAAAACGGGCATGTCCGGGCTGAAGAAGCGGGACAAGAAGAAGGCAAAGAAGGTCAAAAAGAAGAAAAAGGCTGCTGTTGGAGAAACAAAGGTCTGAATACTTTCAACCGTTCATGTTAACTAGAAAGCCCATTTGAAGGCATAAAGGAGCAAACGGCCCCACAGTAAAATGACAGGCGATGCGTAGATCGCAGTGTCATCGGCAACGTACAACTCACTTGATTACACGCCACGGAGAGACATGGCTCTTCTCTCTACGGATCCGATACAAAAAAAATGCCTTAAGTCAAGTCAAAGATAATGCAGTTACTATTCCTCTGCTTTCTTTCTATTTACCACATGTTATGTTACACCTTGCTTGTAATGAATTGCTTCATGTTCAGCGGGAGTGGATGGCCCATCCACGTCGCCCTTTGCGAATGGTCTCTCCCCTCTTCATCCGTATTGGGGTGGATGAGCGCTGACAAGGGTCCCCTATTGATGACGAGCCAGGGAATAAAAGCGCCAAATTGTTCTCCAGGCGGTCAGCAAGAATCGTCCAAATGGCCAATCTCGACCTACCGGGCGTGAAGAGGTTGACTTCAAACATAGCCAGAGGGTGAGGTCCAATAGGCTTGTCCCATACATTGTATATCCGAAGCTCAGGGACTGGTGAAATGGCATTAGCTATACCATAAATTCAGTGCAACTAGATAAGAGTTAAGAATTCTCACATTCTCGTCGTATACGCTCCCACAGCTCATGGGCAAACTGGGTCTCCTCTTTGTCTCCCGAGAGGAAGTATATATGTACGCTTTGGCCACGTCAGACCAGGCGAGAGTGATAGAGTCTAGGTGATGTGCTTACTCGAAGCCTCCCCGACTGCTGTTGGTTATGGGAGACACAAACGAACTGTAGGCTTCGCTTCTCTTTTTCGCTGGTGGATTGACAAGGCTTTTTCCGTCCTCGGCTCTCTCACTACGTAATCATTAGACGAGGACGTTCGCAAATTGTCGGCTCCAGCCTGAATTGAATGTCCAGGCTTACTTGGGCAAAGGTTCCAGGCCCTCATAGCCCTCCAGAGGTGACGGATATGTGTACAGACTTGGGTCCGCCATTTCGGGACTTTCACTTTGGGATTGTAGAGGATGATTGAGCTCAGAGTACTTATCGAATGTGACTCTTGTAAGAGGTTACAGGGGATGTCGTGCTTTTAGTCAGCGCGGAATTAGCTACCGACTGATCAAGTTTTCTTCCAGACCAGAGTTCAAATAATAGTGGCCGATGATCAGAGCATTAGTCTTCCGGGGTCCTGCCTGCCCTCGGAAATGTATTATGTATCCACAGCCAAGTATTCTACACCGCGCCCAACGCTTAGCTGCCGTTTGAGATGAACGTTCACGTCGTCTTTCGGACCCCATTCGTTTCCCTATCTGCCGAAAAGTGCCCATTCTGGGGCCATGCAATTCGTGCAGATATATTGGAGCCGTGCGATTCAACATGATCTAGAATTACATGATTGCATTTGTACAGGAGACGGCGGAGACGCGTCTTATCGGTGCCTCGAGTGCCTCACAAACGCACGGATGAGGGGTTGAGTCAGACCCCTCCAAAAGCCCCTCCATAATTTTGGGGTTCGGCAGCGTGCCAGTGACAAACACCACCTCACCTCACTACAGCAATTGAAAATCGCCATGGCGGACGCTATTTACTACATCGACGAAGATGTCGGCCAGGATGTTCTGGAGCAAACTGGTGACGAGACTTCCCCCTACAAGTCGCTGGGATACGCACTGTACACACGCGGCGAGAGCGCTACATACAAGACACGCAAGAGTGTCACCGGCGAGGTTGCAGAGGGCGCGGATGCATCGACCAGATTGGAGTGGAAGGACGCTGCAAAGTCGGCCCTGAAGAAAGCCGTCAACTTTGCGAAGACGCAGAAAAAGAAGGCGGAGAAGGAGCAGGAACAGCTGGCGCTGCGTGCCAAGGAGGACGCCGCCCGCAACAAGGTTCTGGACGAGGCCAAGAAGATTGTCCTCGAGGAAGATGCGACTTTGCCATCGGCTGTTAAGATCAAGCTTGACGACACGGACCCGAATAAGGTCACCCTGGGCGACGGGCAAGAGGTCAAGGGGACACGCGTCCGCGTGTTTGGCAGTGTGCATCGAGAGCGAAGACAAAAGGACGTCATGTTCATCACACTCCGAGATGGCTACGGCTATATGCAAGTCATTTTGACGGGCAACCTCGCCAAGACGTACGATGCGCTCACGCTGGCCCGCGAGACAAGCATGGAGATTCTCGGGGAGTTGCGAAAGATTCCTGCAGGTGCGCATGCACCCAACAACCGCGAGCTGCACGCGGACTACTACAAGATTCACGACGGATGGAAGGCTGCGGGTGGGGACGACGCCATCACGAACAGAGTGTCCAAGGACACTGAGCACGCAACACTGCTGGACTTGCGACACCTCACCCTGCGTGGTGAGACTGCCTCAAAGGTCATGATTGTCCGTGACGCCGTTGAGTATGCATTCAACCAGGTATACAAGGAGCTGCGTCTGCGCAAGGTTAGCCCGCCGGCACTTGTGCAAACCCAAGTTGAGGGTGGTGCTACGCTCTTCAAATTTGGCTACTACAACGAAGAGGCATACCTCACCCAGTCCTCACAACTGTACCTCGAGACCTGCTTGCCTTCCATGGGCGATGTCTACTGTATTGAGAAGTCTTTCCGCGCCGAAAAGTCATTGACTCGCCGCCATCTGGCCGAGTACACGCACATTGAAGCCGAACTTGACTACATCAACTTCGACGACCTCCTCACCCACTTGGAAGAAGTGATGTGCCGCGTCCTTGAAGTCACAATGTCCGACCCTGTCATTAAGCAGCACATCCTCGATCTCAACCCAGAGTTCAAGATGCCCGAACGCCCGTTCAAGCGCATGAAGTACCAGGAGGCTATCAACTGGCTCGTCGAGCACAACATTCCCAACGAAGACGGCGAGGCACACAAGTTCGGGGATGACATTGCCGAGGCGGCAGAGCGCAGAATGACAGATATTATCAACCGTCCCATCTTCCTCACACACTTCCCCACCGCCATAAAGGCCTTCTATATGCTCAAGGACAAGGACGACACACGTGTCACCGAGAGTGTGGACTGTCTGATGCCTGGTGTCGGCGAGATCGTAGGAGGAAGTATGAGAATGGATAACTATGAAGAGCTAATGGCCGCATTTGCACGGGAGCAGATTGACCCCGCTGCATACTACTGGTACACTGACCAGAGAAAGTAAGTAATCATCCCTTTCCCATACTTTTCCCTACCTCCTCCAAATCCAGCGATCAAAACAAGGCCCTAACCGCCCTACCCCCACAGATACGGCTCCTCTCCTCACGGCGGCTACGGCCTCGGTCTCGAGCGCTTCCTTGCTTGGCTCTGCAAACAGCACACCGTTCGCGACTGCTGTCTATACCCTCGCTACTTTGGCCGCTGCAAGCCTTGAGTCCTGCAGCATCAATACATGATCTTCACCCTTTCCCCACTCTATCCATCAGTGACCTACTTCTATCAGACAACCGTAAACTCAACCCCCGCCTTACTTATACTCTGTACCTTACATTCGTCAACCTCTCTCTCTCTCTCTCTCTCCAAAGTTGCGCACCAGGCGCGCAACTTTTCCCAACTCAACAAGCCGAAGAATCATCCGAATCAATCCAGAACCCAGGATAAGAGAAGCAAAAATATCTATCTAGCGCCCTCGTGTTCCTCTCACGCCTTGTGGTGATGCCTGACCGTGCACTCTTGTTATTGTTTGTGGTGGTGTTTTGGGCTGGAGAGGGATGGTGGTTCTTGTAGGTACATTGGCTATCGCTGCCGTTACTCTACTCTAGTCTACCCTGTCGTGCTTGCTTGCTGGCTTTGTGATACGAGATGCACGGTGGGCAGTGCGTGCTGTTTAGCTTGGTTTGGTTTGGGATACTGGGAGTAGAAAGAAGATCAGCGTGGGGAAAGCTCGTAGCGTGATTGCTGATGCCTGTTTAGTCGTGAGGAGGGGGGGGGGGGGGGGTTGTATTTGCTGTGTCTAGCTGGAGATTATACCTGTGTGTGTGTAGGTGAGCATGTGTGCTGGGTTTTACTCAATATTTCACTCGTACTTGGGTATAATGACTGCACAAACACAAGCAATCCACATGCATACGTCACAACTACTGTCATTCCGATTCCACGGCATAAAGAGTGTAGACACACACATACACACATACACGAACAAAGAGCATAAAAAAAACAAGTTTTCGTTCAGCAGTGTCGCATTCATTCAGCCGTTGTTCCCTCGACGCAAGAAAAAGGAGGTCCCCATCAAAACTGCCAGACTTGCCCTCTCTGCTCATAAAAACCAACCATATCTCAAACATCGCCTCTGAATAGCATTACCTGCCCGATCAGCTAGAAAACAACCTCTCTGTATGCTATACAAGCCGCAGGGAAAACCACAGACGTCCTATAGCCTCCCTCCTTCCTGTACCCACTAGGCCCAAGATATAATAATTCTCCTTCCCCTCGCTCCCACGCCCAAAGTGGAGACCATGCCCAAGTAGGAGAAAACAAAGGTGCCAATAGGAGAGAAAGAGAGCGAGCTCGCCTCAGAAAGCCATGGGAAAACACCAAGAAGTGAAGAGGGAACAGAATAGGAGGAAAAAAACCAAACTTACAGTAGGTTTTTTGTCGCTTCCTATGTTCCCCCCCCCATTTTTATCCCTCGTAAATAGAGAGAAAAGGGTGTTGTTGAAGCTGAAGAAGAAATAAAATACCGACAAGACCAAATCAAAAAAAGAACTCCTCGCTATGCATTTTGGTAAAGCGAACGACTTCAAAAGTTGTGGAAAAAGACGCACGACGCACGAAGGGGTGCCTGTTTCGGGAAGGGGAGGTTGGGGAGTGTTTGTTGTTGGGGTGGGGAAGTTGTGTATATACGGGAATGTCCAACGGTGTTGTCTGGAGAATCATGCGTCTTTTTTCCCCGGGTGTGTATAGGGAGAAATGGAAGACGTGCGGGCGTTGAGTACTAAATATATCGCGGGTTGGTGCAGCAAATAGATGAGCAGTCGATATGCGAGGCTTGGCCTCAAATTCAACCTGAGGGATTTGCGCCTTTGAACCCGCAAGCAAACATGACAGCTGGGCACCGCGTTCGGGAAGAAACCATATTGGCCGCGCATGCAGCTTCTTTCAATGGTC